>Ga0129314_1000553_pt1 | contig 38373 bp, 35 predicted proteins | sample O1111metagenome_FD_94431 | JGI IMG/M metagenome (GOLD analysis project Ga0129314, IMG submission 94431) | Orangutan individual fecal microbial communities from fecal samples from Wisconsin, USA - O1111 metagenome | ecosystem: Host-associated > Mammals > Digestive system > Large intestine > Fecal... | reverse complement strand
CTGGAGCAGATGACCGGCGGACGATACGACCGGCTCACCTTCAACCAGGATCTCTCCCTTCTGGCCGCCGCCGATGGAGAGGATACCCTTCGGGAAACCCTGTGGCGCAGTGACGGCACAGCGGATCAGCTGTATGTTGCCCTGCGTCTGGCCGTGGCAGAAGCCCTGATTCCCGATGCTCCCCTGGTTCTGGACGATGCCCTGGTTCGCTTCGATGACACCCGCCTGGCCCAAACTCTGGAAATTCTCAAACAGGAAGCCCAGCAAAAGCAGGTGATCCTCTTTACCTGCCAGCACCGGGAAGCCGGATTATTGTAATGGAAAAGCTCCTGATTGCTTCGTTGCAGTCAGGAGCTTTTTGTCTATGGTATTGAGGGATCCCATGGAGACGGATCATTTTGCCTGCTTTCCCTTTTTGAAAAGTCAGCATCTCACGAAAATCTGGATGGTGTTTTCTACCTTACCCTCCCTGAGATTCATAGTGTTTCATGCCGATATTCCACACAAATGTTACGACAGCGCCCCAAAACAAGATGTGAAGGATTTGAAAACCAAGCAGTTGCGCCAAAGGCGTACCTTCTGCATTCAGAACCCGGTAAGGAATATCATAGATGCACACCAGAGGGTTATTTTGAAGGAAACGGAACTGCGCTGGAAAGAACGCCAGCGGGATCAGCTCGCCGGAGAAAATACACAGCACGACCCAGAAAATATCCCGCAGTGTCAATACGCTTTTCAGCCAAAACGTAAGACTTCCCAGTAAAAACATCACCAGGAAAAGCAGCGTGAAGCCCAACAGTACAGACAGAAGAAATGCAAGCATTGCTGCGAAGGTGTATTTTCCCCAAAACAGAATGACAAGCAGGAGAATACTCGTTGGGATCGTGAGACAAACGCTTCCCAGTGCCCTGCAATATCGGCTCATGGGGTAGCTGATCGGTTTCGTGATCAAAACATCCAAATACCCTCTGTTGATGTCCTCATAAACGTAATACACTTCAGCCATTGCGTGCTGAAACGCGGACTTCAGGAAAAGAACGATGGTATAATAGTTCAGTACTTCCCCCATGGTCATGACGCAGCTTTCTTCGTGCATAAAGGCTCGAAAGAGGAAAAAATAGATGAGGAGGGAAACCGGCAGATACAGCAGGGTTGAGAGGTAGGAAAGAAAATATTCTCTTCCTTTATCCATCTCCAAAGAGATACATTTTAAATAAGGCTTATACATGGCTCAGCCTCCGTTGGAGGAATAGTGCCGAATACACCGGCCATAAATAAAAGGTGCCAGGACGGCCAGAACCGGGGCCGTCAGATAGAGCTTTGGAAGGGGTTCCTCCATCCCCAGCAGCAACACCGCAGGGTAATAGGCCAGCAGCCCCACCGGGATGATGTATGTAAGAACCACTTTAATGCCCATTGGGAAGATGGACAGCGGATACTGCTTGCTGGAATTCAGCTGGAACGCCAGATCCCGCAGGGAGGATGCGCCTTCAAAACGCAAAGAGAACACCGTCATCAGTCCGTACAGCAATTCATAGTACGAAACACCGATCAGCAAAAAGCCCACAGCCTTCAAGCAATCGAGCAGCTCCAGCGATATTTCAAAATGCAGACACACCAGGAAAATACCACCCACCGAGAGGATCAGCTTTTCAAGGATGGAAGCAATTGGCATATTTTCAAGCACCACCAGATACAGCGGATGCCGGGGCCTGACCAGATAACGGTCAAACTCCCCGGTTCTCACCAGGTAGTCCAAATCCCGCAGACCGAAAAATATGTCGCACAAGCCATCGGAACACAGTCCGCAGAAGGCCAGAATGTAGATAAATTCCGGCCTGTAACCTTGTGGCATCACATTCAAAAAGAGTACCTTCCAGAAAAGCAAGGTACATACGATGGAAAATGCGGAGTATAGAGCCACAAAATAGATTTCATAGGGAAAGGCCAGGATATTGTGGATGGAGATATCCACCGCTTTTTTAATCAGTTTCATCCGGTTCTCTCTCCATAGCCTTGATGATATCCTCAAGAGACAGTTTCCCAACCGTCAAATCAGAGGTCATCAGCTTCTTGATCAGGAAGTCATAGGCTTCCGTTCCGGCATCCACAATGAATTCCATGCCCCGTTCGGTCTCCATCGCAGATGGGACTTGGAGGCCAAGCCGTTCATAATCTTCTTTCGTGACGCAGAATTTTCTGTACTGCCCCATATTTCCAAAGCCGTCGATGCACCCATCGTACACCAGTTCGCCCTGCTTGAGGACCAGAATACGACTGCAATACTTCTCTATGTTTTCCAGCTCGTGGGTGGTCAGCAGGATGGTACAATGGTAGCGCACGTTGATTTCGTTTAAAAACCGGAAGATGTTCTCCTTTGTGACCGCATCCAGGCCGACGGTAGGCTCATCCAGAAACAAAACCCGCGGCAGATGCAGCATTGCGCAGACCAGTTCTGCCTTCATTCTCTGGCCAAAAGACAGCTTTCGCACAGGGGTGTCCAGCAGTTTTTTGATGTCCAGAATCTGATCAAATTCCTCGATCCGATCCAAATATGTTTGGTCAGAGATGCGGTAGACCTCTTTATAGTACTCCAATGACTTTTTCACAGGAATATCGAAAAACAGGCACGAACGCTGTCCCATGGCGATGCCAATCTGATTAAGATAGCTTTTCTCCCGCTTCTGGGGAGAAAACCCGCCCACCTCCAATTCGCCGCTTGTGGGGGTGAGAATACCCGTGAGCATTTTGATGGTCGTGCTTTTACCGGAACCGTTCAACCCGATCAGTCCCACTTTTTCACCATCCTCAATGTCAAAGTTCAGCCCTTTCACCGCATGTACAACCTGAACACTCCGACGGCTCAAGATGCTTTTCCGACTGGTGAATGTATAATCCTTTGTCAGATCCCTTACATGGATCATCTGTAGAACCTCTCTTTCTTGCGTGCCTGCTAACGAAACAGGCCGCAGTCAAATTTGCGCGAATCCGTATGTTTACTTGTCTTTTTCATAAGCACATCCTCCTGTCGCTTTGCATACTTCTGTATGCTTGCAGCTATCTGAGAATATCCTATCTTTCTTTAGCAGAACGAACCAGATAGGCTGACAGGATTCGTTTCATTGCTTCCGTTTACAGACTCCGTGTAGTACTGCGCCTGGGCATTCCAGAGTTCATAATATTTTCCATTTCTCTCAGCAACCAATTGATCATGGCTGCCAAGCTGAACCAGACGTCCCTTGTGAAACACAGCGATTTCATCACAGATTTTGCAGGAAGACAGACGGTGGCTGATAAATACAGCAGTCTTGTTACCTACAATGCTCCCCGAAGGTCGTCCAGTCCAACTGTGATCTGTCCAGCGGATACTCTGTCAGGATAAAGCAGTTATTGCCAGTCTCCTGATGGAGCAGCTGATACTCCACGCCCTTCGGAATGGCGTATGCGGCGTTCCGGTCGTCAAATACATTGGGATAATGCTATCCGGGAGAGGTATGGGCAAGCGCCATACACACGCCGCCGTATAATTCCGGGATGCGGTCGCCGTAGTCCTCCAGCCGATCCAGCTCCATTACAGGAAAGTCGTTATCCGGCTGGTAATTTGCGAACATGTACCAGCTGAAGTCCACGATGTAGTACTTTCCCTGATACTTGAAGTAGTTGTAGACGTGGCCGCCGCCTTCCCCGATCTTATATGCATGAAGAATGAATCCGATCTCCTCATAGTCGCCCTCCAGCAGGTAGTTGGCTAAGTTTGCAGCGGAGCCGCAGTTGGTCGTGCGGGTCTGCATCACCTGGAAAGCGTTCATGTTGTAGTGCCATTCCCGCCCGTTGATCACTTTCACCATGTCGCCTTGGTTGTCTCCATACTGTCCGGCCAGCATGAGCATCAGCACGTCAGCTGCGGTTTTCACCCGCGCCTTCACCTGCTCCGGTTCCATATCCAACAGGGCGTAGGCCTCCTCCGATGTCAGCGTGGTGCCGCCGAGCTTTGCGGAGAGTTCATAGTTTCCGATGTTTTCCGGCTTGATGTGCGCATACCTCTGTTCGGCCAGGCTCGCCACCAGCGTCTCGTCCCGGAAGAATTCCTGAATCCCCCAAGGGGTCCACGGAGTATAAATCTCATCCTTATAGTCCAGCACGACTTTTTGATCCCCCGGAATATAGAATGCCTGCGTCAGCGTGCTGCCGCGGGGGTTGTCTGCGCTCTGACACCACGCAGTGATGCCCGCAAACCCGTCTACCCAAATCGGGAGAAACGCCTCCGGAATGATCCGATTCTCTTCAACAATCGCTTTCCATTCGTCCGTCAGGGCATCGAAGGATATGAGATAGTAACCTTCCTCTGCGGGAATCAGATTGCCGCAGAGGAAGGTACCGTCGTTTTCTGCCACTCGGGCAGCAATAACACCAATCCCCGGCAGATCATCCCCAAGAACGCGTACTGCCAGAGATGCAGCAAAGGTGGACGTGAGCATTTCACGAACCCAATCATAGGCAAAATCTGCCCCAACGATTCTTTGTCCGTTCTCATCACAGACAACGTTAGAATAAATCTGGCCGCCTAGTGCGATCAGCCACGCCGCAAAGTCTCCACCGGTGGAAATACGTTCCCGCGCCGTCTCCAGATCCTTCCGGGCAATCCCGCGGATTTCTTCGTCTGACAGCTCCCGCCGGGTGAACTCCTCCGGGCACGCATCCAGAACCTTGTACACTCCGCTGCCCTCAGGCAGCGCCACATCTGCCGGAAGGGTGTCGAATTGTGTTGCTGCGGATGTTTTCCTCTCAGCGGGTGCTGCTGTGGGATTTTCCTGTGTTTCCTCTGCGATGGGCTCTGCCGTCGGCGCAGGATTGCTGGGTTCGCCGGGATCGTCCGGCACTGTCGTTTTGCCGCAGCCGGTCAGCAGCAGGCACACGGCGCACAAAAGTGCCGCAATGCGCACCGGCATGGAATGCTTTTTCATGGATGAACCCCCTATGTTCTAACGATCGTTTTGCTGGTGTTTAAGGATGCAATTTTGTGGTGCTGTCTGATATCTCCCCTGGGGACTTGGGCTTTCGATCTCAGATAATTGCGAAGTTTTCCTTCTGCAAACACCTGTGATTTTCCTCCGAATCGTGGATTTTTCCCAGGATATGCAAAAAACGCCATCCGTTTGGATGGCGTTTTTTGCTTGGCGACCCCGAACGGACTCGAACCGTCGACCTCCAGCGTGACAGGCTGGCGTGCTAACCGACTGCACCACAGGGCCAGAACACGATGGATTATAGCATGGATTGATCCATTCGTCAAGCCCTTTTTTGATTTTTTTCGATTTTGCTATGCAAAAGCATAGAAAAACAAGAAATGTGCCATTTCCTCGCCCCTGCGGGGCAACCTGAAATGATGCACAAAAACTTCATGCACTAACATTTGCGCATTTTCGTGGTGCAGTGCTCATGCATGAAGTTTTATGCAGTCAAACGTCCCGGGATCCGCCCAATTACCGTTTTACCATAACGGCTTCCAGATCCGCCACTGTCCGGGGAATGTCCCGGGACAGGTTCTCGCAGCCGGTTTCCGTGACCAGGCAGTTGTCCTCCAGCCGGAAGCCGATGCCCCACTGCTCGTGGTAGATGCCCACATCCACGCAGAAAGCCATGTTGGGTGCCAGAATCTCCGGCCGCTGCACCACATCGTGTACATCATATCCAATGTGATGGCTGCCGCCGTGCCACATCAGCGTGCCGATCTCGTCAAAGGATTTCAGCACACCGGCATCCTTCAGCCGCTCAAAATTGTACCGCTTGATGGTGGCATCCACATCCGCCATGGGCATTCCCGGCTTGATGATGGAGAACATATAGTTCGAGGTGGCCAGCGCGCACTCATAGAGCAGCTTCTGCCGCTGCGTGAATTTGCCGTTGCAGGGCCAGCCCCGGGACACATCGGTGATCATATTGTTATGCTGCGCACCCACATCGTTGAGGATCATATCCCCGTCCTGGGCCTGACCGGTATAGCCGTAGTAGTGGATGCAGAAGTTGTTTGCACCTGCGGAAATGATGGAGGGGAAGCCGGGGCCTTCCGGGCCGAACTGCCCCAGGGCTCTGTCAAACTCTGCCTTGTACTGGTATTCATACATACCGGGCCTGGAAGCCTGCATCATGGCCAGGATACCGGCCTTGGTCTTTTTCTCTGCCTCCCGCAGGGCCTGGATCTCCTCCGGGCTCTTGATGGTGCGCAGGCACCGCAAGATAGCGCAGGCATCGGAAATCTCCAGTTCCGGCCACCGGGCCTTCAGCTGCTGGGCCAGATAATGCGCCGGGCGGGCAATGTCCTGGGGTGCAGTGCGGAACAGATCCAGGTAGCAGGTCCCATAGTTGCCGCTTTCCAGAAGCTTTTGCAGCTCTCCTTCAAAGGCAGCCAGGAACCGCACATCCTGGATCCCGGAGATCTGCTCTGCCTCAGCAGGCTTCACCCGTCTGCCGGTCCAGCGCTCTGCCATGGCATCCGGAGGCAGCAGGTACAGCCGTTCGGAGACTGCCCCTTGTCCATCCTTCACCGCCAGAAAAACCGCTTCCTTGCAGCTCAGGCCCGTCAGGTATACAAAGTTCCGCTCGGCAAAGAAAGGATAGAAATCATCCGCAGACTTGCGGATCTCCTGACCGGAAAACAGCACCGCCAGAGAAGCCGGCTTCATTTTCTCATAGAAACGGCGGCGATTGTTGGTATAGTAGGTTGCGTTCATGTTGATCTCTCCTTACTTATCCTTCACCCCGGTACCGCGCAGCTCAATGATCTGGTCACGCAGCACAGCGGCGTATTCGTATTCCATCATCCTGGCAGCTTCCTTCATCTGCTTTTCCAGACGGGCAATCTCCTTTTCCTTCTCCACTCTGGTCATCTTCACCCCGGTGCGGCTCTTCCGCTCGGCGGTGGGAGAGGAAATTTCAATCAGATCCCGGACGGATTTGATGACCGTCTTGGGAACGATGCCATGGGCCTCATTGTAGGCATTCTGGATCTCCCGGCGGCGCTCTGTTTCATCAATGGCCAGGCGCATGGAGGGGGTGATGTGATCGGCGTACATAATGACCCGTCCGTCGGCATTTCTGGCAGCACGGCCGATGGTCTGGATCAAACTGGTCTCACTGCGCAGGAAGCCCTCCTTGTCCGCATCCAGAATGGCCACCAAACTCACCTCCGGCAGATCCAAGCCCTCCCGAAGCAGGTTGATACCCACCAGAACGTCAAATTTCGCCATTCGCAGATCCCGGATGATCTCCATGCGCTCCATGGCGCCGATATCCGAGTGCATATAGCGCACCTTGATCCCGGCCTTGGTCAGATACACGGAAAGATCCTCTGCCATTTTCTTGGTCAGGGTGGTCACCAGGGTGCGCTCGTTCCGGGCGGTTCTGGCATTGATCTCTCCAATAAGATCGTCAATCTGGCCTTCAATGGGGCGCACCTCCACCAGAGGATCCAGCAGGCCGGTAGGCCGGATCACCTGCTCCACGATCTGCCCGGAGCGGGTGCGCTCATACTCTGCCGGGGTTGCGGAAACATAGATCACCTGATGGATCTTGCTTTCAAACTCCGTAAAGTTCAGCGGCCGGTTGTCATAGGCCGAGGGCAGACGGAATCCATAGTTCACCAGGGCATCCTTTCGGCTGCGGTCACCGGCGTACATGGCCCGGCACTGGGGCAAGGTCACATGGCTCTCGTCGATAAACATGAGAAAATCCTTGGGGAAGTAATCCAGCAGTGTGGTAGGAGGCGTTCCCGGTGCCCGGCCCTGAATCACCCGGGAGTAGTTTTCAATGCCGCTGCAAAAGCCGATCTCCGTCAGCATTTCCAGGTCATAGGCAGTGCGCTGGGCGATGCGCTGGGCCTCCAGCAGCTTGTTGTTGGCCCGGAAGAAGGCCACCTGCTCGTCACACTCCCGCTGAATGTCCCGCATAGCCCGCTGGAGCTTCTCCTTGGAGGCAACATAGTGGCTGGCAGGATAGATGGCCACATGATCCACATACCGCTCTGCCATGCCGGACACGGCGTTGATCTCGCTGATCCGGTCGATCTCGTCTCCGAAGAACTCCACCCGGATGGCCCTTCCCGACCAGTAGGCGGGATAAATTTCCAGGGTATCTCCCCGCAGGCGGAACTTGTTTCGGGAGAAATCCAGGTCATTTCGCTCATAGCGGATCTCCGCCAGCTTCCGCAGCACATCGTCCAGAGGATAGCTCTGCCCCACCCGCAGGGAGATCACCATGCTCTTATAGTCGATGGGGTCACCCAGACCGTACAGGCAGCTGACGGAGCTGACAACGATCACATCCCGCCGCTCAAACAGCGCCGAGGTGGCACTGTGGCGCAGGCGGTCGATCTCCTCATTGACGGAGGAATCCTTTTCAATGTAGGTGTCGGTGTGGGCAATATAAGCCTCCGGCTGATAGTAGTCGTAGTAGGAAATAAAGTACTCCACCGCATTGTCCGGGAAAAACTCCCGGAACTCACTGCACAGCTGGGCAGCCAGCGTTTTATTGTGGGCCAGCACCAGGGTGGGGCGGTTCAGCTTTTCAATCACCGAGGCCATGGTAAAGGTCTTACCGGAGCCGGTGACACCCAGCAGGGTCTGCTCATGCAGTCCCCAGTTGACACCGTTGACCAGCCCTTCAATGGCCTGGGGCTGATCACCGGAGGGCCGGTACTGGGATACCAGTTTGAAATGATCCATAGGCGTTCCTCCTATTGCAATGGATAAATGTCCGGAAGATACTTGGACTGTACCATGGAAACGTAATCGTCATCCGCCACCACAATGTGATCTGCCAGCCGGATATCCACACTGTTCAGGCCCTCTGCCACCCGCAATGTGGTCTCAATATCCTCCGGCGAGGGAACTGCGATGCCGCTGGGATGGTTGTGACCCAGCACCACCGCAGAAGCTCCCTCCCGCAGAGCGGTCTCCACCACCTTCCGGACGGAGATGCTTGTGGAATTCACATTGCCCTCTCCGATCTTCTTGCAGGAGATCACCTTGCACTTGGCATCCAGGCACAGCAGAAACACCATTTCAATGGTTCGTCCATAAAACAGAGGCTGTAAATATCGGGCACAGCTTTCGATGCTCGGCAGCACCTTCTCCTGCTGGGCGCGATCCGTCAGGTATCGCCGCCCCATTTCGTTGATCAGATGCAGGAGCACCGCACTGTGTTCCTTGATGCCGCTGACGCACATCAATTCCTCCACAGGCGCATCCAGCACCTGGGAAAGGCTTCCAAAATGTTCCAGGAGTCTGTGGGCAATGGGGTTGGTATCCTGCCGGGGAACGCTGTAAAACAGCAGCAGCTCCAGGGCCTGTATGTCCGTAAAGCCATCCATTCCCTCCTGCAAAAACCGATCCTTCAGGCGCTGCCGATGGCCGCCGTGAACATTCTTCTCCATAAATCTTCTCTCTTTCGGTTTATATGCTTGCTATTTGGGTGTCTATGGGATAAAATAGACATGCTCGCGGTGTCGAATCATGTCGAAACCCGCCGGGAGATTCTCCCTCAAAACTGCACAAGCTAACACATGTCAGGAGGAGCAGTATGAAAGAAGAACAAATGATAGGTCTGATGCTGGAACAGATCCCCCAGCCCGGTTTTCTGGTGCAGGCGGATAAGATCATCCAGGTCAATCAGGCTGCCCAAGCGCTGCTGCTGTCTCCCGGCATGGCCTTTTCTCCCATGCTGGAGGTAGGTGCAGAGGAATACGCTGAATTTCAGGCCGGGCAGATGTATCTGACCCTGGCCGCCGCCGGGCAGCACTGGGGAGCCGCCGTCACCCGGATGGCGGATCAGGATCTGATCCTATTGGAGCCCCGGGAGGATCCTGAGGAATTCCGCTCCATGGCCCTGATATCCATGGAGCTGCGCAAGCCTTTGATGCAGGCCATTGCCAGTGCCCAGCATCTGGCAGACGGAGGCAGCGCCGAAATGAACCGAAGCCTGATGCAGATGCAGCGTCTTGTGGATAATCTGTCGGATATTGGCCGCTACCTGGCCGGATGCCGGCCGGAACTTCAGAATATCAACGCTCTGCTGCTGGAGCAGTTTGAAAAAGCCGCCGCCCTAGCGCAGGAGCGGGTCAGCATTTCCTACACCGGTCTGCGCCAGCCGCTTTTCTGCCTGGTGGATCCGGAGCAGCTGGAGCGGGCCGTGTGGAACATTTTGTCCAACTGCATCCGTTTCACCCCCACAGGCGGACAGATCCAGGCCACCCTCACCCGCAAAGGCAAGCGGCTGTGTCTGACCGTCCAGGACAGCGGCAGCGGCATTGCCCAGGATGTCCGGGGAAATCTCTTCCGGCAATATCTGCGCCGCCCCGGGATCGAGGACGGGCGCTACGGCCTGGGGCTGGGACTTTCCATGATCCGCGCCGTTGCCGCCAACCACGGCGGAACGGTTCTGATTGACAGCAAAGAGACCGGGACCCGGATCGCCATGACCCTGGAAATCCGGGAAAACAACCACAGCACCCTGCGCAGTCCCATTTTCCGTCTGGATCACTCCGGCGGCTGGGATCACGGTCTGGTAGAACTGTCGGACTGTCTTCCGGCAAAGCATTATCAAACATTATAGCCATTGGCCTGTCGAAAACATTGTTTCCGACAGGCTCTTTTTATAGGTAGGCTTTCAGGTACTGACCGGTGTAGCTGCCTTCCACAGCTGCCACCTCCTCCGGGGTTCCCTGGGCGATCACATAGCCGCCGCCATCGCCGCCCTCCGGCCCCAGGTCGATAATATGATCTGCCGTTTTGATCACATCCAGATTGTGTTCAATCACCAGCACCGTGTTCCCCACATCCACCAGCCGTTGCAGTACCTCGATCAGCTTGTGCACATCCGCCGCGTGCAGGCCCGTGGTGGGCTCGTCCAGAATATAGATGGTTCTGCCGGTGGCCACCCGGGCCAGCTCTGTGGCCAGTTTGACACGCTGGGCCTCGCCGCCGGACAGGGTGGTGCTGGACTGGCCCAGCTTCACATAGCCAAGGCCTACCTCCACCAGAGTCTGTACCTTCCGGCGAAGCTTGGGAAGATTATCAAAGAAATCCAGGGCTTCCTCGGCGGTCATATCCAGCACCTGGGCAATGTTCTTGCCCTTGTAGCGCACCTCCAGAGTCTCCCGGTTGTACCGCTGCCCCTTGCACACCTGACAGGGAACATACACATCTGCCAGGAAGTGCATTTCGATCTTCACCAGACCGTCGCCGCAGCAGGCCTCGCACCGGCCGCCCTTGACATTGAAGGAGAACCGGCCGGGGGCATAGCCCCGCATCTTGGCATCTGCCGTAGAGGCAAACAAATCCCGGATATCGTTAAATAGCCCTGTATAGGTGGCCGGGTTGGAGCGGGGGGTTCTGCCGATGGGGCTCTGGTCAATGTCGATGACCTTGTCCAGATATTCCATTCCCTCCACGCAGCGGCAGGCACCGGGGCGAGTGTGGGCATGGTTCAATTTGGCCAGGAGGGTCTTATTCAGCACCTCGTTTACCAGGCTGGACTTGCCGGAGCCGGAAACGCCGGTGACACAGGTCAATGTTCCCAGAGGGATCTCCACATCCACATTTTTCAGGTTGTTCTCGCAGGCGCCCCGGACAGCCAGCACATTTCCGGTGCCCGAACGCCTGGCTGCAGGGACCGGGATCTTCTTCACTCCGGACAGGTACTGCCCGGTGATGGATCTGGGGCAGGCTTCGATCTCCTCAAGAGAACCGGCCGCCACGATCTCGCCGCCCCGGCTGCCTGCGCCGGGGCCCACATCCACCAGAAAGTCCGCCGCCCGCATGGTATCCTCGTCATGCTCCACCACGATCAGGGTGTTGCCCAGATCCCGCAGGTGGCGCAGAGTGCCCAGCAGCTTGTCATTGTCCCGCTGGTGCAGGCCGATGGAGGGCTCGTCCAGAATATACAGCACCCCTGTCAAGGAGGAGCCGATCTGGGTCGCCAGCCGAATCCGCTGGCTCTCGCCGCCGGACAGGGTTCCGGCGGCCCGGGACAGGGTCAGGTAGCTCAGGCCCACATCCGTCAAAAATTGCAGCCGGGAACGGATCTCCTTGACGATCTGCTCCGCCACCACCGCCATGTTGCCCTCCAGCTTCAGCCGGTTCATAAAGTCCAGCTCGTCCCGGATGCTCATGCGGCAGAAATCCATGATGCCAATGCCCCCTACCGTCACCGCCCGGGCAATGTCCGAAAGCCGATCACCGCCGCACTGGGGACAGGGAGCGCTGGACATACATTCCTCCAGCTCCTTCCGGGCGGCATCGGACTGGGTCTCCTTGTAGCGGCGGGCGATGTTGTTGAGAATGCCCTCAAAGGGCTGCTCGATCACGCCCATGCCGTTGCCCCGGTTGTAGGTCATCCGCAGCTTCTCTCCCCGGGTGCCGTTGAGAATCACATCCATGGCCTCCGGGGACAGCTCCTTCACAGGAGCGGTAAGGGAAAAGTGATATTTCTGGGCCAATGCCTCAAAATACATACGGAAAATGGAATCCGTGCGGACACTCTGCCAGCCGGAAACCTGAATGGCCCCGTCCATCAGGGACTTATCCCGGTCGGGAATCACCAGATCTGCATCCGCCACCAGCCGGAAGCCCAGGCCGGTACAGCTGGGGCAGGCGCCGGAGGGGTTGTTGAAGGAAAACATCCGGGGTTCCAGCTCCGTCAGGCTTACGCCGCAGTCCTCACAGGCGTAGTTCAGGGAGAAGCTCAGCTCCTGTCCATCCGATGGCAGTTCGATGGTCACAAGTCCGCCGCTGTGGGTGCAGGCCGTTTCAATGGAATCCGTCAGACGGCGGCGCAGTCCTTCCTTCAGAACCAGCCGGTCCACCACCAAATCAATATTGTGCTTTTTGTTCTTCTCCGGACGGATCTCCTCAGTCAGGTCATACAGGATCCCATCCACCCGGACACGGGCAAAGCCCTGCTTCCGGGCATCCTCGAACACCTTCTGATGCTCGCCCTTTTTCCCCCGGATCACGGGAGACAGGACGATAAACCGCGTCCCCTCCCCCAACGCCTCGATCCGATCCACGATCTGGTCGATGGTCTGCCGGTTGATCTCCTTGCCGCACTTGGGGCAGTGGGGGGTGCCCACTCTGGCCCACAGGAGCCGCAAATAATCGTAAATCTCCGTCACCGTGCCCACGGTGGAGCGGGGGTTCTTGGAGGTGGTCTTCTGGTCAATGGAGATGGCCGGGGAAAGGCCGTCAATGGAATCTACATCCGGCTTATCCATCTGTCCCAGGAACTGGCGGGCGTAGGAGCTGAGGCTCTCCACATACCGCCGCTGTCCCTCGGCATAGATGGTATCGAAGGCCAGGCTGGATTTTCCGGAGCCGCTCAGCCCCGTAAACACCACCAGCTTGTCCCTGGGAATGGTGAGATTTACATTTTTCAGGTTATTTTCTCTGGCACCCTGAATTCGGATCTTGTCGTTCATAAGCTGCTCCTGACAAAAAGTTCTTTAATGTGTATTATACCACATCTGCCTGCCATTCACAAGTGCTTTTACAAACATAATTTCGGTATCCCCCTATCGGTATCTGGCAAGATGCCTGTATTTTGTCAGATATTTTCGTCAAAATTATTTCTAACGGGATATTGCTTTTCCCAAAAGGAATGTTATAATGGTGGCGTACTATATCCCCGTAAGGGGTTCTGGAAAAAAATAAAAAACAAAGAGAGGTATTTTTTTCGATGAATTCTTACAGCGAAAGTATCAAGGTCTTCACCGGCAACTCCAACCCGGAATTCGCCAAGACGGTCTGCAAGGAGTTGGGAATTGAACTGGGCAACGCCGATGTCAAGCATTTTGCCGACGGCGAAGCATCCGTTTCCCTGCTGGAGACTGTCCGTGGCGCTGATGTCTACCTGATCCAGTCCACCTGCAAGCCTGTGAATGATCACCTGATGGAACTGCTGGTCATGATCGACGCCTGCCGTCGTGCTTCTGCCGGCCGTATCACCGCTGTGATCCCCTACTTCGGCTATGCCCGTCAGGATCGCAAGGCCAAGTCCCGCGATCCCATCTCCGCCAAGCTGGTTGCCAACATGATCACCGTTGCCGGTGCTGACCGGGTGCTGACCATGGACCTGCACGCCAGCCAGATCCAGGCTTTCTTCGACATTCCTCTGGATCACCTGCTGGGCGCTCCCTCCTTCGTGGATTACTATATGCACAAGTTCCCCGAAGCCGAGTACGACCATGAGAACGACTTCGTTGTTGTCTCCCCTGACGTCGGCTCCGTGGCCCGTGCCCGTAACTTCGCTGCCAAGGTCCACATGAACCTGGCTATCGTTGACAAGCGCCGTCCCAAGGCCAATGTCTCCGAGGTCATGAATATCATCGGTGACGTTCGCGGCAAGACCTGCATCCTGTATGACGACATGGTGGATACCGCCGGTTCTCTGTGCAACGCTGCCAAGGCCCTGGTGGAAGTGGGCGGTGCTAAGGAAGTTTACGCCTGCGCTACCCACGGCGTTCTGTCCGGCCCCGCTTACGAGCGTCTGGAGAACAGCGTCATTAAGGAAATGCTGTTCCTGAACACCATTCCCGAAATCGCCAACACCCCCAGCCACAAGATCAAGTTCCTGGACGTTGCTCCCGTGTTTGCCCGTGCCATCGAGCATATCCACGGCGCTACCTCCATTGCTGACCTGTTCTAAGCTGTGATCGGCAAATCTGGCGAAACCTGGCTCATTGTGGGCCTGGGCAATCCCGGCAGGGAATATGAGCGCACCCGGCACAACTGCGGCTTCCGGGCCGTGGAGCTGCTGGCGGATACACTGGGCTGCAAGATCGACAAGGCAAAGTTCCAGGGTCTGTACGGTCAGGTCAACTACGGCAGTAAAAAGCTGCTGCTTCTCAAGCCCCAGACCTACATGAACCTGTCCGGCCGCAGTGTGCTTCAGCTGAGCGCTTACTTTCATATCCCGCCGCAGAACATTATCGTTCTGTTTGATGACATCTCTCTGGAGCCCGGACGGCTGCGGATCCGCGCCGACGGCTCTGCCGGCGGTCACAACGGCATCAAATCCATCATTCAGGAGCTGGGCAGCCAGTCCTTCCCCCGGGTTAAGATCGGGGTAGGCAGCAAGCCCAATCCGGAATATGATCTGGCTGACTGGGTGCTTTCCACCTTCTCGGCCCAGGAGGAAAAGGCACTGGCCGTTTCCCTGAAAAATGCCGCCGATGCCACCCTGGCCATTATCGACCATGGCGTTCCCGAGGCCGCCAACCGCTTCAACGGAAGTCATCCCTAAGGAAATTCTGAATATCTTGTCACATTACGGAAAGGGGGTATTCATCCCCCTTTCCGCTTTGCCGCGTGGAGAAGCATTCTCCCGATATCAACTTTGGAGGTCACTATGGAACAGCTCCTTGCCATGCTCAAAACCATACCGGAATACAAGGCTCTGACGGATGCCCTGTCCCAGGGGCAGAGTGCCGCCGTCACCGGCATCGGTCAGATCAACCGCAGCCACCTGATCGCCGGTCTGCACCGGGACTGCAAGGCGCCCATGGTCATTCTGTGTCAGGATGACATTGCCGCACGGCGTTTGCAGCAGGAGCTGAAGGACTTTCTGGGTCTGACCGCCCCCATACTGCCCAGCCGGGATCTGACCCTCTATGATGCAGCGGTGGTCTCCCGGAGCTGGGAGCAGAAACGGCTGCGGCAGCTGTATGCGCTGTCCACCGGCAAGACCCCCATCCAGATTTTCACCTGGGAATCCCTGTCTCAGCGCACCATGCCCAGGACCGTGCTGCAAAATGCCGCCTTCTCTCTGGAGGTGGGGCAGGAATATGCCCCGGAGGAACTGATCCGGAAGCTGAACGATGCCGGCTACAGCCGTTGCGGCATGGTGGAAGGCCCCGGTCAGTATGCCATCCGAGGGGGCATTATGGATATCTATTCCCCGGCCGAGGCACTCCCCATTCGGGCCGAGTTCTTTGGCGATGAGCTGGATACCATGGGCTACTTCGATCCCGGTACCCAGCGCCGCAGCGAAAATGCAGAAAAGGCTCTGATCCTGCCGGTGGCAGAAACCCAGCCCAGCCTCCATCCCCAGGGCCTTGCCGGACTGTGCAAGGATCTGACGAGTCTGATTGCCCGGCAGAACCGGCGCAAAAACCGCAACGAGGCACTGATCGCCACCCTGACCAAGGATCTGGAAAAATATGAAAACGGTCTGTCCAATCCCGCTTCCGACCGGTATATGGCTCTCATTTATCCGGAAATGGCCACCGCCGCAGATTATATCCCCGAAAATGCCCTGGTGGTGCTCTGCGACCACAGCAGTCTGCACCGTGCCTCCCGAACCCGCTGTGACGAGGTGGGTATGCAGCTGGACAGTCTTCTGCAAACCGGACTGATCGCCGGAGAGCTGAGCGACTATGTCTGTCAGTGGGAGGATTTCTGCAAGGCGCTGAAGCATCACACCACCGTGTATTTTGATGCCTTCGGCGGCGCAGCCTACCCGGAGGAATGTCCTCCCAAGGTGCTTCTGCCCATGACCGCCAAGCAGCTGCCCAGCTACGGCGGCAATCTGGATACCGCCGCAGCGGATCTGGCCCACTATCAGAAAATGGAGTTCGGCTCCCTGGTACTCTGCGGCACCCGCCGCCGGGCAGAGCTTTTGCAGCAGATGCTCCGGGAAAAGGGTCTGTCCGCATTCCTGTGCATTCCCCTGACCACCATGCCCAAGGCCGGGCAGATCCTGCTGACCGAGGGCAGCCTGCCATACGGCATGGAATATCCCCTGAATGCCCTGGCCGTCCTGACCGAAGGACAGCTGCTGTCCCGCCAGGAGCCAAAACGGAAGGCCCCCAAGAAAACCGGCTCCACCAATCGGCAGAAGCTGAATTCCTTCACTGACCTGACCCCCGGCGATCTGGTGGTTCACGAAAACTACGGCATCGGCCGGTTCGTGGCCATGGAGCAGATTAAGGTGGACAACGCCGTCAAGGACTATATCAAGATCGCCTACCAAGGCAGCGACACCCTGTTTGTCCCCGCCACCCAGCTGGATCTGGTGAGCAAGTACATCGGCGGCGGCAGTGAGGATAAGCCGGTCAAGCTGAATAAGATCGGCAGCGATGCCTGGCAGAAAACCAAGGCCAAGGCCCGGAAGGCCGCCAAGGATATGGCCGGAGAGCTGATCCAGCTCTATGCCGCCCGGAAGCGGCAGCTGGGCTTTGCCTTCTCCCCGGATGCCCCCTGGCAGAAGGAATTTGAGGACAACTTCCCCTACCCTGAGACCGACGATCAGCTGCGGTGCATCGCCGATATCAAGCACGATATGGAATCCCCCCAGCCCATGGATCGGCTGCTCTGCGGCGATGTGGGCTTTGGCAAAACGGAGGTTGCTCTCCGGGCAGTGATGAAAGCGGTCATGGACGGCAAGCAGGTGGCCATCCTGGTGCCCACCACCGTTCTGGCCCAGCAGCACTATCAGACGGCTGTCTCCCGTTTCCGGGGCTTCCCAGTGAATGTGGATGTTCTCAGCCGCTTCCGCACCCCCAAGATCCAGCAGCAGACCCTGCAAAATATCCGGGCCGGCAGTGTGGATGTGATCATCGGCACCCACAAGCTGCTGCAAAAAAGTGTTCAGTTCAAGGATCTGGGTCTGCTGGTCATCGACGAAGAGCAGCGGTTTGGTGTCAGCCACAAGGAACGCCTGAAGGAAATGTCCCAGGGTGTGGATGTGCTGACCCTGTCCGCCACCCCCATTCCCCGCACCCTGAACATGGCCCTGTCCGGCATCCGGGATATGTCCACCATTGAGGAACCGCCCTCTGACCGCTACCCTGTCCAAACCTTTGTCATGGAACACAACACCGCCATTCTGGACGATGCCATTCGCCGGGAGGTGGAGCGGGGCGGTCAGGTCTACTACCTGCACAACCGCACCGAGACCATTGAACAGTGCGCCTCTGCCCTGAAAAAGCGGATTCCCGGCATTTCCGTTGGTGTGGCTCACGGACAAATGGGCGAGGAGGCGCTGGGTTCGGTGATGGAGGCCATGACCGAGGGGGAAATCCAGGTGCTGGTCTGCACCACCATCATTGAGACCGGACTGGACATCCCCAACGCCAACACCCTGATTATTGAAAATGCCGACCGCTTTGGTCTTTCTCAGCTCCATCAGCTCCGGGGCCGGGTGGGCCGCTCCACCCGCCACGCCTACGCCTACTTCACCTACCGTCCCGATAAAAACCTGACGGAGATTGCCGAAAAGCGGCTGTCTGCCATTCGGGACTTTGCGGAGTTCGGCTCCGGCTTCAAGATCGCCATGCGGGATCTGGAGATCCGGGGTGCCGGTAACCTGCTGGGTGCCGAGCAGTCCGGCCACATGGTCAGCGTGGGTTACGATATGTACCTGAAGCTGCTGGATGAAGCCGTGCTGGAGGAAAAGGGCGAGGCTCCCAAGACCCCCGACTGTACCGCCGACCTGAACGTTACCGCCAATGTGGACAAGACTTATGTTGTCCGCGGGGAGGAACGGATGGATCTGTACCGCCGCATGGCTGCCATTCGCTGCCAGGAGGATGCCGACGATCTGCTGGACGAGATCGTGGATCGCTACGGCGAGCCCCCCAGAGGTGTGCTCAACCTCATCGACATTGCCCTGCTCCGTGCCCAGGCCCGGGAGGCAGGGATCAAGGACATCAAGCAGAAGGCCGGTGATGTACTGTTTACCCTGAGCAATCTGAACTTCGAGGCCGTGGGCGCCCTGTGCGCCGACCCGGACTACAAGGATCGGGTGGTTTTCCTGGCAAACACCAAGGAGCCCACCCTGCGGCTGAAGCTGTCCGCCGGTGTGGACAGTCTGAAACAGAGCAAGATCTTCGTGACCCACTACCGCTCCGTGGCAATGAAATAAGGGCAGCACCGCATAATTCAGCAAGAGACAGCAGCGAGAGATTTTGTTCCAAGATAAAGTTTGGAAAACGCAGGAATACTTTGTGTATTTCAAGTTTTTCAAACTGCAATATTGGGACAAAAGATCCGCTGATGTCCGCTGATGCAATTGTGCGGTGTTGCCTAAGAAAATCTGCCCCAAAAGATCGCAAGATCCTTTGGGGCAGCTTCATTTTGGGAAATGGGTTGTATCTGTCATGGCAGCACTGCACACTTTGTCAGGCAGCCTGCATTCCTGCGGTGCTGCCCCAAAAAATAAAAAACGCTGCTGAAAAAACCAGCAGCGTATTTTATAGCCAGGGAATCAGATGGCGCGCTCAACCTTGTTGGAGCGGAGGCATCTGGTACAAGCGTACACATGGCAGGGAGTTCCGTTAACGACAGCCTTAACGCGCTTGACGTTGGGCTTCCATGCACGATTGGAACGTCTGTGGGAGTGAGAGACCTTGATACCGAAGGTTACGCCCTTGCCACAAAAATCACACTTAGCCATTTCATTGCACCTCCCATCTTTTGATTACTCAGTCGTTTTTTCCTTCACAGGAACTTTGATATAATAGCAGACTTTCGCGAAAAAAGCAAGCCCTTTTTTAAATTTTTTTGTTTTTTGATAAAGTATTGATATTCTACCCTTTCCCGGGTATAATAAATCCATAATTTGCCGAAGAACGGAGTGCAAAAGATGGATACCTACAGCGTTCCTTTACATACCGTCGTGGAAGCTATGAATCTGGAAGTGGCCTACGCCTCCACGGACTACCAATCCGTCCGCCTGACGGTGGAGGATGTGGCCCGGCCCGGTTTACAGCTGGCCGGATATTTTGACCACTATGAGCCTATGCGTCTGCAAGTCATGGGCAATATGGAAATGAGCTATATGGCAAAGCTGTCCTCCCAGGATCGGGCCATGGTGTTTGACCGGCTGTTTTCCTACAAGCTTCCCGCCTTGCTCATTGCCCGGGGCATTGAGCCGGATGAACTGTGCCTGTCCATGGCGAAAAAACATAATATTACCATTCTCCGCTCTCCGGAACCCACCAGCAACCTGGTGTCCGGCATCATCACCTACCTGAAAGGTGCGCTGGCCCCCCGGATCACCCGCCACGGGGTTCTGGTGGAGGTCTACGGCGAGGGACTTCTGCTGATCGGTGACAGCGGCATCGGCAAAAGCGAAGCCGCCGCCGAGCTTCTCAAGCGCGGTCACCGACTCATTGCCGACGATGCCGTGGAGATCCGGAAAATCGACAACTCCGTGCTCATGGGCACCGCCCCGGAGCTGATCCGCAACTACATCGAGCTGCGGGGCATTGGCATCATCAATGTTGCCAAGCTCTTCGGTATGGGTGCGATCCGTCAGGAAAATGAGATCAACCTGGTGGTCAACATCGTCCCCTGGAAGAATCAGGAGGTCTGCGACCGGCTGGGTCTGAATGAGCAGTACATGGAAATCCTGGGTGTCAAGATCCCCATGAACACCATCCCCATCACCCCCGGCAGAAACCTGGCCATGATCCTGGAAGTTGCCGCCATGAACAACCGTCAGCGGAAAATGGGCTACAACTCCGCCCAGGAATTCACCGACAAGGTCAACCGCCACTTTGACGCCAATACACCAAAATAGCAGGTATACACATGAAAGAATTTACCATCGGCTCCAACGATGCCGGACAGCGGTTGGATCGGTTCCTTTCCAAGGCCGTCCCCCTCCTGCCCGCCTCTCTGGCCCAAAAATACATCCGCCTGAAGCGGATCAAGTGCAACGGCAAACGCATTGAGCGGGATACCCGGCTGAATGTGGGAGACGTATTGCAGCTGTACATCAACGACGAATTTTTCGACAAGCCCAGCCAGGACAACGCCTACCTGACGGTGGCAACGCCCAAGCTGAATATTGTCTACGAGGATGAACACATTCTGCTGGTGGACAAGCGCCCCGGTCTGGCTGTCCATCCCCATGACGGTGCGGAATATGGCCGCACCCTCATCGACCATATCCAGTCCTATCTGTATCAGAAGCGGGAATGGTGGCCCCGGGAGGAAAACGCCTTCACCCCTGCCCTGTGCAACCGCATCGACCGCAACACCGGCGGCATTGTCATTGCCGCCAAAACGGCGGAAGCCCTGCGGGTGATGAACCAGAAGATCAAGGATCGGGAACTGGACAAACGGTATCTGGCCATTGTGGAAGGGACTCCCAAGCCCAGCCAGGGCAGTCTCAAGGGCTACCTGTTCAAGGATGCCCAGAAAAACCGGGTATTCGTCACCGACAAGCCCCAGCCCGGGGCAAAGACCTGCCAGACCAACTACCGTGTCCTGGCCTCCCGAAGCGGTCTTTCCCTGGTGGAATGTGAGCTGATCACCGGCCGCACCCATCAGATCCGGGCCCAGTTCGCCCACGCCGGTCACCCCCTGCTGGGAGACGGCAAATATGGCAAGCTGGATAAAAAATATGACCGTAACTACCAGGCTCTGTATTCCTATAAGCTGACCTTCACCTTCACCACCGATGCCGGAAGCCTTGCCTATCTCGATGGGAAAAGCTTCCATGTGGATCATGTGGATTTTGTGCAGGAGTATTTTCCCGACATCAAAATCCCAGAATAAGGAGGAATTATGATCCTTTTTATCACCAGCAGCCCCTATGTGGCAAATGCCCCCCGGGCCATTCTGAGCCCGGCCAATGCATTTATTGACAACATCCGTCAGGCCCTGCCGGAGAATCCCAGGGTGCTGTTCGTCTGCGCCGATCCCGAGGATCACCAAGGGGTCTGCCGCTTTGCCGCGGAAACCACTGCCGCCTTTGCCGAAGCCGGTATCGCCTTTTCTTGCTATCATGTGCTGGATGGGCACAACAGCCGCAGCACCCAGGCGCTTCTGAACCGCAGCGATTTTGTCATCCTGTCCGGCGGCCATGTTCCCACCCAGAACGCCTTTTTCCAAAAGATCCACCTGCCCCAGCTGCTTCAGGATTTTGAGGGCACCGTCATGGGCATCAGCGCCGGTTCCATGAACTGCGCCGAATGGGTCTATGTTCAGCCGGAGGAGCCGGGAGAATCCTCCCCGGACTTCCCCCGCTTTGCCCCGGGGCTGGGGCTGACGGAAGTCAACATTCTGCCCCACTACCAGCAGGTGAAGGACAACATTCTGGATGGTCTGCGGCTGTTTGAGGATATCACCTACCCCGACAGCCAGGACAACTGCTTCTTTGCCCTGCCGGACAACAGCTACATCTATCAGGATCCGGAACATCTGCTGCTCTTTGGAGAGGGCTACTGCCTCTGCGACGGCGTAATGGAGCAGATCTCGGAAAATGACCAGATACTGGATCTGTCCTAAGGAAGCTCTGATGAAATCGGCAAGAGCTGGGAGCGAGAGATTTTGTTTCCAGGCAAGGTTTCCAATGTGGAGGAATACTTTGTGTACTCGCAAGGAGTATGCCGCATCCGTAAGCCAGCTTACGCTGGCAACGGCTGCGCTATATTTCCCACTTTGGAAACCGCAGCATGGGGGCAAAATATCCGCTATCCAGCCGCAGACGATTTCTTCAGAGTTTCCCCACCAAAACGCGGCCGCAGCAAATCTCTGCTGCGGCCGCTGCCTGTATTTCGTTATCCGCCCAGGGCCATGCTGCACTCTCCGGCGTTCCACTCCGGCTGGGGCACTTCGGTTCCGATCCGCTCTGGCAGGCCGTCAAAGCCCTCTAAGGTGCATTCGATCACTTTCAGTCCGGTGCAGCTGCGCAGGGGCTGAGTGCCGATGATCCGGCAGCCGATCAGGGTCAGGTTTTCCGAATACCAGCCCAGGTGTTCCCCCCGCAGAACACTGTCCACCACAGTGACGTTCTTGCTGTGCCAGAAGGCATCCCGGCCATTGAGGAAGCTGTTGCGGATCTCCAGATTTTCCATGTGCTGAAAGGCACATTCTCCCCGCATTTCATCGTTGCGCAGGGATACATTCCGGCTGTCCCGGAACAGATGGTCTGCCCGAATACCGCAGTCCTCCATCCGAATGTCCTGGCAGTTCCACCCAAAATCCGGCGAATGGATATCACAGTTGTCCAGGGTGATGTTCCGGCACTCCCGCAGCGCCTGGGATCCGTCAATATCGGAATCGGAGATCTTCCCGTTCTCGGCGTGAAGCAGGGGCTCCTGGGCCCCTTCCGTCAGCCGGGAATCGGTCATGCGGAAATTCCGAATATCCCAAAGCGGATGGGGCCGGGAAAAAATGCAGTTTTCCATGGTGATATCCTGAGCTTCCTGCAAAGCCGCTTCCGCATCCGCTGCGCCGGCAAAAACACAGTCATACAGCTTGGCATTGCTCAGCCGATACAGAGCCTGCTTAGCGCCGTAAACCACACCCTCAATGATCCGCTTCATATCTGATCTCCCTTTCTGTTTTTCTTTATTTTGCGTACCTATTATAATTCCCTCTTTCCCGTGAATCAAGATGGGAAATATCCCATTCTTTTGGTCACAACCACCGTTTTATCAGCATAATTTCACAAAAAGGAGCGAGGAAATCATGCAATATGCCACATACGCCTCCCCTTTGGGGACGATCTACCTGACCGCCGATGCCGAAGGTCTGACCCGGCTGACCTTCCGGGAAACAGAAGACTTTTCTGAGCCTGCAAAGGATCTTTCGGCGTTTGCGCCTGTCCTGCAATGGCTGGATGGCTACTTTGCCGGATCCTCCCTCCCCCCTGCCTTTCCCATGAACCCGAAAGGAACACCCTTCCAGATGCTTATTTGGCAGCTTCTGCTGCAGATTCCCTATGGTCAGACCTGCACCTATGGAGCTCTTGCCCAGGAAGCTGCCCGGCGGATGGGCAGGCAGAGTATGTCCAGCCAGGCTGTGGGGCAGGCGGTAGGCCGCAATCCCATTGCCATTGCCATCCCCTGCCACCGGGTCATTGGACGCACCGGCAGCCTTACCGGCTACGCAGAAGGCTTGGAGAAGAAGCAGTGGCTGCTGGAGCACGAGGGTTTTGTAAAATTTTCCGGCAGGGGTTGACACAGATTCCCCCCGGATTTATAATCCACCCAACCAAACTATTTCATGGAACAGGAGGAACGCAATATGCGTAACGTCTACACATCCGCCGACCAGCTGATCGGGAAAACCCCGCTGCTGGAACTGACCCACCTGGAAAAGGCCGAAGGACTGGAAGCCACCATTTTGGCCAAGCTGGAATACTTCAATCCCGGCGGCTCCGTGAAGGATCGTGTGGCCAAGGCCATGATTGAGGATGCCGAGGCCAAGGGGCTGCTGCATCCCGGCAGTGTGATCATTGAGCCCACCTCCGGCAATACCGGCATCGGTCTTGCCTCCGTTGCCGCCGCCAGAGGCTACCGTGCCATCATCGTCATGCCGGAAACCATGAGCATCGAGCGCCGCCAGATCATGAAGGCCTACGGCGCTGAGGTGGTGCTGACGGAAGGCAACAAGGGAATGCAGGGGGCCATTGCCAAGGCAGAGGCCCTTGCCCGGGAGATCCCCGGCAGCTTCCTGCCCGGTCAGTTCGTGAACCCCGCCAACGCCGATGCCCACCGCAGCACCACCGGCCCGGAAATCTGGGAGGATACCGAGGGCCAGGTCGATATTTTTGTTGCCGGTGTGGGCACCGGCGGCACCATCACCGGCGTAGGCGAATATCTGAAACAGCAGAATCCCCAGGTGAAAATCGTAGCCGTAGAGCCTGCCGACTCCCCGGTGCTGAGCCGTGGAACCGCCGGCCCTCACACCATTCAGGGCATCGGTGCAGGCTTCATCCCCCAGGTGCTGAACACCAAGGTCTACGACGAAGTCATCCCCGTTGCCGGAAACGATGCCTTTGCCACCGGTCGGCGCATCGGCCGGGAGGAAGGCGTGCTGGTGGGAATCTCCTCCGGCGCAGCCGTATGGGCCGCCTTAGCCCTTGCCAAGCGTCCGGAAAACAAGGGCAAGACCATCGTCGCCCTTCTGCCGGACACCGGCGACCGGTATCTGTCCACTGCCCTGTTTGCCGATCAAACGTAACGCAAAAACTTAGGCAGCACCGCACAATTCGTCAAGAGACATCAGCGAGAGATTTTGCCTCAAGATAAAGTTTGGAAAACGCAGGAATACTTTGTGTATTTCAAGTTTTTCAAACTGCAATATTGGGGCAAAAGATCCGCTGACGTCCGCAGACGCAATTGTACGGTGTTGCCTTTACAAAAAACGCCCTGCAAGTTTCTTCCTTGCAGGGCGTTCGTTTGCTGTTTCATCAATCATCCCGGCGGCGGTTGCCAAAGAGCAGGATCAGGCGAAGCAGCTGGGTCAGGGCCACGGCGGTGGCTGCCACATAGGTCATGGCTGCTGCGGTGAGGGTCTTTCTGGCGCCCTTCTGTTCCTCCTCCGTCAAAAGGTTCGTCTGGGCAATGGCCTGCATAGCCCGATGGCTGGCGTTGAACTCCACAGGCAGGGTCACCAGCTGGAACACCAGACTCATGGCGAAGGCGGCAATGCCCATGTAGATCAGCACATCCGAGAATCTTCCCAGGAAGGAAAACAGGATGCCTGCCAGGATCAGGGGCATGGCGATCTGGCTGCCGAAGTTGGTCAGGGGAATAATGGCAGCCCGGAGCTTAATGGGGGCGTAGTCCTGGGCATACTGCACCGCATGGCCCGCCTCATGGCAGGCAACGCCAATGGCTGCTGTGGAGGTATTGCCGTACACATCATCCGACAGGCGGATCACATTGGTTCTGGGGTCAAAGTGATCCGTCAGATTGCCGCTGATCCGCTCGATCCGGACACCACTGACACCGTTGGCCATCAGCACCCGCTGGGCGGCCTCTGCGCCGGTGAGGCGGCGGACAGAGTGCTGCTTGGAATACTTGCGGAAGGTTCTGTTGACATTGCTGCTGGCCCACAGGGACAGCAGGACAAAGGGCAGCACCAGTACCACATAGGTCATATCAATTCCGTAATAGTAGGGCATAATATCGTCTCCTTATCCTTTTTCTGGTTTCATGGCTTCGTGAAGCTCCTGGGTGATGGCGCCCCGGAAAATGGAGAACGCCTGGCTGTGCAGGGTCTGCAATGCCCCTGCCGACAGATTCACAGGGACGGATCCCGGCATAAACAGATCCATATCCAGCACAAACCGCACCTCTTTGTCGTCCTTTCCCGGACGGTGCAGGTATCCCGGACCGGCGTGGAGCTTGACCCGGCAGCCGCCCCGGATGGCTGTTTCCAGATCCACGGTACAGCGGCTGGTGTTCATCTCACTGACATCCTGGTGCGCCAGCGGCCCCAGATAACAGGGGGCGATCAAAGAAGAAAAGCGAACCCCTTCCAGGCCCAGCTCTCTGCGGGAAACGGCATTGACATACCGCAGCCCCACCCGGTCAAACCAGGCCGGATGATAGATTTGAATAAACGCTGCCAGGGGCTTATCCAAATAGGCGGCAAAGGTCTCCCAGTCCGTATACTGTGAGCAGGACAGGGAAATAAATTTACTGGTGAGATTGACCCGCCAGTTCCCGTCCTGGGAGGAAAACTGATAATTGACGGTGGCAGGCTGATTTTCCAGGCCATAGCCTCCCGGGCCGCCGGTCACTCTGGGTGCCGGTACATCCAGGCGTTTTCCAAACTGGGGATAGTCTGCACGGATCCTGTCCTGAAATTCCGCCGGGGGTTCTGAGGCAATGGAAAGGATCTCCGGGAATCGCAGCTGACAAATCACCTCCACCAGAGGGTTGGCACCATATCGGCACCGTTTTTCCAACGAAAACATAGCGCTTCTCCATTCCTGATTTTCCCTGGTCGGCATGGCGCCTTTTGGCTCCGGCCTGCCGCCCAACGGTATGGTGATGATTTTATTATACCTTTCCCAAGGGAAAATGGCAAGACCTCCCCTTAGAAAGCTTGTTAGGAAATTGTAAACTTTCCCCTGGGTTCTTCCTAAAAGAAATCAAACATAAAATACAAAAGGTTCACATTTTATTCATTCACCCCTGGGTGACAACTGGTATACTGATTGAAGAGAAATAGAGTGGAAAGGTTTGGTGTTATGGTCGATCCCAAAAAGAAGCGATATCTTTACATGAGCTTGTCAATCTTTTTTGCCATCAGTATGAGCCTGGTGCTGTTTTTCCTGTTGTTCCGATTGCAAAGCGTTGGCAATGTGCTAAACACCATCGTCGATATCCTGGCCCCCTTTGCCTACGGCGGTGTCATTGCCTATCTGCTGCGACCCTTGTGCAATACCTACGAATCCTTCTTTACCGATGTGTTCCCCATGAAGATGAAGCGGTTTGCCAACGGTTTTGCGGTGATGCTCAGCATTGTCACCGGCCTTCTGGTGGTGTACACCCTGATCATTATGATCGCCCCGCAGCTGTATACCAGCATTCTCTCCCTGTGGAATTCCCTTCCTGACAAGATCACCCAGTTCCAGATCTGGGCCAACCAGAACTTCGGTGTGGACGAGCAGTTGCTGCAGATCATTGACCGGATCTACCAGTTCTTCTACAACGAGGTAAAGACCTGGGTGGAAAACACCCTGGTTCCCAACATCACCAACGTGGTCAGCGGCGTGGGCTCCAGCGTTCTGAAGGTTCTGAACTTCCTGTATAACCTTCTGATTGGTCTGATTGTGGCCGTTTATCTGCTGGGCAGCCGGAAAAAGTTCGCCCGCCAGAGCGTCCTTCTGGTGCGCAGCTGCCTGAAACCCAAGTGGGCGGATCTGTTCCTGAATGAGATTGCCTATGTTGACCGGGTGTTCGGCGGATTTATCGACGGCAAACTGCTGGATTCTGCCATTATCGGTGTGCTGTGCTACATCGGCTGTCTGCTGCTGCGGATCCCCAATGCCCTGCTGATCTCCGCCATTGTGGGCATTACCAACATCATCCCCTTCTTCGGCCCCTTTATCGGCGCCATCCCCAGCACCTTCCTGATTTTGATCGAAGATCCCCTGAAAGCGCTGTGGTTCGTGCTTTTCATCCTGGTATTGCAGCAGGTGGACGGCAACATCATCGGCCCCACCATTCTGGGTGACCGCACCGGTCTATCCAGTTTCTGGGTGCTGTTCACCATCATCTTCTTCGGCGGCCTGTGGGGCGTTGTTGGCATGGTCATTGCCGTTCCCCTCTTCGCCGTGATCTACGACACCATCAAAAAGCTGGTTCGCCGCGGACTCTACCACAAGGCCCAGGGCCAGATGTGGGAGCAGTACAAGGCCGACTACCCAGACGAAGAACCAAAGAAAAAGTAGCAAAGATGCCGCCGAGGATGAATCCCGGCGGCATCTTCTGTTACTGCTTTGCTTCTTCAAGAGCGGCGTGATCCGCATCCATCTGGTTCTTGACCTTTCGGGCTGCGCTGAGCAGTCCCATAAACTCCTGGGAGAGCACCTTGCGCATATTGTCGTCCCCGCTGAGGGTTTTCAAATAATTCAGGGTGTTCTTGGGATGGAACATATCCGGCGTGGTTTCCACACCGCCGCTGCCCAGCAGGCTGAACAGCACATCCACCAGCTGGCTGCGCTCCTGGTTGGTCATGCTGGCCAGCCACTGCTTGATGGTGGCATCCAGGAACCGGGAATTTTCCGTGGTTCCCTCCATCGGCACGAACCGCCGCCCCAGCACCTCCCAGGTGTAGGGGTCGTGCTGCCAGACACTGACCGAGCGGCTTTTCAGCACCGTATAGGGCTCCTCATGCTCCAATAGCATTCCGATAATGGAGGACTGGGGAACCAGGGTCGTGATCTTGGGCACCATGGCCAGATAGCCGGGGTCGCCCATAAGGTAATGGTTAAAGCCTGGGCCGTCGTTGTTATAGACCTGGATGATCCGCTTCTGGATCTGGGGGCTACTGCGGGCCGCGGCGAACACCGCCAGATTGCCGCCCTTGGAGTGGCCGCAGATCCGCATGGGCATATCGTATTGCACGCAGAAATCATGTACATACTGCTGCGCCAGCAGCTGGGAGGGCACCGTATCCTGGAAGGACATATTGAAATCCTCCTTCCAGCCCACCAGGGTCATATCCGTTCCCCGGAAAGCCAGGAATGCGGTTCCGTCATCCAGGAGGAAGGTCATGGCCGCAAACTGGGTATCCTCCTCCGGGATCAGGGTATCCCGGTACATCACCAGCTTGGTCTGCTGAAAGCGGGGGGCATTGGCCGCCAGCTCCAGCAGGTGCATATCATTTTCCACCCGGACACGGCTTCTGCGGTCGTCCATGGTGAAGAAATAGGCTGCCGCATCCCGCAGCAGGATCGGATACATGGGGCGATCCTGCACCGGCCCGCCAAAGTGGATATAGCTCAGCGTGGAAAAAATCAAGGCATCTACCTCGTTGGGCGGATCCTGGGCAAAGGTCAGGTCTCCCCGCCAGGTAATATAGTCAAACATATTTGCCATAGCACTCACCTCCTGTTTACCATAGCACAAAACGGGAAAAAATTCTACCCTATTTTTCAAAGGTTGACAAATCCAACCGCCCTGCGTAAAATAGAGGCAATTCATTTCAGGAGGGATGTTTATGGACATCACAAGACAGCAGGCACTGGATCTGCTGATGCAGTACAACAAAGAACCCTTCCATATCCTCCACGCCCTCACTGTAGAAGGTGTCATGGACTGGTATGCCCGGGAGCTGGGCTACGGCCAGGAAGCCGATTTCTGGGCGCTGTGCGGTCTTTTGCACGATGTGGACTTTGAGCAGTTCCCCGACCAGCACTGCCAAAAGGCCCCGGAGCTTCTGGCACAAATTCAGGCCCCGGAGGCCATGGTTCACGCCATCTGCTCCCACGGCTACGATCTGTGCAGCGATGTTGCCCCGGAACACACCATGGAAAAGGTACTCTTTGCCGCAGATGAACTGACGGGGCTCATCGGCGCCGCCGCCAGAATGCGCCCCAGCAAGTCCGTCTCCGATATGGAGGTCAGCAGTCTGAAAAAGAAGTTCAAGGATAAGAAGTTCGCCGCCGGATGCTCCCGGGAGGTCATCCGGAAGGGGGCCGAAGCTCTGGGCTGGAGCCTGGAGGAACTGATGGAAAAAACCATTCAGGCCATGCGTGCCTGTGAAAGCACCGTTGCCCAAGAACAGGAACGGCTTTGCAGGGAAGAAGGAGCCCTAATCCCATAGATGCGTTTCGCCCCGGAAGGCTTTCCTTCCGGGGCGTTTTCGTTATTAAGGTAGTACTCGATTAGTGCTTATCCTTCAGCGGGAGAATATACTGCTCCCGGCGGCGGTTGCGTTCTTCCCGATAGGCAGCATCGTTGCCGGAGTGGATCACCCGCAGGTACTCATAGTGGTTATTGAGGATGGCCTCATTGGTTCTGGCCAGCATCATTACCGCAATGGAGGAGCAGTGGTCTGCCGCACGCTCCAGGTTGGTCAGGGCTTCCATGAATACCAGGCCGCTGGGAATGGAGCAGGTACCTGCCTTCAGGCGCTTGGTGTGGCGATCCCGGAGAATGCGCACCATGTCGTCAATGGTCTCCTCCAGAGGCTCGATCTTCTTGGCTGCCTCGTTGTCATTGCGGTCAAAGGCATCCAGCGTGATGTCCATGATCTCCTTAACCGCCTGACACAGCAGCAGCAGCTCCCGCTTGGCCAGGCTGGAGAAATCCACATTTTCCTTTTCCAGCCGTTCCGTCAGCTCCACCAGGTTGATGCCGTAGTCGCCCACACGCTCAAAGCTATGGACTGTCTGCATCAGAACATCCACCTGACGGTCATCTGCTTCGTTCTCCACCACCTTGCTCAGGCCGATGAGGAAGTTATCCGCACGGTCGGCAAAGCGATCCAGGTTGTCCTCATCCAGCTCGATCTGCGCCATCTGGGACTTATCCTTTGTCACCAGGGTATTGCAGCAGCGCATGAAGTTGTCAGCAGCAATGCGGCCCATGGAGGACACAGCCTTGGTAGCCTCACCCACAGCCACAGCAGGAGAAATATACAGGTTTCCATTCAGGGTGTACAGCTCAGGATGGTTGTGGGGATTGACCTTGTCCTCCCGGATGACCACCATTGCCAGCTTCACCAGCTGTCCATTAAAGGGGATCAGCACAATGGCGGTGAGCAGATTGAACACCGTCTGGAAATTGGCGATGCCGCCGCTGTCCACGGGATGATGCCAGAATGCCGTGCCAAAGACATTGTGGGACTGCAGGATGCTCATGACCACCAGGAACAGCACCGTGCCGATGGTATTGAAGGCAATGTGAACAAAGCCGGTACGCTGGGCATCCTTGCCGGAGTTGCCAGCGCCCACGGTGCAGTAGAAGGCGGTGATCACGCAGGTACCCAGGTTGATACCCATGATCACAGGATACACCGTGGCAAAGTTCAGTGTGCCCGTCACCGCTATGGCCTGGAGCATACCCACCGTAGCCGAGGAGCTCTGGACGATCACCGTCAGCACCAGGCCCACGAAAATGCCCCAGATAGGGTTGCTCAGGCTCATGAGAATGCTGGTGAAGGCCGCAGTCTCAGCCAGGGGGTGGACCGCTGCCGTCATCAGGTTCAGGCCGATGAACAGGATGCCGAAGCCCATGAAAATATCACCCAGGGGCTTGGAAGCCTTTGTCTTGATGAACATGACAAAGAGAATACCGGCGATCAGCGCCAAGGGAGCCAGGGTATCCGTGTCGAACAGCCACAGCAGCCAGCTGCCGTCAGACTCAATGGAGCCCAGGCGGATCAGCTGAGCGGTAACGGTGGTGCCGATGTTGGCACCCATGACGATGGAAACGGCCTGCTTCAGATTCAGCACACCGGCACCGATCAGGGCAACGGACAGGACAATGGTTGCGGTGGAACTCTGGATCACTGCCGTCACCAGCGCACCGGTGAGAACGCCTAGAACCACGTTGCTGGTCACTTTTTCCAGAACGCGTTTCAGTGCATCACCGGATGAGTTTTTCAGGCCGTCGCCCATCAGCTCCATACCATACAGGAACATGGCTAAGCCACCCAGCAGCTGGATAATGGCACTCAATATTTCCATAATGAAAACCCCGTTTTTTCTTTTTAACACCCGAAAGAGGGCATAATACAATTATACGGTTTTTGCGGAAAAAGTACAGTTAATTTTCCAGTGATTTTTGAACGAATTTTTATCCCTTTTCACTGCCTTATTTGCCAGTAGATCCAAATCCGCCGGTTCCCCGGCTGGTATCGGACAGCTCCGGCACGATCTGGTATTCCGGAGTCAGCACAGGGGTGATGACCATTTGGGCAATCCGCTCCCCATTTTCAATGCGCTGGGGAGTGCCTGCGTGGTTGTGCAGGGCAACCATGATCTCTCCCCGGTAGTCGCTGTCCACCACGCCGACCTTGTTGGCCGGTGCCAGACCCCGCTTGCAGGCCAGGCCGCTGCGGGCGTAGACAAGCCCGGCGCAGCCCTTGGGAACTTCCATGGCGATGCCCGTAGGCACAAAGGCCGTCTTCCCCGGCTCAATGGTCACAGGGGCTTCCAGGCAGGCATACAGATCCGCACCTGCCGCCTCGCAGCTTCCGTAGGTGGGCAGGATCGCCCCCTGCCGCAGAATTTTAACGGGAATAGGCGCCATTTTCTCTCATTCCTTTCTCATCTTCCCACAGGATGGTCTTTCCCTCCCGCAGGGTCGCCCGCATATCAATGATGCGCTGGTTTTCCGAACCCCGGAATTGCAGGTTCAGGTTCTTCTTTGCTTCAATAAAGGGGCCGTCCACCAGAACATCCAGATAGCTCAGATATTCCCGGGTGTCCCCCAGCCGACCGGAGAGAAGATCCTTCTCCAGAAGGTAGCCGGTAAAGGCCCATATCGTTTTTTCCGGCATTTCTGCCTTGATCCGCCGCAGAAGCGCCACAACAGCCCCCTGATTCTGAGGTTCAAAGGGCTCGCCGCCCAGCAGGGTCAGGCCGCGGATGTAGTCGGGACGAAGCATATCCAGAATGGTCTGAATGGTCTGCTCCGTAAAGGGCTGGCCATAGGCAAAGTCCCAGGCCACCTGGTTGAAGCAGCCGGGGCAGTGGTGGGTGCAGCCGGAGACAAACAGGCTGACCCGCACGCCGGGGCCGTTGGCAATGTCACAATTTTTGATGTTTGCATAGTTCATGGTGGTCACTCCCTTTTTTGTCGATTAAATATAGTATATCATGAAGCATCGCAAATTTCCACCCTGACTTCCCTTTTTTGACAGGCTGTAGTATAATGACTGTCATGGAGGGGATGGCATGGAATACGCAAATATGCAGCCGGGGATCTTCCTGTCCCGGCCCAATCGGTTTATTGCCCATGTGCAGATTGGCGGCCGGGAGGAAATCGTCCACGTCAAAAACACCGGCCGCTGCCGGGAGCTGCTTCCGGAAGGGGCCAGGGTGCTGTGTCAGAAATCCCAGAATCCTGCCCGCAAAACCGGCTACGACCTGATATCGGTGTACAAGGGGCAGCGGCTCATCAACATGGACTCCCAGGCTCCCAATCAGGCGGTGAAGGAATGGCTGCTGTCCGGCGGCCTGGGGCCGGTGGAGAATGTCCGGGCGGAGACGGTGCATGGGGACTCCCGGTTTGATTTTTCCTTTACCCTGGCAGGAAAGCCCTGCTTTTTGGAGGTAAAGGGCGTAACCTTGGAGCAGGACGGCGTCTGTGCCTTCCCCGATGCCCCCACCCAGCGGGGTGCCAAGCACCTGCGGGGGCTTCAGCAATGCGTTGCTGAGGGCTATGGCGGCTATGTGCTCTTTGTCATTCAGATGACCGATGTTTCCTGTCTGCATCCCAACGATGCCACCGACCCGGCCTTTGGCAAAGCCCTTCGGGAAGCCGCTGCCGCCGGTGTGCAGGTTCTGGCCATGGACTGCACCGTGACGGAAACGGCCATGGTCATCGGCAAGCGGGTGCCGGTGGTGCTATAAGGCGGCAATGAGCCGCTTCTTTTCCTCCCGGCTGAGCTTTTTCACCGCCAGTTCCCGGCGCAGAGCCTGGGAGTGGGTGCCGCAAACCTCCTGATAGCGCAGGGTCAGCGGCCCTCTGCCCCGGGTGTACTTGGCTCCTTTGCCCTGTCTGTGGGCTTCCAGCCGCTTTTCCACATCGGTGGTGATGCCGGTGTACAGGCTCCCGTCCCCGCAGGACAGGATATACAAATACCAGATTTGATCCATAATTCTTAAAACCTGAGGAAACTTAAAAAATGGGCATGGGGCCGAAGCTCCATGCCCAAACTGTTTCCAGCCCTTATTTCTTTTTGGCGATTCGGAGCCCCTTTTCCAAAACCCGATCCAAGGCGAAAAAGGTCACATTTCCCAAAACCAGCAGTACCGCCGTCATTGCCCGGCCCAGTTCGGCAAATTCTGCCTCCAGCTGCCGGATGCCCAGAAGCGCCAGCGCCGCCCAGTACAGCAGCAGGATGCTGCCGTTGAAAAACAGGGCCTTCCAAAGCCACTTGGCCTTTTTGCCATCCAACTTTGGCTTGACAATGGGATAGTAGCCCAGCACCGCAAAGACCGCCGCCGCTTCCTTATCCGGGGCCAGCAGCGCCGAAAGAATGGTCACAGCGGCATACCAGGCCCAGGCGATCCGGCTGCCGCAGAGCTTCAGCACCACCTGTCCCACCATCATGCACACCACCGGGGCAGCATAGGTGGCTACCGGCACAATGGTGCCGATGGACATGATGACCACCGAAGCCGCTGCCAGCATACCGCCCAGCGCAATGGGGTACGTCCGATTACGCATTGTTCTTCAGCAGGTTGTACTTGATATCCCAGAGCTTCTGGCTCAGATCCACATAATAGGTCTGGGGATTGTCAAAGCGCTTGTACTCGTCCCACAGGGTATCCACCTGCTCCAAGCAGTAGGTGCGGATCTCTTCCAGAGTGGGCAGCTGATACACCAGTTCACCGTTGCGGAAAATGGGAACCTGCAGCTCCTTGGCGGTGTAGTTATACACCGTCTTGGTCTTCCAGGTTGCCTCAGGATCGAAGATCTCAATATCCTTGGAGTCATCCACCACCTCGTCATAGACGCAGATGTAGTCGGCAATGGCCTTGCCGGTGTCGTTGCCCATGAAGCGGTACACCTTCTTGTAATGGGGGTTGGTGATCTTGCCCACGTTCTCGGAGATCTTGATCTTGGGGACCACGGTGCCGTCCTCTTTTTCCAGAGCCACCAGCTTGTACACACCGCCGAACACAGGCTCGGAACGGGCGGTGATCAGCCGTTCGCCCACGCCGAACATATCAATTTTTGCGCCCTGGCTCAGAATGTCTCGGATGATATACTCATCCAGAGAGTTGGAAACGGAGATCTGGCACTCTGTCCAGCCGGCTGCATCCAGCATCTTTCTTGCCTGCTGGGTCAGATAGGCCATATCGCCGGAGTCCAGACGGATGCCGCACTTGGTGATGCCCATGGGCTTGAGCACCTCATTGAACACCCGGATGGCATTGGGAACACCGGACTTCAGAGTGTTGTAGGTATCCACCAGCAGGGTGCAATTGGTGGGATACATCTGAGCGTATGCCTTAAATGCCTCATATTCGGTATCAAACAGCTGCACCCAGGAGTGGGCCATGGTGCCGCCGGCCTTCACGCCGAACAGCTGGTCGGAAATGGTGCAGGCAGTGCCGTGGCAACCGCCGATATAGGCAGCCCGGGCACCCAGAATGGCGGCATCGGCACCCTGGGCCCGGCGGGAACCGAATTCCAGAACGGTGCGGCCCTCTGCTGCCCGGATCACCCGGTTGGCCTTGGTGGCAATCAGGCTCTGATGGTTGACACACAGCAGAAGATAGGTCTCAATGAGCTGAGCCTGAATGGCAGGCGCCCGGACGGTGATGATGGGCTCTCTGGGGAACACAGGCGTTCCCTCGGGTACGGCCCAGATATCGCCGGTAAACTTAAAGTTTCTCAGATAGGTCAGGAATTCCTCAGAGAAGAGATTCCGGCCCCGCAGATAGGCAATGTCCTCGTCGGAGAAGTGCAGCCGCTGAATGTACTGCACGATCTGCTCCAGACCCGCCGCAATGGCAAATCCGCCGCCGTCGGGACAGCGCCGGAAAAACAGGTCAAAATAGGTGATGCGATCCTGATAACCGTGGGCAAAGTATCCCTGACCCATGGTCAGCTCATAAAAATCGCACAGCATGGTCAAGTTGAGTTCGTCGTGAATGGTCATAACATACACCTCATATTGGTAGATTATCCCCATTATAGCCCATTGCCAACCACTTGGCAAGCCCTTTTCCCGGCGGCCTGCGGATTTGGCAGAAAAAGCGCATTGTGCCCCAGAATCCATTGACAGCAGCCTGGATTTCAGGTATTATTGATCATAAGAAACCAAAAAAGGATGTGATACCAATGGAAATCATTGTTGGAACAAAGGCAGAGGTCGGCACCCTGGTAGAACGGGAGGATACCGCCAAGGAGGTAGGCTCCGGGGATCTTCTGGTATACGCCACCCCCTGCATGACCGCCCTGATGGAGGGCGCTGCCTGCGAGGCGCTGGAAGGAATGCTGGACGAAGGCAAGACCACCGTCGGCACGGCCCTGAGCATTGAGCATATCTCCGCCACCCCTGTGGGCCTGGAGGTTCGTGCCGAAGCGGAAATCACTGCCGTGGAGGGCAAGGTCATCACCTTTGCCGTTCACGCCTATGACGAAGCCGGTGAGATCGGCCGGGGCACCCACACCCGTGTCATTGTGGACAGCCAAAAATTCCTGGACAGAGCTTACGCCAAACTGTAACCCCTCCCCCCTACCCACAGACAGGAGGCAATGGTATGGAAAACTACAGCGCAATGATCCGCAGCACCTTTGAGCTTTGCAGCGTGCGGGACGGAGAAGCCCTCTTTGAAGCCTGCGTGCAAAATGCCTTCCCCACCTTCCGCTTCCGGCACCTGGAACTGATCCGCATCGACCCGGATCGGATCTATCTGGAAGGCCGCAGCTGGAACCATGTATTTGAGATTCAGAAAACCACCCTGGAAGGTCACGACGTCTGGCTGGTACACTGCCACCGGGTCACCATGGGGCAAACCCCGGACAAATACGTTTATCTCGACTATCTAACCCTGGACTTTATCCGATACCAAGCAGAACTATAACCACAAAAACAACAAAACCGGGAGAGGAAATCCTCTCCCGGCCGACAAGACGACACGATTCCAATTTTTTGAAGCAGGCATGATTTCGGTCATGCCTGTTCCGCTTTTAGCAGCTCATCCACGGGGATGTAGCCCACGAGATCATATTCGATATGTATCTTCTGCCTGCGTTTGCCGCTGGACTTATCGGGCGCATCTACATAAACAGCCTTGACAAGCTCTCTGAGGGCATAGGGGGTCAGCTCCGTGAAGGTGCTGTTTCTCTTTACCCGCTGAAACAAACTGCTCTATATTCTCTGCCTGCTGCTCCTGTTCACGGATTTGCTGTTGCAGACCCTTGACCTCGGCTTTGAGGTCTTTCTGTTCCTCGGTGTAGTTCTTGCTCATCATTGCAAAGCGCTCATCGTCCAGCCGTCCGGCTACATTGTCCTCATAAATGCGGATGAAAAGGCGGTCAAGCTCGCCGATTCGCTTCTCAGCCTGTGCCAGCCGTTTCTTGCACAACCGCATGGTTTCCTCGCTCTGCACACGGAGCTTTGGCATACGGGTCAGGATTGGAGAAATAAAACGAGCGGATTTCACCGTCCTCCTCGCCGTTATCAAAATCATCATCGGTAAAAATCTCGGTCAGTTCGATGATCTCATTGTCATTTTCTTTCGGATTCACTTCGTCAAGCCTCCTTTTCATTCGCTTTTTTCAAACGACAATTCAGTTCGTAGAGTGCTGTACGGTTTGAGTCCCACTTGAGTTTTTGATTTGCTTCGTCGTAGGTCAACCATACGCAGTCGGTATGTTCAGGAGATAGCCGTACATCATCTTGACATTCAAAGCCAAAAGTATATTCAGGAATTACATAGGTGCCGCTGTCCCAATGTTTGCGACGCATTTCTGATATGATCGTAACTGGAATATATGACAGACTTTTCAATCCAAGCCACTGAGTAGAATGTACACCACCCTCCTCAAAGGTTTCTCTTTTTGCTGCCGCCAAAGGTGTTTCGTTGTCCTCGCCGCCTCCGGCAATGAACTGCCATTGGTCGTGATCAGCACGGTGAAAAACGCAGTACATTGGAGTTCCATCGACAATCCGATATGGTATTGCAAGTATTTGAAAGGGTGCACGCATTGTAATCCTCCTCGACACAATTAGCCTTATCTTGTAGCAAAACGGACGAACGCCGTCAATGGTCAAGATGAACGTCTGCGCCGCCATTGACTTCCGTCCGTCTGTTTCGCTTTTTGGCAGACAAGGCGGCGGTTGCCGCCGATTTCCATTTAAGGAAATGGCGCTTGCTAACATGGGAAACGGAGAATAGCAAGCACAGCAAGTGTAGCTACACTTGCGAAAACCG
>Ga0129314_1000552_pt1 | contig 38424 bp, 26 predicted proteins | sample O1111metagenome_FD_94431 | JGI IMG/M metagenome (GOLD analysis project Ga0129314, IMG submission 94431) | Orangutan individual fecal microbial communities from fecal samples from Wisconsin, USA - O1111 metagenome | ecosystem: Host-associated > Mammals > Digestive system > Large intestine > Fecal... | reverse complement strand
TCCGGATGCTCATGATGGCTGAACATTTCGCTAGGAATGTTCTGAATCTTCTTGATCTTCCGTAGAAGATCTGGAATCTTCAGGGTTGCATTTCTATTTGATTGTCACTATTTGATTGAGAATGTACAGAGCCAATCTGCAAGGCAGATCAGCTGACGGAGAAAGAGGGATTTGAACCCTCGCGCCGCTATTAACGACCTACTCCCTTTCCAGGGGAGCCCCTTCGACCTCTTGGGTATTTCTCCAAAAGCCCTACCGAACGAACTATATGTCCAAGGTAATATTAGGAAGCGGAGAGGATGGGATTCGAACCCATGTGCCCCGAAGGACAAACGGTTTTCAAGACCGCCTCGTTATGACCGCTTCGATACCTCTCCGTATCGAACTCGCTGTTTCCTGCGTTCTGTATCATGCATCTTGCATCTTGCTGAAGCTTATCAGCTCGTCGCCGTTTGCTGAACGCAAGAGATATACTACCAAACCATTCCTGTTGTGTCAAACAAAATTTTATCCAATTTCTACTTCCGTTTAACATTTTTCATCGTCAATGTGCAGTTTAGTGCGTTACCACGAGCACTTATTCTGTCAGTTTCCTTTTACGAAATGTCTTTATTTCCTAAATCTGCCCTGTATCTCCGCTTCTGCCTTCATCCATCTTCTTTGCTATTGCATTAAATATCAGACATATCAGAATATTTGTATGAATCAACTTTTCCCGCCGACTCGGATAACCACTTTGAGCGCTTCTCAGGATGCATCTATGATTGATCTATGACTGGCAGCGCATATTTTCCACGAGAAGAGTATCTGGCCATGGATACACTTTCCGAGTTGATAAGCATCTTCATTCGGAAGATTTTTCCATTGAGGATTATTATTTCAGAGCGAAATCATCCCCATTCGGAAGAATCCGCCTCCAGGGATTATTTTTCCAAGGTGAATTCATCCCTATTCAGAATAATTTTCCTCTAGGGATTATTTTCCCAAGGTGAATTCATCCCTATTCGGAAGAATCTTCTTCCAGGGATTATTTTTCCAAGATGAATTCATCCCTATTCAGAATAATTTTCCTCCAGGGATTATTTTTCCAAGGTGAATTCATCCCCATTCGGAAGAATCTTCTTCCAGGGATTATTTTCTCCGGATAAAATCATCCCCATACGAAAGAATCTGCCTCCAGGGATGCTTTGGGAATATAAAAGTATCCGCCATGGCCGCAAAAGCAAATTAAAGATGCACGGCAACCGGCCGGAAGCAGCTTCCGGTATCTGCCAAACGTCCAAAAGCAATTTCAGGATGCATGGCGACCGGAAACAGCGTTCAGAAAGCCGCGATAGCAGCAGATGAGATCACTAATAAGGTTCCGCGCACGCCGGTCAACTCGATTTTCATACGCGCATGCCGGTCAGCTCGATTTTCATTTGTAATATGTCCATTATGAGGTATGATTAATTTCATGCCGCAGCGGGAGACGTTCCGTGATCTTTCAGGGTGCATTGCATTCATGAATATTTTTCATGGTACATTGCATTCATCGATACTGTTCATGGTGCACTGCATTCATTCTGTCTTTCGAGGGCATTGCATTCATTATATACAGGGTAAAGGATTTTAATTTATGAAAAAACGCGATACTTTTGGTTCAAGACTTGGTTTCATTCTGGTCAGTGCAGGCTGCGCCATCGGCATCGGCAACGTATGGAAGTTTCCTTATGTAGCCGGGGCAAGCGGGGGTGCTATCTTTGTGCTGTTTTACCTGCTCTTTCTGGTGCTCATGGGGATTCCTGTCATGACGATGGAGCTGGCCGTCGGCCGCGCAGGAAAATCAAGTGCCGTTCAGGCTTACAGAAATCTGGAGCCGAAAAAAAGCCACTGGCACATCCATGGCTGGTTCTGTATCTTCGGCTGCACCATGCTGATGCTGTATTACACGACCGTTTCCGGATGGATGCTCGATTATGCGGTTAAATTTGCTTCTGGCACCTTCCGCGGGCTTTCGACCGAGGAGGTCGGCGGCGTGTTCAATTCCATGCTGGGGAATCCTGCCGAGATGCTCTTCTACATGATTCTTACCGTTGTGATCGGCTTCCTTGTATGCGGAGGCGGCGTACAGAAGGGTCTGGAGCGCATCACAAAGATTATGATGGGCTGCCTTCTCGTTCTGATCGTGGTTCTCGCCGTTCACAGTCTTTTTCTTCCGGGTGCTTCCGGAGGGGTCCGCTTCTATCTGATGCCAAACCTTGACGCCGCCCTGGAAATCGGCATCGGAAAGGTTGTCGTAGCCGCTATGAACCAGGCGTTCTTCACCTTGAGCCTTGGCATCGCCGCACTCGAGATCTTCGGAAGCTATATGTCACGCGAGAACACGCTTGCCGGCGAATCCGTCCGGATCTGTGTGCTGGATACCTTTGTCGCTCTGATGTCGGGACTGATTATTTTCCCTGCATGCTTCTCGTATAATGTAAGCCCCGATCAGGGACCCTCTCTGATTTTCGTCACGTTGCCGCAGGTATTCCTGAATATGGCAGGAGGAAGGCTTTGGGGAACTCTGTTCTTTATCTTCATGACATTTGCAAGCTTCTCCACCGTGACGGCTGTATTTGAGAACCTGATTGCTGCCGCCATTGACAATTTTGGCTGGAGCCGGAAGAAATCTGTTCTTGTGAACTTCCCGATCATTCTGCTCGGCAGCATCCCCTGCGTGCTCGGCTTCAACGTATGGAGTGATCTGACCATCATCGGAGGACGCGGCGTTCTCGACAGTGAGGATTTTCTCGTCAGCAATCTCCTGCTGCCGCTCGGCTCGCTGGTCTTCCTGCTGTTCTGCGTCACAAAGTACGGCTGGGGCTTCGACCATTATCTGGAGGAGGCCAACACCGGAACAGGCCTGAAGCTCTCGCGCAAGCTCAAGCCCTACTTCCAGTTTGTTCTTCCCGTACTGATCCTGTTCATTCTGATTCAGGGACTTCGCTGAAGACAACCGGGTGCACCGCTTAAGCATCCCGGGAACGGTCATGTACTGCCGCCGGGTGCACCCTTAGAAAAAAGATCCATGGCACGTTCGAAATGAACGTGTCATGGATCTTTTCTTTTGTCTGTATAAAGCTATCTTCTCTGAAAAGGAATTACAGCTCTGCCTTCAGCTCGTCGACCTTATCCAGCTTCTCCCACGGAAGATCAACATCTGTACGTCCGAAGTGGCCGTATGCTGCGGTCTGCTTGTAGATCGGACGGCGAAGATCCAGCATCTTGATGATGCCTGCAGGACGCAGGTCAAAGTGCTTGCGGATCACTTCCACAATCTTCTCTTCCGAAACCTTTCCGGTTCCGAAGGTGTTTACGTTGATGGAGGTAGGCTGTGCGACACCGATTGCATAGGAGAGCTGAATCTCCATGCGGTCTGCATAGCCGGCTGCAACCAGGTTCTTCGCAACATAGCGTGCCGCATATGCCGCAGAGCGGTCTACCTTTGTGCAGTCCTTGCCGGAGAAGGCTCCGCCGCCGTGACGGCCAACTCCGCCGTAGGTGTCAACAATGATCTTACGGCCGGTCAGACCTGCATCACCGTGAGGTCCGCCGATGACAAAGCGTCCGGTCGGGTTGATGTAAATCTTGGTGTTTCCGTCCACCATGGCAGGATCCACAACTGCATCGATGACATACTTGCGGATGTCCTCATGGATCTGCTCCTGTGTTACCTTCTCATCATGCTGCGTGGAGATAACGATTGCTTCCAGACGAACCGGCTTGTTGTTCTCGTCATACTCAACGGATACCTGAGACTTTCCGTCTGCACGAAGATAAGCAAGCGTTCCGTTCTTTCTCACTTCCGTAAGCTTTCTGGTCAGCTTGTGCGCAAGGTTGATGGAATAAGGCATATACTCCGGCGTCTCGTTGGTTGCATAGCCGAACATCATGCCCTGATCGCCGGCACCGATGGCCTCGATCTGCTCATCCGTCATGCTGCTCTCTCTTGCCTCAAGTGCCTTGTCAACACCCATGGCAATATCCGGGGACTGCTGATCCATTGCCACAAAAACAGCGCAGGTATCTGCATCAAAGCCCTTGGAGGAATCGTCATAGCCGATCTCGCGGATGGTGTCGCGGACAATCTTCTGATAGTCAATGACAGCCTTTGTCGTGATCTCACCGGTAACCAGTGCAAAGCCGGTGCACATTGCGGTCTCGCAGGCAACACGGCTCATGGGATCCTCAGCCATGCAGGCATCCAGAATCGCATCGCTGACTGCGTCGCAGATTTTGTCGGGATGTCCTTCGGTTACAGACTCCGATGTAAAAATATACTTCTCCACTTTAGAACCTCCTTTGTTCTGAAAGTCAGTTGAGGGTGCCGGCAAAGCCGACTCCCGATTGGACTTAATATCTTATTCCCGGATTGCGTGAAAAAAACCGCCTGCGAAATCAAGCAGGCGGATCTGTTCGTGTCACAAATCCCTTATTGCTCGACTGCGTATTCAAACACCATCGCTCAGGTTGGCACCTTTTGCTTCTTGCACAAATGCAAAGCAGGCAAAGGTTGCCGTGGCTTCACAGGTCCTATGTACCTCCACCACTCTGAATAAGAGATATTAAGTTTTACATGTCATCTGGGATGATAGACCTATGGATATCCGGTGTCAACCAAAGAGCGGACCACAAAACAAACAGAGTGTCCCATAGAACCACAAAAGCGAGAGTCTGTCCCATTTGTTCTTTTTTCGGAAAACAGATATACTCGTACTACATAAAAATGCAGACAAAGAGGCATACGTTTATGAACAGCTATTACACGGATCCCCATCAGAATCCCTACTGGCAGAAGCTGAACCGGGATCCTTCCGAAAACAACAGCGGGCAAGGCACCTTTGAGCAGGATCCCAACTGGCATCCACAGCCCGAATACGGAAGGCAGCTCGGCCGCACTGCCGCCTTAATCGGTGTTTTCTCCATCGGAACAACAATCTTTTTCCCGATTTTTGTCCCGATCATTTTCGGCAGCATCGCCATCGTTCTCGCAATTATCTCGAAGGGAAAACAGGAATCTTTCACGCATGGTGCCAGACAGGCCATGATGTTCGGAACGATCAGCCTTGTCATTAATTTTCTCCTGCTGGCTGCCTGCATCGTCTTTGTATATCTGCTTCTTCACGATGCAGCCTTCCGCACGTACGCGGATACCATCGTACAGCAGCTCTACGGATACTCTGTGGAAGATCTGCTGCAGCAGCTGGGTCTGACTCCTTCGACAGGAGGCATCCTGTAGCTCCAGGCTGCACTCAGAAAGGAAAACATGGAAACATTTACCGGTACCAATGATCTCTCACGCAGAAGGAAACGACTCTCCTTGCATGCGCTCAGCGCAGACTGCAAGGCCGAGGGACGAAATGCCATTCTCGGGCATCTCGGAATTGCTGCGGGCGGCGGCGCTGCCTTCCTTCTTGTTCTGCTGCTTCTGGAGCTCCTTCTTCAGGGAGCACTCCCCTCCTCCGGAGTTGCCGCCATCCTCCTGTCAGCGCTCATGAGCATTCTGGTCAGCATTCTTGCCGGAATCTTCCGATATGGAGTGATCTGCATCCATGTGAAGCTGCAATACGGACAGGAGGCACAGCCCTCCGACCTGCTCCTTGGATTTTTCGAAAGTCCGGATACGATCGTCAGAATCACCGCTGTTCTTGCTGCTCTGCAGACTTTCTTCCTGCTGCCTGCCCAGATTGTCAATCTCCGGAATCCGCAGAGCGATGTCCTTTTCTGGTCTCTGATGGCTCTTGGCCTCATCGCCGGTCTGTATCTGGATCTTACCTTCTATCCGGCACTGTATCTTCTGCTGGATTATCCGGACCTTTCCGCAAAGGAGGTGCTGCAGAAAAGCCGGAAACTCATGAAGAAGCATCGTCTTCCGCTTTTGTACCTGGAGCTTTCTTTTCTGCCGCTCTGGCTTCTCTCCGTATGCTCCTTCGGCTTCGCCGCCTTCTGGGTCTACGCATATCGGAATGCCGCGCTTGCGGCATTTTACCGCAGGCTGATTGATCACACGATCTGACAGGAGGCAAGCTCATAAATAAGGGTCAGATCCCTCAGACAAATGTCCGCGGGATCTGACCCTTATTTTATCTCCGGTGATTTCTTATTCCGGATCCGGCCCCTCCGGATCCATATGATACAGCTGATAGGTCTTTTTCCTTACGTGGAAATATGCCGGGAACAGGAACGCATCCGCAAGAATCCAGGCGATCGGACTTGCCACGCACACCCCTGTAAATCCAAATACAGGAACCAGGAAGACCGCGGCCGCGATTCTCCCGATCATCTCAAAGACACCTGCAAAAATTGCCAGCATCGGATATCCCATTCCCTGAATCAGAAAGCGCACGATGTTCACAAAGGCCAGCGGAACGTAAAATACGGTGCCGATGACAAGAGACAGTCTTGCGGCATCCAGAATTTCAGTCTCCGCGCTGCTGACGAACAGGGCCGCAAAAGGCCTTCCATAGAAAAACATAATCACAAATACCGCCAGAGAGTAAATGGTACCGATAATCGAAGCACACTTCAGCCCCTTGTTCAGCCGTCCAAGCTTCTTCGCGCCGACGTTCTGTCCTCCGTAGGTTGCCATCGTAGAGCCGAGCGCATCATACACCGTGCAGAAGAAGCAGGAAACGCGTCCCGCTGCCGTCTGTGCCGCAACATAGACGGATCCCAGCCCATTGACTGCCGTAGTCAACACGATACTGCCGATTGCAGTGATGGAATACTGCAGTCCCATCGGGATTCCCATTATAAGAAGGACCCGGATATAATAGCCGTGAAACTCCCACTCCTCCTTCCGGATCCGGAGGACCTTCACCTTCTTAATCATATAAACTACAGCAAGGATTCCGGACGCTCCCTGTGAAATGACCGTCGCAATCGCCGCCCCCGCAACGCCCATCGGAATGACGAGAATCAGAAGAAGGTCAAGTGCAATATTCACCACCGACGAGACGATCAGAAAGAGGACCGGTGCCTTCGAATCCCCAAGAGCACGAATTGCTCCGGAGAACAGGTTGTAGAGAATGTTGGTCGGAATTCCCAGAAATATAATCAGCAGATAGATGTATGCATAGTCAAAGATATCTGCCGGAGTATTCATCGCCGTCAGAATCGGCCTGCAGAGGAGACTGCACACAACCGTCATCACTACTGCCATCACAACACTGGCATAAATGGCATGCGCAAGGAATCTGCGCATGTCGGCATAATCCTTTGCGCCAAAACGCTGCGAGATCGGAATGGAAAAACCGTTGCATACGCCCATGCAAAAGCCAATGATCATAAACGTAATAGAGCCGGTATCTCCGACCCCTGCCAGTGCCTTGACTCCCAGAAACCTTCCGACAATCAGCGAATCCACCATGCCGTACAGCTGCTGAAACAGCATTCCGCCAAGAAGCGGCAGTGCAAACCCAAGAATCAGCCCCATCGGTTCTCCGACCGTCAGGTCCTTTACCCCACCGGACGCCGAAGATCTGCGTAACTTTCCCATAAGTAGCCCCTCCTGAAAAACAGTTCTTATGGTTCACTTTATTCCTTCCGAAACAGATTGCAACCGGTTTTTTCTGCTTTTCACCGGGCGATATTACATTGCTCTGAAGAACCGTAAGGGAGCATGTTTTTCATATGAAAGACATGCTCCCTTACGGATATGCGTATTATTCTGCTGCGAACAAACTGCTTATTTTCCCAAGGTCGGAAACCAGGTCAGAGGCTCACTCTCCCGTGCTGTAAAGAGGCGTCGACAGATAGCGGTCGCCGGAATCCGGAAGAAGAACCACAATGTTCTTGCCCTTGTTCTCCGGACGCTTTGCAAGCTGAAGGCCTGCCCACACTGCGGCGCCCGAGCTGATACCCGTGAGGAACCCTTCTGCCTGGGCAAGCTCCTTGCCGGTCTCAAAGGCTGCCTCATTCGGCACCTTGATGATTTCATCATAGATGGTGGTGTCCAGAGTCTTCGGGACAAAGCCTGCACCGATTCCCTGGATCTTGTGAGGGCCTGCATTGCCGCCGGAAAGCACCGGAGAGGTTTCCGGCTCCACCGCGACGATCTTCACCTCCGGATTTTTCTCCTTCAGGTATTTGCCGACACCGCTTAAGGTTCCGCCCGTGCCGACACCTGCCACGAAAACGTCCACCTTTCCGTCCGTATCCTCCCAGATCTCCGGTCCGGTCGTCTCATAATGTGTCTTCGGATTTGCCGGATTGTCGAACTGTCCGAGAATGACGGAGCCGGGAGTGGCAGCCTGCAGCTCATTTGCCTTGGCAATGGCGCCCTTCATTCCCTTTGCGCCCTCCGTAAGAACAAGCTCCGCACCGTAAGCCCTGAGAAGGGTGCGGCGCTCAACGCTCATGGTATCCGGCAGCGTAAGAATTGCATGATAGCCTCTTGCTGCTGCAACGAAAGCAATGCCGATGCCGGTGTTGCCGCTTGTGGGCTCAATGATCGTTGCACCGGGCTTCAGCTTGCCGCTCTTTTCTGCGTCATCGATCATTCCTGCTGCGATTCTGTCCTTGACAGAGCCCGCCGGATTGAAATACTCCAGCTTCGCGATCAGCTTTGTATCCGTGATGCCCTTCTTCGCCTCAAAATTTGCCAGTTCCAGAAGCGGTGTGTGTCCGATCAGTTCTGTTGCGCTCTTATAAATCTTTGCCATCTGGCTGCCTCCTTCTTGCCTGTGTCCGATCCCTTTCCGGTGTCATCGGGCCTCTTACCGGTTTCCGGAATCGTTCGTCCCGGGCTCACCGTTGTTTTTGTATTCCTAGTATTCATGTATGAATTACTTGAATACAAATATAAATTCCACTCGTCTTCATGTCAACACTTTTTCCGCTCTTCCAGATAAATTTTTCCGCAGGTTTGTGTTACACTAAGGGAAAATACGAATCACAGCCGGTCAGCGCCGGCTTTTGGGAGGTAGGTATGGAGAATACAAAGAGAGTCGTTGTTGCCCTCGGTCACAGCGCACTTGGCTACACAACAACGCAGCAGTGGGATGCCGTTCACTACACGGCGAAGTATCTGGCAGATCTGATGGACGCCGGATGCCAGCTCACCATCACCCACAGCAACGGACCGCAGGTTTCCATGATTCACAAGGCGATGACGGAGCTGCATCGTATTTACATTGATTATTCTCCGGCTCCCATGTGCGTCTGTAGTGCCATGAGCCAGGGCTATGCCGGATATGACATTCAGAATGCTCTGAAGGCAGAGCTTCTCTCCCGCGGGAATACCACTCCGGTTTCCACCATTCTGACGCAGGTGAGTGTGGATCCTTATGATGAGGCCTTCTATGCACCTTCCAAGAAGATCGGCCGTTATATGTCGAAGGAAGATGCCGAGAACGAAACCAAGAAGGGCAATTACGTAGTAGAGGAAGAGGGCAAGGGCTATCTTCGTGTTGTTGCGACACCGAAGCCGCTTGATATTCTGGAGCTTGATTCCATCCGTCTTCTTGCAGATCACGGACAGGCGGTCATCTGCTGCGGAGGCGGCGGAATTCCCGTTATCGTTCAGGATGAGGCCCTGCAGGGAGCTTCTGCCGTCATCGAGAAGGATGATATTGCAGGAAAGCTCGCAAGTGATCTGAAATCCGACGTTCTGCTCATTCTGACCAGCGTTCCGAATGTGTTCCTGAACTTCGGTGCGCCGAATCAGGAAGCCATTTCCTCGATGAAGGTTGAGGATGCGAAGAAGTACATTGCAGACGGTCAGTTCGGTGCCTCCGACATGCTTCCCAAGATCCAGGCAGCCATCACATACCTGAAGGCCAATCCGGCAGGCCGCGTTCTGATTACAACGGCAGAGAATGCAACCGCTGCGCTGGAGGGCAAGGCAGGAACACTCATCACGGCATAAGTCAGCTTCCCAGTACCGTGAGCAGAGCTCCGATCATAATTGCAAAGTCGCCCAGGTTGAACACGATCTGCCGGAGGCTCTCCGGCCCGAAATCAAAACGGATATAATCCGTGACCGCCTTCGCCTTCATACGGTCATACGTATTGCTGAAGGCCCCGCCAAGAAGAAGCGACAGACCGGTTTTCAGAAGGTGCTTTCCCGCTTTTCCGAGCGTCAGAATGAATACCAGCGTCAATATCACCGTAAGGCCCACCGAGATCATCTGAATCACGGCGGGCCTTTTCTCGCCCAGATTCAGAAACGCACCTTCGTTCCTGCTGTGGCAGAGTGTAACCGATACCGGCTTTCTGCCAACCGTCCGATTCCTTTTGGACCAGCTTGTCCTGCTCATCACTTTTCCGGTCTGATCTGCAGCAAACACCGCAGCAGACAGGAGAATCTTTCCCCATTCCATCATGCAGCACTCCTTCTTTTCCTGATTGATATCGACTGAAAACCTGCACCGCCCGATATCCCCGGATAGTAAATCCCCGCAGGATCGTTTCCGTTCCTGCGGGGACTTGCTGTTTCATCAATCTGTCTTGTTCTCACTGCAGGGCAGCTCGCCGGCTGACTTATCCTCCAGCGCAGGCGTCGGGATCTCCAGATCCTGTCGGATCTCCACTCTCGGACCGCCACGTCCGTTTACATAATCCGCCGTAATGGTCACCTTCCCGATGTTCCGATCCTTCGGAATTTCGTACATGATGTCCATCATGAAGCCCTCAATGATCGAACGAAGGGCCCGGGCTCCGGTATCCTTCTTCATCGCCTTCTTCGCAATCGCGCAAAGCGCGTCCTCCTCAAAGTCCAGCTCCACATCATCCAGCGCAAGGAGCTTCTGATACTGCTTCAGAATGGCATTTCTCGGCTCCTTCAGAATTCGCACCAGCATATCCTCATCCAGATCCTGCAGCGTGCAGACAATGGGAAGACGACCGATAAACTCGGGAATCATGCCAAACGAGCGCAGATCATCATTCGTCACCTTGGTGAGAACGTCTTCGTCCTTGCTGAACCGGTCCTTCAGCTCCGCAGAGAATCCCATGGAGGACTGCTTCGTCAGTCTCTCTTTGATGATTCCCTCCAGTGCAGGAAACGCACCGCCGCAGATAAACAGAATATTGCTTGTATCCACGGTCACCGTGGGGACCATACCGTTCTTGGAGCCTGCTCCGACCGGAACGTCCACCTCGCTTCCTTCCAGGAGCTTTAAAAGTCCCTGCTGCACAGCTTCGCCGGAAACATCGCGGGAGTTCATGTTCTGCTTCTTCGCAAGCTTATCGATCTCATCGATGAAAATGATGCCCTTCTGTGCGCGGTCCACATCGTTGTCAGCCTCCGCAAGAAGCTTCGAAATGCAGCTCTCGACATCATCGCCGATGTAGCCTGCCTCGGTCAGACTGGTCGCATCCGTAATGGCAAGCGGAACATCCAGAAGTCTTGCCAGCGTGCGGACAAGATACGTCTTACCCGCACCGGTAGGTCCGATCAGAAGAATGTTGGACTTCTCGATCTCGATATCATCCATCGTGCCCGTCTTCACTCGCTTGTAATGATTGTAGGCTGCGACCGAAATCGTCTTCTTCGCCTTCTCCTGCCCGATGACATACTTATCCAGCTCCGCCTTCAGAAGGTGAGGCGCCGGAATGTTGTCCGAGGTGAAAACAGGCTTCGGGCCCTGCTTCTTTTTCTTCTTGACCTTCGGCTGCGGATTTCCTCCGAAGCCGCCGAAGATATCACCCAGATTTACGAAGCTGACCGTCGGCTTTCTGCGGTGCTCTTCTTCCTTGTTCCCGGAAGGCTGCTCCCCAGACGGCTTCTCTTCATCCGGCTTCTCTTCCGGAGCTTTTGCAAGGCTCATGAGATCCGAAACATCCGGCATCATTCCCTTCGAGATCTGGTCCATAAACTGCTGATAATCCACAGAGCTTGCAGCGTCAACCATGTGCTGCATGCAGCTCGGGCAGACGCTCAGTCCGCCCGGCATATCTACCAGGCGTCCCGCATCCTGCTCCGAGCGATGGCAGATCGCGCAGTAACGAATGTGCGTGCTGCCATCCTGCTCCTTATCATGATTCTGATTGTTGTTAAAGTCACTCAATGATGCTCTCCATCCATTCCTTCGGAGGCTCATAGCCAAGAATCTTCACGGTGGTAGCCGCTACGTTGGCAAGGCCGAAATCTCCGTCCTTTACCTTGACGCCCTCCGGTCCGTTGAAGACCGCGAAGGGAACACGTGCCAGTGTATGAGAGGTCTTCGGCTTCGGAGATCCGTCCGGATTGGTTCCCTTGTCATACATCTGATCGGAGTTGCCGTGATCTGCCATAACCAGCATGCAGTAGTCATGCTTGAGGCAGGCATCCATAACCCTCTTCAGATTCAGATCAACAGCCTCTACGCCGATGATGGTTGCTTCATAGTTTCCTGTATGGCCGACCATGTCGCCATTCGGATAGTTGCAGCGGATGAACTGATACTTGCCGCTCTCAATGGCCTCGACGATCTTCTCCGTCACTTCAGTAGCCTTCATCCAGGGCTTCTGATCAAACGGAATGACATCGGAAGGAACCTCCTCCCAGTCCTCAAGCTCCTCAGAGAACTTCTCGGAACGGTTGCCGTTCCAGAAATACGTCATATGACCGAACTTCTGAGTCTCGGAGCATGCATAGGACTTCACGCCCTTCTCCACCAGAAACTCACTCATCGTGTGCTCAATGTGCGGAGGCTCCACCAGGAAATTGTTCGGAAGCTTCAGATCACCGTCATACTGCAGCATGCCTGCATAGAATACCTTCGGCTTCTTCGGCATCGGGAAGGAATCAAAGCCCTTGTCCATGTAATCAAATGCCTTGGAGAACTCAACCGCACGGTCGCCGCGGAAGTTGAACAGGATGACAGAATCGCCGTCATCGATCGGTCCGACCGGATTTCCGTCCTTGTCAGCGATGACAAAGCCGGGCAGGTACTGATCGGTATAGCCGCCTTCCTTGCGGAGAGACTCAATCGCCTCTGTTGCGGAAGCATACTTCGGGCCATCTCCCATAACATGAATGTGCCAGCCTCTCTCAACCATCGACCAGTCAGCCTCATAGCGGTCCATGGTAATGGTCATACGTCCGCCGCCGGAAGCGATGCAGCCGTGGAAGGTATCATCATTCAGCTCTCTGAAAACATTCTCAAGCTCATCCACATACTGAAGAGCAGAGGTTTCCGGAACATCACGTCCATCAAGAAGAGCATGTACGCGAACCTCTGCGATGCCTTCCTTCTTCGCCTCTTTGATCATTGCGATCAGGTGCGAAATGTTGGAATGTACGTTTCCGTCGGAAAGAAGTCCGACAAAGTTAAGCTTTCCGCCGTTCTTCTTCAGATAATCCACAGCTCCCTTCCAGGCATTCGACTCATAGATCTTTCCGGACTCAATGCTCTCATTGACAAGCTTCGCGCCCTGGGAATAAATCTGTCCGCAGCCAAGAGCATTGTGACCAACCTCGGAATTGCCCATGTCATCATCCGAAGGAAGTCCGACAGCCGTTCCGCTTGCCTTGATTGTGGTGTGAGGCCACTTTGTCATCAGCTCATCAATCTGGGGCTTATAGGAATGCATCACCGCATTTCCCTGATCCTTGTCGGTCCAGCCGACACCGTCCATTACTACCAGTACTACCGGTTTCATAAGTAAAACCTCCTTGTCGTACACAAAATCATTACAGGTTATGTTTAATCAATCAAACTTCAGTATATCGAATCCGGCTCCGGATTTCCATACTTTCGATATGCTATTACGGTCTATTACGGTCTTCGGAGCTCAGATTTTCCAAGGCCGGCTCAGATTTTCTCTTCCATCTGCTTTACAACATGCGCAAGGCATCCGTCCTCAAACGGATTGTCCAGTCCGGCTTCCTTTACCAGACCGTCGAAGAAGTCTGCTGCAGAGAGTCTGCAGAGCTTCAGATAGCTCTTCCATGCGCCGTCGAAATCGCGGTCCATCCAGACCTTGTACTGCAGTGCATTTGCCTGCGCGATGCAGTAGTCGATGTAATACAGCGGGCAGTCATAAATGTGGTGCTGCTTCTGCCAGAAGCCTCCCGCCTCATAATAGGCATTTCCCGTATAATCCAGATGCGGCTTGTACTGACGCTCCAGATCTCTCCACACACCGTTTCGCTGCGCAGGTGTCAGCCCCGGATTCTGATAGGCAATCTCCTGGAATTCATCCACCATCGTTCCGTACGGAATGAAGGCCATCGAATCCTCAAAATGCATATCCACGTAATCCTTCGCCCTGTTGCCGAACAGAAGATTCATCCAGGGCTCCGTGAAGAATTCCATCGACATGGAATGGGTCTCTGCCGTCTCCATCGTGATGTCCCAATGCTCCCGGATCGGATCGTCCTTGACCACATACCACTGGAACGCGTGTCCGCACTCATGCGTAATGACATCCGCATCCCCGCTGGTGCCGTTGAAATTGGCAAAAATAAACGGCGCACCGAAATCCGGAAGATAGGTCATATAGCCGCCGGTTTTCTTGGTCTTTCTTCCGAGAACGTCAAAAAGCTCATTCTCCCGCATGAAGTCCATGAATTCACCGGTTTCCTTCGAGAGCTCACGGTACATCTTCTGTCCTGCCTGCAGAATCTCCTCCGGCGTACCGATGGGAGCCGGATTTCCCTGCGGGAAATAAACGCCCTCATCGATATAAAGAAGATGATCAATGCCAAGGCGCTGGCGTCTTCTTTCGTGCAGCTTCTCCGCAAACGGGACAAAATCGCGCTTGACCTGCTTCCGGAATTCACCCATATCGCTCCGGTCATAGCAGTTGCGCATCATTCTGGCATCGCCAAGCGGAAGGTAATTCTCATAGCCCATCGCTTCGCCCTGCTTCGTCCGGTTCTTCACCAGACGATCATAAATGTCATCCAGCTGCTCCTGATTCTCCTCGAAGAATGCCGTATACTTCTTCCATGCCTCTGCACGGATTCCGCGATCACTCGAATGCAGGTACGGATTCATCAGGGAAAGGTTCAGGGTCTCACCCCTCCACGCAATCTTTGCCGTTGCAAGAAGCTTGTTGTACTCCGTCTGAATCGCATTCTCCTCCTGCATCAGCGGAAGGATTTTATCGTCAACCGACTTCATGCCAAGCTCAATGTTCTTAAACGCAACCTTCCCGATCCGCTCCTCCAGATATGCGCGATACGGGGAATGATAGAGCTTTTTCTGGTAGGATACGCAAAGATTCCGGAACACCGGACCGTTCTGATCATAGAAATCCTGCTCTGCGCTGTAGAACTCATCCGTTGTGTCGATGTCATGCCGGATCTCCGCCAGTGTCATCTGCGTCATCACATGGCCGGTCAACTCATAGTACCTGCGGTGAACCTCCATCTGCTCCTGTCCGGACGTCGCCTTGTCGAGCCCGGCTTCCAGCTCTGCAAACTCCGCCTTCACCTTGTCAAAATCAACACGTTCATAGGGCATTTGTGTAAACTTCATTCTCTGTCCTCTCCTTTTCCTTTCTCTGATCTCCGGCTATTCCGCTATGGACCGGACCATCATTCCGAATTATACTCTTTTTGGCACAAAGTTTGGGCCTTCGGTCAACAGAAAGGAAAACACATGAACTATACCACTGCAGTTTTTGATATGGACGGAACCGTACTCAACACCCTGGGAGACCTCACTGACTCCATGAACTACGCACTGGAGGCAGCAGGTCACGCGCACTCCTATACCGAGGATGATGTCCGCCAGTTCTTCGGAAGCGGCGTCACCGTTGCCATCGTCCGCGCCCTTGCAAGAGAAGCCGGAACGGAGCTTTCCGATCTCGAACAGGTCGGAACCGCAAACGACACCATCACAGACACCATCGACGCTGCCGAGGTGCAGAAAATCCAGAAAATTTATACTCCCTACTATGCAGCGCACTGCGACATCAAAACCGGTCCCTACGCCGGAATCCTTGAGGTTCTGGAGAAGCTCCGCGCCGCCGGCGTAAAGACGGCCGTCGTCTCCAACAAGCCAGACATCGCCGTGCAAAAGCTCGTAAACGATTTGTTCACCGGAATGTTCGACCTCTCCGTCGGAGAAATGGACGGCGTCCGCAGAAAGCCTGCTCCCGACATGACCGAAAAGGCACTCCGCGATCTCGGAACCGCAGACAAGAAGGAGGCCGTCTACATCGGCGACTCCGAAATCGACATGCAGACTGCGGAGAATTCCGGTCTTGACTGCATCAGCGTCGACTGGGGCTTTCGCGGCAGAAAATTTCTGGAGGAGCACAAGGCAAAGACCATCGTCTCCCGCCCGGAGGAGATTCTCCCTCTGATTCTGGGATAACCTTCGAAATCCGTTCCTGCCACCCTGATCCCTTAAGAGAAAAATCCGGGGGCCGGAAGAGTTCCTCACTCTTCCAGCTCCCGGATTATATTCTGCGCAATTTCCTTCTTGGTCAGGGCATGATTCATCGCCTCCTGCTCCAGATAGCGATGTGCCTCCTCTTCCGACATCTTTCTCTTCTCGATCAGAAGACATTTGGCTCTTGTGATGATTCCCATCTCATCCAGGCGCTTTCGAAGCTTCTGATTCTGTTCATTCAGCAGGTATATTTTCTGCCGCATGGAATCCATAACGCCGACAGCCTCCAAAAGGAGCTGCCCCTTTAAAGGCCTCGATAACACAAAAATACCGCTTCCCCGAACCTTATATGCCACCTGATTGTAAAGATCCGACTTTACAAGAAGAAGAACGGCAATGTCTCTCCCGTCGGCGAAGTCCTTCGCCGATTCCAGACCGAATTCATCCGGCAGCGGAGTGTTGATGATCACAAGGCCAATGGTCCCATCGGAAAGAATCCGTCTCGCTTCCGTGACGGAGGATGCATACAGAACCTGTTCACAGGTTCCCTCAATAATTTTGCGAATGACCGCATACGAGTCCTGGCCGGAAGTCACAACCAGTACGCGGCTTCGCTTACTGAGCGCAGCCATTGATCAGACCCCGGCGCGCTCGCAATATGCCCGAAGAACCGCTTCCGGCACATACTTCTGCACCAGCTCACTTCCCCTTGCACAGGACGCCGCTTCATCCATATGCCGCGGGAGCTTCTCAAGCTTCCGGATCAGATCAGCGTCTGCCTTATACAGATTGACATTCATCGGAAGGTCCGGGCGAAGAGCATTCTCAATGCCATCCAGCCCCGCATAAATGACAAGTGCAAAGGACAGGTAGGGATTTGCCATCGGATCCGGCGAGCGAAGCTCGAAGCGTTTCCGGTTCGAATTGGTCGCGGGAATCCGGATCAGCTGGGAACGGTTCTGCTCCGACCAGCTGACATAATAAGGCGCTTCCATCTGTCCGAGACGCTCATAGGATTTCGTGGTCGGATTCAGGAAAAGTGTAATCTCGCGGATATGCTTCAGAATTCCCGCCATGAACATCGAGGAATAATCCGTCGGATCCTCGGGATCCACGGCCTCCACCGAAATATTAAAGTGCATGCCGTTGCCCGGCTGATCCCGCAGCGGCTTCGGAGAAAAGTCTGCGTGCATGCCGGAGGTTTCCGCCAGATTTCGAACCGCCCACTTGACGGTCGTCGTATTGTCTGCCGTGGAAAGCGGTGCCCCGTAATGGAAGTCGATCTCATTCTGTCCGGGTCCCTGCTCGTGATGGGATGCCTCCGGCGTGATTCCCATGTCAAGAAGGGCGAAGCAGATGTCGCGGCGAAGATTCTCTCCCTTGTCATCGGGACCAACGGACATATAGCCTGCCTGGTCGATCGGCATTTCCGTAGCCTCTCCCTTCTCGTTCTTTGCAAAGGCATAGAACTCAAGCTCCGGCCCGATGTTCACTTTAAGGCCCTTTTCCTTTGCTGCCCTGACTGCCTGCTTCAGCAGATATCTGGTATCCTTCTCATACGGCGTTCCGTCCGGCTTGTAAATATCACAGAACATCCGGCAGACGCCTCCATCCATCGGTCTCCACGGCACAATGGAAACCGTCGTAGGATCCGGACGAAGAAAGAGATCCGAGCGAGGCTCCTCCCCGAAGCCGGCAATGGCCGCACCATCGATGGAAATTCCCTCTGCAAATGCTCTCCGCAGCTCCTGCGGCATAATGGCAATGTTCTTCTGTTCTCCGAAGACATCGAAAAACGCCAGACGAATGAATTTCACATTTTCCTCTTCAATGAAATCCAGTACTTCCTCATAGGTGCGCATGGCTGTAATCCCCCTTCCCTCACTGATGATTCGAAGCGTGCTCCGCAGCCGCCTTCACAAGACCTGCAAACAGCGGATGCGCATGGTTCGGCCGTGACTTGAATTCCGGATGCGCCTGCGTTGCCACATAATAAGGATGATCCTTCAGCTCGATCATCTCGACAATGTGTCCATCCGGGCTGACGCCGGAAAGCTCCATTCCCTTTGCCTCATAAATATCGCGGTATTCGTTATTGACCTCATATCTGTGGCGATGGCGCTCGAAAATCTGCTCCCTGCCATAAAGCTGATAGGCCTTGCTGTCCTTCTTAAGAATACACGGATATGCGCCAAGACGCATCGTCCCGCCAAGATCTGTGACGTTTTTCTGCTCGGGCATCAGGTCAATGACAGGATGTGCCGTGTCAGGCGCAAGCTCCGAGCTGTTGGCATCCGTATATCCGATCACATGCCTTGCAAATTCGATCATCGCCATCTGCATGCCAAGGCAGATGCCAAGGTACGGAATCCGGTTCTCGCGCGCATACTGCGCCGCCAGGATCATGCCTTCGGTTCCGCGGTTTCCAAAGCCTCCCGGTATGATCATGCCGTCAATACCGGAGAGCAGCTTCTCGCACCCTTCCCTCTCCAGCTCTTCCGAATCCACCCAGCGGATCGAAACCTCTGTGCGGTTCTCGATTCCGCCGTGGTGAAGAGCCTCCACAACGGAAAGATATGCGTCGTGAAGCTGCGTGTACTTGCCGACCAGTGCGATCTCCACCTTCTTATCCGGATGCTGCAGGCGATCCACCATATCCTTCCATTCCGTAAGGTCAGGCTCCGGGCAGGGAAGATGCAGACAGTCGCAGACCGCCTGGGCCAGATGCTCATCCTCCATCATCAGTGGAACCTCATAAATGCTGTTCGCATTCAGATTCTGAAGAACATGGCTGCCTGGGACATTGCAGAACAGCGCAATCTTATCCTTCAGATACTGCGGCATCTCCATCTCGGAACGGCAGACAATGACATCGGCACGGATTCCCATCTGCTGAAGCGCCTTCACGCTCATCTGGGTGGGTTTGGTCTTCATTTCTGCGGAACCGTACAGATACGGAACCAGCGTCACATGAATCATGCAGGTGTTGCCATCTCCCTGCTCCTGCTGGAACTGACGGATGGCCTCGAAGAACGCCTGGGACTCAATGTCGCCGACCGTTCCGCCGACCTCAATGATGGCAACCGTCACATCCTCCGGCCGGATTTCCGCATTCGGAACCTTTTCCTTCTCCGACTCTTCCGCCGTATCGGTCTCCTGTGTATAGAATCTGGACTTAATCTCGTTGGTGATATGCGGAATCACCTGAACGGTTCCTCCGCCGTAATCTCCGTGGCGTTCCTTATTGATCACGGACCAGTACACCTTTCCGGAGGTGACGTTGGAATTGTGATTCAGGTTCTCGTCGATAAAACGCTCATAGTGTCCCAGGTCCAGATCCGTTTCCGTTCCGTCGTCCGTTACAAACACCTCTCCGTGCTGAATCGGATTCATCGTGCCGGGATCCACATTCAGATACGGATCAAACTTCTGCATGGTGACATGATATCCTCTTGCCTTCAGAAGTCTTCCAAGAGAAGCCGCTGTAATTCCCTTTCCAAGTCCGGAAACAACGCCTCCGCTGACAAATACATACTTAATCATATTCTCCTCCTTCAAAGGTTTCTCTCCGGTCATCCTCGCAGGGAAAGGTCCGCTGCACTCTCCTTACCGGCCGGGTGAATACAAAAAAGGTGACAAAGATCCCTGAAACAAATCCCTCCGTTTCAGCTGACGCCCTTGTCACCTGCATATCACAAAAATATGTTGCAAGGATACACCCGGTATCCTTTTCCTGTAAAGAACTTTTTTCATGAAATTTGTGATATCCGCTCACATCGCACACAAAGGAAGGGCAGCCACGCGGAGGAAGGTTTGCGCAGCTGCCCTTTATGAAAGATATTTTATTCCACGTCCTGAAGTGCCGCGAAATCCTCTTCGCCGGTGCGGACCTTGACGACCTTCGCTACGTTGTAGACGAAGATCTTGCCATCTCCGATGTGACCGGTATACAGAGTCTTCTTCGCTGCCGCGATGACCTTTTCTACCGGAATCTTGGAAACGATCACCTCAACCTTTACCTTCGGAAGAAGAGTGGAATCCACAATTGCACCGCGATAGCGTTCGTTAGAGCCCTTCTGAATGCCGCAGCCCATCACCTGAGTCATGGTCATGCCGGTTACCCCGAGCTCATTCAGTGCCTTCTTCAGTTCATCAAACTTCGACAGACGGCAGATAATGGAAATCTTGTGCATGCCGGTATCCAGCGAAGGAACCAGTGCAGGCTCCTGCACCACCTTGACGGCAGCGTTCTGCTGCGCCTCAGAGGCCCTGGTCACATCCTCCTCACCAAGATCTGTGTTGTCATTGATGTCCATATCCATGTTGGTAATATCCGCAATGGCAAAGCCGGAATAAGCGCTTGCAAGGCCATGCTCATGGATATCAAGTCCGTCAATTTCCACCTGAGCGGGAACACGCAGACCAATCGTCTTGTCGATGATCTTGAAGGCAATGAACATTACCACAAGAACATATGCATCGATGGCGATAATTCCAAGGACCTGTACGCCAAGCTGGGAAACGCCGCCGCCGTAAAAAAGTCCCTTTCCGACGCCGTCCGCACCGGTTGAGAACAGACCAACTGCAATGGTTCCCCAGATGCCGTTCGCCATATGAACAGAAACTGCGCCGACAGGATCATCAATTTTGGCGATGTTATCGAAGAACTCAACGGAAAGAACCACCAGGAAGCCGGCGACCACTCCGATGAAGAAGGCACCTACCGGGCTTACACAGTCGCAGCCTGCCGTGATTGCCACAAGACCGGCCAGTGCACCGTTGAGTGTCATGGAGACATCAGGCTTTCCGTAACGAACCCAGGTGAAAACCATCGTGACACAGGTTGCAACCGCCGCAGCAAGGTTCGTTGTCATAAAGGCATTGGAGGCATTGATGGCATCGTCTGCGGTAGCCATCGCTGCCGTTGAGCCGCCGTTGAAACCAAACCAGCAGAACCAGAGAATAAATACGCCGAGTGCTGCTGCCGTCAGGTTATGACCGGGGATTGCCTTTGCCTTTCCGTTCTTGTCATACTTGCCGATACGGGGTCCTAACATTGCTGCGCCGAGGCAGGCAATCACGCCGCCGACGTTATGAACAACTGCAGAGCCTGCAAAATCGTGGAAGCCAAGTGTGGACAGCCAGCCGCCGCCCCATGCCCAGTGTCCGCCGATCGGATAGACCAGAAGGGAAATGATTGCGGAATAGACGCAGTAGGCCTTGAAATTCGTCCGCTCTGCCATGGATCCGGAAACGATGGTTGCTGCCGTTGCACAGAACACCGTCTGGAAGATGACATAGCACCAAAGCGGCATGGTCTGCGGAACCACGCTGTTCGTGGCATCGTAGGTGCCTCGAATCAACGGATCCAGGCGTCCGATGATGGGAGCTGTGCTTCCGAACATCAGGCCGAAGCCTACCAGCCAGTAGCAGGGCGTTCCGATGCAGAAGTCCATCATGTTCTTCATCAGGATGTTGCCGGTGTTCTTGGCCCTCGTCAAACCGGCCTCACATAGTGCAAACCCAGCCTGCATGAAATAGATCAGCGCCGAAGCGATGAGTACCCATGCAACAGTACTTACATTGATTTCCATACTCTCTCTCCTCTCTCGCTGCACTCTCATCTGCAAAGAATCATCAAAGATCAAACTTGTCCGTGATCAGACAAAAAAGGAGCCGAAACCCGGAAACACTCCGGATCTCAGCCCCTTTGCTGACGTTATTCCTTCTGATGGAATTCCTGCAGAGCATCACAGCTCTTTAAGATATCTGTTATTGTATACTTGCATACAATCCGGTGCAAGCCTCAAAATTCACGAAAAATCCCTTTGATTTCACGCTCCGTTTGTGAGATTCCGCTTCTTATGCTTCGCGCATGTTGGAATATCCCATCAGGAATTCATCGACATCATGAGCGCAGTGTCTTCCCTCCGCTACCGCCCAGACAACGAGCGACTGGCCGCGATGCATATCTCCGGCCGTGAAGACTTTCGGCACATTGGTTGCATAAGCATCCTCTGCTGTTTTTACGACATTTCTCTCTGTCAGCTCTACGCCAAAGGCAGCTGCCGTATACTTCTGTGCACCGGTAAAGCCGGCAGCAATCAGAAGAAGATCACAGGGAATTGTCTTCTCCGAGCCCTCAACGAGCATCATTTTCCGGTTCTCGAAGCGGACCTTCGCCGTCACGATCTCCTTGAGCTCCCCCTTCTTATTAGTATGGAACTCCTTGACCGTGGTTTCATAGACGCGAGGATCATGACCGAATCGGTCAATGGCCTCTTCGTGGCCATAATCGGTCTTCAGAACCTTCGGCCACTCCGGCCAGGGATTGGATTCTACCCGTTCTGCCGGGGGCTTCGGCATCATCTCCAGAGCCGTCACCGACTTACAGCCGTGCCGGATCACCGTGCCGATGCAGTCATTGCCGGTGTCACCTCCGCCGACCACAACCACATTCTTGCCTTTTGCACTGATGAAATCCTTGCCCTTCAGAAACGTCTCCACGTCTCTGGAATCCGAATTCTTCCAGCTTCCGGTCTCCGGATCGAGTCCCTGATCCAGAAGGCTTCTGGTTGTGGAGGTCAGGAAGTCCACTGCGTAATAAATGCCCTTGATTTCGTTCGGATCCGCACCGGCAAGGGAGCGTGCCTCCTTGGCGCCGCAGGCAAGAACCACAGCATCATAGGAATCCAGAAGCTCCTTTGCGGAGATATCCTCGCCGACATTCACCCCGGTTTTAAATTCCACGCCCTCTGCTTCCATCAGCTTCTGGCGGCGGTAAATGACGCTCTTATCGAGCTTCATGTTGGGAATCCCATACATGAGAAGCCCGCCGATCCGGTTCTCTCTTTCATAAACTGTAACGAGATGACCTCTGTGATTGAGCTCATCCGCTGCCGCAAGTCCGGACGGACCGCTGCCGATGACAGCAACCCTCTTGCCGCTTCGAATCGCAGGGATTCTCGGCTTGATAAATCCGTTTGCATATGCAGTCTCAATCACAAAAAGCTCATTGTCATGGACCGTAACCGGTTCTCCGTACTCACCGTTGATGCACGCCTTCTCGCACAGTGCAGGACACACTCTTCCGGTAAACTCCGGAAAATTGCTCGTCTTGATCAGGCGGGAAAATGCATGCTCGTCATGTCCGTGATAGATCTGGTCATTCCATTCCGGAATCAGATTGTACAGCGGACACCCGGTCACCATCCCGGAGAGCTTCATCGCAGACTGGCACAGCGGAACGCCGCAGTTCATGCAGCGCGCTCCCTGCTCTCTCCTTTCCTCCTCGGAAAGGGGACGATGAAACTCTTTAAAATTCGTAAGACGCTCCTCTACCGGAACGTCCGGGTTATTCTTACGTTCAAATTCCAGAAATCCAGTCGGCTTGCCCATTATGCGGTCACCTCCTCAAATGCTTCCAGGACCGCATTGTCATGCGATATGCCCTGCTCCTCATATTTGCTGATTGCAGCCAGCATCTTCTGATAATCATTCGGAACGATCTTCTTGAAATCCGAAACCGCACTGCCAAAGTTCTCCAGAATCTCCGACGCAAGCTTCGATCCCGTCTCTTTTACATAATCGCTCAGAATCTCCTTCAGCTCCGCAATGTCATACTTATCCGTCACTTCCTGAAGAGAATCCATATCCTTGTTCATCCGGCAGTACAACGTGTGATCCCGGTCGAGAACATATGCGATTCCGCCTGACATACCTGCTGCGAAGTTTTTGCCGGTCGGTCCAAGGATGACTGCCCGTCCTCCCGTCATATACTCAAGGCCATGGTCGCCGCAGCCCTCCGCTACTGCAACCGCACCGGAATTTCTCACGCAGAAGCGCTCACCGGCAATGCCGCAGATGTAGGCCTTTCCTGCCGTTGCTCCGTACAATGCCACGTTGCCGACAATGATATTCTCCGATGCCCGGAACGGTGAATTCCCGGCAGGAACCACAACCAGCTTTCCTCCGGAGAGTCCCTTTCCGAAGCCATCGTTTGCATCACCCGTAAGCCGGATGGTAAGTCCCTTCGGAATAAAGGCTCCAAAGGACTGTCCGCCGCCGCCTTCCGCATTCACCACGAAGGTATCCTCTGCAAGATTGCTGCCGAACACTCTGGTGATGTCCGATCCGAGAATGGTTCCGAAGGACCGGTCTGTGCTGGACACCTTAAGAGACACCGTCATCTTCTCCGCCTTTGAGGCCGCGCTCTTCTTCTCCACCTCGGTACGAAGCGCAGGTCCCTTTCCGGTTCCCGCGTACGTTGTCACCGCCAGAGGGTCCGCCTTGGGTACCTCAATCTGTGCCTTCTTCAGGGTCTCGGTAAAGGCAGGAAGCAGAACCGCTTCATCCTTTGTTTTCTCAAGATGGAAGTCATAAATGTGCTCCCTGTCAAAATGCGAATGCTCCGCATGTGCATAGGAAGGATTCAGGATTCCGGAGAGATTCACCTCCTCTGCGCGTTCTGTGATCAGGTTGTCCTTCTTCTTCAAGCAGTCGGTGCGGCCAACCATTTCCGCCACACTTCGGAAGCCAAGGGAAGCCATGATCTCGCGAAGCTCCTCCGCAATGAACCGCATGAAGTTCATGACGTATTCCGGCTTTCCGGCAAAACGTCTGCGCAGCGCTTCGTTCTGCGTTGCAATGCCGACAGGGCAGGTATCCTTGCTGCACACGCGCATCATCATGCAGCCCATGCAGACAAGCGGTGCCGTCGCAAAGCCGAATTCCTCCGCTCCAAGGAGGGCAGCGATTGCGACATCCCGGCCGCTCATAAGCTTGCCGTCCGTCTCAATGCAGACGCGGTCGCGAAGACCATTCTGCAGGAGGGACTGATGTGCTTCCGCAACGCCGAGCTCCCACGGAAGTCCGGCATTGTGAATGGAAGAAACCGGAGCTGCTCCCGTTCCTCCGTCATAGCCGGAAATCAGAATGACCTGGGCACCTGCCTTTGCCACGCCGCTTGCAATCGTGCCGACTCCTGCTTCCGAAACCAGCTTCACGGCAATTCTTGCATAACGGTTTGCATTCTTCAGATCATAGATCAGCTGTGCCAGATCCTCGATCGAATAAATGTCATGGTGCGGCGGCGGCGAAATCAGAGAAACGCCGGGCGTGGAATAACGGGTTCTTGCAACCCACGGATAGACCTTCTTTCCGGGAAGGTGGCCGCCTTCACCGGGCTTTGCGCCCTGTGCCATTTTGATCTGGATCTCCACGGCGCTGTTCAGATATTCCGAGGTTACTCCAAAGCGGCCGGAGGCCACCTGCTTGATGGCAGAATTCCGCTCAGTTCCGAATCTTGACGGATCCTCACCGCCCTCGCCGGTATTGGACTTTCCGCCAAGGCGGTTCATGGCGATTGCCATCGTCTCATGCGCTTCCTGCGAAATTGAGCCGTAGGACATCGCACCTGTTTTGAAACGCTTTACGATTTCCTCAACCGGCTCCACCTCTTCGAGCGGAACCGGAGGATTCTGCGGGACAAAATCCATCAGACCGCGAAGCGTATGCGGGCGCTTGCTGTCATCCACCATTCCGGTATATGTCTTGAACTGCGTATAGTCACCCTTCCGGACTGCCTGCTGCAGGTTGATGATGGTCTCCGGATTGTAAAGATGGTCCTCCTTGTCCTTGCCGCTTCTCAAATAATGGAAGCCGACGCTGTCGAGCGTAGTATCCGTTCCAAGTCCCAGCGGATCAAAGGCATGATCATGACGGAAGGCAACCCCCTCCTCAATTTCCCGGATACCGATTCCGCCGACTCTGGAAACCGTTCCGGTAAAATAGCGGTCGATGACCTCCTTCGAAAGCCCCACTGCCTCAAAGATGCGCGCAGACTGATAGGATTGAACGGTGGAAATTCCCATTTTCGCTGCAATCTTCACGACACCGGAGAGAAGCGCCTTGTTGTAATCCTCGATGGCCGTATGATAATCCTTGTCCAGAATTCCCTTGTCAATCAGCTCGGCAATGCACTCATGGGCAAGATATGGGTTGATTGCACGGGCGCCAAAGCCAAGAAGTGTTGCGATCTGGTGCACATCTCTCGGCTCTCCGGATTCCAGAACAATGGATACCTTTGTTCTCTTCTTCGTCCGGACCAGGTGCTGCTCCACAGAGGATACGGCAAGAAGAGACGGCATCGGCACATGGTTCTCATCCACGCCGCGATCCGACAGAATTATGATGTTCTTCCCTTCCGCTGCCGCACGGTCCACAGCGATGTTCAGCTGCTCCAGCGCGCGCTCCAGAGAGGTGTTCTTGTAATAAAGAAGCGAAATGGTTTCCGTATGGAAGCCCGGCTGATCCAGGGAGCGGATCTTCATCAGATCCACACCGGTCAGAATCGGATGATTGACCTCCAGCACGCGGCAGTTCTCTGCCTTTTCATTCAGAAGGTCTCCATCGGAACCGATGTAAACCGTGGTATCCGTGACCACCTTCTCACGCAGGGAATCAATCGGGGGATTGGTAACCTGGGCAAACAGCTGCTTGAAATAATTGAACAGCAGCTGGTGCTGTCTGGAAAGCACGGCAAGCGGAACATCATGTCCCATCGAGGCCGTGGGCTCCACGCCGTTTTCTGCCATCGGGAGGATGTCATCCCGCACGTCCTCGTAGGTGTAACCGAAAACCTTATAGAGCTTGTCGCGAAGCTCCTGATCGTGGGTCGGTATTTTTTTGTTCGGGATGGCAAGTCCGGACAGATGCAGCAGGTTGCCGTCCAGCCACTCTCCGTACGGCTCACGACCTGCATAAAGGCTCTTGCACTCCTCGTCCGAAATGATCTTTTTCTGCTTCGTATCCACAAGAAGGATGCGGCCCGGCTCCAGGCGCGACTTCTTCACGATATGCTGCGGTGCAATGTCGAGAACGCCGACCTCTGAGGCCAGAATCAGGCGGTTGTCATCTGTGATGTAGTAACGGGAGGGACGAAGTCCGTTGCGGTCCAGGGTCGCGCCCACCACATCACCATCGGAGAACAGGATTGCCGCGGGTCCATCCCAAGGCTCCATCATTGTTGCATAGTAGTGGTAGAAATCTTTTTTGTCCTGCTCCATGAAGCGGTTGTTCTTCCACGGCTCCGGTATGATTACCATCATGGCAAGCGGAAGCGGCATCCCGTTCATGTACAGGAATTCCAGCGTGTTGTCCAGCATTGCAGAGTCGGATCCCTTTTCCGCAATGACCGGGAAAATCTTATCAATGTCCTTCTCCATGACCGGCGAGGACATGGTCTCCTCACGGGCCAGCATACGGTCGCTGTTGCCGCGGATGGTATTGATCTCGCCGTTATGCGCGATCATACGGTACGGATGTGCGCGGTTCCAGGATGGTGTTGTGTTGGTGGAGAACCGGGAGTGCACAATGGCAATCGCGGTTTCATAATCCCGATCCTGCAGGTCGTCGTAGAACTTTCGAAGCTGCATGACAAGGAACATTCCCTTGTAAACAATGGTTCTGGAGGATAAGGAGCAGATGTAGGTATCCTCACTGCTCTGTTCGAACTCGCGGCGGATTACATAGAGTCTCCGGTCGAATTCGATTCCCTTTTCCACATCCTCGGGCTTTCCGATAAAGCACTGCATGATGCAGGGCATTGAGTTCTTCGCCAGATCACCCAGAATTTCCGGATGAACCGGTACCTTTCTCCAGCCGAGGAACTCCAGTCCGTCCTTTCTGGTGATGACCTCCAGCATTCGCATTGCGAAGGTGCGCTTTAAGCTGTCATTCGGAAAAAAGAACATTCCGACGCCATACTCACGCTCCCCGCCAAGCGTAATTCCGGCTGCTGCCGCTGCTTTTCTGAAGAACTTATGGCTGATCTGAGTCAGAATACCGACGCCGTCGCCAACCTTTCCGGTTGCGTCCTTGCCGGCGCGGTGCTCCAGCTTCTCAACGATATGGAGTGCATCGTCCAGAACCTGATAATCCTGATGGCCGTCGATGTTGACAATGGTTCCGATTCCGCAGGCATCGTGCTCTTCCTGCAGTCCTTCATACATTCGGCTTACCTGTGATTCCTGTAATGTTTTCATATTCTCTCATTCTCTTTACTTGTTGTGCCGGTGAATATTGTGTCTGTGCTTTTCAGTACAGCAACAATTCCTGGTCCGTTTATCCCGGATCAGGAATTGCCATCGCCCTTCCTTGGCTTCCTGTACAGCGAGTCCCGGTTTTTATGACAGAACCGGGACCGCCTTTTATGAATTTATCAGCGAAGCGAGAACAGCATCTCTCCGTAGGTCGGATAGGGAAGATAGCCATCCGGAATGATTGCTTCTGCCTTGTCAACGGAGGAGCGGAGCGCATCCATATCAGCCAGAATGGTTTCATGGTAGAACTTCGCAGCCTTCAGCTCGTCCGTTTCCTTCTCGGCCTTCTGGGTATCCTTGCTCAGCTTGTCCAGAGACTCGCTGATCTTCTCAGAGGTTTCATCAAGAGTAGTGATGATCTCGTCCTCGTAGGTGCACTTCAGCTGAGGAAGAAGCTGCTTCTTCTTCAGAGCTTCGTTCGTGACATCCTTCATGTAGCTGACAAGTCCGCTTGTGAAGTCCTTGCGAACCATCTCCTGCATCGTCAGCGATTCAATGTGAATTGTCTTGGAGTAGTTCTCCAGGAAGATTTCGTATCTGGACTGAAGCTCCTCCTCCGTGAAGACCTTGTGTCTGGTAAACAGCGCAACAGCTTTGTCGGAAACCAGTCTCGGCATTGCGTCCGGAAGAGACTTCAGATTGTCAAGGCCTCTCTTCTTTGCTTCCTCAAGCCACTCATCTGTGTAGCCGTTGCCATTGAACAGAACCTTCTTGTGGGCATCCAGAAGCTTCTTTAAGAGCTTCTTGACCTCGTCACCCATCTCTCTCTTCTTAACGTCCTTCAGAGCGTCATAGATCTCAGCAAGCTTCTCCGCTACTGCCGTGTTCAGGACGATGTTCGGGTCTGCAACCGACAGGGAAGAGCCCGGCATACGGAATTCAAACTTATTTCCGGTGAAGGCAAACGGCGATGTGCGGTTGCGATCGGTCGTATCCTTCATGATGTGAGGAAGGACTGCGCTCCCAAGGCTCATCGAGCTCTTTCCGGTTCCCTTGAAGGCAGTTCCCTCATCAATCGACTTCAGAACTTCTGCCAGCTCATCGCCGACAAAGACGGAAATGACAGCCGGCGGTGCCTCGTTTGCGCCCAGACGATGATCGTTTCCTGCCGTTGCAACACTGACTCTCATCAGGTCTGCATACTCATCCACTGCTGCAATGGTTGCCAGCAGGAAGACCAGGAACTGAATGTTCTCAGCAGGTGTTTTGCCGGGATCCAGAAGGTTCTCACCGGTATCGGTGATGATCGACCAGTTGTTGTGCTTGCCGGAGCCATTGACTCCGTCAAACGGCTTCTCATGCAGAAGGCATGCGTAGTTGTGCTTGTCCGCAACCTTCTTCATCATCTCCATGGTCAGCTGGTTGTGATCCACAGCGATATTGGCCGTCTCAAAAACAGGTGCAAGCTCATGCTGGCTGGGAGCAACCTCGTTGTGCTTGGTCTTGGCAGGAACGCCGAGCTTCCAGAGCTCCTGATCCAGGTCGTGCATATATTCGGATACCTTCGGCTTCAGAACACCGAAATAGTGATCCTCCATCTCCTGTCCCTTCGGAGCCGGTGCACCGATCAGTGTGCGGCCGGTCAGAAGCAGGTCCTTACGCTTGAGGTACATATCCTTGTCGATCAGGAAATACTCCTGCTCGGATCCTACTGTGGTATCTACATGTGTCACCTCTTCGTTGCCCAGAAGGTGCAGCACCTTGACTGCCTCTGTGGAGAGCGCCTCCATGGAACGAAGAAGCGGTGTCTTCTTATCCAGTGCCTGTCCGCCGTAGGAGCAGAAGGCGGTCGGGATGTAGAGCGTTCCGTCCTTGATAAATGCCGGTGAAGACGGATCCCAGGCAGTATAGCCTCTTGCCTCAAAAGTAGCGCGAAGACCGCCGGAAGGGAAGGAGGAAGCATCGGGCTCGCCCTTTACCAGCTCTTTTCCGGAGAACTCCATGATTACCTTTCCATCCGGAGTCGGCGAAATAAAGCTGTCGTGCTTTTCTGCCGTAAGTCCGGTCATCGGCTGGAACCAGTGAGTGAAATGCGTTGCGCCGCGTTCAATCGCCCAGTTCTTCATAACTGCTGCGACAGTATTCGCAACGTCCAGCTCCAGATGGCTTCCATTCTTAATGCTCTTATGAACTGCCCGGTAGATGTCCTTCGGCAGACGTTCCTTCATTACCTGATCTCCGAAGACGAGACTTCCGTAGATTTCAGGAATTGATCCCATTGTTTCCATTCTCTATCCTCCTTTTTCTTTCATGCCATCCGTGATTCCCGGAATCACGGAAAACAAAAAAGCGCCTTGAAAGACAGTTTCTCTGTCTCTCAAAGCGCCTTTGCTTTATGGACGTAGGTTTATCACATTGCTTTTTTCATGTCAACACTTTTTCTTTCTGATTGTATACAAAAATACATTCTTCTGCATTCTGTCCTTTTTATACGCAGATCTTTCTGTTTTCTTTGTGAGACTTTCTCTTGACAATTATTTTCCGCAGCGCAATAATGCGGGATATTAAGAAGCGACAAAGAGGTCGCGTACTCACCTTCCATATATATGGAAGTCGGCTCCGTCACAGAAGGGATCCGGATGCGGTGAGGACGAGCTCTTTGTCGCTTCTTTTTATTTTGAATAATTTCAGAAGGAGAATATGTTATGTGCTCAATTTTAGGTTACTGCGGTGCATCCGCGCGGAAAGAAGATGCTGCCGCGGCTCTTGCCAAGACCATTTCCAGGGGCCCCGACGATTCCAGACTTATTGATACCGGAAATGGATTTCTCGGTTTCAATCGTCTTTCCATTATGGGACTGACGCCGGAGGGAATGCAGCCCTTCGAAAGAGATGGTAGCTATGTTGTCTGCAACGGCGAAATTTACGGATTCCGCCCGATGAAAGAGTACCTGAAGGGACGCGGCTATACTTTTGTTTCCGACAGTGACTGCGAGATCCTTCTTCCTTTATATGAAGAGTACGGCGTAGATATGTTCCGCCTTCTGGATGCGGAGTATGCGCTGATCCTGTTTGACGGCCGCACCGGTGAGTACATCGCCGCCCGCGACCCGATCGGAATCCGCCCTCTGTATTACGGCTATGACAAAAAGGGCGTCATCGTCTTTGCTTCGGAGCCGAAGAACCTGATCGAGCTGTGCGACAAGATCCTTCCGTTCCCTCCCGGCTGCTATTATAAGGACGGTTCCTTCCATACTTATCGTGACATGACCGATATTGACTACTATAGTCAAGATGATCTGGATACGATTTGCACGAACATTCATGACAAGCTGATGCGCGGTATTGAGAAGCGTCTCGATGCCGATGCTCCGGTCGGCTACCTGCTCTCCGGCGGCCTTGATTCCTCCCTTGTCTGCGGCGCTGCCGCAAAGCTGATGGACAAGCCTCTGGAGACCTTCTCCATCGGCATGGACATCGATGCCATCGATCTGAAATATGCGAGACAGGTTGCGGAGTACATTCATTCCAATCATCACGAGGTCATCATCACACGTGACGATGTAATCAATGCTCTTGAGCCGGTTGTCGCCGCACTTGGAACCTTTGACATTACTACCATCCGCGCTTCCATCGGCATGTATCTTGTCTGCAAGTGGATTCACGAGAACACCGACATCCGCGTCATCCTGACCGGTGAAATCTCCGACGAGCTGTTTGGCTACAAATATACCGATTTTGCCCCGAGTGCAGACGCCTTCCAGAAGGAAGCCGAGAAACGAATTCGCGAAATCAATGTCTATGATGTGCTCCGCGCAGACCGTTGCATCTCCGTCAACTCTCTGGAAGCCCGGGTTCCCTTCGGCGATCTGGATTTCGTGGACTATGTCATGCATATCGATCCGGAAAAGAAGCTCAACAAATATGGAATCGGCAAATATCTGGTTCGCCATGCTTTTGAAAAGGATGAGCTGATTCCGGAATCCATTCTGATGCGTGAGAAGGCTGCCTTCTCCGATGCCGTCGGCCACTCCCTCCGGAATGACCTGATTGAATATGCGGAATCCCTCTACACCGACGAAGAGTATGAGGAAAAGCGCCGCAAATACACACACTGCACTCCGTTCACGAAAGAGTCTCTTCTCTACCGTGAGCTGTTCGAGAAGTACTACCCTGGCCAGAGCCAGATGATTCCTGATTTCTGGATGCCGAACAAGAGCTGGGAAGGCTGCAACGTCAACGACCCTTCCGCAAGAGTGCTCTCCAACTACGGTGCCTCCGGAGAATAAACGAAATTCTTCGGCGCCACGAGCGTGGAAACGAAGTTTCCCGCTCTAAGTAGGAGAATCTGCCATCAGGCAGATTCGAGTGTTGGTGGAGAATTTCGCGCAGGCGAATTCTCCACCAACCGAGCAAGCACATGCTGTGCTTGCTCGCAGTAGGAGTTGTTGCCATCAGGCAACAACGAGTACGGTAGTAAGGCGGTTCTTCCGCGGGACCGCTTCACTATACATATTCTCTATTCTTTTTTCACGGAAAAGCCGCGTCCCCTTGGGTCGCGGCTTTTTCGTATCTATTCTTATTCATCCCTCGCTTGCTTTTTCCTTCCGCAGGGATGATTTCGACCGCCCGGATTCATCCCCAGCTAGCTTTTTCCTTCCGCAGGGATGATTTCTATCGGCCAGATTCATCCCCAGCTTGCTTTTTCCTTCCGCAGGGATTACTTCTTCCGCCCGGATTCATCCCCAGCTTGCTCTTTTTCTCCGCAGGGATTACTTCTTCCGCCCGGATTCATCTCTATCTTGCTTTTTCTTCCGCAGGGATTATTTCCGCCGCCCGGCTTCATCCCCGACTTGCTTTTTTGTGCCGCAGGGATGATTTCTTCTGCTCAGATGCATCTCTATCTTGCTCTTTTGTGCTGCAGGGATGATTTCTTCTGCTCAGATGCATCCCCAGCTTGCTTTTTTCTTCCGCAGGGATTACTTCTTCCGCCCGGATTCATCTCTATCTTGCTCTTTTCTTCCACAGGGATTATTGCGACCGCCCGGATTCATCTCTATCTTGCTCTTTTGTGCCGCAGGGATGATTTCTTCTGCGCAGATGCATCCCCAGCTTGCTTTTTTGTGCCGCAGGGATTATTGCGACCGCCCGGATTCATCCCAAGCTTGCTCTTTTTCACCACAGGGATTATTTCGATCGTTCAGATTCATCTCTATCTTGCTCTTTTTCTCCGCAGGGATTATTTCCGCCGCCCGGATTCATCCCCAGCTTGCTTTTTTGTGCCGCAGGGATTATTTCGGCCGCCCGGATTCATCCTTATCTTGCTCTTTTTCTCCACAGGGATTATTGCGACCGCCCGGATTCATCCCCAGCTTGCTTTTTTCACCACAGGGATTATTTCCGCCGCCTGGATTCATCCTTATCTTGCTCTTTTCTTCCGCAGGGATTATTTCTGACTGTGATGATCCTCCTTGATCCGATACATATTGGCATCCGCCATTTTTACCAGTTCTTCCAGTGTGATGTTCTCATTGCATTCATCCTCTGTCCCGGCATAAACAGCAATCCCGATGCTGGTCTGAATGGACTTCTCCAAAAGTCCCTGCTCGATCTTCGTACGGAACGCAAGAGCTGCTTCCTGGGTCCCACAGGGATAAAGCGCAAGGAATTCATCTCCTCCAAAGCGGCAGACCACTGCCTCAGCAGGCAGGCTTTCCACCACGATCTTTGCAATTTCCTTCAGTACATAATCTCCGTAGCTGTGTCCAAACCGGTCATTTACCTCCTTGAAGCGATCTGCATCAAGAAACATGACAGCGACGCCCTCCTTCCGACGCCACCTCTGAAACGACGGTGCAATCACCTTCTGATAAGCAGTTCGTGCATAAACTCCGGTCAGCTGATCCCGGTTATAAATCTTCTCCAGATGGTCCAATGCCGACCTCAACCGAAGATTCGCATACCGGTTGGACGCCTCCCTGAGGATCAGCTCAATGATCTCGTACAGATCCTGTCGGTCGATCAGAAATCTTGGGTTCTTCAGAATAAAAATTCCAGCCGCATACTGATCAATATGGAAGGGAAACATCAGATGCAGGGTTCCCGCCGGTGCATTCAGAACTTCATCCCGGATTTTCACATTCGGGATATGCTCTCTGCGCATCCCGTCCATTCTGCAGCCTGCCGTTTCCAGACAGGAAAGCTCATATCCATCCGTATTCAGCTCGTTCTTCTCTTCCAGTTTCTGAACTCTCCGGTCCAGAATGACAGCATATCCGTCCAGATCCATCTGATCAAACAGATCCATGCTGCTGCGGACCAGCTCCTGAAAGCTCTGGCTGTCATGAAGCTTTGCCTCTGCAGAGGAAAGTGCCGCCGTAAGATCCGCATCCTCCATCGAGGAGACAATCTGCTGCTTCAGCACCTTTCGATAATCAATCTTTCCATCATTGGGACAGCCGCAGCTCTCACCGAGGATAACCTTCGGTTCAATGTAAGACACACGCTCGGGCTTCTCTCCATTCCAGATCTGATTCAGAATGTCGGCACATCGATAGCCGATGTCTTCACGGCACACCTCTGCGGTAGTGATCTGCGGCTGGAACAGCTGTGCCTTATCAAAATTATCAAAGCCTGTGACCTTGACATCCGCCGGAACACGATATCCGAGCTTCTCCGCCTCGATCACTGCCGCCACCGCTATGTTGTCATTGGCGCAGATGATCGCATCCGGAAGCTTCCCTCCGTTTTTCGTCAAAAACCGGACCGCCTCTGTTCCGGTGTTCTTACCAAAATCCCCATAGCTGACTGTAGCTGCCTCTTCCGGAACCCCAAGCTCCCGGAGCGTATCAAGAAAGGCGGAAACGCGCTGCTCATTTTCGTAGTTTCCCTTCGGTCCTCCCGCAAAATGAAACGACCTGCACCCATGCTCCTCATACAGGTGAAGAACAAACCTCTGAATTGCCCCGAAGCCCTTCACGCTGATGTAAAACATTCCTTCAATATCCTGGCAAAGTGCAACCGCAGGCACCCCGCTCTCCCGGATCCGCTGCAGCACGCTCTCTCTTGCTGCAGACTCCATGTTGACCAGATCTACCACGATGCCATCATAACCGGCAAATTCCGGGAGCGTGAAAATATTATCCTCTCCATGCCGGAAATCCGGATTCTGACTTGCTCCCTCCCAGCTGTGAAACCACTCTACCGATACATCCAGTTCATGATCCCGAATGTACGCAATGAGGCCGGTCGACCAGGCTGTTGTGATCATTCTCTTCCACCCGGCCGTCACCAATGCAATTCTTCGTTTCATTTCCATCCCCTGCTGCGTTCCTCGTCTGCCGCGTTCCTCATCCCCGTTCGGATTGCAGCATTCTGCTAATAAAGTTTTACAAACAGTGTAGCTTTTCCGCGAAAAAAACTCCACACAAGGGGTCCCATTTTCTGCAAAAAAATGAAATTTCACAAAAATCCGAATGACTTATCAGGTTCACGGTTTATGAAAACACCGTCTGGACCAGAACCATATACAGAATCGTGCCGGAAGCCATGGAGATCAGCATGCTCCGCTTCCACAGGAAGGTGACCGTCACAACTGCAAGCGCAGCCGTCTCCGGAATTCCGAAGGTTCCACCCGAAGAAAATGAGACGTTTCGGAGGCAGTAAATTACCAGAAGGCCGAACACTGCGGGTGCCAGATAGCTGCCAAGATAGCGGACAAAGGCCGGTGTCTCTTTCCCTGCCGGAAACAGTATATATGGAAGAAACCTCGTCAATATGGTTGCAAAAACTGCTGCCCCCACCGTGACGGCCTGCTGAAGCTCTGTCATCTCACTCATTTTGACATTTCTCCTCTTTGTAATGAATATCAGCCATCTTCTCCCTCTTCAGAAGCCATGGACGAAGAATCGTCAAAGCTGCCAGAATGACTCCCATTGCAGGAATCATAAACCGGTCCGGACCGAACATAAGAAGACAAAGAAGTGCCCCAAGGACTCCGATCAGTTCGCTGGCATACCCTCTTTCCCTGTCCCTGACCCACTGATTCAGGAAAATTGTCACGAACATGGCTGTCATCACGAAATCAAGTCCTCTGGTATTAAACGTAATCTGCGAGCCGGACAAAGCCCCCAGTGCAGCACCGGCCACCCAGTAAAGCTGATCCAGAAGAGATACCTGGAAATAAAACCACCCCCGGTCAATTCCTTCCGGGATCGCAGCGGAGTAATTCACCGCAAAGGTTTCATCGCTGGTGGTATAGATCAGGTAAAACTTCTTCCACCCCGTCCCTTTATAGCGATCCAGCATGGAGATTCCGTAAAAAAGATGTCTCGCACCGACCATCAGGGCCGTGAGAAAACAAGCCATCGGATGATACGGCGATAACAGAATCGAAACCAGAAGAAATTCCATCGATCCCGTATATACGACAACGGCCGTCAGAATCGGATAATAAACGGGAAAGCCGCTTGTCACCATCAGAATTCCGTATGTCATTCCGAGAAATAAATAGCCCGCCATAACAGGAAGCGTAAGGGGAAATGCCGCCCGGAATGCGCTCGCTGCAGTCTGTGTTTTCTTTGTATGCATGGTATCCTCATTCGCATATCATATATTTTCCATATGTTATATAGGTTATGAGTGTAGCATACTTTTCCCGCACCCGCGAGAGTTTTCCTTACGGATTGCATCCGGAAGGAACAATGGCTACAATAAGGAACGCTGTTTCTTACATTCACGATTACTTTCGCTTCAAAAATCAAGGAGAATCACGTTATGATCAAAACCTTCGCCATCATCTGTTTCATCGCCATGTACGTCGTCATGGTCATAAAAACTGAATGGCGCACCTACACGGCCATGGCAGTGGCTGCCCTGTTCATTGTTTTCGGAGTTCTTCCGTTTGGCAGCATTTTCGGAGCGGTCGACTGGAACGTTCTGCTGATGATCTCCGGTACCATGATTCTTGTCGATTATTTCATCGAGTCAAAGATGCCGAACCGGATTGCCGATCTTCTTCTGGACAAATCCCGCAATGTCATGTGGGTCGCCGTTTTCATGTCCCTCTTCTCCGGCGCTGTCTCGGCATTTATTGACAATGTGGCAACGGTCCTGATGGTTGCTCCGGTCGGGCTTGCCATCTGCAAGAAGCTGAAGACCAATCCGGTTCCGATGCTCCTTTCGATCGCCGTTTCTTCCAATTTGCAGGGTGCCGCCACTCTGGTCGGCGATACCACCTCCATCATGCTCGGTGCCTATGCGAAGATGGACTTCACCCATTTCTTCTGGATGAACGGACGCCCCGGTATCTTCTTCGCCGTGGAGCTTGGCGCACTTGCAACAGTTCCGGTCATCATGTTCCTCTTCCGTCATGATACCCAGCCGGTGCACTGTGAAGAGAAGACGGAGGTGAACGATTATTTTCCCTCCTTCATGCTGTGCGGCGTTGTCATTGCCCTGATTCTTGCTTCGTTTCTTCCGAACAAGCCCGCGGTCACGAATGGTCTCCTCTGCTGCATTTTCGCTGCCGTCACTGCGCTTCGTCACCTTCTCCGCACACATAGCACAGATGGCTGGAAGCATGCCATGGGCCAGTTTGATTACCAGACCGTACTGATGCTGGTTTCCATTTTCCTGGTAATCGGCGGCCTCGAGCAGGTCGGCGTCATCGATGATCTCTCCGGCATCATTGCTTCCTTTGGAAAGAGCAACCTGTTCCTGCTCTATACCGTGATCGTCTGGGGATCCGTTGTTATCTCCGCCTTCATCGATAACATTCCCTACGTCGCCACCATGCTTCCTGTGATCCGCGCCGTTTCGATGTCCCTTGGAATTGAGCCGTACCTTCTCTATTTCGGCCTTCTGACCGGTGCGACCCTCGGCGGAAACCTGACTCCGGTCGGTGCCTCTGCCAACATTGCGGCAACCGGTATCCTGAAGAAGGAGGGGTACGAGGTCAGCTTCCAGAGCTTCATGAAGATCGGCGTTCCATTCACACTGACCGCCGTCACCGTCGGTTACCTCTTCCTGTGGCTGGTATGGAAATAAAATTTTTAAGAAACAATTTATAAACAATTCAGATTTCTTTC
>Ga0129314_1000548_pt1 | contig 38551 bp, 34 predicted proteins | sample O1111metagenome_FD_94431 | JGI IMG/M metagenome (GOLD analysis project Ga0129314, IMG submission 94431) | Orangutan individual fecal microbial communities from fecal samples from Wisconsin, USA - O1111 metagenome | ecosystem: Host-associated > Mammals > Digestive system > Large intestine > Fecal... | reverse complement strand
CTTGGATATGTATTCGTGGATGCAATGGGAAACCTGATCCAGCCAGATTCCGTGACAACGGGCTTTCCGCAGTTGCTAAAAGAAAACGGTTTACGCAGGATTCGATTCCACGATTTGCGCCACTCCTGCGCCAGCCTATTGCTGAAAGAGGGCGTACCGATGAAGCAGATTCAAGAGTGGCTGGGACACAGCGATATTTCTACTACGGCCAACATTTACGCACATCTGGATTCGCAATCCAAGAACCTGAGCGCCCGGACGATGGCAAACACGCTGACACTGCCGGAAGCCCAGCCTGTAAAGAAATGGTGATATAAGATAGGGCGGTATCCGGGAAACCGGGTGCCGCCTTTTTCTGTCAGTTTGTACCCAAGCTGCACGGAAAATCTTGTGCAATTCCGTGAATAGCTATTTGACATATTTGATGGTATGATTTGTACCGAACCCGAAAATCACTACTTGAAAATAAAGGGGAGATGTTTATAAGAAAAGCAACGGAATTTTGTAAACTAACAATAAAAAGATCACTACCCAATGTAGAATTGAGTAGTGATACTTGGCGCAGACGGTGGGATTCTCCCGCGCCCTAAAAATGCCCCACCGGGGTATTTTTGCCCGGCGGGACGCAAAGCGCCGGGCACGGGCTGTTCGAATCCCACCTTGCAACCCTTGCATAGTTTGCCGCAAAAATAAAAAGCAGCGCCTCGCAAGGTGCCGCTTTTGGCGCAGACGGTGGGATTCGAACCCACGTGACATTGCTGTCAAATTGATTTCGAGTCAATCTCGTTACGACCGCTTCGATACGTCTGCTTATTTAGTTTTTATCGCACCGCCTCGCACAGCGTCTGGAAAAATGCGAGATTTCGATGCAAGATAACGATGAAAGGTTGGGTACGCGACACCCGATAAAGCCCGCCGTTATGGGATTTCCTGCGGACAAGGCGACCTGTTGGATGCAAACTTTCGAGTCGTTCTCGTTACGACCACTTCGATACATCTCCATGAAATGGGCGGCCGGGGCAAAATGCCGGACGGCCTACCCGGTTATTATAGCAAATTTGCGGCACAGGGTCAACTCTTTTGCAAAAATGCCCGCGGGATGTTCAGAACAGCTTTTTCTCCATGCGGGCGGTGAGGGCCTTCATCTCGTCGATGATCTCCCGGCGGCGGCTGTTCAGCAGGTAGGAAATGCCGGTGACGCTGACCGTGGCGGCCAGGTTGTGGGCGGCGTCCCAGATGGGCGCCGACAGGGCCGAAACGCCCATGCCCAGCTCTTCGTTTTCAATGCCGTAGCCCTCGGCGCGGATGGCGTCCAGCGCGCGGATCAGCTGCTCTCTGGTGGTGATGGTGTTGGCGGTGTGGGCGATCAGCTCGTGGTTTTTCAGGTAGGTGTCCAGCTCGCTGCTGCTCATGGTGGACAGGAGGATCTTGCCCGAGGCGGTGCAGTACAGGGGGTTGATGTAGCTGTCGGCGGAGCAGTTGACGGTGTACATGGCGTGCTCCGGCAAAAAGCGTTTGACGATGACCAATTCGTCCACATCCAGCACAAACAGGCTGCAGTTTACATGGTACTCGTTGGCGATATGGATCATGGTGTCGCGGGCGCACTCCAGCAGCACCTTACGGCGCACCTCGCCCTCCTGGTGGTGGCGCCCCAGCATGGCCGGGCCGAGCATGTACTGACCGGTGGGGATCTGCCGCACAAAATCGTTGCAGTGCAGGGTGTTTAAAATTCCGTGTACGGTGCTTTTGTTCAGCGCAAGGCGCTCGCTGATCTGCCCGAGGGTCAGGGCGGTGTTCAGATCGTCAAAGCAGTTGAGAATGTCGATGGCGCGCTGAACCGACTGAATGATCTTTCCGGTGCTGGTCTTTTCCATGGTGGTGAATCTCCTTGCCGGGCGGCCCGGCGGTTCCTATTTCTTAAAAATGATTATAGCATAAAGCGGAACAAGATGAAAGACGTTTGACATTGTCAAACCACAAAACCGGGAAATAGAACAGGAATCCGGGGCGCAATTTGGTAATTCAGCCAAAATTCGGCTCTGACGTTTGACAATATCAAAAACTCGTTTGACTTTATTGACAATCTCTGAGGATTTGTCATAATAAAGTCAAGTTCAAACGGCCATTTGACAATAACGAACGCCACTCAAATGGAGAGGGGATCAAAACCAGGGACGAACGCGGAACTGGCAAAGAGAACGGCGCAAACGCTGCCCGTTGACCTGCGCTCCGCTTTCGCGTCCAGAATACCCATGATTTAAGCAGATGCTATCGCTCGCGACGATAACCAACTCTTGCTTTTTTGTACTACCACATTACCCGTTTACCTAGTACAATAATGGGCATGCGAAGGACGACCCGCAAACGAGAGAGGAATTGTTATGGCAGAAAAAACCAATACCCCCACCAAGAAGTATACATTAAAGGATAAAATCAAAGCGATGGGCCCGGGCCTGCTGGTGGTTGGCTCGTTCATCGGCCCTGGCACCGTGACCAGCTCCACCCGCGCCGGTGCGGCTTACGGCTACCAGCTGCTGTGGTGCGTGGTATTCTCGGTGATCGCCGTGATCATCATGCAGGGCATGGCGGCCCGCCTGGGCATTGTTACCCAGAACGGCCTGGCCGAAAACCTGGTGACCGAATTCAAGAACCGCCCGGCCCTGCGCAACTTTATGGTGGCGCTGGTGTCCGCCGCCATCATTCTGGGCGGCGTGGCCTACATGAGCGGCGATTTGACCGGCACGGCCATCGGCATTTCGGCCCTCACCGGCGTGCCTTCCCGTATCATCGCTCCCATCTGGGGCGTGTGCATCCTGTTCCTGAACGCCCATCAGAACGCCATTAAGTGGCTGGAAAAGCTGCTGACCGTCTGCGTCAGCGTGATGGCCGTGGTGTTCTGCGTGACCATGTTCGTGGTAAAGCCCAACTGGGGCGAAGTGCTGCAGGGTGTGATCCCCACCGTTCCCGGCGGCGCCATCATGACCTGCGTGGCCCTCATCGGCACCACCGTGGTTCCCTACAACCTGTTCATCCACGCCACCAGCTCGCGCCAGACCTGGAAGGACCCCGAGCAGATCCCCCTGGCCGAGTTTGACGTGCGCTGCTCCATGATCATCGGCGGCTTCATCACCGGCGCGGTCATGATCACCGCCGGCACCGTGATGCGCGGCATGGAAGTCAACTCCGCCATCGACATGGCCGCACAGCTGGAGCCCCTGCTGGGCAACCTGTCCGTTCCCTTCCTGGCCATCGGCCTGATCTGCGCCGGCATCTCCAGCGCCGTCATCACCCCGCTGGGCGTTTCCTACGTGCTGGCCGGTCTGTTCGGCTGGAAGCTGGATCGCAGCGACAAGCGCTATTTCTTCACCAACGTTGCCATCGTGCTGTGCGGCATCGTGGGTACGGCCACCGGCTTCAACCCCCTCACCATCATCATGGCGGCCCAGGCAGTCAACGGCGTGTTCCTGCCGGTCAGCGTGTTCGTGCTGCTGTACCTGGCCAGCCGCTCCAGCGTGATGGGCAAGCACAAGAACAAGCCCTACCAGGTGATTCTGGGCACGGCTGTGTTCGTGATCTCTCTGGTCATCGGCATCAGCAGCGTGGCATCGCTGTTCTGATCCGCAAACAAACTGTTCCGAAGAGCGCCGGACGGGCCGCAAGCAAAGCGACTTTTCCCCACCCGCTTTTCTCTCAATTCCTGACACAAGAAACAACACAAGCGAACCATAGGAATCTCATCGCCCGCACGGCATAGGCACCGAAGAACAGCCGGCCCGCCCCGCCAGGTTTCTGGCAGGGCGGGCATACCGCGGGCCATCCTGAACATCAAAGGAGTGCAGCATCATGAAAGACAGCAAGCCTACCATTTACGATCCGAATTTCCTGCCCACCAACATTTACAGCGGTGTGCCCACCTTTTTGAACCTGCCTGTGCTGGAAAACAAGCAGGATCTGGCCCAGATGGATGTGGCCGTGATGGGTGTGCCCTGGGAGGGCGGCTGCACCATCGGCGGATATTCTTCCTGCACCGATGGCCCCAAGTCCATCCGCTCGGCGTCCATCCGGTACACCGGCTATCTGCCCGACTTTGACCTGGACTGCTTCTCCCAGCTGAAGGCGGGCGATTACGGCGACATTCCGGTGCAGAACGGCAACTATGAATTCACCTTCGGCGAGATCCGCAAGAAGGTGGGCGAGATCTACGATGCAGGCGCGGTGCCCATCATTCTGGGCGGCGACCACGGCATTGCCTACCCCACCATCAGCGAGCTGGCCAAGCGCCACCCCGGCAAGGTGGGCGTACTGCACTTCGATGCCCATCTGGACAACTACAGCAACTTCGGCGACGATCCGTACTCCCGCTGCTCCCCCTTCTATCAGCTGTACAACGACCCCAACATGGACCCCACCAAGATCGTGCACATCGGCATTCGCGGGCCCCGCAACCATCAGGAGGAGTTCAACAACGCCAAGAAGTACGGCGCAAACGTGATCCTCTGCCGTGAGATCAAGAAGAACGGCTGGGAGGCTTCCATCAAGAAGGCCATCGAGCTGGCTTCCAAGGACACGGAAGTGGTGTACGTGACCATTTGTGCCGACTCGCTGGATGCGGCCTTTATGCCCCAGGGCCCTCAGGACATGGGCGGCCTGACCTCCTTTGAGCTGCTGATGATGGTGCACGAGGCCGGCCTGGCCGGTGCCCGCGCGCTGGACTTCGTGGAGATCTACCCCGATGCCTACAGCCTGCAGCCGGCCTCTCATGTGGGCTGCTGGCTGGCTCTGTACTTCCTGAACGGCGTGGCCGAGCGCCGCAAGAACGGAGGAAAATAAATGACCTTCACCGAGCAGCTGAATGCCCTTGCCGCGTTTAGCAGCACGGACCCGGACACCCAGGGGGTGACCCGCCTGCCCTTTACGCCCCAGCAGCAGGACGCAGCCCGGTGGCTGAAGCAGCAGATGGAGGCCGCCGGACTGACGGCGCGGGTGGACGCTTACGGCACGGTGGCCGGTGTGCTGCCGGGCAAAAGCGAGGAGACCCTGATCATCGGTTCCCACTACGACAGTGTGCCCAACGGGGGCCGGTACGATGGGTGCAGCGGCGTGATCGCCGGAATCCGGGTGGCACAGGCGCTGCGCGAAGAAGGCGTGGTGCCGGCCTACACCCTGATGATTCTGGGCCTGAACGACGAAGAGGGGGTGGCCCTCACCGAGGGCTTCCTCTCCAGCCGGGGGGTGTGCGGCGAGATCGACGAGGCCGCGCTGGACCGGGTGCGCCACCGCACCACCGGCGAGAGCCTGCGCCAGCTGACCGGCCCGGAACGGGCGGAGCACATCGCCCTGCCCAAAGCCTGCAGGGGCTATCTGGAATTCCACGTGGAGCAGGGGCCGGTGCTGGACCACGAGGGCCGGGGCCTGGCGGTGGTGGAGCACATTGTGGGCATCTGCCACGGGTTCTGGTGCATTTACGGCGAACAGAACCACGCCGGAACCACCCCCATGGACCTGCGCAAGGACCCCATGCCGGTGTTCGGCACCATTGCGGCGGCCCTGCCCGATTTGGCCAAGCGCTACCCCAAGGCGGTGGCGACCATCGGCAATGTGGAAGTAGACCCCAACGCCCCCAACGTGATTCCGGGCAGCGTGCGCTTCAGCGTGGACCTGCGCCACACCGACAAGGCCGTTATGGCAGCCCTGCGGCGGGACGTGGAGCAGCTGATCGAAGAGACCGCGGCGGCAGCCGGGCTGAAATACGACCATCAGCCCAGCACCGAAGCCGACCCGGTGACCATGGACCCCACCTTGTGCCGCCGCCTGGAGGCCTGCCTTGCGGCAGAGGGCCAGCCGGTGTACCGGATGGACAGCGGCGCCGGGCATGACGCCCAGATTTTTGCCCGGCATGTTCCCGCGGTGATGATGTTTGCCCCCAGCCGGGACGGCCAGAGCCATTCCCGGCGGGAATTCACCGAGGAGAAGTATCTGGAACAGGCCGTGCGGGTGATGACCCGCTTGGTAAAGGAGAAATTTTAAAATGAGCGAAGCTGAGAAGAAAGCCGTCAGCTCCGACCCCAGCCTGGAATTGGAGCCGGTGAACATGTACGTTCTGTTTGCCCGCATGTTTGCGGACATTGCCCGCGAGGTGGAGGCCGACTTCGGCGAGGCCGGAATTCAGGCCGTGCGCCGGGGTGTGCAGCGCTTTGGTGAGCGCCGCGGCCGGGACATTGCCCGCCGCGCCAAGGTGATGGGCCATGCCAACGACGCGGAACACTATCTGTCTTGCTACGACATGGGCCGCACGGACTATTTTTACAGCAAGGACGATGTGAAGTCCCACTCGGTGGAGCAGGTGTTCACCAAGTGCGTGTTTGCCAAAACCTGGACCGACGACGGCGACGAGAAGTACGGCATTCACTACTGCCAGGTCATCGACCCGGCCATTGCCTGCGGCTACAACGAGAATCTGAAGTGCATTCACGACAAGCATTTCTTCAAGGACGGCCAGTGCCACTTCCTGTTTGAGATGCAGGACGAAAAGTAAAAAACTTCGTGCAGCGCGGGGCCGCCGGGAACACCACCCAGCGGCCCCTTTTGCGCTTTACAGCGGGCCTTTGACAAGGCATGCCGGGCCGGATTACAATTATCTCGTAACGCTTACAGAGCGAACAGGAAAAGGAGCGGCGGCGAAAAAGCGCGCATTTTGCGCCGGGCCGCCAGAACGCAGAATTGAAGGAAGTGGACGATATGTCACGGGACAAGCACATTGAAATTGCCCTGCAGGACGCAGAGCGCTACGCCCGCCCCCACATGGACCAGGGCAAGGTGGCCACCTACATTCCGGAATTGGCCAAGGGAGACGCCACCAAACTGGGCATCTGCATCCGCACCCCGGACGGGGAGGAGTATTGCCAGGGCGACTGCCAGACCGAGTTTTCCATCCAGAGCATTTCCAAAACCATCACCCTGATTCTGGCTTTGCAGACCGCCGGATACGACCGGGTGTTCAGCAAGGTGGGCATGGAGCCCAGCGGCGACGCCTTCAACTCCATGATCCGGCTGGAGACCCTGACCACCCACCCCATGAACCCCATGATCAACGCCGGGGCCATTGCCACCACCAGCTGCTGCATCAAGGGCTGTGCCGACCCCTTCGGGGCGTTTCTCACCCTGGCGCGGACGCTGTGCGGGCGGGAGACCATTCGCCTGAACAAGGAGGTGTTCACCTCGGAGTATCAGGCCGGGGGCCGCAACCGGGCCATGGCCTATTTTATGCAGAGCGAAAACCTGCTGGAATGGGACGCCGAGGACGTGGTGGAGCTGTATTTTAAGATGTGCTCCATCAACGTGAACGTGCGGGACCTGGCCCACTACGGGCTGGTGCTGGCCTGCAACGGCAAGGACCCTGCCACCGGCAAGCAGCTGGTGGACCCCTGGATCTGCCGCATTGTGAAAACCCTGATGATGACCTGCGGTATGTACGACGCCTCGGGCGAGTTTGCCGTCAAGGTGGGCCTGCCCGCAAAAAGCGGCGTGGGCGGCGGCATTCTGGCCTCGGCTGAGGGCCGGATGGGCCTGGCCACCTTTGCCCCCGGGCTGGATAAGCGGGGCAACAGCATCGGCGGCTGGTATGCGCTGGAATTCCTCTCGCAGAATCTGGGGCTGCACTATTTCAGCGGCCAAGCGGCGGAGTGAGAACGGCTTGTGCGTAAATGCCAAAGGGCGCGGCGCTTGAAAAGGCGGCCGCGCCCTTTTTGTGCCCCGGCCGGGCGGAACAGCCCCCTCTGGCACAGAAAAAGCAGCTGTGGTATACTGACAAAAAACCGATGCGGCAGCGCCCTCACAAGGCGGGGCGGCCCGTAAAAACGCGAGCGCGAGGAATGACGGAGATGCAGAACAAACTGACGGAACTGGTAAAGAAGTATCGGGAACCCATTGCCTACCTGTTTTTTGGCGGGCTGGCCACCCTTTTAAACATTGTATTGTATGTATTGTTTAAAACTCTGTTCGGCTACGAGGCGGCCAACAGCTGGGGCAACGTGGCGGACAATGTGATCTGCATTCTGTTTGCCTACTTTACCAACCGCATCTGGGTGTTCCGGAGCAAGGCTCACGGCAGCGCCGCCGTGCGGGAGTTCGGCAGCTTTGTGGCCTGCCGCCTGGGCACGCTGGTGGTGGACGCCGCGATCATGTTTGTGGGCGGCAACCTGGTTGGCCCCGCCCTGGTGCCTGCGGCGTATCTGGGGCTGTGGGGCGTTGGCGTAAAAGTATTTTCCAACGTGATCGTGGTAGTGCTGAATTATGTGTTCAGCAAGCTGCTCATCTTCAAGAAAAAGTGAGGGGGCAAAACCTGCCGCTGTGGTGGAAAAGCCGCCCGGGCTGTGGTATACTGAAAACAAGCTGAGGGCGTTTTGAAAAAAAGCAGGGCGCCCGCATCAAAAGGAGAAACGGGGCGGCCCGAGGGCGCAGCGCCCCAAGGAGGCAACAGCAATGAAAAACAAAGTGCGTGGTTCCGCATTCCGTCTCACCGGGCTGATCCTGGGCATCATCGGGGTCACGGTGTCCGTCACCGCGGTTGTGTTCAGCGCGGTGGGCCTGCACCGGGCACGGCTGTGCAAGCACTGCAAGACGAAGGAACTGTACCAGTAAGCAGCAAAATGAAAAAGGCACCGCCCCGGCGGCCCGGCAGTTTTTGCCGAAGGCCGCCGGGGCGGTGCTTTTTATGGGGTAAGCCGGGTGCAGCGTGTTGGCGTGCGCGGCCAGGCAGACGGGATGGTCTGCCTGGATGGGGTCAGTTCCGTTTTGCCTTGCGCAGGCCCAGGAACAGCCCGGCGGCGCACAGCAGCGTCAGCACGCTCCAGACCTCTGCGTGGGAAGCATCCCCGGTTTTGGGAGAGGCGGCGGCCGGCGCGGCCTGGGCAGAGGCGGGAACCGCCGTGGCGGAGGGCGCCGTCCGTCAGGCTGCGGTTGGAGGTACCGGCCAGCGTGACGCCCTGGGCCAGCGCCTGGCCGCCCGTGCTGCCGGTCTTCGAGAAGTAGGAGGAGCCGCCCTTGGCAAAGACGTTGGCGGCGGAAATGGTGCCGCTGCCGGTACCGGTGCTGCCGCCGTTGCCGAAGGTGCCGCTGCCGCCAATGGCAATGAGCTTGCCGGGGCCGGTGATGGAGCCGCCGTTCAGAATCACGGCGCTGCCGCCGTTGGAGGTGGTGGCGTTCCGCCCGCCGCCGTAGGCCGCCAGAACCGAGCATTCGGTCAGGGTCAGGGTGCCATTTACCTGCACGCCGTTCTGGCCGGTGTAGCTGGTGCCGGTGGCGGGGTCGATGCCGGTGGGGGCTTCATCGCCCCGCAGGAACACCTGACCGTCCGGCGTGGCGGACGGTTCAGGTGTGCTTTCCGGCTCCGAAGGCGCATCTTCACACTCCTCCACACCGTCCTCTGCGCTTTCGTCCGGAGTCTTTGCGGGAGTACAGGCAAAAATAAAAAGGGTGTGCGGCTTTTTGCGGCTGCACACCTTTTGAGTTTTATGCAATGCAGTTCTTTACAAGACTACATCCATCCGCTACCTCCCCAATTCACCACCAAACCAGAACAACGCTCTTTTTGCACTGCATAAATCTTAGCATCGTTTGGCGTAAAATTGGCGTATGGCGCGGAATTTGCTGGAAACCGTCGCAAACAAAAAGCCTGAAACTTCTCGGCTTATCAAGAAGCTGCAGGCTTTATTTGCTTGAAAATGAGGGGTTACTGATCGATGGGCTTCATCGTGGGGATACTTTCCGGAACCGGCTTACAATGCTTCGTAATGCTTCACAATCGTATTTTCACTTGAGTTTCCGATATTCGTAATCCTTCGTGATTCGCCGTCATTCTCGTAGTTTTGCTGTCAATTTGCTGTCCTTGGAAGAATTTTGCTGTCAGACAAAACGCTCAGTAAGAGCCCTTCTTTATTATCAAAAAATGTCCAGTGTAGCAGCCAAACGCTCAAATGATTCCTGTTTTTTCTCCTCAGTCGCTTCGGCATAAATGTCCATCGTGGTCTGAATATCCTTATGCCCCATGACCGATTGGATGACCTTCAGGTTGGTCTCTTTTTCGCAAAGCCTTGTGCAGAACGTGTGCCGCAGATGATGTGCCGAAAAGTCCGGCAGCAGAACCGCTTCGCGATGCTGCTTCTTTGCTTCTACTTCCTCACCCGCATTGTAGTCTGCAATAATGCGTTTAATGGCACGGTTCACAGATTGCGGATTCGGAACATTGCCAAAGCGGTTGCAGAAGATGAAGCCCGTCATACCATCAATCTTCACATCGTTCCAGCCGGATTCTTTCTGCTCCTCATGCAGCATTTCAAAGGCATCCTTCACGGTATCAAACATAGGGATCGTCCGAACGCCTGCTTCCGTTTTAGGCTTTGAGATGTGCAGAACCGAATTGCGGCTTTCGCCCACCGGGTAATAGACCAGACTGTGATTGATGCTGATAGTACGCCGCTCATAGTCCAGATCATCCCAGCGCAAGCCCAACGCTTCACCAATGCGGCAGCCTGTTCCCAGCAGCACCGTAAACAGCGGCCACCAGTGGCAGTAGACCGGATGATTGGCGATATGCTCCATGAACGCCCGCTGCTGCGGAATCGTCAGGGCATGACGCACACCAGTGGTTTGCTCGGAACTTTTCTTGATTTCTGCCATCACACCATCTGTGGGATTCTTGCGGACGATCTCATCCCGAACCGCCAGCTGAAAGGTAGGATGCAGCAGCGTATGAACGCTTTCGAGCGTGTTCGTCTGCAAGCCCTGCTTATCCAACAGGTAATTGTAGAACTGCAGCACATCCGAATACCGAATCTCCGCAATTTTCTTCTTGCCGAAGGTATCACGGATAAAGCGGTCATACATATAAAGATAGTTGCTCCGGGTGGTCTGGCGTAGATTCGTTTTCAGGCTCATATAACGGTCAAACACAAAGTTGACCGTTGCTTTGCCTGCAACGTAAATATCCAGACCGTCCATCTGGTCTTTGGTGAGCTGCGCTTCCTTCTCCCGAAGGGTCACAAGATCATTTGCGTAGATGTATTTGCGCCGTCCCAGCGGGTCCGTGTAAGAATACGCATACCGCTTATCGGAGCTGCGCTGCATCTCGCCTTTTCGCAGGGTACGCCCCCGCAGGTCTTTTCGTGTCGTTGCCATATCAATTCTCCTTCCCGAAAGAAGAAGGGCTTGATACTATTTAAGGTCGGACAAAACTTTGTCCAGCCCCTGCAAGACAACTTCTGTTACAGTCAGTTGATGTTGTTCGGCATAAGTGCAGATACGCTCATACAGGGCATCCTCCACCCGAATGCTCAAGGTTTTCTTTTTTGCATTTTCGGATTTTGGTCGTCCCATCTTTGCCATAGCTGCTCTCATACCTCCACAGCACCAGTATACTTTCCGTGTGACAGGAAGTCAAGCTGCAAAAAGCCCTTCTTGAAAATTTTTACGAAAAATCGAAAGTTCACACTCCGCTCATTGACATTTCGTCCTTGATTTGCTATTATAATGGTAACAACTCCCCCAGGCCTCTGCGCATAGCGTATGCACACTTGGGGGCGTTTTGCTTATAAAGGAGATTTTTCATGGCAGACAAGGACTTCAAAACGATAGATGAACAAATCGAGATTCTTCGTTCACGCGGCCTTACCATCGAGGATGAAGCCGAAGCAAAGGATTTTCTGCTGCGGAACAATTATTACCGTGTCAGCGGCTATTCTCTGACGCTCCGCAAGAACGATGTTTTTGCAAAGTCTGCCACGTTCCAAAATATCGAGGACATTTACAATTTCGACCATGAGTTCCGTCATATCATCCTGCACCATATCGAAAACATTGAGGTGCAGATGAAGTCCATCTATGCCTATGAATTTACAAAAGTGTATGGGCCGCTGGGTTATCTGGATGCTGCAAATTTCTCCAATCAAGCAAAACATAAGTACTTTTATAACCTGCCTTCTGATAAGCAGAAACAGATTTTAGACTATCCTCTGTTCGTTTATGTGTGTGATGGAACTGATTCTGAGAAGTTGGATTGGTTTAGAATCATCAATATTGCCGGCGAACAGCTTACCGATCAGGAACTACGAAATGCGGTTTACGCTGGTTCTTGGGTTTCGGATGCCAAACGGTATTTTTCAAAAACCGGTTGTGCCGCCGATACTCTTGCAGGTGATTACTTAAAGGGTGCTTCTATCCGTCAGGAGTATCTGGAAACTGCTATTTCATGGGCAGCGAGTGCCGAGGGAAAAACAATTGAAGCATACATGGGCCAGCACCAGAACGACCCAAGTGCTGTTCTCCTTTGGAACTATTTCCGTTCTGTAATCGATTGGGTACAGGCTATTTTTCCTAAAAAACGTAAAGAGATGAAAGGGCTGCCCTGGGGATTGTTTTACAACACACACGGCAAGCGAACAGACCTCGACCCTAAAATGTTGGAGGCAGAGATTCAACGCCTTATGGGTGATGAAGATGTCACAAAGAAATCTGGCATTTATGAATATCTGCTGACAGGAGAAGAAAAGAAGCTGTCCATTCGCGCTTTTGACCGCCGTGATGCTCTTGCGGCGTATGAAAAACAAAAACATAGATGCGCAATTTGCGGCGGAGAATTTGAGTTTGAACAGATGCATGCCGATCATATTACTCCGTGGAGCAAAGGCGGAAAAACAACACCGGATAATTGCCAGATGCTTTGCCGCGACTGCAATTTGAAAAAGGGTGCACAAGAATAGTTACTAGGAGCAAATTATACTTTCGTTTAGAAGGAGCGTTATGGGCGTAAGGTTAACGGGTATAAGCACACCTGTAGGTGGAGTTTCATGGGAATATACCAAAGGAGCGGAGCGCTCCGCTCCTCTGTCGATATTTCCTAGACAAAAAATCCAAGTATTCATTAGCTCGATTTGCGGTGTGGAAAAATATGATAAAGTACGAGATGAATTAAAAACTGCTATTGAGCGCACACAATTAGCGGATGTCTACACTTTTGAGAGTAAAGAGGCGTCTACATTGCCTGCGGGCAATCATTACACATGGGCATTAGAGGATAGTGACATTTGTATTTTCTTAATAGATAATACAGATGGAATAAAGCCAGGAGTACAGGCGGAGATCGACACTGTCAAAAAACATAATATTAAGGCTTTGTACTATTTCTGTGATGAAACGCAAAAAGAAAAAACAGCACTGGAACAAAGCTTGATGGGGGCACATTTTGCCAAAAGTAAAACCGTTCACCATTTTAGTGAATTGAGCCAAGATGGGGCTCAGGCGTTGATAGACGACATCGTTGCTGTATATCACTACTATTGTACCGGAAAAATAGTTTTAAACTCCGGTGAAAATGATGAAATTCAAGCAGTGGACGTTGTTGGTACAGAAAAGTATCAGCTTCCTACAATTCCCAAATCTACATTAAAAAATGTGGATAAATGTAGAGATTACTTTTTGAAGTTTGTTCTTGGATATTCCCGAGGCAGATACCCGGATGAAACGGAAAATACAAGTGAATTTGATGATTGGGGTATCCAGTTTCTCCCGATATTGTTTGAAGGCAAATCAATCAAACACTTTAATACAGCAATGTATCTGGATGCATTAAAGGTGCAGCAAGATAATGGACATTATCAGGTCGTTCAAATTCGCTGGCAAGCAATTCAGGCGTATTTTGCTGGAAATATCGAAAAGTGTGTAGAATATCTTGAATCAGCGTTAAGTCTTGCAAAAGAAACGAATCAACCAACATGGGTTATAAAAGATATTCTGGTAGATCTGCGCAATCAGTCCTTGACCCGTTGTATTATAAGAAATGAGTATTCTGATATACCCGCACAAAAAGAATTAACGGAAAGTAGCGAAGAACTCTATTATCCAATTCTTGACCGTATCCATGAATCGCTACATGAAAAATACATAGAGGGCTTGTATAAAAAGAAAATAGAATCACCTTATTCAGTCACCATAGGCAATAATTTAGATCAATATGGTGAAATGCTTGCAAGTTCACTTATTGTATCTATGTACAATGGTTCATTGACTCATATTTTGCTTATCTATGAAAAAATCAGGGACTTTGTATTCTACCTGAGCTGTAAATATGATGACTGGAATCTTAGACTCAACCTGTACAAACTTGCGATTTTCGCAGGAGACGAAAAGGAAATTAAGGGAATACAGAACTCTTTCCCTGAGGTTCTAAATAACCTAACTGCTGCTGAAGCAAAGTCTATCATGGACTTTTGCCTAAATCATCCGATAAAATATAAGCGATTAAGTAGTCAACTGCGAGCATTTGGCTCAGTAGGATATTTTCTGGATGATGAATACTATGAATCTTGCGAAAAATCTATTGTTGATGAAATCAAATCGTGGTTGAATAATGACACTGCTGTTGTAGCTATAGGGCAAGACATATTCAGGTGTCTCTCTGGGACAGCCTATCGTATGTCACAAGATATACTCAGCGAAATCTGCTGCCAATTCATCGACAGACATTATAGTCGCTGGTATATGGATATGTTTAAATTCATCGCAAATCATATTGATCTTCGGAAAATGAGCGATGAATCTGCAAAAGCACTTGTTGAACATATTAATTGTGTGCTTGATAACGAAAAGGAGCGAAAACAAGTTAATTATTCTCCGTTCTTCTTATGCGTTCTCAGAAAGCAAGATCGTGCTATCACAGGGGACATGGACAAAAAAATAGCCGAATACTTACCAAACTATTACGGAGGAGCCTATAAATTAGAAACGTCAGAAAACGAAAACCAAGATATGCCTGGATTTATACAAGAATACACCGAGCGTATTCGAACAAGCAATGAAGAGCAGGGAAAAAATGGCGTTTATTTTGGACATGGCACACGCGAGATTGCAACTGTCAGAACCATTTTGTTAAAGAATGAGCTCGCATATGATGCAGGTACTATGGACATGCTCATATCTGTAGTTGCAGATACCCTCTTGATTTCTAAAGAAGAAATCTCCACAAAACTTGACGCAATAGCACTTCTCATATGCATTGTGGTAAAATATCCTGAACATTATGCACGAAATCAATGTGTATTTGAGAAACTGTATGAGCAGCAGAGTACGATTGAAACTTCCGATAATTCGATTATTTCATCTAATATCGATCGTGTTTCTTTGAAAATCGGATTGCAACTTCTGTTTGCCTCGATAGGAAAAAATGTATACAGAAACATACTCGAATTAATGCCGTATATTCAAGGAGATGTTGCAACAACAATCGCAGTAACTCATTTGATCATTGAATATTTGGAAACCTCAGATGCGGTTATGCTGCCATCCAGAGTGGAGGCTATTATCCTTCAGAATGTTTTACAGTGGCTCCATTCAGAATATACAGATATAAGATGGAATGCTACACGCATTCTTTTCACGATGTCTCGCAATCCGGATAATTATGGCATTGTAAACCACCAGCTAGTGAATCTTATAGATTCTGATAGCGTATATATCAAAAATTTAATCATACGCCATTTGTATACAATGAACGGGATTGCCTATGGAACAAAAGATTATATTGTTTCCAAGTGCAAACAGGATGCCAATTTCGTTGTTAGAATGGTTTGTGACGAAGTGGAAAAAGGCGCAAACAAAGAATAGAGAAGAAAACCAGTCGAGCGGCTTATTATTGCTACAAACACAAGCGTTATCGTATGAAAACTGCGAAGCGGTTGAAAAATGTCTTTCAAGACCTGTTTCGTGCAAAAATCGATGATGTGCAAAATCAAAAATGATGTTAGGTGAATCCTGACAGTCAATAATATAAAATCCACGGCTTGTAAACGCAAATAGCATATACCAGTCGTGGATTTTTACTTTAGTGATAAATTAGAGTCGTTTTTATAACTTCCTCCGCTCGATTCTGGATTCTGTTCATCCTTTGCACCCATTCCATTTGATTTGCAGCTTTCAATTCTTCGTTCACACCCTCACGTTCAGCCATCTGCTGAGTAAGCAACTCCAACTGTTCCTCTGCCCGTGCATCAATGTCAGCCAGATAGCTGTTCAATCTGCCAGACAGCAGGAGGGCCTGATACCGTGCTGCATGATGTTCTTTAAGATACCGTTTGTACATTCTACCCCAACGACCAACAGGGCGAGAATCCTCTGCCAAAATCAAGGCAGGAAAGTAGTAATCTCCGACCAGCACATAGTCCAGCCCATTATTTTCATCATGCAATCTAGTGTTCGGCTTTTCCATTGCACACCTCAAATCTTTCTCTGCTGGCGCAGGTACTCTTCAAAAATGCTTCTCCGAATTAGAATCTTCCGGCCAATCTTATAGATAGCCCCACATTCATGTGCCATCCGGGTGACAGGTTTCAATCCCAGCCCATAATAATCGCTTGCCATACTGTAAGTCACGAACTCATGCCGCATGAAGTCCATATCTTCATCGTCGATCTGGTCAGAAAACATCCACACACTGCCGCTCACTCGTCCTCGTCCTCGACCTCCTCCGCGGTAATTTTTCTTGCAGGTTCATGGAAGCGTTCCAAATAGGCATCAAAAATCTCCCGGTTGATAAGTACCGTGCTGTCGAAGCGGTAGATTGCCCCGGCATCGCTGGCAAGCTCCAGCAGCTTCTTGTGGGATAAGCTGTACACGATTTCTGCCTGCTGGTAGCGCAGGAACTGGCGGCGCAACTTGCGAAGCTGGTCAGGAATTTCTTTCATGGGTTTGATAGTCTTATAGTCGTTTTTCATAATCTTATCCTCCGTTTTTTGTGACTGTCTGACAGAAGTTGGCCGCAGGAGCAAACAAAAAGAGCACTTCTCAGATGATTCCAAGAAGTGCTCTTACAGCTTTGTTCAAGCCTTGTGCGTTTTTATCTGAAATCCGTCACGCTTCATAACGGGACGTGATTCTTCAGGATTTTGCTGTCAAATTGATGTCAAAACGGGGATAACACAGTTTTTGCAAGAAAATCAGAAGTCAAATCTTTCGTTTCTATGTTAATTTTCTTGTAGTTCACTGGTCGATGGGCTTCATCGTGGGGAGCTTGACTGGTGGTGATTTATAGCTGTTTACAAGTGTTCATAAGCCTTTGTTTGTGCAAGATAAAAAGGTCTTATTTTTCGCAACTCTACGCAACTGTTTACAGCTATTCTCAAATTGGTGGTAAGTCAGTGGTAAGGCTGGTGGTAAACTTATTCGTCTTCGTGAGAGTGCCAACGCTTCAAGACTTCTTCCACCTGTCCAATAAGCTGCTCCTTGTTCGGCATATACAAGACGTACCGGGATGCAAAAATCTGATTCGACAAACCGCCCAGCGCATACTCGGCTGCCACGCTGTCCTTGTCAGTGCAGAGGATGATGCCGATAGGAGGATTATCTTCCGGGTCGTTGACCTCTGCGGCGTAGTAGTTCAGATACATATTGATTTGTCCGGCGGCTTCGGGCGTGAGCTTGGTGGTTTTCAACTCGATCAGCACATAGGCGTGTAAAATCTTATTGTAGAACACCATATCTACATAGTAGTGGGCGTTGTTCACTGTGACACGCTGCTGTGTGCCGACAAACATAAAGCCCCGGCCAAGTTCCAGCAAGAAATCTTCGATTTGTCGCACCAGTGCTGCTTCCAAATCGCTTTCAAGGAACGGCTTTTCTTCCGGCAGCCCCAAAAACTCGAATACATACGGGTCCTTGATAATGTCCTCCGGCTTAGTGTAGTCCACACCTTTTTCAGCCAATGCTAAAACTTGTTCCTTATTGGCATCCCCACGAGACAAGAGCAGCCGTTCAAACAGGGAACTTTCCATCTGGCGTCTTAATTCACGGACAGACCATCCAGAATTGACTGCTTCCTTTTCGTAGAAGCTGCGCTTCTCCTTATCGGAAATGGATAACAGCTCACAGTAGTGCGACCAACTCAATTTTCCAGACACTGTCTGGAAAATTGGATAGCTGAGATAGAACTGCCGCATATTGTAAACATTCGAGCGCGAAAAGCCCTTGCCAAGCTCCTTTGTCAACGCCCTGGAAAGCTGCGATAAGGTCTTTTCACCATATGCGGCACGGATGCTGTCATTTTGTTCACAACGAACAACGACCTCACCAATCTTCCAATAAGTTGACAGCAGTTCCTGATTGACCTGCTGTGCTATGTTTTTACGGGAAGCTTCCAGCAGAGAACGAATCTCGCTCACTGCCGGGGCAAGAACCTGCGCTGCTGGGGATGTAGATTTTCTTTCCATCAGTCAGTTTCCTCCTTTCCGTCAAATGTCGAACTTGCAGATAAAAATTCAGCAAACTTGTCGATTTCTTTTTTCTTGAGATTTTTTGTGGCCTCAGTGTAGATGTTCATGGTAGTGGTAATATCGGCGTGGCCCAGTACGTCTTGAATGACCTTCATGTTGATTCCAGCCTCGCAAAGTCGGGTGGCGCAGGTGTGCCGCAAGGAGTGGCAGCTAAACTTCGGAAGCAGGACAAGGTTCTTCGGCTTAATTGTACCGCTTTCGCATTTTGCCAGCTGTTCCTCGTTGCAGTCGCGGATGATACGGTCAATGCCTTTATTGATGGTGCTGTGATGCTGGCACTCGCCAAAACGGTTTACAAAAATAAAATCCGTATAGCCATCAATCGTCACCTTGCAGGAAATTCCAGTTTTCTTCTGATACTCTCGCTCTTGTACAAAAGCAGCCTTGACTGCCGGAGTCATAGGCACAATTCGATTTCCAGCTTCCGTTTTGGGTGTATTGATTCCGTACACACAACCTTTCTCCCGGTGGCTGTAATAAATCAACGTGTGATTTACACTGATTTCACCCGTATCAAGGTTGATGTCCTCCCAGCGCAAACCCGTTGCCTCACCAGCACGGAGACCACATTCCACCATCACGGTAATGATAGGAAGCCAGTGATTGTACTTCTCACTGTTTTTCAAGAAGTTCATCAACAGCTTCTGCTGGCCTGCGGTCAGAGCCTTGCGGCGTTCGCTGTCTAGGTTATGCGTCTGCTTCAACTCTTTCAACGCATTATCGGATGGATTGATGCGGAGATACTCGTCCTCAACCGCAAAATCCAGCACCTGATGCATCACGGTATGGATGTTCTCCACCGTTGCCACTTTCAAACGCTGCGAATCCACAAGGCCATTGTAAAACCGCCGCACATCCGACTTTTTCAGGCTTCCGACCTTCCGCTTTCCAAACTCCGGAAATACATACATCTTGTACATATACTCGTAATTGACCAACGTATTGGCTTTCAGCCCCTTTTTCAGTTGCAGCCACTGCTCGTGAATGTCATTGATGGTCGCGTTCCGCGCTTCCGAACGAATGCCATCACTGCGGTCACGCTGAATCTCTGCTTCTTTCTCACGAAGTTCTTCCAGACTTTTGGCGTACACATTGTTGCGCTTGCCGTTTTCACTGCGCCAGCGGTACTCATACGTTCCGTTACTGCGCTGATATTCACCTTCCTTTAGAACACGCTTCTTTGAGTCTTTTCTTCTTTCTGCCATCGTTATGTCCTCCATTGTTGGCAGAAAGCAACCTACAGCTTAATCATACCATACCGCCGAGGTGCTTTCAACTGCCGACTTCATTTTTATTGTCAAATCGAAAATAATCGGTCAAGGTGTTCATCCAGCCTACGGCGTTTCAGCAGCCGCTTCGTACCATTCCAGAGAACAAAGGTGCAGTCTTTGGAATCGCTCATTTCGCGCAGCTTATTGATGCCAATGCCGGAATAGGCTGCGGCTTCTTCCAGCGTCAGATTGCTTTTCTCCCAGATCGGAACTTGTCGGGACTTGGTTCCTCCATCTTGCTGCGCAAGACCGTTCCGTCGCTTAAAAGCCCCACTGGGGCTTTCATTGCTCCGCTTCGCTGTGCAAACGCGAACTTCTTTCATAGGCAAAACCTCCGTATTTTTGTTTGTAACCAGTAGCCTGTAACCACGGTAGAAAACTTTTTGTGCGGCGATGTGCTGGCAACTTTCCGTATTTGTTTTTTCTTATCAGTTACAGGTTACATGGTTACAAATAGGAAAAAACATTTGGAATGATGCAGTTTTTTGACAGATGAAGGATGTAACCACACCTGTAACCAACGATGTAAAGCAGCCCTTCAAAACGGAACTCCCATCTGCTGAGCTTCTTCGTCTGTAAGTTTTACAAAACCGTCTGCATCCGCTTTTGCAGCGGTTACACGTTCCCATCCTTTCTGCACGCCATACTTCGGGTAGCGTTTGGCTGCTTTATGAGCTGTCCACCCTTTGATTTCGTCGTTTGCAATTCCTGCAGTCATGATCTCACAGATGGCACGGGTTTCCCACTCCGCAGGAAGATTCAGATTGCCCAGTGCCTCAGCGTAAAGCTGTTTGGAACATACCCGGTCGCCCGTGTAATCTTCCAGAAACGCATAGATCATGCCCGCCTGCGTATCTTCTTGCATAAAATCTTTCTGGCAAATCTGCAAGGCCTCCTGCATGGCAGGGCTGAATGTCAGCTTATAATCACCGCTGTTGTAAATCGTCATGGCTTCTGCCCAAAGCTGGTCGATATAGGCACGGGATTCCGCTTCGTTATCCAGAATATGTACTTCAGCCTGTGCTGCATCCACCGGGATGGGGATAAAGCGTCGGTTTCCTGTACGGTCACGGGGGAGAAAATCCTGTCGGTTGGTCGTACCTGCAAAGACACATTGCCGCAAACGGTCTGCCGGGTGCGTTTCATACGGGATTTTGTAGGTTTCTTTCTGCTTGCTGAGAAAGCTCTTGATTTCTTCAATGCTTTTGGCATTGGCAGTCGCAATCATTTCCGACATTTCCATGATCCAGTGGCCTTGCAGCTTGCGGAACACGTTATCATCGTCCAGTCGCCGCAAATCATCCGAGAACCATTCATCTTTGATAGCAAGCAGCCTGAAAAAAGAGGATTTTCCTGCACCCTGCCCACCGACCAAGCAAAGCATCATTTCAAACTTGCAGCCGGGATGAAACACCCGTTTGATCGCTCCAAGCAGAAAAATTTTCAATGCTTCCGTGGTAAGCTCATCTTTTGCGGCACCGAGAAAGCGATGCAAGGCGCGGCTTATCCGTGCTGTGCCATCCCACTTCAAGTCATTCAAGTAGTCCCGGATAGGGTGATAATGATTTTCGTTGGCAACAATGCGAATTGCTGCAGACACCCGTTTTTCGCTGTACAGGCCGTATTTTTCCATTCGGCGCAGAATGTACATCATATCGGTGTCGGTCAGTGTAGGGCCAGAACGCTGCCAGCCCATCGGCTTTACAATATCAATGCGTTCACTCAGCAGATTCAGCCGGATGGAATCTGCAAGAATCGGGTCGTTCTGCAAAACGGTCACACAGTTTTGAATCGTGTTCTGAACACCACCTTTTTCAGCCTGCGAGAGCATTTTGCGGATGTTGGAAATGGTCGATCTCGTATTTTCGGATTCGTTGGGCAATCTGTTGAACCTCCTTCCGATGTTCGGTGAGAAAATGTCGATTCTCTATCAGATATTGGATGTAATCAGTATAATGCAGGCTGGCAACAAAGCAGGGATGTTGTTCTTCCTCTGCTGACTTCGGCGCAAATTGTTTGCGCCAGTCATCCAGAATCGCGCTGCACTCGTACAATGTTTGGATTGGGTTTTGACTTTTATATTCCACAATTTTCGGATACTGTAGTGGAAAAACAGGATTCCCCGAAAGTCCAAAATCTGCGACCAGCTTTTCCGCCGCCCGTCGCAGGGACAGTTGAAACAACTTTGCGGTAAAGTCAATAACATCACCATCCGCTCCACAGCCAAAACAGTGAAACCGGGAATCTACTTTCATGCTGGGGTTACGGTCTGTATGGAATGGACAGCAAATCATGCTGCTGCAGTTGGGCTGAAAGCCATAGGCTTCTGCAGCCTGTCGAGTAGTAATATTCCGTTTTACGATTTTAAATAAATTGTCGTTCTTGAAAATTGACCTCCTTCTTATTTTCAAAAGTCCCTATCGGATGTGAAAGCCACCTGTGGGCTTACGCATCCGACAGGGTTCCGGGGTGCGGGGTGGAAGACCCTGCTGATTACAGGCTCATATCATAGCTGCGCTTCTTGCGTTTCGGTTGACGCTCGCGCTGTTCCTGTCGAGCCTGCTCCTGCCTTGCCTTTTCGCGGACTTTGGCCTCCCACTCGCGTTTCCATGCAAGGTCGGATTTCATCTCATTGGTTTTTCGGAAGATGCTGTACACATTATCCGATGCAATTCCCAGACGCCTGGATTCTTCCCTCAAGGGAGCATACGCTTTTTTCCTCTCCGCGATTTCTTGCGTCAGTTCTTCTTTCCGTTTTTTCAGAGATTTCAGCGATGGCAGCTTTCCATCATTTTCTTCCCGAAAGTATTTCACGGATTCTGCATAGGCATCCAATTCCTTGGAATACTCTGCACGGAATTTTTTCTTGAGAATTGCTTTCGTAAATTGCTGCTGAACCTCTTTTGTAGAAAGGTACTGCCCCGCATAATGAATCTGTTCATTGATTTTGTACAGTTCATCCTCTGCCTGTGACAGTCGTTCATACGCTGCCTGCGCATTGGCCTGCGCAGTTTTACACAGATCGTTCAGTTCTGTCAGGTCGTTGATGTTGTTCTCCTGTACCCATACCAGCGTTTCGGCCATTTTCTGCAAATTGCTGATTTTGACCTTTAGCGCATAGGCCAGATTTTCCTGTGCCTTGACATTCTCCTGCAGGTCCACAACGAGCCGTAGCCTGGTTCTGGCTGTAAAGATCAGTATGGGTTCTTCCTTGTACCGCAGATTCTTCTCGGCGTTCTGAACAAAGAATCCTTCCAGACATTCTCTTTTGCAGCTTTCTCCCAGAGAACGCTCCGATATAAACTTGTTCCGTTCCGGCGGCAGATAGCTGTAACGTCCACGTTGGGTTTTGACGAAAATGTTGTATTCATCCTGCAGGATGTCTTGAAAATCTTCATACGAGATTGCTTTCTCACGAGCAGCGGCAACGGCATCCCGGATAAGCTGCTTCTGTGTTTGAAACTTTGTCGGATTGGGCGTAAATCCTTCCGTTTCGATTTTCTGTTTTTTCTCATCCAGCCGCCGCTGTGCCCAATACTCCGCTTCGGTCACACCCGTTCTGGATGGTGACAGTAAATCGACCTGATGCAGAAATTCGCGGCGGCACAAATCCATGAGGGATTTCTGCAGGTGTTTCAGGTACTCGTTCGTCACATGGTGCTTGTACCCTGCCTTGCAGTCGATGGGTCGCTCCATGAAGGGCTGCTGGGGCACATCCAATTTTCGCAAACTGTTGATTACGATATGTACATGAATATTGCCGCTGCCATTGTGACCGTCCATGTGCGTACAGACCAATGCCTGATGCCCCTGAAAATTTGCTTTTGCGTATTCCAGTCCAAGCTCCTGCGCCCGTTTACCCGTCAAACAATTTTCTGTGCTGTCTCGTGGATCAAAGCTGATGATGTAATGGTGGCTTTTGATTTCATTCTTATTTTTGTTCTTCTGATATTCGCGGTTCAACTGTCGGCAGGCCGCATCGAAAGAATAGGGTTCACAGTTCAGGCTGTCCAGATAAAACTTATCCCGCATAATACGATTTCCGTTCTGGTCAAGGATCGGAGTTTTCCGAAGCTCATCATGCTTGAAAATCAGATACTCCAGTGCAGCACCATAGCTGGAACTCTTACTTGCAATGTGCTTTAAGATTGCCATAGTTCTTTCCTGCCATTTCTGCGACCTGCTCCCGCATTTCAAAAATGCAGGAAATCGCATGGTTGATGTTTTCGTGCATCGCACGGGACTGGATACCGCCGCTGTTGAAGAACGCTGCGATCTGGTTCAGGTTGTTCCCGATGGCGGCAAACTCCCGTGTGATGGCTTCGATCTCGTCCGGGTGGACATAGAACACATACGAGGTATTCACGCGGCCTTTCATCAGCATCTGTGCTGCAAATTCAGAAAGAGTCATTCCGGCATCTTCGGCCTGCTGGTGTAAAAGTTCATGTACTACTTCTGTAACTCGTGCGGAGATTACTTTTGTCTTTACGATAGATTTCACTTTTTTCTTTGTTCGTGGCATGGGGTCTCCTTTCCAAAATCAAGAATTTGATTTTTCCGGCAGTGCGTTTGCACTCCGGCTGTGACCTGCTGCGGCAGGCCACCAATAGGCAAAATCATGTGATTTTGCACGATGTGAGGGTATGGGGAGCACAATCCCCATCAAGATGCCGCCGTGGAGAAACCGCCCGTAGGAGCGGTTTCGTATACAAAGGCGAATCTTGCTCTTAACTACCGTCCACTCTGTCCCAGCCCGTTCCTGCCCGACTTTCTCCGGCGTGTTTTCCGGTAAGACGCGCAGAATGCACATTCAGTATCGGAGGTATCCTGCTGGGGTGGCTCATAAAATTTTCAAGGTGCGATGTGACTTTGTAAGGAATTAGGGATTTTTTGAAGCGAATCCAACAGTGAATAGGTCTGTTTGGAAAAATAGTCCTTACACCCTATACAAACTTTAAGGGGTGTTTTTAAACTGGGTCTTTTAAAAGTTCAAAGAAAATTCATTTTTCCAACGTTCCCCTCTACCTATAACAATCTAAAATGGGTGTTTGGCAACCAGATTTTCAAATTTTGGTGAACTGCCTAATTTTAGAATATAGATTTTGTTCGATTTCCACTTATAGAACCAGAGGAAAGCTGTTTTACAAAAGATTTTGAAAGCCCCTACACTAATAGGAATCCGCAGGACCGTTTTGGAATACAGTTTTAAAGATTTCACAATTTTGGACAAAAAGAAAAACGGCAAAGCAGATAAAATCCACTTTACCGTTTTGTTTCGATAGCGCGATACGCATAAATTACTGTCTTGGGCTTTTCCGATAATTTGCCTTATGAGAAGGTCGGCAAAAATGAGCCTGTCTGCATTGCAGATGAAGTGCCGTTTGACATTCCGGAGAGTTGGGAGTGGGTACGATTAGGGTCTGTTATTGAATTGCAATCCGGGCAAGACATGACTCCGGATAAATATAATTCCAATGGTCAAGGAATTCCATACATTACGGGTGCTTCTAATATTGAGAATGGAAAACTGCTTATTAACCGTTGGACGGACTATGGCCGAGCTTTCGCTTACAGTGGAGATATTCTACTTACCTGTAAAGGAACTGTTGGAGCTATGATAATATTGCAGGAGTCAAAGGTGCATATTGCCCGCCAGATTATGGCGGTTCGTCCAATCGGCGAGGTATATGTTCCGTATATCAAACTGGTATTAGAAACTCTCGTAGAAAATTTAAGAGCCGCTGCAAAAAGTATGATTCCTGGCATTGCTAGAGAAGACGTCTTTCAATCATTGTTTCCGATTCCTCCATTTGATGAGCAACATAGAATTGTTCACAGATTTTTGGATATAGAGCCTTTACTTGAACTGTATACTGTGGCTGACACAAGACTGATTTCTCTAAATGCTGCGTTTCCTGAAACTCTTAAAAAATCAATTCTTCAGGAAGCTGTCCAAGGTAAGCTTGTTCCACAAGACCCGAACGATGAACCGGCATCTGTCCTGCTGGAACGAATAAGAGCAGAGAAAGAACAGCTTATCAAGGAGGGAAAAATCAAACGGGATAAGCATGAATCGGTCATTTTCAGACGGGATAATTCTTATTATGAGAAGATGAATGGAATTGAACGATGTATCGACGATGAATTGCCGTTTGAGATTCCAGAAAGTTGGGAGTGGTGCAGACTCGGCACAATTCTGCAAAAGCTAACAGATGGTACGCATTCAACACCCAAATATGCCGCTAGTGGCATTCCATTCATATCTGTAAAAGATATAAGTTCTGGAAAAATTTCTTTTGAAAGCACAAAATTCATTTCAGAAGAAGAACATGAACTTCTCGCATCTCGTTGCGATCCACATCGAGATGATATTCTACTTACTAAAGTGGGAACAACTGGAATCCCAGTATTGGTTGATACCGATAGACCTTTTAGCATTTTTGTGAGTGTGGCGCAGCTTCGATTTTCAACAGAACTGCTAGACAAATGTTTCTTAATTTACCTTTTAAAGTCACCGCTTGTGCAAACTCAATGTAGAGAAAACACAAAAGGTGTTGGAAATAAAAATTGGGTAATGCGCGATATTGCAAATACGTTGATATGTATTCCACCATTGGCAGAACAAAAAAGGATACAAGCAAGTCTAGCTAATGTGCTAAAATCTATTTGATAAGAAAGAGCGTCTGAACTCATTTTTGAGAACAGACGCTCTTTTTTACCAGTCTACGATATTATCTACCAAGGTTCTCTGTTCGGTTGCAGTTTTACGCAAATAAATTCGCGTCGTTTCAATGCTTTCATGACCCATCAAGTCTGCAAGAAATGCAATGTCGCTGCACCGATCCAAAAAGCTTTTTGCAAACCGATGCCGAAAAGAGTGGGGATAAACCACTGCAGGATCAATGCCATACTTTATCGCCAGCTTTTTCAGCTGTCCAGAAATACCTCTTGTGGTGATTCGTTCGTCGAAACGATTCAAAAAGATAAAGCCGCTGTCTTGTTGTTTTTCTTCCAACCAGACAATGGCTTCATCCTGCAATGATTTAGGAATGTAGATGCGGCGCAGCTTTCCACCTTTAGAATAAAGGTCGAGGTGTCCAAGCTTAATGTGTTCAGCTTTGATTTGCACCAGCTCGCTGACGCGCGCACCCGTAGCAGCCAAAAAGCGGATGACAAAATACCAAAGCATATTGTCATCGCGCTTCAGGCAGTTTTTGAAGTAGATGTAGTCTGCTTCGCTAATGACATTTTCGAGGAAGGCTTTCTGCTGCACCTTGACGGATGACAATTTCCATGAATCCTTTCCAATACTTTCGAGGTAGCAGTTGATAGCGCGGATTCGTAAATTGACCGTCTTGGGCTTACTGCTCAATTAACCAGGCTTTGTGCTCTTTTAAATTGCGTTTGGTGACGGCATCATGCCGTTCCCCAAACTGCCGCACAGCAAACAAATAGGATGTTACAGTGTTTTCTGAGAGATTTGTTCCTCTCAAGTGTCTTTCAAATTCTTCAATCATAGTGAAAGACCTCCTTTCACCATGAGTATACAAAAAGAGCTATAGAACCGCTATTTTTGAAAGGACTAGAGAGATTCTTTGAAGGATGCGGAACAGTTCCTTTTCCGGTGGAATAGAAACCAATAATTCACCTATGGAATCAAGTCGAAAGCTATTTTTTATGCCATGCTGATTTGCGTTATAAAATTTTTGGGCGTAGTCAGTCAGAAGCAAATATGGAATATATTTATTTCGCATTTCTGGAAGAAAACGTATCATTGCAGTGTGCTGGTTGATGTAGGCTTTCTCAAATCCAGCTGGTATCAGACCAAGCATTCCGACATCGCCTGTTATAGAGAACAGTAAATCGCCACTTTGTAATGAAGTTCGTGTTCCCTCGGCCTTTGAGGGGATGGAAACACGCTGGATATGCTCTAGCCGCAGGTCAAAAGAATTTTTTGACAGATTTCCCATGCGAAGAAATGCTGCACCTGTAGTCGAGTAATATTTTGCCCAATCGCGTGAACCGCTGGTAATGTTCTCTGTCAAAGATTTCAAACGACACCATTCCCAACTTTCTGGAATCTCAAACGGCAATTCATCATCGATACAGCGTTCAATTCCATTCATCTTCTCATAATAAGAACTCACCCATCAAGAATGGCTGTGCTTTTCTGATAATTCGTCATTATTTTCTTCTGTTCATTTATGGGTGGAACGGGGATTAGTAGACTCTGTAGGATGTTATGATTTAAATTATTCATAGTTGTTCCAACAGAATTTTCTGTCAAAGCAGCCTTAACAAATGGGCTGTTAAGTAAAAAGACAAGATACTGTGGCAGCAATAATTTCGATGGTGTGACAAAGAAGCAGCCTGTGCCGCAAAGCCATCCTTCTTGATGGCTCTCTACAACTGCACTTCTTCCCATTTCACCACGTCTACCAATAATAATATCAAATGCCTTTAATTTATAGCTCGATAAACGATTGGCAGTCGCATTTGAAACTTTCTTGATTTTTTCGGAAGAAATATTACCGTGAATAATGTTAGCAGGGTTGACTATTGGAATTCCAGATTCAACATAATCTTCTTTGTGAGCCATACTTCCAAATGGTCCTGTTGACGCTTGGTTCAATGCCGTTCCCAAGCGAACCCATACCCATGAATCTGGAATTTCAAATGGGATTTCATCATCAATGCAAACTTCTTCTTTACCAGAGATTTCGTAATAAGAATTATCCCGTCTGAAAATGACCGATTCATGCTTATCACGCTTAATTCTTCCGGCTTTGACAAGTTGTTCTTTTTCTGCACGGATGTGCTCTAACAGAACGGATGCTGGTTCGTCAGCAGGATCTTGAGGAACCAACTTGCCTTGTACTGCATATTGTAAGATAGACTTTTTTAGTTGCGCTGGGAAGGCTGTATTATAGACTTCTAATGCTGCTTCTTTTTCATCGTACTTTGTGACTAGTGGCAATACGGATGAAAGTTTTCGGATAATTCTACGTTGTTCTTCAATGGGAGGAACAGGGACAAACAAATTTGCGATAACAAGTGGCTTTAGTTCCGTCTGATTAGTTGAACCTGAGCAGTTCTTTTCAAAATAAGGTTGATAGTAAACCAGTACATAGTAGACGTAGTCTAAAACTAGTATCTTGTTGATACGAATGGTTGTGACATGAGAATCTGGCACGATCACACAGTCATTGCTTCTATCAGCATCGTGAAAGACACCAACTCTTCCTAAGGTTCCGTTTCCGGTTGAATTAACAACAATATCACCATCTTGCATATATTCATCATCCGGGTATTTTGCAAATGATTTAAAGTCCAAGTGTTTGGCTGGCGATAAATCTATGATACCAGCTTTTGTGTTACACTTCTGAGCAAACACAAGTATGCTACTATTATCAGCATAGGTTGGAGATTTTCCTCGCTTGATTTCTTTAACGACAATATCCTTTAGCCGCACCCACTCCCAGCTCTCCGGGATGTCAAACGGCACTTCATCTGCAATGCAGACAGGCTCATTTTTTCCAATCTTCTCATAAGGCAAATTATCGGCTCCACGGAAGATGATAGAAGGATTCTTTTCCTTTTTGATTTTGCCTTCTTTAATAAGCTGCTCTTTTTCAGCACGGATACGTTCCAGCAGTACAGATGCAGGCTCATCATTGGGGTCTTGCGGAACAAGTTTGCCCTGCACTGCCATTTGCAAAATAGAGTTTTTCAGTTGCTGTCCTGTCATTTTTTCTTCCTTATCTATGTAGCTCAGTCCTGTGCATCAAGGTCAATGCCTAGAATCTCCGTGATCTGAGCAAGGATTCGGTCAATGTCTGCGTTCAGGCTGGCGCGCTTCTCCTGATACTGCTGAATCAACTCTTTGGGCGGTAAGATTTCCTCTTCCTCATGCGGATAGCCACACAAGTCAATATTATAGTTGCGGTCTTTGATCTCCTGCACGGTGTACTTTTTGGACTTGTCAAACCCGTCCAGCTGAATTTCTTTGCGGTCACTCCACCATTCTACCGCAGGAGCAAAGTGTTCCAGCTTCATGGGCTTGGTCTTGCTGAAATGCTTGTAGCCTTCCGGCATATCCAGACGATAGAACCAGGTTTCTTCTGTCGGGCCAGTATGGTCAAAGAACAAAATGTTGGTCGTAATCGACGTATATGGGGAGAACACACTGCCCGGCATACGGATGATGGTATGGACATTGAACTCAGAGAACAGTTTCGTTTTGATCGCTACTTTGGCATTGTCTGTGCCGAACAGAAAACCATCCGGCAGAATGACAGCTGCACGGCCATTTTCTTTCAGCCGATACATAATGACGGACATGAACAGGTCTGCTGTTTCGCTGCTGGCAAGGTCAGCCGGGAAATGGTTTTTAACATCGTTTTTCTCAGAACCACCATAGGGAGGGTTCATTAAGATAACGTCTACCTGATCGTCCTCAGTATAATCCAGAACATCCCGAAGCAATGTGTTATCATGGAACACTTGCGGCACATCCAAGTCATGCAGCAGCATATTGGTGATGCAAAGCATATATGGAAACTGCTTCTTTTCAATGCCGTATATGGAGTTTGCATACAGGGCTTCATCCTCTATTGTCTTGACCTTTTTATGCAGAGCTTTCAGCCAGCTGGTGATAAAACCGCCTGTGCCGCAGGCAAAATCGGCCATCTTCTCACCGATTTGTGGGTCGATCATCTGCGCCATAAAATCAGTCACGGCGCGCGGCGTATAAAATTCACCTGCAGAGCCAGCACTTTGCAGCTCTTTTAGAATAGTTTCGTAAATTTCCCCAAACGCATGACTTTCTGCATAATCACTCAGGTCAAGCTCATCGATCACATTGATAACTTGTCGGAGCAAAACACCATCTTTCATATAGTTGTTGGCATCTGCAAAGGTAGTCTGCACGATTGCTTTTTTGATGGGCGTAGAAGCGTCCACAGGTAACTTTTTCAAGGTGGGGAACAGCGTATTGTTGACAAATTCCAACAGTGTGTCGCCCGTTATGCCCTTACCATTTTCATCGTGCGCCCAGCTACGCCAGCGGCAGGGTTCAGGAATAATCGACTGATAATCTTTTTCGTTCCACTCCCAGTCATCCTCTTTGGCATCGTACACTTTCAAAAAGAGCATCCATGCAATTTGCTCAATGCGCTGCGCATCACCGTTGATACCTGCATCGTTCCGCATAATATCGCGGACACGCTTCACAAAATTCGATAAATTTCCCATTGTTATGCAATTTCTCCTTCATAGATTGCCTGTTCCAGTTCCTTAACAGCTTTCAGATACCCGTCTTTCCCGCCAAAGTAAGAGGCAATCTTTTGAGGCTTGCCCATTTTCAGGAAGGGGTCAAGCCGCAGAATTTCCGTTTTCTCAATCTCATAAATGCCAGTATTCATATACTTGTCCAGAAGTGCTTCCAGAACATCTCTTGCTGCACCGCTGTATTTGCTTAGAAAGTCGCGTTTTTTGACATTTTCTGCTCGTTCTCTGCGAGTCAAAGGCTTTTTATCAAACGCAACATGGCAGATAAAGTCAAAGTCATCCACATCCGTCATGTTCTGATCGGCCTTTAATGCTTCAAGGTCAATACCATGCTCCAAAAGAAGCTCCCGGATTTTTTCTTTCTTTTCTTCAGCAGACCATTGACGGATAAAATTGTCCAGTGAAGCGTACGAGCCACGGATATTTTCTTTCGTGTAGTCAATAATGCTTTCCTGCCGGAGCAGTTTTCCACCTGCATCATAAATGGAAACAGTTTTGTAGATGATCTCCACCCGACAGCCGTCTTTATCAACGATTGGTTTGGGTTTCTTGGGGTCTGGCGGCGTGGGAGGGTCAGATGTTCCTGCGCTCTTTTTCGGTACTGGCCTATCGTTCTCTTTTTCGGGATCGAAGTCTTCGTTCATTTCAATCGGGCCGTCCCAATCCGGGTCGGCAAAAAGGCGACTCACATTTCGGAAGTCCATCACAACAAAATGGGTCTTGCCTTCTTTTTCGCGCAGACGGGTTCCACGGCCAATGATCTGCTTAAACTCTGTCATAGAGCCAATCATTTCATCCAAGACAATCAGCTTTGTCATCTTGCAATCCGAACCCGTGGAGAGCAGCTTGGAAGTAGTTGCAATGACCGGGTATTTTTCTCGAACAGAGATAAAATAATCCAGCTTGCTCTTTCCATAAGTATCACTGCCTGTAATGCGAACAACATAATCGGGATTCTGCTTCATCATGTCGGCATTTTGGTTTGCCAACGCCATCCGCATACGCTCTGCTGCTTCTTCGGTTGGGCAAAATACGATGGTCTTAGCCATGCGGTCAGTGCTTTTCAAGTATCGCGTGATTTCAGCAGCAACTTGATTGATACGATCCTCTATAATAATGTTGTAGTCGTAATCGCTATTTGTATAAATGCGATCTTCGATTTCGTTTCCGTAAATATCGCGCTGGCCCTTGCGAGGACGCCATCCCTCGCCGATGTCCGTCATGACATTGATTACCTTGAAAGGTGCAAGGAAACCATCCTCAATTCCTTCTTTCAGGCTGTAAGTATAGATTGGTTCGCCAAAATAATCGATGTTAGAAACATATTTGGTTTCTTTTGGCGTAGCAGTCATGCCGATTTGCGTGGCAGAAGAAAAGTATTCCAGAATTTTGCGCCAATTACTTTCTTTCTTCGCAGAGCCTCGGTGACACTCATCGACAATAATCAGGTCAAAGAAATCCGGGCTAAAGAGCTGTGACAGCTTATCGAGTGCATTCTCGGCGTTCTCATCCTGTTCTTCATTCTTTCCTGCAAGCTGCTGATAGAGAGAAAAATAAACCTCATAAGAAGTAATCGTGCGAGGATCGTCCTTAGAAAAATTCACCTTGTGAATGACCTTTTCCAACGGCGCAAAGTCCTGCTGGATAGACTGGTCAACAAGATTGTTACGGTCTGCAAGATAAAGAATCTTTTTCTTTAAGCCACTTTTGAGCAGACGATACACAATTTGAAACGCCGTATAAGTTTTACCTGTACCAGTTGCCATTACCAACAAAAGCCGATTCTGCCCTCTTGCAATCGCGTCCAACGTGCGGTTGATGGCAATGCGCTGGTAATAGCGCGGCGGGTAAGTGTTTTGGCTGCTATAATACGGTTGTGCAATCATTTTCTCCTGTACATCCGTCAGACCAGTTCCATTGTTTGCGCCTGCTTTGTACCGCTCAACCAACTCTTTTTCCGTTGGAAATTCGTCAAGGCCAAAGGTGCGCTCTTTACCTGTCAAAAAGTCATGCTCCGCAAAACCATCCCCATTTGAGCTAAAGGCAAACGGAACATCCAACATCTGCGCATAAATCATAGCTTGCTGCAATCCATGGGAAACCGTATGATTGTTGTCTTTTGCTTCAACAATGGCAATCGGATTATTCGCGCTCAGGTAAAGCACATAGTCTGCACGTTTCGGCTTTTCACGGGCCACAACGTTACCTTTGAGGTTGATACGGCCATCCGTGATTTTTGTTTCCAGCGTGATGTGCTGGTTATCCCATTTTGCCGTGATTGCGGGTGTGATGTAATGGAACTTAATATCTTCTTCGGACATTCGACTCTTTGAAAGCACCGCCATACAGACAACCTCCTGCATTGTAGAATCCTGAAAACTTCCAGATAATCAATATTATCGGAAGTTTTATGCCGCAACGACCTTTAAGGTTAAACTACTCCAATATTACTATACCACGACTTGATTCGGTGGGCAACAAGACATATCAGTATTTTTTCGAAATGCTCTTAATATCTTCCAAACACGAAAAGCACCCCTGCCAATCTATGTGTCATCGCACATTTCATTGGCAGGGGTGCTTGTGTTTATTGTAGGCTGCTTTCCGTTTTACTGATGCAAATTATCAAATTTGGTGGTAAGTTGGTGGTAAATCCACGTTGTTCCAGTATCGAACGCCACGATTTCAAACGAAGCAAAGCCAATTTTTACGTTTTACTGCTCAATCGGCTTCATCGTGGGGAACAGCAGAACATCGCGAATGGAAGCGGAATCGGTGAGCAGCATGACCAGACGGTCCACACCGAAGCCCAGGCCGCCCGTCGGGGGCAGGCCGTATTCCAGAGCGGTGACGTAGTCGTAGTCCACCTGCGCCTTGCACTCGGGGTCGATGGCCTTGCGCTCGGCCACCTGGCGCTCGAAGCGGCCCTTCTGGTCGATGGGGTCGTTCAGCTCGCTGAAGGCGTTGCCGAACTCAGTGGCGTTGATGAAGTACTCGAACCGCTCGGTGAAGGCGGGGTTGGAGGGCTTGCGCTTGGCCAGGGGACTGATCTCCACGGGGTAATCGTAGATGAAGGTGGGCTGGATGAGCTTCTCTTCCACATAGGCGTCGAAGAACTCGGCCAGGATGGCGCCCTTGGTGGGCACCTCGGGCAGCTCCACATGATGCTCCTTGGCCAGGGCGATGGCTTCCTCATCGGAAGCGACCTGGTCAAAGTCCACGCCGGAGTACTTCTTCACGGCTTCCACCATGGTCATGCGCTCCCAGTGGGACAGGTCGATCTGCTGGCCCTGATAAGGCACCACCAGGCTGCCGCACACGTTCTGGGCCACGGTCTTCATCATCTCTTCCACCAGATCCATCATGCCGTGGTAATCGGTGAAGGCCTGATACAGCTCGATGGTGGTGAACTCGGGGTTGTGCTTGGGGTCCATGCCCTCGTTGCGGAAGATGCGGCCCACCTCGTACACCCGGTCCATGCCGCCCACGATGAGGCGCTTCAGGTACAGCTCGGTTTCAATGCGCAGCACCATGTCCATATCCAGGGTGTTGTGATGGGTCAGGAAGGGACGGGCGGAAGCGCCGATCTCGAAGGGGGTGAGGATGGGGGTCTCCACCTCCAGGAAGCCCTTGGCGTCCAGGAAGCTGCGCAGCTGGCCCAGGATCTTGCTGCGCTTGATGAAGGTGTCCTTCACCTCGGGGTTGACGATCAGGTCCACATAGCGCTGGCGGTAGCGGGTCTCCTGGTCCTTCAGGCCGTGGAACTTCTCGGGCAGGGGCAGCAGGCTCTTGGCCAGCAGCACCACCTCGGTGCAGCGAACGCTCAGCTCGCCCATCTTGGTGCGGAACACCTCACCCTTGACGCCCACCACGTCGCCAATGTCCATCTTTTTGAAGGCGGCGTAAGGCTCATCGCCCAGCACGTCCCGGCGGACGTAAATCTGGATGTCGCCCTCATTGTCACGCAGATGGGCAAAGCTGGCCTTGCCCATGACGCGCTTGCTCATGATGCGGCCGGCCATGCACACGCTGACGCCGGCTTCTTCTTCAGGGGCCAGGTGCTCATACTTGGCCTTGATCTGGGCAGAGTAGCTGTCCTGGGGGTATTTGGTCAGCTGGAAGGGGTCATTGCCCGCTTCCTGCAGGGCCTTGAGCTTATCCCGGCGCACCTGCACCAGTTCGTTGTAGGCCTTTTCGGTCATTTCCGGGGCGGCCTGGCCGTTTGCATTTTCCTTCGGCATGGAAGGTTCCCTCCTGCTTTATTTTGCTTTATTTCATGTGCCGCAGACTGCGGCGGTTGACATACAAAATTATTATAACAAAAAAACGGCGGGAGAGCCAGCCCTCCACGCCGTTTTCGTACATGAACTTTTTGGCGGTATACGCCGGAATTTTAGCACATCTGCCCGCTTAGTGCTGGGTGCGGGTGATCTCCAGCACCTTCAGGCGCAGGGTGTGGCCGGTGGGCAGAAGAATCTCGGCTACATCGCCCACAGCCTTGCCCAGCAGGCCGCTGCCCACGGGGCTTTCATCGCTGATGATGTTGTTGTCGGGGTTGGCCTCGGTGGCGCCGGAGATGGAGTAGGTAATGAACTTATCCTCTTCGTCGTCCTCGTCCAGGTCCTCCAGAGAAACGGTGGTGCCCACGGTGACGGAGTTGGTGTCCAGCTCCTCGCTGTCCAGCACGCGGACGTGCTTCAGCATGACCTCCAGGTCGGCGATGCGGGCCTCGATCTCGCCCTGCTCGTCCTTGGCGGCGTCATACTCGGCGTTCTCGGACAGGTCGCCATAGCCGCGGGCCACCTTGATCTTCTCCGCCACTTCCTTGCGGCGGACGATCTTCAGATGTTCCAGCTCATCCTCCAGGGCCTTCAGGCCCTGCTGGGTTACAACAACTTCTTTGGCCATAACTAAACTCTCCTTGTGGTTTATGATGGGTCCCCGGCAGCGGGCGCGCTTGCGCCGGGCGCGGGGAAGGTTTTACGATACACCCCAATATTATACTGGATGCAGGGGGCGGTGTCAACGAAAAACCGTGGGACAGGCGGGCTTTTTCGGGCGAAAAAGCGCCGGGCTGCCGACGGGAGCAAAGCCGCGCCCCCGCTCGGGCTGAGAGCGGGGGCGCGGGGAACATGCAGACGAGGGGTTATTCCAGCCGGTCGTCCACGCCGTTCTGGTTCTGGTCGGGGAACACGCCCGGCTCGGGGCAGCCGTCGCCCGGCTCATGGGGATGGGGTGCGGGGCCGCCGCCCAGCACCTCGGAGGTGCGGATGCCGTTGCGGACGCGGCAGTCCTCAATGCACTGGCTGAGCACGGCCTTGACCTTCTGGGGGTGTTTTACATGGCGGATCTCCATGACGGGAATGGAGGCATCGCTGCTTTGCACCCGAAGGGTGCCCACGCCGAACAGTCGCTCGCCCAGAGTGCGGGTGAGGCTGATGTCCCGCACGCGGTACAGGCGGACCTCTTCCTCATGCAGGCTCATGAATCCGGTGTTCAGCACCAGCTTGTTGGCGGTGAGGGAGTAGCGGGTGAAGCTGAGGGGCAGCCCAAGCACCCGCTTGCGGTCGGTCCACAGGACGGGGTCTTCGGCCACGCTGACGGCGAAATCGCCGCTTTTCAGGGGTTTGGAAGGTTGCGCCATAGGAAAAACTCCTTTCTTTGCAGGGGCACAGGCCAAAACAAAACGCCCGCCGACAGAAGGCTGCCGACGGGCGTTCAGATCGTTTTATCGGGAACAGAGCGGCTGCTCAGCGCGCGCCCGGTTCCGGCCCACAGGCGAAATTTAGTCCACCTTCACGATCCAGTTCTTGGTGTCGGGCAGCTTGCCCCACTGGATGCCGGTGAGGGTGTCGTACAGCTTCTGGGTCAGGGGGCCGATCTTGCCGCCGCTGATCTCCACGCTCTCGCCCTTCCAGGTCAGCTCCTTCACGGGGCTGACCACGGCGGCGGTACCGGTGCCGAAGACCTCTTCCAGCTTGCCGTCACGGCCGGCCTGCATGATGTCGGCGATGGCCAGCTTGCCCTCGACGACCTCATAGCCCCAATCCTTGCACAGCTCGATGATGCTGCGGCGGGTGACGCCGGGCAGAACGGTGCCCACGCAGGCGGCGGTGTAGATCTTGCCGTCGATCTTGAACATGATGTTCATGCTGCCGACTTCTTCCACGTACTTCTTCTCAACGCCGTCCAGCCACAGAACCTGGGCATAGCCCTTCTTCGCAGCCAGCTCGCCGGCCTTGATGGAAGCCGCGTAGTTGCCGCCGCACTTCACAGCGCCGGTCAGGCCCGGGGCTGCACGGATGTAATCGTCTTCCACGTAGATCTTCACAGGGTTCAGGCCCTCGGCGTAGTAAGCACCGGAGGGAGCCGCGATGATGCAGAAGGTGTAGTTCTTGGAGGAATGCACGCCCAGGCCCACATCGGTGGCGAACACGAAGGGACGGATGTACAGGCTGGTGCCGTCGGAATGGGGAACCCAGTCCTCATCCACCTTGACCAGAGCCTTCACGGCCTGCTCAAAATCCTCAGCGGGAATGGGAGGAATGCCCATACGGTCGCAGCCGTCCATAAAGCGATGGGCGTTGCAGTCGGGGCGGAACAGCTGAACGTGGCCGTCCGCGGTGCGATAGGCCTTCATGCCCTCAAACAGCTCCTGTGCGTAATGGAACACCACGGTGGCGGGGTCCAGTTCAAAGCTGCCGTAGGGAACGATGCGGGGGTCAAACCAACCCTTGCCCTCGGTGTAGTTCATAACGAACATATGATCGGAGAACTTTTTACCGAAGCCCAGCTTGGTTTCGTCCTCAGGCTTCTGCTTGGGATGAGTGGTTTTCGTAATCTTGATGTCCAGCATACAATAAAACCTCTTTTCCTACTTCCCGGCCCGCCTCTGTATCAGTTTCATGGGGTGGGTGTATGATGACGCGCACTTCACGCGCCGGAAGTCGATTTACTCTATTATAGTAAATTGAACGACCGGATACAAGGGGCAGAGTGAGAAAAAGCAAGAATTGCACCGGGTATATGGGCTATGAAACCGCATATAAATGAAAGAGCAAAAGCGGAAAGGGGGAGAGACGGCAGTGCGGACAAGGCTTGTGAGCCTGTTGATGAGCGGGGTGCTGGCCGGGACGGCGCTGGCGGCCCAGCGCACAGCGGGGCTGCCGTTGGGCACGGCGTTGCTGACGGCGGGGGGCGTGCTGGGTCAGCCGACCAGCGCGGTGCAGGCGGCCCGGAAGGTGCTGGAGGCCCGGCCCGTGGCCCAGACCCGGCAGGAGGACGAAGAAAGCCCGCCGGTGTTTGAGGCCCCCACGCCGGAGGAGATCACGGCGGGACAGCCGGAGCCGACTGCCGCCCCGGAAGAGCCGCCGGAGGAAGAGGAGAACCGGCCGTAGGGGGCGGGCTCGGTGGTGCAGGCCCATTACGGGCAGGGCAGCGGCGGCATTTATCTGCCCTGCGGGGCGGGCAGCCTGAAAAACTGCACCGACCTGCCCCGGGAGACGGTGGCGGCCCAGATGGAGGGCGGGCTGCCCTTTGAGGTGGAGCGGGACAGCCCGGAGCCGCAGGTGCTCATCATGCACACCCACGCCACCGAGACCTACCGGCTGAACCGGGGGCTGTGGTACCCGGCCGACTCCACCGGGCGCAGCACGGACCTGACGGTGAACATGG
>Ga0129314_1000547_pt1 | contig 38567 bp, 61 predicted proteins | sample O1111metagenome_FD_94431 | JGI IMG/M metagenome (GOLD analysis project Ga0129314, IMG submission 94431) | Orangutan individual fecal microbial communities from fecal samples from Wisconsin, USA - O1111 metagenome | ecosystem: Host-associated > Mammals > Digestive system > Large intestine > Fecal... | reverse complement strand
CTCTAAATCTGTAATATAAAATGGTTTATTTAAGGTTCTTAGTTCTACTGAAGTGTTTTTCTGGGATACCAAATTCACCTTACTTAACACCATTCCCTCTACAGAATTAGTCTCTTGTGCAGCCTCCCAGAGCAATTGGCAACTATAAAAACGATACCCTTTCAACTCTAACCATAAATTAGCGTATACATTATTGTTCCGCACACAAAGAAAAGTTAAAATCAAATAGAAAAAAAGAAATTGTATTATCTCTTCCCAAGATGTAAAATCAAACGCTATGAGTGGAAGTATGTATGATAATAAAAACTCTGTTGATATCCCGCTTTCCAATTTTGCATCCAATATAATATAAGGGCGGAATTGAGAAGGATGAGATTTATTCAAAGTTCGTTTCACACAGAGCAAAGAAAATACTAAAATTAGTATAATAAATGCTATCATCATACATTCTATTACTATATTTCCACTATCTACCTTCTGACATATACTTACAAATTCTATAAATAAAATGGTAATCCACAAAGGTAAAAACGAGGTAAGAAAAATCGCCAGTTTAAATAAATTCCCCATATCCCAACCCTCCTAATTATATTTTATTGATATGCTTATATTATACCATATCTTTCACAGTCTAGCCTAAATACTTATAGGTTTATCTTTTTCCTTTATAATGAAAGCCACTAAGTCAATTGACCTAGTGGCTCTTTTTGTGAGGTTGTTATTTGACGTTAATCCAAACTCCTGTATAGAATTTATCCAACTTCGATTTAATTTTATCCGCATTTGTTCGGTCTTGATACGATCCGCAAATTACTCGATACCAAGTTTCTCCTTTTATTTGGACTACATCAATCCAAACATCTTTAAAACCTTTTGCTTCTAACTTCGCTTTAACTTCATTTGCTTTATTTTTCCCTAGATATGAACCTACGACTACCTGGTACCATGTTTCACCGTTTGGCTTAATAACACTTTCTACTGAGGTAGATTCGTCTACTTCTTTTTCATTTTTTAACTGTTCACGACACCAACGTACACGGTCTACAAAGCTTTCCCAACGTTTTTCTTCTAAGATACGGTGAGGGCAGTATTTACCTGAAAAGTCCTGATGTTTCTTTAATTCATTCATTGGGAAGTTATAATCATTCATCACATGAGCGATATACCATACTGCATTTTCTTCTGCTTGTTTGTATTTATCTCCTCCACTTAATGAGTAACAAATTTCAAATTGTAAATAATTTCGGTTTCCATCGCCATTTTCTCCATCTCCTGAAGCATAACAACTACGTTCAAATGGTAATCCCTCCACCACTTCTTTATCATCAATCGCTGCATGGAATGAAACCTTATCTGCTCTGCGCTGCATATAAGCGACTTCGTTAGCGGCTGGTGCATCATTATAAGTATTATGGACCACAATTCCTTTAGGATCTCGGTAATGTGGACATTTAATTGAATATTTACTTCCATCTAATTTTACTTTTTTTACTGTTGGCACTTTGTTCATTTTATTTTCCCTCCACTTTTATTAAATTTTTAAACATCTGATGTAATCCTGTTGAAGCTAACCCACTAAAAAGCCCACCTAAGACGATAGATGGGTTAATGGCATGATTTATCCAAATGTTAATTAAAAGCCCTAGAATCGATAAAATCATAGGGATTAGGCTATTATCCACTTTAGGAACACTCGTCTTAATGACATATCCCACACATAAACAAATCCCAACAATCACTGGGATAAAATACTCGTTTAAAAAGGTTAAATCCATTAGTTACTCTCTCCTTTCAGAGTTGTTTCTTCTTTCACCTCTAAAACACTATCTTTGACTAACTTAATCTCTGATACTAACTCATCTTTATAAAAGACTAAACCTGCAATTAAGAATCCATAGGCGGCATTCGTCACCATGAAATAACCTAATGCTAACCCCGATATCAGTAACATCAAGGCGACATACTGTTTTTTAATCGGTGGTTCCCATTTGTTTAGGAATAACCCTGTTACAATTAGAATTCCTGTTAAGACGACATAATTTGATAATTCTAAATACATTTTTTTCTTCTCCTTATAATTAAAGGCCGCTGTTTCTAGCGACCTCTTTTGTTTAATTCACTTTCTAGTTCGAGCATTCGATTATTTAATAATTTAACCGTCTCAACCAAACCAGCGATAATAGATGATTGATCAATATGTTTTTGATTTCCAATATCGGTCATAACAAGATCATCGTCATTGGGTAGTATCATCATTGTTAAATCGTCCTCGTTATCAACCTTTATCGTGGTTTCTAAGTTAAGTATTGAGTCAACAATATTCATCTTAGTTTTACCACAAAAAAATGGATGCTCCTCATCGATTGATAAAATATAAGCTGATGGTGGTGATTCCGTATTTTGATAAAGGCCACCTTTCATAATCCAACGACCACGTCTTGCGTCGGCAAACATATTTGTGTATCCATTATTATCGGCTATGCCAAAGGAATTATGACATAGAAGAAAAATATTATGATGACCGTACATATCAGCTCGATCATCATTACCGAGGCCTAATCCATTTACTCCGGTCGCATTCGGATCATCACGATGTTGGAATAATACATCACCACATATTCGCATCGTTGAATTACCGTAAGCATGTCCGTGGTTAAAATCTAAATCTAACATCCTAACATCATTATATCCACCACGAACACTAAATGTTGAAGCTCCAGTCAATTGAACTCGTAAATCATTATCTTCTGTTCCAAAATACCCCATATATGTACCTGAGTATGGATTATATAACTGCGTTTTACCATCATTCAACATCATACTGATAATGTTGTTTCTAAACACACTCAATCCATTCTCATCAATGCTAATTCCGTTAATTCCACGACCATTATTGATGGCTGTCATGACCGCATATGGATTCTGTTGAATGTACGACCACATATTATCAATGGAAGCTTTTGTTTCTATTTTATCATTTAACTGACTGATTTGCGTCCTAGTCTCTCTTACAGAAGGTTTCCAACAAAGCTCATCATCACCTTCTGTAATCATAAAATCATGAAACCATACATGGCCATTTTCATTTGATTTGGCTAAAGCAAGACACAGTTGCATCTGCCCTCTTTCTCCACTATAATAAGTGAATTTGACACGTCTCCACCTAGCAATATCGCTTCCGCCTGTATAATCTTCCTGATCTGGATTTGTTTTATCAAAAGTTAACCAATTACCTGCATCATCTTTTAGAATGACCATCCCTTCTGCTCTGTGAGATGCAATGTATCCAGTAATCGTGTAATTAGTATACCACTTTGTGTAGAATGTCTGCGTTATTCCGCTATCGACACCTGCAGGATGATAGGAGGCATTGAGGTGTAAGGCTACTTTAGCAGGCATAATCCAGTCACTGCTGTTTTGTGCTTCACAACTAATCGGATATCCTTGATCGTAGTATCTCCAACTGTGAAGATTATTGGAGAAGTCTCCCTCCATCAAGAGGTTATCTGTTACAAGAGATTTTTCAATTTTTTTGACAGTTGAAACAATTCCGTTCGCTCTTTTATCAATTTCAATGTTCATTTCGGTTTTAGTAGGATAACTCTGTAATTTATTATCCGTAGTTAAATTAGCCTGATTGATAGCTTCTGATTTTGATATTTCGATAGTTTTATTCAATGTCTCATTAATGCCATCTGATGTCTGTTGGATAAGTGTATTGGCTTCAGTACGGCTATAATACTCATCAATATTAGGAATCCATTTACTGGCCATCTTCCCCTCAACGCAACATACATCAGCTATCCATAAGTACATACTATTGACATCGTCATATTCTGCTATTCTCCCATGCATTCTAAACCATACAACTGATTTTGTGTGTTGAGCAACAAATGTAATTGAATCCCATTTCCATCCGCTATCGGCCTTTCCACCATTTAAATGTCCATACCATTTTTGCTCTGATATACCATCCCATAACGTACCTAATCCATTACGGATTACAACGCTCTTTGATGAGCGATGTCCTGATATGAAATATGATACTGTATAAGTCTGACCTATTACGGTATCAAACTCTTGGCAAAGAGCCCACTCGCCTATTACTGATTCTTCAATTGGTAGAGCCTCAGCACTACACCACCCAATTTTTTTATTATTTAAGCACCAACTATTCGAATTATCTTCGTTAAAAACTGCAAACTCAAATATCCCTGGACCGTTATACTTAGTTGCTTCCCAATGTGACGTGCCATTTGAGAAATTACCATTTGTGACTAAGTTATTCCCTCCGAAGCTAGAGTCTTTAATAGACGATACTTCATTTGTGATACTATCAACATTGATATTTATCTGTGCGATCTTGTCAGTAATTTCACCTCTTGCTATGTCAATCTCTTTTTTAGCAACCGATAGAGAAATCTCCCCAGCCTTTGCTTCAATAAGAGTTTCAGTTTCAGTTTTAGTGTAGGTATCCTCTTGTTTTTCTTGAACTTCCGAAATGATACCTTGTATTAACCCTAACTCAACATTTAACTCAGTTATCGATTTCTTATTTTTAAATTTGTACTGTTTATAAGCATTAGCGCCTTTGCCTTCCCCAATAGAAGTAATCTCACTCGTTAAACCTCCACTAAACTTAAAGTCTTGAGTGGACACCAATACAACGTGACTATTGCCTTTAACATCATTAATAGTAATCAAATCCCCTGAATCAACAGATGGATCTCCTTTGTATTTAAAATTTGCAGCAGTAAACGTTAAACCATTTAACAAATTAAATATAGAATCAATATTGCTATCATCTACATATGGATTAGTAAAATTTACGCAGTTTGCAGAGGAGTCTCCTCTTGTATTAGCCACATCGCCAAATTTACAAGCAATAGCCGATACGGTATAAACATCTTTATGTTCAAAACTAGCACACACATCAGGATTGACTATCTTACCTGTTTGAGCATATTGTTGAATAACTAACTTACCTAATCGATTGAATTTAGCATTGCCACCACAAAAAGAGGCGATAAACCCAATCATCTCACGATAGCTATAACCTTTGATTGATTTACTAAGCGTAATATTAGGCAATTCACCTTCAAATTCAATTCCTTTTTGTTGACATATATCGTTCATGATTTCAGTTAAAGTGACTGGAATAGCGATATTAGGGGTGTATTCTTCCTCTAAACTCAACATCTTATCATAACAAGTCGCACTGATTTTATCTTTATTAATCGTAAGAGAATCAACATAGAACACTCCACAGGGAACGTATTCAAACTTACCTGGGCTAACCTCTACACCATAATAAGGCTTTATTTCATCACCTTCTACAAGACCTTGCACTCCAATCATTTCGATTGTCAATGACCTAGAAGGAACTTCTCCTATCGTAAAATAATCACCATTATTGATGTTATCTTCGATGTCTAATTTAAGTATTTTATCGACTGATAATTCAATCCCTCTTAAGTAGGCTTTACAACTCATTGAACGTGAAGTGGATTCAATAGCACTCTTAAATTTATCGCTTACAACGTACACAAATGTCACCTACTTTTCTATAAAATTCATTTTAAGTCCTTCCCATCTCACTTTACCTTCGGACCAATTATAGACAGGAGAGGTCCGTGTTCCAACATAAAATTCTTTTATTATAACGCGTCCTTCCATAGGGTCCGGATATTCGACCATAAAAAAAACATCTTTTACAGATGTTAGAATTGTCGATACTTCCTCATTTGTTAACGAACCCCATTCGCAATTTAACTTACGTTTAGTCGTAATTCTGTCCCTGGTCAGCTGACCAAGGACATTGCGATATGAATCCCCATCTAAATCTTCAATATCGACTGAGAATGTTTTTGGAGATTTAACGGATACTCCATTTATTTTCAACATAGCAACACCTCCTATAAACCAACTTCTAATAATGTTCGTCCAGATTGTCGTTCTAATTTATGAATAGAATCAATTACAACACGAGCTAGTTGAGTATCTTTGACTTGAAGAACGACTTCAACCGGTTGATCGTTATTATTGGAACTTAGATTAGTAATTAGTTGTTGGTTTTGTTCTGCAAACATCCCCCGCATCTCTTTAAATAAATCAGATAAAGGTAGAATAGCTTCACCACCAGTTGAGACTTCTCCACCAGCCATTAGGTTATTTCCATTCATTCCGAAAATAGCATTAGATCCAGCAGGTAAAATCCCTCCTTTTCTATGCCAACTAATTCCGAATGATGGAACAGAAATAGGATTTAAACTGAATGAACCACTGATTGAAATTTTAGGTAATTTTAATTTAGGTAAAGACCATTCAAAATTAAAGAATGATTTAATTTTATCAATAGCCGTTTTGACTGCATCTCTAGCACCACCAATCGTCTCACTAATTTTAGTTTTAATCTTAGTGAAGGTATCGGAAACCGTTGTATAGGCCTGAGTAAATTTTTCTTTGATACTATCTTTGATGTCAGTTACCTTTGTGACAACCCACTCTTTAATGCTAGTCCAAATCTCAATACCTTTCTCTTTGATTTCAGTACACTTGTTGACAACTGTTGTCCTAATATATTCCCAATAGGTTTGAAGTCCTTGCCATAACTCTGCACATTTTTCTTTAATAGTATCCCAATTTTGCCATAATAACACACCGATAGCAATTAATGCACCAATAGCTAACATCACTAAACCAATAGGTGACGTAAGAAAGGCAATAACACCTCCAAGGATAGTACCGGCACCAGATACAATAGTCATGATTCCACTACAAATAGTCATCACACCATTAAAGATTGTAATAGCACCATTAATTAGTTTAAACATTCCCCAGGCCCCTAAAATAGCTAAACTTAATGCCTCAATCCACTCTTGGTTATCTCTCACCCATCCTAGCATCGTTTCAAGCGCTTCACTTACATCTTCTAGTAACATTGCAAATGATTCAATAATAGCTTGACCGATATAAGAGTTAAAAAAGTCGGTGATAGCTCTAACGCCATCTTCAAATGCTTTAACCAAAATCGTTCCCACGGTGAAAGCAATGTCGCTAATATTATTTAAAAAGGCTTGACCTCCATTATCTAGGAATGTTTTTAGCCAGCCACCCGCTGATAAGGCAAAGTTCTGACAGGCGACTAGTGCTTCATTCATAGCCTTAATGAATTTACGAGTATTAGGATTATTGTCAGGATTCATGTGGTCGAATAACTTAGATACTGCACCAATCACTTGACTACCTATATCTAAAGCTAATCCAGTGAATGCTCCTGCAAGTCTACCAATATTATAGATTAACTCTTCCCCACCGTTGTTCCAACATCCAATTAGGAATGACTCAATAGATTTACCTAGATTAACAAATGATTGTTTAAGTTTATCTAGTGAATCATTGATATAGCCATCAACACTACTCCATCCATCTCTAAGTGAATTCCATACCATTTGCAATGTAGCCGCTACTTTTTTCGCCCATTGTGAAAATTTCGTTTCGGTTTGTTGCATCGCACTGTCAATGGCACCTGTCTCAATACTTCCACTACCAATACCACCCGCAGAACCACTTCCACTTGAACTAGATGAGGAATTATCTGATAAAACATTCAATTCATCAATTCCACTTAATGACTTTGCAATCTTTTGAGCACTTTCGGCACCATTTGCTAAATCATCTGATACTCCACCTGATGAATTATTAGCATCTTCCAATCCGCCCGTAATCTCATCTACAACTCCACCCACACCAAAGTCAACTTGAACTCCAAATAGAGCGAAGACTTGACTAATGAAATTAGCAATCGCATTAATAGTTGTCGTTAATGCTTGAACAAAGGTATTAAGGATAGGTAATACAACGGTCAAAATAGGTGTAAAACATTTACCTAATGCAACTGATAAATCACTCAAATTAGATTTTAAGACACGAGTTTGATTAGAAGGTGATTTAAGACTTCGTGCTAGATCGCCATTCGCTAATCCTAATTGTTCTTCAATCATCATCGTAGTAGCCATAGCACGTTGAGCATTAGTTAACTCTGCTCCTGTGTTAGCAATACCATTGGCATATGCGTATTCTTTAATCGTATTAGCACGTAAAACGACACCATATTTATCCATCGTTTCAAAACTTCCACTTAAAGCACTTCTTAAATCAGCTTGTACGCTTGCTAAATCAGTATTATAGAATGAACTGATATCGCCAGCCATAACTGCCATTTGTTTAGACATATCAATCGCCTGTTGTCCGGTTAGCCCCATTGCACGACCCATTTGAGTAATAGTGGCGGTATACTGTTTTGTATTCGTAATACCTAGTCCAACAGTTTGATTTAACTCTTTAACCCAAGCACTCATTTCTTTTGAGGCACTCCCCATAACGGTGTTAAACATGTTATCCGTCTCAATAGATTCCATGGCATCATTTATAGCATTTCTCAACCCACTAAAAATAGCATAAAATCCTAAGAATGGCATCATAGCGCTTAGTAATGATTTGAAGCTAGTTATTAAACCTTTATTAGCATTTTTGATTTGATTAGCGGTGTTTTGATGTTGATTTCCCCACTCTTTAAGCTTTTTCTTCATCTTATCAATTAAAGATAGTTGCTTCGGAATACTGTTATCATTCGGATTTGATGTTGGAAGTTTAGTGTTATCTGTTGGCATTTTCATTTTAGAACTATTAAAAGCACTCAAACTCGATTGGATATTACTTTTGACTTGTTTCATAGTTTTAGCTACTGTTGTTTTAATTCGTTCCATGGATGACATTAAGCCACGAAGATTTACACCCTTGAACGCATTTTGCATCTGTCGTCCTAAATGATTAAAAGACTGCCCTGTCTTGTTGGTTGACTTAGATACATTATTGGACATGATATTAGCTTGTTTCTCGATTTTATCAAATGAAGTGTCAACATTCGTCTTATCAACTTGAACCTTAATGTCTATAATTTTTTGTTCATCCATCTACTCACCTCCTACCACATTAAATTTCTTATTCATTTGTTCAGCCCACTCTCTTAATTTAATGCGCTGCACTTCCATCTCCCATTGTTCGTCGACTCTCTCTTGAGCATCGTTCCCGATAAACGGATATGCTTTTTTAAATTCAGGATACTTAGCATCCTTACTTAATAATCTTGATACCGACATACCAATCAAATTAGCTAATTGATAATCAAAGTAAGCTTTCTCTTGCAGTTCACTTTGGTGTTTCTTCTTATACGCCTCAACGTATCTTGTGACTTGAGCGAGTGTAGATTTATAAAATTCTTCTTCTCTCATGCCAATACTCATGCATTGTCCCAACAAATCCATTACATGATTTTCGAATGTCACATTATCATCAGGAACATTATTTGTAGGCTTATATTCTCTTTCTGTTGCGAGTTCCGATTGATTTTGATTAATAATCCCCGCTTCTTGATAAATCTCTAAAATCAAAGAATTTAGATCCTCAACACTGTCAGCAACATCGTACAACTCGTCATCACTTAACTCATATTGCTCTAACGATAAGGATAATAACAGAAGTTGCGTTTTGACACTTATAACAGTCAATAACGGTCGAGTTAAATCACCAAACAGTTTATCAATTGCCAAACATGATCTAATCGTCAATTTAGGATAATAGATTTTATTCTCATGCTTCAAGACAATCATGGATTGCCTCTTCTTTCTCAATAATTTCTTGCTTATCATACGGTAAATATTTACCTGTTTGAAGAACTTCCATCACGACCGTAAACAATGAGATAACCGAATTTTCTTCCTCTTTCTCTAACCAAGCATCAATTAAATCCATCATTTTATCAATCGATACACCTGCATTTAACTTTTGTGCTGCTGCGTGTAAGACAGTAGTCATAACTGGCATAGTTGGGATTTGCATTTTAGTAAAGTCAATTTCATCTTCACTTGTTGCTCCTCCCATCATTCCAAAGATGAAATTTAATGGTGAACATCCTAACGCTTTCTCTAATTGAATTTTCTCTTTAGTTCCTACTAATGTTAGGTTCAGTCCCATAAATTCAACTTGCTTAATCATATTTAGTCATCCTTTCTTGTTTTGTGTACTAAAAAGAAAAAGCCCTCGTACTTCACAAGGACTTAATTTGTTGATTATTATCCAACTTCTCCAATAGTGACTTCTGATGCAGGTGTCAAACTAATGGTAAACTCATGGACCGCATCTACTTCAACACCATTTAATGTTACGGATACGTATGCATTAAAAGTAATCTTCAATCCATCAGTGTATGTGATCTCTACCTCATGCGTTTCTCCATCTGCTAATGCACGCACTTTTTTAAATTCAGCTTTCTCATAATTACAAGTGTATGAGATTTCATCACCATATTCTTTAATCCCATTAATATAACGGCGACCTTTATCTGCTAATGTCGTCACTTCAACTTTAGAAGTTTTTTCTGTAATCTCTCCCATCGATTTAACACCGGCAACAACTGTTGAATCAAGTTTCAACACTGCGCCTTGAGTTGATAATTCAGCCATATATAATCATTCCTTTCTAATTCGAAATTTGAATTGTACCATCTTTTAATAGAGCGGCCTTGCAGTTATAAGTCATTGTTTTACACCACAAGCGGTTATCAATGTTCATGTCAGCACTTGTGTAGTTGCGTTTAAGCCCCACTCCATGCATATAGTCATCTACTACTCCCATGAGCTTAAACAACTGCTCAGGCTCATCTACATAGATGCTAATGTCATATGATAAGTTAACAATCTCCATGTGACTATTACGGTCACGATAGTATTGATTGTTAGCTTTCTCTTCTAATATCAAAAGAGGGATTGCAACGTCAGCATTCACAGGTGGTTGTACAAAATACACATCCATGCCTGTCGCTTTTGTCAAACCCTCTTTGAGTTCAGTTCGAATCGATAACAAAACGTGCGACTCCCTCCTTATAGTTTATTAAATATTGATTGTTGAATAATGCTTGGTGCTTTATCTTTATAGAACTCGAATGAGTCTCTAACAAAGTATTTCGGTGGCAATCCCACAGTAAAGCGATAGGTCCCATCCCCAACTGGATAAAACCATCCATCTTGTCTACCTTGTCCATTATCTGCATAAATACCTGTCCCTAACTCATTATAAATTGCATAGTTGCAACCTACATTAGTTACTATCATACTAGCTAATCCATTTGACCACTCTAATGGCATAATAGTAACAGATGATTTTAATTTACCAGTTCTTATATAAGAACCATCCCCACCTATTTTCGCGTCAATGATATCTTGTTGCATCTGTGCAATCTCACTAGCCACTAATCTCATCCCTTCTTCGAGACCTTCCTGTATCTTCTGTAAATCTTTCTCCAAACCTTTAAGTAGTGATGATGTATCAATTGTTATCTTCATCGTTTAAGTCCATAGGTAATAGATTTAGGAAGACACATAAAAGCAGGATAAACCGTATAAGTTTTCACTTGATAGGTTACTCCATCCACTTCAATATGAGTAGCTGACTCGCAACTCTCTATATGATCCATTGAAACTTCAAATGATACGTCACTAGTTATCCCATATTTCTGTTGAGAATGATAAGTGCTAATAGGGGTAATTGAACATGGAATATCTTCTGCAATGAACTCATAGGTTTTCTCTACAATCCCCCATTCATTAGGCTTACTAGCAATAACACCCATGAGTGTTGCTTTATCTGTGTAGAATAAATCATTAACTCCCATATATCATCACCATACTTTCACAATAACTTTAGGTTTAGGTAATCTATCTTTGATTGTCTGAGGAATACCGATTTTATTCAATTCATCAAAATCCATAAATGTCAAACTACGACCTGCTGATGAAATAGATTTAATAGCACCATTCTCAACTGAACCTTGTGACATGGTAGCTTTGTTAATGTAGTAGCAGCTTAACTCTACCACTTCATTGCGATAGAGCGCTACTACATCAATTTTATTGTCATTCAAATATGACTTAATTGCTTGTTTAGCATTGGCTATGTAGAAGTCGATTACTTCATCCTCTGCCTGTGTATTAGATAGCTTTTTGATTAGTTCAAGCACCTATATCACACTCCTAATACTCAACTCTTATTCACTGTCTTTAACAATGATTTGGATCGCATCCACCCGTTTGTTTAAAATAAATACATCTTCAAATGATTCCTCAAAATAAACATATTTACCTTGTGACATAGCGCTCGGAGATTCTAATTGAGCAAATGAATAAGATACAATCGGTAAGATTGATGAAGGATGGACTAATAACATTTTAATATCTTTAGCTCCTCCATCAGCTTCAAATCCATTGTTGAACGTATAAGCTGTCTTTAATAAATCTGTTGGTACAGATGTGATTGTAACTTCTTCTAATCGTTCCACGTCACGTACAATCGTTTTTTGAGCGTTAGAGCGAACAATAGCAATTGCTTTTGTAATTAATGTTTTTGTAAATGTGTCACAGTATAAAATACGTCCTGAGTGTGGGACACGAGCTTCATCCATAGCATCCATCATTTCATCAAATTTATCTAAAATATTCGATACTGTTAATTCGTCTACTAATGGAGTAATGGCTTTTTGCTCATTTCGTAATTTATAAATATTAGAGAACATATAAGCATCCATTTCAGGGAACTTCTCTTCTTCATTCATGACTTTAGTGATATTTGCGATAGATACAACTTGATTCGTTTCATCAACATCCTTTGGATGAACTAACGTTTGCCATGTGCGATGATTCTTTAATGTTTTAGTTTCCCATGCATTATCAAAATTGCGAGTAAATGAGCCGATAGTATCACGATTTCCATTTGTACGTCCCCCTACCGAAATCACTGGAATTTGAATCGTTTTTGCGTCAATAACTTTGTATTTTGACGAATTTTCCGTATTCCACAATGCCCCTGAATATAAAACATAAGGGTATGCTTGTGCTAATTCTTTTGCATATTGTTGTGCATAATTTAATGCTGTCATTTATAATTCCTTCTTTCTTTATTATTTTTTAGGTCTGACACCTGTGAAACTAAAATCGAATAATGGAGTATCTTTTACTTCTCCACCTTTTTTAGGCGTATGTGCTGTTCCTTGTAATTTTTCATTAACAGCTTTGGCTACCGCAGAATTAAAAGTCTTCTCAACTACATCAATCGAAGCTTTGCATTGATCCGCATCTGTATAATTCAAAATCTCCGCTAAATCTTTAGGTAATCCTTTTTCGGTTAACGTCTCATAGACAGCTGCTTTAAGCTCCCGAGTTGTAATTTCTCGTTCACGTTGTTCTAAAGCCTTGATTTGTTTATCTCGCTCATAATCAGCTTTTTGTTTCTCATTCATAGCAGCCATCTTCTCTGCTTCTGTTTTAGCTTCCTCTAACTTCGCTTGATGATCTGATTCCCATTTACCTCTAGCAGTTTCTAAAGCTTTGGCCACTCGCTTATCGAACTCTGATTGGTATGTTTTATCTTTTAACAATTCATCAAACGTTTTAGGTTGTTGTTCTTGTCCAGATTCACTTGCCCCTGTTTGAACATTATCAATTACTTCTGACATTTTAACTCCTCCTTGCCCACCACATTGCTATTGCCCCATAGTGTTCAAATTTTTATTTAAGCCTTTTAATGCCTTGCTTAGGGCAAAATAAAAAACTATCAGCGAATCACTAATAGCTTTACTTATTTAACTTCTGTTGTTCTCGTATCTTCTTTGTACGCTCCGCATTTGCTTTCGCCCTAGCCTTAACGTATTCTTGTGCCTCCTCATAATATTGAGAACGTTTGACTTTGCCATTTTCATCAGCAATAACTTCAACCAAAACACACCGATCATTAGGGTGCAATATAAAGTCCCCAGCATTAATTGAATCAATTGGATAAAGAGTTCCATCTAACGATTGGCATAACTTACAAACATGACTATCTCTGATGCTTCTACGTTGCAAATGAGTATAACCCTTCTTCATGGCATTATGAATACTACTCGTGATTTCGGCAGTGCGTAATTCAGTGGCTACTAATGTCTTAGCACTCTTAAAACTAATGTCTAAATCATTCATCAATTGCCCTGCTACTTTGTGGTAGCTGTCACCTCTAATGATGGCTTGTTTCAGTTTAGATTCAATTGAATAGCCTAACTTCTTAGCCCTTTCCTCAATACGAGTATTAAACCACTTACCATGTATTGGTGAATACCACCATGACAAATCTAACTGTTTTGCTATTTCAACCACACTACTACTTGCTTGTGGCATATTCATATAAACTTCTAATAATTGAGTCGATTTCAATTGATTAAACTCTGGTAACGGACTATTAGCCATATTAGCGTATTTTCCATTTAACTTAGCTAAATCAATATAATCACTAACATATAGCTCACTTAATGACGTTTGTACAACATCAGATTCTAAGCGAGATAAATCCTTCAATATTAAATCAATTTGCTTAGTCAATTCTTCTAAATATTTTAGTTCACTAAATTGAAAATTAGGATTAGTCGCTTTAATCTCTTCCATTGCCTTGTACCATTTGATAATCTCAACCTCTATTGTCTTATAAGCCTCTTTGTATTCTTTCTGCAGTTGCTTTAAGGTCGTTTGGAAGTAACGATTATAGTTATGGTCTAACTTCTCCATCTGTTGTTCAAAGTGCGATTTACTCATCACTATTCAACCTCTTGATCTTCATCTTCTACCGGTTCATGTGAATTGTAATCATCTTGCATAAAGGATACTGCTTCTTCTTTCTGCTTATTCAACCGCTCTAACTCTTCCTCAACAGATGGGATAAATGGCAATAAGTTTTCTAATAAGGTTTTCTTACTTAAGATAGTCGATAGCTGCAACGCACGAGTAACTAACTCATCATTATTGTTAATGGTGTTTCGAGTAAATCGAATATCGACACTCTTAATAATCTCATCCGTTTTACTGGTTAATTTACCTAGCAAGGATAATACATTACAAATCAATTCAATCCGTCTTAACAATGCCTTTCGGAAATAACTCTCCTTAGTGGCACACTTAAACTCCAGCGATGATAACTTAAATTGCATACTGACACCGCTTAGGTTATTAGCAAAATTCTCGTCTGACATATTAGGTACTGAACTGAATTTATGAATATCATCAACTAATCTATTCTTGTAATTCTCTAACGCAGTATCAGGAATATCTTTAAATAAATATTCTGCTTTTCCACTAGCCTCACTAATATTCAATAGTCGGGATTCTTTCAATTTTTCAATCAAATCATCATCTAATGATGTTCCTGTAATCATTAGTATAGCATTGGTGAATGTCTCAAAATCATTAGCAGTATCACTCACGACTTTATCAAAAGCATCAATTAAATCTATCACTTTTTCGAAGTCCCCGCATAAGTCCTTGTTGTTTTCAATAATCACTACTGGCACATCTCCCCAAAAATGATCCTGTTCTTCTGATATGCTATTTTCATTTGTAGTAAATTTAATGATTTTCTTTTCATTGTAGTATTCAACATAATCAACATCTTTGTTATCTACATCTTTAATCTTCCAATGTCTGATAAAACCAATTAAATTTTCTTCCACACTGGTGTCATAAATAGCAATAGATTCTAACGGACTAATTGCTTTAAAACGTGGATTCAAGTCCTTATCTAAATACATCAACTCACATGCTACTCCATAAATAGAGGCATCCGTTGCTAGTTGGGTATTTTCCGCTGATTCATCATTGTATTTATAGATATCATCAAATAAAGTTGTTATTTCTTGATTCTCACTAAATGAGTAGGTCACTGGCTTTCCCATAAAATACCCAACAATACTATTTACAATATAATCAGCGTATGGATGACTAATCTTATTATTCGGCTTAGATGTGTCAGGTTGTGATCTATATTTAATGGTGTTACGGTTCTCGTACATCTGCTTTAAATTCAAGTGTTGTATTAAATTACCATTATGACGATTAACCAATTCGATAATCTCCGATCGTGTCAACTCTTCTTTCATTGAATGAGTTTTTAACATATCTCCCCTCCTTTCTAAATTCCTAGTCCATATCCTGAGTAAACCTTAGCTTTACTTGTGTAAATATCGCAATAAGCATAACCTAATGCATCACAACATAAATGACTCCATTCATGTGTTGTTTTTTCGCTAAATTTACCTGTTTGTTTATCCTTAACCCAACTAAAGTTTTCAAACTCTACCGTAGCATTAGGACATCTATCTTTAAGTACAATGATTTTATGATTTAGTAAGAAACTGATACGAGCTTCTACGGAACCTTTACCTTTAATAGCTCCCTTAACATTAATCCCTTTTGACTTGAGATAGCTAACTAATCGAGCATCTGCTGAATCAACATAAATCTTTTGTTTATGTATACCTAAATCGAGTATTGCCTGATAATGATCATCTAAAGTTGCACCACGTAAATACCATTCATCAATTAAATAAATTGTTTGATTATCTTTATCATATAACGTAACAGCTATAGTGCTTGGATCAACAACACCCGCATCCGAACCGATGCGAACTTCTAAATTAGGATTTTTTAATAATTCATTAACATCTAACCCTTCAATAAATTCTGTATTTTTCCCAAATACTAATCCCTCAACATCAACACCCCAATTTCCATCACAGAAAATACGTGCCTTGTTAGGATTTCGTACATATAAGCTTTCTAATGATTTAATGTATTCATCAGGTAAAAAGGGATTATTTTTATAAGTGCTTCTATCATAAAAAAAGCTATTGGGACGCTTATCACCCTCGCAGAACTCAAACAACCAATGATGAGGACTAATAGGGTTAAATGCTCCATAGATTTGAAGATTAGGAGCTTTTGCCCTTAATCGTAAATCTATCTGATCGATGATATTATTATCACACTCAAAAATTTCTTCAATAAAGAAATCCGTTATACCATTGATACTTAATAACTTTTGTTCATCATCTAGCCCTAACATAATAATCATTGAACCGTTAGGAAGTGTAATAGTACGTTCAGATTTATTGACAGAGCATTTATCTAACAACTTAAATTGTCTAAGTATTTGTCTAGTCAAATCCCATATTGAATTAGCAATCGTACTCCCATATCGGCGACACATACAAATCTTACGTTTAGAACGACATGCTTTAACAACAAGCTTCTGAATAACAAAGTGTGACTTCCCGCTCCCTGCCGAACCCATATAAACTTCCCAACGATGAGAATAATCATTAAGAAAAGGATAAAAATGAGGACTGAATATTTTTTTGCTAATTTGCAAATTAATCTCCATCGTCATCATCCATTATCGTTACGGTGATCGTTTGTTCACCTGTTGTTTTCATTTCAACTTTATCTAGGAATGCCCCTGATGTTCTTGCTATCATCTCGCTAGCCTTTAATCGGTCTTTCATGGAATTATCGGGATTTCGCATCGCTTCTGTCCAAAACTCTCGAACTTCTGTTATATCTGCTAAACGATTACTCTCTAATTCCTTTTGTTTCTCTTCGATATACTCTTGAAGGTGAGGTTTTGTGAGGTTTTCATACCCTGTTTCTTTAGCCGTCTTTTTGCTATACCCTGCTTTTATAGCAGCTTCAGTGGCGTTGCCTGTTTGAATATAATAATCAGCAAACGCCTGTTGTTTGGGTGTAAGCTTCATTGCAACACCACCTTTCTTCGCTTAGTTTAATCTATAAGTATGCACTTGATAACAAATACAATAGAGCAACATGATAAACAAAACCGACAAACGCTGATACTCGTCCTTGTGCCGTATTTCTCGTGAAAACATTAGCGAATGTAACGATTGTACAGAACACTACCAAAACAAAACAAATCCAAAATATAACCATCATTTTTCGACCACCTTTCTTTATAATTTAAAAGACACACGGTAAGGGGACCATGTGTCTTGGGGAGAGATTGTTTCTATTAATGAAATGAAAGAGAGAGTTAAATACATCAAGTATATTCTTGTTGTATCTTGATTGTAGAATATTAAAAAAATAATTAGGGGTTTTAACTTGCGACTGGACTTGCACCAATACCTAACGCATCACACATGCAAGGTGCAGTACGTTATGCTCTACTTTAAGCTACACAAGTATGTCGCCCTCAAGCAAAAAGGCTATCAGGCATTAATTTTTAAATAAAAAAAACAAGTATAAACAACAAAAGGAGGTTTCACCAACAGTCGCTCAAGCCGTTAATGAATGAAACAATCGTAACGTACAAAAATAAATCGTCGTGGCGCCCTTTCGGGCATATATATGGAATCGATGGATGGAATTGCACCACCTTGCAAGTTTCGGAGGCTTGCGTTTTAACTTCATAAACTACATCGATAAATTCCAGGAGGGATGGCTCCTGGATAACTCGTGATCCTGAATAGTATTGCTATTAATTTAGCACGCGGTACGTACTCAAGTATTGTGAGTAATTGAATATCGCACATCCGTTTCATCACTATATCAGTCGAGTGGAATAATATTGGTATCTAGCACTCAATATTTGATACTATAATAATACTATATTTTCGAACGACAAAATCCCTAACAATGCACTATTTATGCACTTTTTTAGACACTCATTAATCTTTCAAATTCTTTTTCGGCAAATCTTATCTTTTGACAAACGATATTACGACTAAACCCTATTTGTTGCTCAATGAATACTACTTTCTTATTATGCACGTGACGTAATAGCATAGCATTTACTTCATGTGGATGTGTCATGCTGATTAATTCTAGCACCTTCTCAACTCTTGCTACATCTCTCTGTAATACTTGGAGTCTGAACTCTATTTCTTTCTTCTCTTCCATCAAACGCCAGTATTTATCTTCAATGTCACTAACTCCACCAGCTTCATCATCACCAAACTTTGATACTTTAACAAAAGTGATTGAATTTAAATGTTGTAGATCCGTCTCTAAAATTCCAATTTCACGTTTATTTTGTAAATATTCTGTTAATACTGCTTCAGCCTTCATCGTATCCCCCTCTAAGCTCAATAATTTAGTTTTTTTATTTATCTTCTTTGTATGCTTCCCAACTGCAACGACACTTACATTCAAATACTCGTATATCTACCCCATAACCACTTGCATAAGTTGTAATTAATTCACCGATTTCACCACACTCAGGACAGGTTGCCATTTCTGTCAATTCTTTTCCATCAACAATTATATTTTTAATTATCATTTTGTTCGTGCTCCTTAAAAATGTTAATCAAATTCTGATTTTATTTACTCGTCTATTTCCATTAGACACCCTGCCAACACTTGAATAAGTCCTACAACACTTTTTTTATCCAAAACGATACCAACTTTAATGTCGTTAACTGTTGATTTTAATAGAACCGTACTCACCTGTGCATTAACTTCCAGTTTATCCATAGGTTCTCCATAGTCACAAAATATTGCTTTCATCATTATCTCTCCTTAACGTGTTTAAATATTTAATTTTATCTTACGGAAACCTCTATTTTAAATGAGAACTTGTCACCATTATTACCATTGGTTCTAATATAGTCATCAATCAGTTCAGACATATAATCAACATAAGTTGAACTTCCATAATATATTTCTTTTCCATCTTTAATTAGATATAAGCGATACACCATAGTTTTAAACCTCCTTAACGTACACAAAAATTTAATTTTAATTATTACATGAATCAGTCAAAGGTTCTTCGACAAATTCAACATTGTGAATATCTCCAAAGTTAGCTTCTAAATTGTGTTTTTTAATCCATTCTTGAAGAACTTTATTTAATTCGTCTTGTAATTCTTTAGTTTGTTCGTCTGTAACACCTTCTAAGTAAGTGTCATATCCTCTGCATTCAGAGTAATCATCATAAACATCTTCTTGCCATCTTTCAATCAATTCATCAACATTAATAAAAGGCTTGTATGGGACAAAAACACCAACATTTAACTCTTTTTCACTACTCCATTCGTCCTCTCCATGAACGCTTAACCCTTCAGATATTGCATCTTCTTTCGTTTCAAAAAATTCTGACATATCTTCGTCACCAAACATATACACCCATTTTTCATTGTTCATTTCATTTCCTCCTATGTCTTTAAAAGTCTAATTTTATTTATCTCTATCCTCTAAACTTTTATGTAGTTCAGAGAACAGTTTATTAAACGACATTTGTAAAGGTCTTGTCTTTTTCAATCCTAAGTGATTGCAAAAATATTCCAATGTGGATGGCGACACACTTCCAACAAAAAACTCCAATTCTTCTAATTCTTCATCTGTCAATTCAAGTTTTACATGGTTCATATAATACCTCCTTAACATATTTAAAATTTGTATTCTCAACGCAACACAATGGTAGTTTTCTATCATTATGTTGCGTTTTTACTTACTTCACTACTTTCTTAGCTTCCTCAACACGACTATATAACCTTACGATCTTCTTATTCTTGAACTTATTAACTTCCCTATGGCAACCGTAAATATATTTCAATTGCTCAATCATGATTTCGACATCGCAAATTTCCTCTGCAATATTAGCTTTATCACCAAAACCTCGCTTATCTTTCGAGATAGCCTGCATTAGCTCTCCAACTTCCTCGAAGAACATTAATAACTGCTTTTCTTTACCGTAAACCGCCACTGCTTCTTTGCAAATTTGACTTTCCGCTCCGTACACACCGACATCTCCTTATCCAAATTGTAAATATTCATTTTCTGTTGCATAACGCCATTTAAACCCGCACGATGTTTTAGATCTACCATTGAGACAATTACTAATCGCCGTATCAACGAAAAATTTAGCATTCGCCTCTTTGACAGACGGATAAACTTCAATAACATCTCCTGTCTTTGGATCCAACTGTGCAACGTATATATGTTTGGCTACTTGTAATCTCCTAGTTAAATAATCTCGGTTAGATTTCATTAGGTTGCCAATCTTATTATTCATGTAATTACCATCTTTATGGACTATACAAGTCCCTTTGCCACTAATACCGAATGCAATGTCCATAAGTGTGTGAACTCTCATAACCTTCCTCTTGCCATCAACACACATCACATTAACAACTGCACATCTGTGTCTATTTGTCCGATTTCTAATCGGTAGTAAAAGCTTATTATTTTTATTGTTAAGCACGCGACCATAATTACTTATCGAATACCCTTCAAACCCAGCTATTTTTTTAAAAATCTCATCCTCAATCTTGAAGTTGTTAAATAATTCCGAACGAACCTTGTGGTGATCCAATTCAACAGGATAAATATATATCTTCAACTTTTTATCGAAGTATATCTTTGTTTGATGTTTATCACAGAATACTGGGTATCTATACTTAAATTTAGGAATCAAAACATTAACTTCTTGGAGCGTCATTTCTTTAAACTCCCCTATTTCAACATCAAAATATACGAACTCTTTCATTGTTATCTCCCGACAAAATCAACATCTTCCACAACATAGTGAGATTTACTGTAATAATAAGTTTTGAATTCCCTACACTCTACATTGATTCCAAACTTTTTATATTCCGAAATGATATCTTCTTTGGAATGCTTAGTCGATACGATTGTATTTCCGAATTTCTTGATAGCTGAAACTTGAAACTCTTTTAGCCATGTTTTTTCTTCCCATAATTGTTTACGAGTTTTCTTTGCTACTTTTTTAATTGGTTCTGCGTTTTTTTCTTTTTTAGTGGTGCAAGTTTTGCTAATTTTACTTGATGTCTTTGTGTAATCTATAATCGGGCAAAATATTCCGCGCTTTTCAAGCTTCTCAGCAATATCCCTGCGACACCCTGTATAATCATCCCTTATCGCCGTATATACAAATCCAGCACCTACACCATAACGTTTAGCAAATACATATGGACCTATGTTATCCCTCTCCATTACCTCTTTAATGGTTGGAAGGTTTTTCTCATTTGAGTTAAATCGACTTCCATTAACTTCGATCCCTAACGCTAAAAACTTCTCAGTAACTGTAGCAGACATCTTTTGACCTTTTTTTGCGTTTGTAATAACAGAATTAGCAACACCCATCACTCTTGCCAACGCTGCTGAAGACATATTATTTTTTTCAAGATATTCCGATATTGTCACCTTTCTTATCCCCCTTTAATTCTATCTTCCAAACCTCTAACATCTTGTTAACTAGGGAGAAATCTTCAAATGAGATTTGCTCCTTCGCTAACATCACATGCAATTTAAACTGTAATTCTTCTATATTAACCATGATTCCTCCTAGTACGAATACTCACAAGTGCATGAAACTTCATCTGTGCGACCTAATTCGATAACCGGTGGTACAAATTTATCTTCGTAGAAATCTCTCAATGCGCATGTATTTCTATCATTCTTACACCCTTTACAGTTAGCGAATAACGTACCATCTACCATGATGTACCATTCTTCCATCGTTAGATTCATTTCTTTACGGGCATTCACCATCTGATGAAGCTTTTTAACGGTATAATCATCAACCATTCTAAATTCAAAGCTTGCTGCTTTCTTCAATAATTTGCTTTTCGACTTACTATCTAAGTTATTTGCAATGACATCATTAGCAAATTTAGATAAATACGTATTAGCCATTTTTAAATTTTTGATTTGCTCTTTCGTGATGATCCCTGACTCTTTCCATTTCTCCCACACTGGACCATCTGTTTTTAAGCCTTTAACATTACGACCTTCAACTAACGCCTTAACCGACATCATGATTAAGATTAAATTTTCTTCATCTTTGCGTAAGTAACCACGTTTAACCGTCTTATCTAAATAATTTTTACCATTTTCAAATCTTTGAGCTACGTTCATTATTTCATCCCCTAATGTCCTGCTTTTTTCTGCAATCTCTTTGTTTTAAATTCCTCTTTTTTTGTATTTGGTAGTGATATAGCATTCAATCGTCTATCACTATACTCTTTCCGCTTTTCTTGGTCGTATAACTTCCACTTATCGCAAGTCTCACGACATCCAACGAACCTATTAGTGCATTGTTCGCTTTTTGTTTTATAGCAAGGATTTTTCAATTAAATGCCCCCTACATCGTAAAGTATTTGATTAAATCATCGTGGAATAATTCGATTGCTTTTTCTGCTGTTTCTTCTGTTAAAAAATAAACTTTGAACGGCTCTGAAATGTATCTGCAATACGTGACAGCTAGTTCATTAATTTGTCTATTGTAGTAAATAGAGTATTTTGGTTGCTTGAAGTCATTCCAATAAATTTTATATCCTTCGTTTTCATCACTAAAACGTTGTAGCTTACGGAATAATGTTTGTTTGAAGTTGATTTCTTCTGCTTTCTCTTTGGTTGAAAAGTAGTTAGCACTTTTATAATCACACTCTGAAAACACTCCGCGTTCTGCTTTCAACTCAATTCCATCAGCAAGTGAAACTCTATAAGGATTCCCTTCTTTAACACGCTCCCATCCTATTAATGGCTTAGGTTTGATGTATTCTTGGTAATCACAACTAAAATTAAAAGCAATATCTGTTTGGTAAAGAAATCGAGGTTCATCGATTCTTTTTGAACAAACATTACCATCAATAATTTTGAAAATGTATGTTGTCGCTTCGTATTCCGAAGTTACCATTTTCCCTTGTTCCATTAATCTAATAGCTTCTAATCCATTCATTACTCTTCCTCCTTTTTCATCATAAATAATCGCTTATTTTCCTTAACGTCATATATACTAATCACTGTTAGTCCACTATCTAACGTGAATGGTTCTAATACAAATCCGAATTCTGTACACAATTTATGAACAGTATCAACCAGTATTGCTGCCTGTTGTTTTCTATCGTCCATTACTCTTCCTCCTAAATTTCTAACTCTTTAATCGTTTCTAAATCCAACTTAATAGCTTTCAAGTGATACTTTTGTTCAAATTGTTTTGGCCCTATCTGATGACATTCTGTATGGTGTGTTCGACATAGCGCTATAAATTCAGAATTATGATGATCGTGCCGATTTCTATCTCTACCCATCCCAACCAAGTTAGAGTGATGGTGTATATCTGCTTTTTCGCCACATATGGCGCATTTGCGATATTGGATACATAAATATAGATAGTTGTTAATATCTCGGCTTAAATCGACTGTATTTGCGCTTAAAGGCACTTCCCACTCAAAGCATATATGCAATATGAACTCAATAAACTTTCTAGCGGTTGTCATATCGACATATCCAAGACTGAACCATTCACCACCATACATTTTGATATATTCACATTTAAGGTAACTTTTTAAAAACTCGACATGATGTCCTGTGTAATCTGATATGTCACCGATCATGGCATAAATCTTTCTTTGTTGTTGTCTACTAATCATCCGACAATCATTTAACAATAAATCACCTGTTGTTAAATTTCCTAATCCTCGTAAATCGAGCTTGGTAGGGATGTACCCACTAAAGTAGGTACCTTCCCCTTTATGCTCAAAATCATACAACGTCACTTTCATCGTTGTAGAACCGGCGTATTTTCTAACATTTTTATAACAATGTCCGCTTGCTGTTGTGTTATCGCGTCGACTTGCACCCCATAACTTTGTAGACAATGGTTATTAATTTCAACGAAGTTAACTTGTTTTTCCTTGCTCAATTTGTTAATGCAATCCATTTGTTCTTTCGAGATTTTACTTCCCTGCTTAGCCGCACTTTGACTTTGTTCAAACGATGGAGCGTTCATATATTGCTCTAAATCATCCCCTGTATAAAGTTTTAACCCAATCCCAAATAACGCTACATTCTTTGCAAGACATCTCATAGTTGCATCATGGATTTGTCTAGCGTTGGGATTTGTTACCGCATCATGCTTATAATCCATGACAGGCAACCAGCATTCTTTCTCCAGTCCGAAAGCTGTAATAGAAGTTTTGACAAAGTGTAAGTTTCCTCTTGAAAACAACGGAAATCCATCTGCTGCCTTGCAAATCTTTACATCTGCCTTAGGATCATAATGTATCAAAAGTTGATATGCTGTTGCCCAACTCAAATATTTTAAATTAGCACTTTTAGTTTTGATTGAAGCAACATAAGGAGAAACATCTAAATTGAACAACTTATTAAATAAATTTGAATCAAACTCTGTATAACCAAATTCCTCTAACTCTTCTTCCGCTAAGTCTACCTCTTTAATCTCTTCCATCATTAAACCTCCTTGATTGTGATTCTGTCCCCTGGGGAATCGTACGTATATTTGTTATAAAGTTCTTCATGTTCTTCTTTAAATTTCTTGTTGTCGAAACGCTTAGTAACATAACTTGAATATTTGACTTGATACATCTTCCCTACACCAACTGGCGCGCCTTCAAGTCCAATTCTAATATCTAATTCTAATTTTTTACGTTCCATATCAAGTTCAGAAATTTGTTTTTTTATTTGATTTAATCTATAAATTTTACACTCAGTATCGTCTGATAAATCATTTAGCAGCAAAGTTCCACACTCATTACAAAACACAACATCATTTTCAATTTCGTACTCTGCCTCAATCCCGCACAAACATTTAATCTTCATCACTAATTACCTCGATAATCGTAACTACCTCAAACTCATTAACTTTAGCGCAGTTAATTGGGTTGAAAATTTTTGGATAAATTCTTTTAACTTTTAAATGACCAAATTCCGAAATCGCACGATCAATCATTCTTATTTCTGTATGACCATTGATAACCAACGTCACCAAACTCCCTTGCTCTCTAATTAACTCGATTACATCCGATACAGTCACACTTAACGCCCCCTGTTTTTCTGATTAAGACTTCAATTTCTTCACCTTTAAATTCAAATTCCGTAATAGCATTTATTCTCGATGAAACCATTAGTGCTAAATCAATTAAATCCTGCTGATGTAATTCCATTCGTGGAATAACAAATGTCACGTACTCTAACCATGTAAATTCAATCAATGAATCGATATATGTGTTAAATATTTTGATAACTTGTCGCATTAAATCACATCCCACCATGTTGATTTTCTAATTTCATTCACACAATTACTACAAATGCGAACACCTTTGACGTCATGAATTTGCTCATGGTTACCACACATTACGCAACGTATCTCACTTTTTTGAATTGTGATGACTCCATGATTCATTTTGAACATCACATAGGTAAGTGTAGGTAGTGATAATTTACGTCTATACTCGATTGGAATATTAACTCTCCCTAGGCTGTCAACCTTAGTCAAAATAAAATCAGTGACAGGCTCCTTTGATAAATAAATCATTTCATCATCGCGCCCCATATAGATAGGCGAATTACTTTCAATTCCTAATGTTTTTGAAATTTGTCTAGGGATTACTACTCGCCCTAATTCATCAATTTTACGTTCCATTTCATTTCCTCCTATTTTTCAACTGTTACTTTCACTGTGTTACTATCTATAATTTCAAATGTTGTCTTACTTCCTGGTGTAGAAGTAATTAACTTAGATAAGTCAACGTGGTCACACTCACAAAAAAATTCAAACTTCATCCCTACATGCTCCTAATTTTTTTATATTTAACGCATAATTTGATTCAATGCGTACTATACTGTATAATGTAAATGAATTATCTCGCAAAAATAATTCGTCAAGGTTAAAGGCATACTGTTCGAGCAGTGTGCTTTTTTTTATTGGAAAAATCATAGCGTGACCAATCCTTTAAATCTGTAGTTTTTAGTCTCATCTTTTCCAACTTGAACCGTGAAGCGTTCTGTTGCTTTCTGGAACATACGTCCTGCTAACGCTTCATCTAAATCTCTAATCTTATCAATTGTCATTTCCGACGAGATAATAGTAGGTAGATTGTTGTTATAGCGGTAGTTGATAAGGTCAAACGCTAATTTGACATCATTATCCGTGTGTCTGCCTTTGAATAAGTCATCTATATACAGCAACTCCGCTTTAGCAAAATCATAAAAATAATTATCTCTATCATAGTCGAATCGCAATCTATTCATCTGTTCTACATAATCGTTCCAAATCATGTATTTAACCTGAGTGTATTTTCGCGAATTTTCATCATAGTGAGTCATACGCTCATTACAAATTGATGAACAAATCATCGTCTTACCGCACCCACTCTGTCCAAGAGCCAAAAACCACTCTGTACGGGCATTTAGAATATAGTCCTTAACTTTATCCCTCATTACCTCCTGGAAAGGCTCTGTGGCTTTAAAATCGCGCAATCTGTGTGCCAATAACTCTCCCATATTACTCTGTTCTGCAATTTTCTTGGATTTTCGAACTTTCATACATTCACAATCGTCGATTTTAGATGAATCTGTTTCGGCTACATAAATTGATACGAACCCTTTGTTAAGGCATATCTGACAGTCAAACCCTGTTAAGTTGCCTTTTTTTAAATTATCTAATTCTACAAGTTGCTGTGTTATGGTTTTATTAGTTGCGTCATAACCATCATTAGAGAACTTCGAGTCCCAATCTATCTCGCTTAACGCCATTGGCATCAATTCTGATAGTGCCTTCATTTCTGCTTCCCCCTGTTTGTTCATTTAAATAACTTTCAAATTTAGTACCGAATAATGTTTCAGGTCTTAAATAAGAATTCATTTTCGAATCATTAAGCCATTGTGATGTTTTAACATCAATCACTTTTTTAAAATCATCTACTGTGAATTTTTCATTAAATCTCGCTTTGATCAAAGATTGAGTTTTCTTTCCAGTCGCTCTATAATTGCTACCAACCTTTGAGTTTAAATAATCAATAATTTCTGCATATGGAATAGGTGTCGTCGGGCTCTGCTCGACATTATCTTTTATATATGTAGTTAATTGATTAGTTAATTGATAGTTAATTGGTATAGGTTGTTCATTTTTGGACCGTTCATTGTTCAAATTTGAACCGACAAATGTTTGTTTTTGAACAAGAGTTTGTTCAAATTTAGGCAAAGCATACCAAGTTGTTCTATCGTAAGCTAACTGATTATAATTCCCTTTAATTAGTAGCCCTTTGTTTTCTAAAGATGCGAGTATCCTTTGGATTTTAGACCTGTTCCAAAAGGGAAATAATTCTGTTAATGCCTTTTGAGAGTTATACGTCCATGTAAATCCATCATAAAAATGTCTATCATTCGCTTTGTTCTTTGCTATCCAACAACTGAAATAGGTGTACATAATCGCTTCATCTACTCCGTATTCTTTTGCAAAATCGCCATCAAACGAGAAATTCATTACTCAATACCTCTTGTTTTGAAATACCATTTCATCAATTCATCACGTTCTGCCTTAGCTTCTGCATTGAGAGCTTCGTGATAACTTTCGACTTTAACTGTATTCAGTTCTAAAACCAACTTATCTCCATCAAAGTCATAACTTTCGATATACTCACACAAGTTCATTTCATCAAGTAACTCATTTAGTAATCCGTAAGTTAGTGTTTCTAAATCGATTTTTACCTGCTCAACCCCTGGGTTACAATCAACTTCATCACGCACTGTGCGATTGATTTCATTCTGCATTTCAATGATTTTTTTAAAAATATTCAAATTAAAGTCCATTTCTACTCAACTCCGTCCATAATGTAGTCCCATGCAAATTCCATCGCTTTTCCCCAACCATTTTTAGAGATAAATTTATAAGCTTGATATGACCAACAGCTAATCGGTGCTAATGTTGCAACTGCTAAAAACACTTGAAAAAGTCTTGCTACTACTTGAATTGCCATTATTTCTCCCCCCTAGTTCACTAATTTTGTGATTTTGTTAAGTACAAATTCGAAATTCTCACTTTCAAACGTCATGATCTTCAATCCCAAGAATAATGCCCCTATCCACGATCCACCACGTTTCTCAATCGTTGCGACTTGCTCTTTGCTGCGATAGACCTTGAACCCTGTTACTGCCTCTGATTTAACCTCGTAAGCCACTAATTGCAAATCGATGTTGTACATCTTAATCCCCCTAAATTGCTAAGTCTTTGATATAGTCAATTCCTTTAGGTGTAATCACCATCGTTGGATAGCCATTTTTCAATACTTGTTTGAATAACCCTCTATCAATCGCCTTTTGTGTAGCTTCTGTTTTATTCTTATAAACAAGACCTTTATCTCTTAACACTTCAAATACCTTCTTGCGGCTTAGACCTAACATCTTACAAGCGTTAGTTGTTGTGTAAGTCCCATCAGCTTCCATGAATTTGTCATACGCTATTGCCTTTGGTTCCATTACGGCTATTTGTTGTTGTTTTTGCTCTAACTCTAGCGCTAATCGACCGGCTTCTAATAATGCTTGAGCATAAGTTTGTGGAACTTGATTATTGATGCGGTTTTCCATTTGTTCAAAGCGTTCCATGTAGCGAACTGTGAAAGCAACGCCTTTTTCACCTTCCGTTTTATGCGCGATTAACTCGCATCCCTTTTTAGTAACTTGGTATTCTCTTTGATCTCTCCCTCTTGAATCTTTATATGTAGATTCAAACCAAAAATCTAATGAGCGGAAATTTCCGCCGATTAAAATTTCATTTAACTTATCAATTTTTGCCAACATATCACTGTGTTTTTTTATTTCCATCATGTCCGCAACTTCTCTTGATGATATTGTCTTAATTTCTACATTTTCATAACCTTTAGATTGGTTGAAATTTAACTTTACTTCATTACTCATTTCTAAGCCCCCTTAGTATTTTTAATTTGACTTGCCATAGAATATCCAATGATAATTCCGGTTAGTTGATCTTTTTGTTCTTTAGGAACAATATCGAAAGCTGAAAGTATTTTCGACACAATTTGAGCCTTTTCTTCAATAAGCATTTTCATCACCTCTTTTTGTGAGTACTTTCGTTGTTTTTCCGCTTTGCGAACCTCACAAATTAATAATAAACTATTTTTTTCTACTTTGCAACCTTTTTTTGAATATTTTGTTTGCTTTGCGAATATAATAATAGTATTATGTATTTACGAAAGGTGGTTTTTTGTATGAATAATAAAATTAAAGAGCTAAGAAGTACACTTGGATTAAACCAAACAGAGTTTGGTGAAGGAATTAATTTATCGAAGAGTCAAATAGCGTGTTACGAAAATGGATCTAGAAAAGTTACAGACAGGGCAGTGAGCGACATTTGTGATAAATATAATGTCAATGAAGAATGGTTGCGCTATGGTAAAGGAAATATGTTTAAGCCAGAGCCCGAGATTGATGAGCTGGCTTACTTGATGGGAATGTTCGTTGCAAATAATGAAGAAGATGAATTAAGAACTAAAATTATTAAAGCAATGTTGAGTCTTGATGATACAGGTTGGAGAGTTATCGAGAATTTAGTTGATAAAATTACAAAATAAAAAAAGGTCGAGAAATTAATCTCGACCTTTTTTCGTTAATCCTAAAACGAAGTTGTAGATAAGTTTTAGTAGTTTCTCATCGTCAATTAGGTTAACGATATTAATAATTTGCTCTCTCAAAATAATCACCCTTATTTATCATCTGTCCCTTAAATCATATCAAAACAAACGCAATCATTCAAACAAATGTTCGAATTGCTAATTTGTTAGTATGATTTAATCAGATTATACAGGTTTAACTATTTTTTTACAATTTTATAAGTTATTTCGAACATAATTAACATCAACGTTCTAAAATAGTTATAATAATTTTGAGGTGTAATATGTACAAATTCGATAACATTGTTAAAGAGTTAAGATGTTCTCGAAAGTTGACGCAAAAAGACTTAGCTAATGTAATCGGCGTGTCTCAACAAACCATCTCGATGTGGGAATCTAGAAAGGCGTATCCGGATGCTCAATCGGTTATAGCGATTTGTAATTTTTTTAATGTTAGTGCTGACTATTTACTTGGCATCCAAGTCGCCAACAGAAGGCATTATATTAAAAAGAATAAAACAGATGTCGAATTTAGCTGTCCGCGTTTTAACACATCTGAGTTACAACAAGTGCGGTCGATATTAGATTTCTTACGAGAACAAAAAAAGAAGTGAGTTATTTCTCACTTCTTTTTTTATGAATTAAAATACGAGTTTTAACGGATAGTCAACTCTGTCATTTGTTCTAAACCATCTTTGATATAAATCATTTCTAACTCAATGTATCTTTTGAGCAACAATTCTGATAATATTCGATTTATTTCTGTTTTGGTTGCGGCACAACTTTCGTATATCGTTTGCTTTGTGATCACGCCTTCGTCCGATAAAGCTATTAAAGTAAGATATATACCTATTTCATCAGCTTTCAAGGTGCCATTGAATAAAATGTTCCCATTCATTAAAATATTTTCTTCAGTTGTTGCGTGTTGGGATTTGTTTATAATTTTTACATCGTTTGTTTTTATCATGATGTATGCTCCTTTTTTTGTTTTTTCGCGCGCGTATAGTTAATACTATTTAAGTAAGTATTTTATTAAATAAGTATTGTATTAAGTATATATTATATTGTCGGCGATTTACCTACTTACGTAAAACCTACTTACGGTTTACCTAATTACGAAAATCGAACTTAGGTTGCTGGTTTACCTACTTTTGAAAATCGAACTTAGGTTGAAACCATTGTTGTTCTTGGAATTATCTTGTGGATAACATTGTGGATAACTTATTTATTCCATCCAATTATAATAAAAATCATCATTAACAGGCGAATAATTTACATTTCCTTTTTCGTCAACAGTTGGTTCAAATGGTTCCTCATAAATGTGGTAAATTATACCTTTCAATCTTCCTTTTTCATCTCTTATGCGTTCTCGTTGCAAATAATTATTTTCTTCCAACTCCTTAAGAGCACTTCTTAAGGATGCACGACCATCTTTTATAATAGCAACTAATCCATTTTCGCTAAACTCCCAATCTTCGGGGAGGCTTAACAAGTGACATAATAGTCCTTCCCCTTTTAATGATAACTTCCTCTCTAAGAAAATATCATTAGGAACCACAGTAAATCCTTTGCTTTTTTGTTTGTGTTTTCTGAAATTTTTCATAATAAAAAAGTCCTCCTGTTGCTATAATTTTCAAGCAAACAAAAAGACTCCCACAAATATTTCCAACTAAAAGATGAATAAAAAACTTGATTTTAGTCAAAAATGATATTATAATTACAAGCGTACAAAACGATATTAATTACGCGTGTAATTAATTATATTAGGTGTTAGACTTCCACTCGAGCTGCCAAACTTTTTTGTGGGAGTCTTTTTCTTTTGCTAAAAAGAATAATATCAAATATTGTCATAAATTACAATAAAAAAATAAGGGTTATCCACAACGGATACCCTTTTTATGTTGGCAATTTTCCTATAAAGTTATACCTACCAGACGGATAATTAATGCTACAAATTGCTTCATGAGCCTTTAATCCACTTAGATCATCAAGAGTGAAAGGTGCTATTTCTTCTTGAAGTTTCTTCACATTATCCTTTTGAGTCGATTGACAAATAATATAATTCGTCCTTTTGCTTAACATAGCTTCTTCTAACTCTTTAAATTGAGCAAGATAATGACATGAGATTGTAAGTCCTAGCCTATGTCGCCTAAATTCATTGACGTGTTGGGCGATAAATGAGGCCGTATTAGGCATCTGATGTACTTCGTCAAAAATGAGATTGCATAGTCGAGAATCGCTATTATCTTCTCTTATCTGAGCCGCTAACCATATGCGAGTCATATAGTAGGTAGTGATAATATCTCTTGTTTTAGGATTAGGGAATAAATTTTGGGGAATCATAATAAAAACCGATTTTCCTTCAGCTATCCATTGATTAAAGTCGTCTTTAGCGTCAATTTTAGCCTTTAACATGGCTTCTAGGAATGGAACCTTAGTTAGTTGTGTAAACCGCGACAAAACTCCTTCGAGACTTCTATTTGAGGTTTTGGTGCCGACTACTTTCTTACCTGACTTATCATAGTCATTAATGGTTTCAAGTTCGTAAAACAAATTACTATCAGCGTCATATACTCCTTTGGCATATTCAACGGCTTTAAGACGTTTATCGTGGCGCAGTAGCACGTCAAACACGTCACCAATAGTTGAATTAGGTTTTACGAATACAACACGACAAGCGGCGTTTAAAAGCCTAACCATAGCGTCGCTCAATTCTCCTGTTGCTTGTGACGTGATAGAGTTCACTAAATATTCAACTTGTTCAGCTATCATTGAAGCGTAGTGTATTTTCATCCAGGAGTCTAAATCTTCTGTAATAAGTTTACTCACTTCGTTATAAGCTAACGCTGGGATAAAGCCTTTGTCACCTATTCTTAAGGTGACTATTTTATTAGGATCTATGGCTTCTCTCACCTCTTTTGCTAATTTGTTATCCTCTACAAAATCAATTAGGATATTGGAATACCCACTCCAGCTACACTCTTTAGCAATTCTCTTAATTTGAGTTGTTTTCCCGCATCCTTCGGCCCCCATTATTACGTTGGTAAAGCTAACTTTCTTCACGTCATCACTAAAATAGGTGGTGACGGTCTTGTTTTGGCTCGGTAGCTTCACATCGGCTACTCTTATCTTCCCTTTTAAAGTTTCAGATGGAAGGTCGACTTCTTTCGTCTCAATGTTTTCTAATCCATAAAGTTTTTGGAGACTGCGTTGCGGTAATTGGATTAATTTGGCCACTTCACGATCGCATAAGATTAATTCTTGTGAGCCATCAAAATTATGTTTCAAAATTTCTTTAATATATTTTCGGTTTGGGAACCTCATGACTAACTCGTTATCGCCTGATAAGTCCTTAAATGCGTTTGCAGCCATTAAAACTCCTGTTTTAGCTTTCTGTTTGTCTTTACTATCAGATAAGATTAAAATACGTGTCATAAAGGCTTCTGCGCTTTGTTTATAGGTTGTCTGGTGGCTTAGGCCTTCCGCTTTATTTAGGATGGCACCCTCGTTGTTTATATTAACGTTTATAATCTGTTTCTTTTCCTCATCTGAATCAGGCATTACCGTTCCCATAATAGCTTCGAAAATTAGCATCTGAAACTCGATATATAGGTTAATGGCAGTTTCTGCCCCATGTACGCCAAACTTTAACAACTGCTCTTTCTTAGAAACCTCACGATCCATTCGTTTTCCACTTTTAAATGATTTATAGTCTTCATTAGCCTTTGCAATCCAATTAACACGCTTCATCGGTTCAAAACACATACTAATCCTTACGTGTTCGTCCTGGTTAAGTGCCTTTGTGATGGCCATGATGTTAGTTAAGGGATATAAATCACCTTTATCTGTACTTAACGACTTAAAGTTAAAATCTTTTAGGACTAACTCTGCGAACTCAGTTGAAGGAATATCAAATTCAGATTCTATTGGTTTCTGATGGATATTTGCTTTATCCCATATCGTTTTTGCTTTATTTATCACCAATTCTTCGACATTTTGAGGAATGGTAAGGTAGAACTCTGCTTTATTTTGGCTTAATTCAATGTCAAAGTAAAATTTCGTCACCTCCATCACGCCTTTATTTGTGATACGGTGCAATGGGGCACGGAAACAAGCCGCCATCGCTTGCGCCAACGTCTCATTGTGGTTGTTTTTTATGTTTATATCCGGAATTATTTTATAAGTGGTATAAGAATTTCTTAGCATGTTCCCACAACCTTTAAGATAATGTATAAGAAAATACTTGTACTGGTAATCTTAGTTCCTGTTGCTTTCTTACCAAACATGATAAAGAATGCCCCAATTAAAGCTCCAATAACAAACACTTCCGATTGAGCAGCTAAAGCTCCACATATGCTCACTAAACCACCACTTAAAAGTTCAACTGCTTTCTCACATAACCAATTCAATCCTTCGCTTAACATATCATTTTCCCCCTTAAAATACGACTTTACCGAGTAAATCCATAATCTGAGGTACAAATTTAATGACTAAATAACCTTTTAAAGTGTTACTAAATGCCTTTTTCCCTTCGTGCTCATTTCCAATCATGTGTAACATTCCACTTTTAACAAAACAAGCATAAGCGACAGGGTCGGCTAAATCTGTAATGACATTTATGATCGGTTCGAATGCTTTGCCGACAGTTGTAGTTTCAGCTGCAAGCGCCACTGGACCATTAGTTGCTAACGTTAAAGCCGTTAAGGTAGCCATTTGGACTTTCTTTTGGTCAATCTCAACTAGCTCATTATTTTTCACAACACAATAACAGATTTTCATAATTATTCCCCCTTAGAACGTTCAATCAATTTTTTAATCTCAGGAGCAGAAATGATTAAACCTAATATCAGACCAACAAGCAATTTCATTTTTATCACCTCATTAAAATATATGTTCTTCAAACGTATATATTCCCTAAAGTTGCGCATAATAAGAATAAATCGTGAAGATAAAGGTGGTGTAATGGCATGAGTGCTGCTGGATGGTTATATGCTGGAATTATTATAAAAACGGTTAGTGAGTTACTTAAAATCGCATTTCTTTAAGGGGCATACGCCCTTTTTTTATTTGGTTTGGATTCGTTTAAGCTCCTCGGCTATTAATCGTTTTACAATCTTGCTCATAGAGTCCTCCGTTAGTTCTGATAGCTTCTCTAATCCGTCTATTAGATCTTTGTCTTTCTCGTAAAATAAAACCGACATCTTTTTATATAGCCTCTGTCTTGCCACATTAATCCCTCCTTTTTGAGTATTCATAGTATAGCTTATGCAATCATGGCCAAAAAATTTCGCATATTTTGCTCTTTTGTTGAATAAAAAAAGACCTGGAATAATTCCAAGTCTAATCTAATAATAAACCGTTAAATTCGTCTGCTAATTCTATTCCAGGAGCCTCTTCTGCTTCTTTCGATTGCGCCTGGTATTTATCAGGTGTTTCGATTTCAATTCTAATGCACTTTAAGTCTTCTCTAAGACGTTGTATCTCTTCTAGGATTAATTCATCAGTGGCTTTGCTATCGCCTTCTATATCCTCACGAATGAGACGACAGATGTATTCACTCGCTTGTTTTCCCATGCTTTCTAAATGAGTGTATAAATCTACGTTGTCTGCTTTGAAATAAATTGTTTTCCGCGGGTATTTAACCATTTGAGTCACCTACTTTAAGAGTTTTAAGCTACCCTCAGCGTTCGCAAATACTGTGTTTTCTTTTAATACTGTGACGTTTTTACTTGTAAACAAGCGATTGAAGAATGGTTGGTAAAGGTTCGCTGCTCCACCTGTTGCAATAATGTCTGTTGAATCTACTTGTACGTTTAATTCACTTAAATTATCGTAAATCTCAGCCACATGACGCTCAATCATGATTTTAGCTTCTTCAATTAATTCCGCTTTTACGTATTTATTCTCACCATTTAAAACTTTTAAAATCTCACTATCTGAGTTGATGTTCTTAACTCCGTTATCATTTAATAATTGTTTGATGGCCGTTAATAATCCGTTGCATCCTAACTCCAATGATCCTGAGTTCTCAGTGCCAGTTAGCAGCTTCATATTGTCTAATGTTGCATAACCGACATTCATGCTTCCACAATCTAACGATATCACACGCCCCTGTTTGCATTGAGCCGATTTAAGCATAGCCGCTCCCAATCCTTCGAAATAAGGCAGGACTTGAATCATTAAGTTATACTTAATTCCATCCACCATGATTTCCGTCATCTTTGGAGTTTGATAGAAATTAACCATAGATTGACGTTTGTCCTTATGGATGTACTCTGAGAATGGCATGTTAACGGTCATTGAAACATTATGGATCGTCACCTTATTTTCTTCCGCTCTTCCTTCTGCTTCGCGAATTGCAAGGCATAAAGCTGTTAAGAGGCAGATTTTATGCGCCTCATCTTCTTTGCTACGCTCTTTGCGTAAACGTGAACTTAATTTGTGGTTTGGTTCGCCTACTAAGTAGCGTACCCCATTATAAAATACTTCATGATTAAGGTCTGACTTTGCTTTAGTTTCGTTTGCTTCGCAAGTCGTTGCAATCTTAACGCGGATATTATCTCCTTCAGCTACTCTTAACGCCAATTTAGTTGAGGATTTTCCGCTATCTCCACCCACTTTGTAGTTCATAATTCTCACCTCTTATTAGAATTTTCAATCTTACAAATTAATTGTATGATAATTCGCCTACAAAATAAACCTTGTTTTTAAAAAAATGTATGACAATTTACATCTAAAGACTTTCGTAGGCATAAAAAAAGCACCATAAAAGGCGCTTAATGGTCTATTTGTCGGATGGTTGTAGGTCGGCTAAGATTACTCACACTGTGAGTATATGCGTGAGGTAAGGCAAAAGTTTACAAAATTAAATAATTCCCCATGATTTAGGTATTTATTGCGCAACTGTTGCATATATTATAGTGTAGAGCAAAAACGAAAGGGGAAATGTGAAATGAGTAAAGATTTCTTAGATTGTAAAACAGTAAAAGAATGTGTTGAATGGTACTTAGTAGAAAGCGAAGGTAAAGAGCGAGATGTAGAGTTTGATCTAGGCTTTATTACATCGCTGTTCGATAATCACTACTGGGAGCTAGTGGATGAAGCAGAAGAGTTGAAACTCGAAGCAGAGCGTAAAAGCCGAATCGCAGAATGTTTGAAAGATAGTCAAGTGTTAGAAGATATCGTGGAGTGGGCTTAGGCTCACTCTTTGCTTAAAAGAATAATTCTAAAAAAAAAAGAGGTAGACACGGAATGAACCAAATCTACCTCTTTTCATTTATTTTTCTTTGTAGCACAAAATAACAAATTTCACACTTTACGCATGTTTTAATATTTGCAACAACACACTTTATTTTTTAACATTAATCCACACGCCAGTGTAGAATTTATCAAGCTTAGCTTTGATTTGCTCTGCATTTGCTCTATCTTTGTATGAGCCACAAATCACTCGGTAATACGTTTGGTCATCCTTTTTAGTCACATCAATCCATACACCTGTATAACCTTGTGATTCTAATCTCGCTTTAACTTCGTTAGCTTTATTTCGCCCTAGATACGAACCAACAACCACTTGATACCAAACTTCATCAATTGAAGGAGTTGGAGGTTCTGTCGGTTTAACCTCTGCTACCGTTTCGTTTTTTAATTGTTCTCGGCACCAACGGACGCGATCTACAAAACTTTCCCAACGTTTTTCTTCTAGAATGCGATGAGGACAGTTTTTACCTGAGAAGTCTTGATGTTTCTTTAATTCACTCATTGCCCCTTGTTTAATTTTCCAAAATGTTTTGATGCTGTTATATATAAGAACACTTTGTATATGATTAATTTAAACTGTGAAACAATTTTTAATTTAGAAAGATCACACAAAAACATCTGTAAAAGACATTTAAACGAAATTGCTGAAACAAACATTATCTCAAATATGGAAGAATTCGAACGTTGCGCTCTCTCTAATAAAAACCCTCAAAAATTCTTGACTTATAACCACGAGATACTAAAAAAATTCGCTAATCCTGAAGAATTAGAAACTTTGTGCCAAGAACTCAAAATTTCGATTGATCCTTCTAATAATCAATTGCTTTTTGCTGATGAAAAAAGTATAAAAGGTTTTATAAGTGTTATTTGTGGAAGAGCAAAAAGAGAATTATTTGAAGATTCTCTTTGTGAAGTTTTAAACTCTACTACTCTAAATCTGTAATATAAAATGGTTTATTTAAGGTTCTTAGTTCTACTGAAGTGTTTTTCT
>Ga0129314_1000546_pt1 | contig 38574 bp, 38 predicted proteins | sample O1111metagenome_FD_94431 | JGI IMG/M metagenome (GOLD analysis project Ga0129314, IMG submission 94431) | Orangutan individual fecal microbial communities from fecal samples from Wisconsin, USA - O1111 metagenome | ecosystem: Host-associated > Mammals > Digestive system > Large intestine > Fecal... | reverse complement strand
TCTGCCATGTTCGCTGTTTCCTGCCGTATCTGGGGCGGTAAATTCTGCCATCCGTCTTTCAAGGTTCCTCACTTCCTTTCCGTGTCCTGTGATAAGCGCCGCCCGCTCCTGAATGTCCCCGGACAGTAGCACGTCCATCAGGTATTCCACCCGGCTCATGTTCTGCAGGGCTTCCACAAACCGGGGGTTCCATGCTTCATCCGGCTGGCGTGGGGCGTATTCCTCCTTCCAGCGGCGCAGGAGATGGTAATAGTCGGACAGCACCCGGAAGCAGTGCCGCTCCATGCGCTTAAATTTCTGTTCCTCTGTTTCCTTCCGCAACCGTGGCCGGATAGGTTCCTTCCCGGCGTTCCTCCCGTCCTCATAGGGAATGGAGAAGTCCTGTGCCAACATAAGGACGGCTTCTTTACTGCTGATACCATGGAGCCGGGAAACAAAATCTATCACGTCCCCGGTAGCTCCGCAGCCGAAGCAGTAAAAGCGGCGGTCAACCTTCATGCTTGGGTTTTTGTCGTTATGGAACGGGCAGACGCACATCCCGTTCCGGTTTACTTTGATTCCATAACGCTCCGCAGCCTGCCTTGTGGTGACGGACTGTTTCACGGCTTCAAATACGTTCAATAGGCGTTCCCTCCTGATAATAAAAAAAGCATCTGACATTCTCGGTGTGAAAATGGCAGGTGCCGGTTAATGTTCCATATCCTGTTGTTTTTGTGTCCGGGGCGGCTTCTGTTTCCCTGTCTGCTCCTGCCGGATGCGTTCCTGCCGCCCTTTCAGGCTCTCCTGTACGGACGGTTTCTTTCCCGGCTCGGCGGTCTGGCGGTACTGTTCGGATGGCAGCACCTGATTGAGCCAGTGGCGCACGTCACGGAGTATCTTCACGTCTGCCTGAACCGCTTCCAGTTCTTTCTTTTGTCCGGGCAGGGCGGCGGCAAGCTGTTCCCGTTCGGATTCCAAATCTTTACGGGAGTAGGAACTGCCTTTCAGGTTCACTTTGAAATACCGGACAGCGGCATTGTAAGCGTCCAGTTCCTCCCGGTGGCTCTCCGCAAACTTCTCCTTTTTCTTCTTCCAGCCGATGGCAGCATACTCCGCATGGACTGGCTTGGCGGCTTCATATTTGTCAATGTAGGAGAGCATGGTATTGATGGCTTTTATCCGCTTCTCGCTCTTTTTCATGCTCCCCATGACGGAAACAGCGGTCTGGCTGATTTCGTCCAGCCGGGCGTCAAGGCTCTCCACGGTGGAGATTTCTCTTTTCCGCAGGAAGTCTAACGCCGCCTGCACTTTGTTGTAGTCAGCAACTGTTCCTTTCAGCTTCCCTCTGGAAGTCCAATCGGCACGTTCCCCGCTCCGCTGTTCCAGATACCGGAATAACAGTTCCGGGAGTGTCGGCTCCTTCGCCTGTTCCAATGCTTCCAGCAATACAGCCTTTTTCTCTTTTAAGTCAGACAGCCATCCCTTCAGGCTCCGTACCATCTGCCGGATGGACTGCATGAGCCGGTTAGCGGTTTTGATGTCCCGGTTCAGGTTTCCGATGTTGGTCTGGATTCCCTTTTTCTCCATCTGGCAGACGGCAGGCCCCATGTGGACGGTGGGGATTTTATCAATCCCTTGTCGGGCATAGGAGCGCAGGTCAAGCCGTTCCGGGCGGTCATTGGCTTCCAGATAGCGGTTTGCCGTGTCCGCCCATCCCTGCCGCCAGATTTCGGCGTACTTCTGGTCGTTCCAGTCTACTGTGTTCACCTTATGGCTTTTCCATCTGCCGGACGGAAGCCGGATGCGCTCCCCGTTCTTATCAAGGTCGTACACTTTGCGGCTCTTGGGGAGCCATTTGCCTTTTTCGTCCATCGCCCGCATGGTGAGCAGGATATGGGCGTGGGGGTTGCCGTCCCCCTTGTCATGGATGGCAAAGTCGGCTATCATGCCCTTGGAAACAAAAAACTCCCGGCAGTAGTCACGGATAAGGTCGGCATACTGTTCCGGCGGGATTTCTCTTGGGATGGCAAGCACGAACCTCCGGGCAAGCTGGGAGTTCCATTGCTTTTCCTGCGCTTCGGCGGAGTTCCATAAGGTATTGCGGTCTGCAAACTCCGGCGGCGCATGAGGTGGTAGTATGATTTCTTTGTGGGTGACTTCATTCTTGTAGGGATAATATTTCTGCTCCTGGTCATATTCGGAAAACAGCTTCTCGCCGCTCTGGTAGGCAGCGGCAGAAACGGCGGATTCATTGTTGCTCCGCTTGATGATTGTGATTTTACAGTGCGGGCATGGCAAGAGTGCGTCCTCCTTTCTCCCGGATTCCGGGCAAAAAAATAGCAGGATACCTTTTCAGATTTCCTGCTTGGGTGTGCCGCTGGTGGGCGGCGGGTATGTTGTTATTGGTTATCAGCCCGATAAAGTAAAATATTATTGTTTACTATATGTTCCATCAGGGAACGTACCCGATACATATATTAGATTTGTTCCATCATCACTCAATTCATAAGTAGATAGCAAAGTTGTTCCCGCTGCATTTCTTGTCATTGCAATTACCTCGTCTTTTATTTCATATGAAAAATCCCATGTTGTATCTGGTACTGTTGACTGCTCATAAGAGCCAATCCCTCCTTTATTGATGTGAAAGGTAATTACATTTCCCTTCCCCGTATCATACACCCAATCTCCTATATAAGAAGATGATGCATTCTTATCAACAAAATTTGTTTCTTCTGCTTCAGTAGGTGTTGTTTGCGCTGATGAAATTTCACCCCTTGGTTGGCCACAAGCCACCAACACACCTGACAATAGAACAATATAAATTCCAATAATAATTTTTCTCATTTTTATCTCTCCTATCTTTTCTTAAAACAATTACCGCATTTTCTAAACGGTGTTGCGTCCTGATACATTTTTTCATATTCTGCTACATCTTCAAGGGTATCAAAAGTAATAAAATTATATGCCATCTTCGCATAGTAACAACCATATGCTTTATGAAGTGTTCTTGCATTATTTGTCATATTAACAAAATAATTACTAACTTTGTTGTCAAATTCTTGCTTGCTTTTTACATAGATAGTATCGTGATTTAGCATACCTTTTACCTCTCGATTTTTTAATGGTTCTATTATACGCTATCCCTTTGGAAAAGTATAGCCGGATTTCGGAAAACTTGTCGGACGAAAACAGCTTGCAACGCAAGATGATTCCGCCCGGCAAGTTCACAAAGGGGTAGCTGGCGAAGCCAGCGCAGGGGAAGTGTAGCTTCCCCTGTGATGATTGGCGCAGATTGAAAATCTACGGAAATCATCTGCTGTCCGCAGGACGCTCCCGGCAGGGCGCAATGCACCACTTCCCTAAGTGGTGTATAATTGCGCCCTCTTCCAGAGGGGATTTTTCCGGCTTTCCGTTTTTCTGCCCTTTTTCACCGTTCCTGCTGTCTGGGCTTTTTGTCAGGATAGAGTTTCCCGGCAGCAACGGCGGCATGGCTTTTTATTTTGATTTCCCCCTCCTGTTCGCTGTGTTTTGCGTTCCGGTAGCCTTCATCGGAGAGATAGAAACGGAACCGCTCCCCCTTAAAGCCGACAAAGCAATCCTTCTGTACTTCCAGTGTAATCATGTGGCGGGTTTCCGGGTGGAACCGTTCTTTTCCTGACAGGTCATGCCCCTGCATGATTTGCTCCTGTATCTTTGCCGCCGCAAGCCGCCGGCGGATGGAATTGTCACGCTCTGCAAGGAACCGTGCTTTTGTTGCGGAAACAAACTGGCTGCACTCCGGTTCCGGTATCTTTTCCAGTTTCCGGATGGCGTTCTCCACGATTGCCTTTGTCAATAAGTCCTTTATCACCGGCACGATTTCCTTCATTCCCGCAAGGGTTTCCTCCTTGGTCGGTGCGGCATACTGGTAGATAATATCCAGTTCGCTTTTTGAAAATTTCATTCCGTGTCCTCCTTCTGATTTTCTGCAAGAACCTGTGCCACAAGACGCTTGGTGTCGCTCCGGCAGAACAGGACTTTTAAGATGGTGCTAACCTGTTCGTCCGTCACGGATTCCGGGTGGGGGAGATGGCTTTCCAGCATTGCCCCTCTGGTGCAGAGCCGGTGTGTCCGTTCCTTCCGGTTCAGTGTCTTTATCTGGTGTTCCAGCATTTTTTCCTTATGCTCCGCCCGCCGCAGTTTCGCTTCGGTCTTTGCAATCTCCTGATTCAGTTTTTCCAGCTTCTCATTCATGGGCGGCGTCCTCCTTTGGGAGCAGGATGTAGATGTGGCTGACCTCCCCGATTCCCTGACGGACACGCATAATCATCCCGGCCTGTTCCAGTTCGTTTAAGGAACGCTTGCAGGTCTGGGGGCTTCGGGAGAGTGCCGCCGCTATCTCCATGATAGGAAAGCGGATAAACAGAATCCCGTTGCTGTCCTCGATTCCCCTTGTCAGGATTTCATCCAGCAGGCGGGCATACATGACCTTTGCTGTATTGCTGACCGGAAGCCGGAATGTCGCTCTTGGGAGCGGCATACAGGGCGGCAGTGGTGTACTGGCTATCATAAATTCATAATTCATTTGTTTATGTCCTCCTTGCTCGTTTGGATAGATAGTGGGGGCAGTCAATGATGACAGCCCGGAAACTCTGCTTACATTCATGCTGGCATTTCCGGCAGAGTCCGTTATAGCTTCTGCGCCCCCGGTCGTTCAGGAAGAAAGCAAGCTCTTTCTTCAACTTTTTTGACATTCTCGGCATAGTGCCTCCTTCATAGAAAAACCGCCCGTTTCAGCAGTAACAGCCGGAATAGGCGGACAGTGTTTTTTTGTGTAGCGTTTCGGGGCGATTTTCAAGGAAAATAGAGCCGTAGAGCCGCCCCAAAATCCCCCTTGGTATTACGGACAGGGCAGACTATACCCCGTGAAATTGTTGCGTTTCGGTATCGCTTCGGTGTTCATTTTGCCGGTTCCCTCTGCTGTCGTTCCTGCCCCCGTCTTTGGCGGCGTTTCGCTCTCCTTGGTACGCTCGTTGCGGTCAGGGTTCCTCCGTTTCCCTGCCGGAAGTCGTTGCGCTACATCGCCGGGGAGCATATCCCATACAGGCCGGTCATTCGATTGGAATAATCCATCGATGAACTTACCTGTATCATAGAACATTTTTGAGCCTTGTGCCGTATGTCCACAAAGTAGGAATCAAGCCTGAAATTCAAAAAATTCCACGATTGCGGAATGGGTATGGTATAATGGTTCTGTTGCGGCAGTCAGGCCGCAGGGAAGGAGCGTTTGTTTATGAAATCACGCCTTACTATACAGGAGCGTCTAAAAGATTTACGCAAGGATAAAGACATAAATCTGGAAACACTGGAAGAACTGACCGGCATTTCAAAATCTGCTCTGGGCAGCTATGAAACAAATGATTATAAAGAAATTAACCACGGCAACCTCGTGACGCTGGCAGACTTCTACGGAGTTTCTGTTGATTATCTGCTCTGCCGGACGGAAAACAGAAAGCTTCCCAACGTGCCATTGGTGGAGCTGCATTTGAGTGATGATATGGTAGCACTGCTGAAAAGCGGCGACATCAATAACCGGCTTCTCTGTGAAATTGCTACCAATGACAAATTTGTCCGACTCATGACCGACACGGAAATATACATAGACGGACACGCAACCGCCCGTTTCCGTGTCCTGAACGAATCTCTGGAAGAACAGCGGCTTGCCCTGATCCGCCAGCACCATTATGCAGACGGGGACTTTTACTCGGAAACATTAAAAGCAGGGCAGATTGAGGAAGAAGACTTTTTCTGTCATGTCACACATAAAACATGGGACGCCATCCTCCATGACATTCGCAAAGCCCATGAACATGATATTGACAGTACGCCGGATTCCTCGGATGCGAAAAAAGCGGCTCTGGAAATTCAGAAAGCCCTGTCAAGCCCCGGCGATTATTTGGGAAAAATGTGGAAAGTTATTTTAGGTATGCTCGGCATTGACTATGACAAACTGACTGGCGATGAGCAGAATGTCTTAAAAAAAGTACTGGCAAAATCACCGACAATCAAGAACAGCCCATTGAATTTCCGGCGAAAGAAGAAATAAAAGCAGCCGTTGTTGGAATTATAGTTCCTGCAACGGCTAGTCTTTTACAATATATTCGATTTATTGTGTCAATGCGATAAATGGGAAATTTGCCATACATTATAGGAAACTTTTTAGCTATCTTTCGCTAACACTTGTCACTTTACCATCCTCGAAATAAACATACCCCTTTTTCTCATATACCCACTGTTCTTTAACACCCCACTCATATGTATCTTTGTTTATTTTATCTGGTTCGCCCCAAGATGTTTTCTTTACTTCATCAGATGTCATACCCACTTGAGGAATCATATTTTCCCATTTTTCTTCTTCTTCTCGTTTTTGCTTTTCCTCTTTAATTTCACTCTCCAATTCAGCAAGTTTCTCATTTCTTAAAGGCGAATAATAATGGTCTCTATATTCAATCAAATAATCTATAAATTCTTGATTGGATGATAAAATCATATTTAAATTACTGACGCCAATATCTTGAAGTTCAAAACGCAAGCTACCATCTTCTTTGTCGTAAATGGCTCTATTGCTTTCGGTATTTAATCCTCCGTCAACAACTTCACTATTACTCCACCATTGCCAAGCATTATCTTTATCTCGCCGTCTTATATAGAGATAAGTATCATTTTCTTTAGGATAATTTTCAAATTTCAAATAAAAATGTGTACGATTCCTTTCTTCATCATATCCATACCAGGCTTCAACAATTTCGCCTAATGGCTCATTAATAACAACAAAATTAGAAGCATCCTCCAAAAACATATACTTGATATATGCACTGAATACCATCTGTGATAAATCATCCAGTTCATTATACTTAATATTTTCTGATTTATTTATAATCTCTTGGGCAAAGGAATTACCGTGGCTTATTTCAGATAATCTAGCAATAAAATCATCAAAATACAATTCTGGGGTTGACCTAGCCCCCGCAGTTACCCACTTAAAATTCTTAATAATATCCAAAACTTCTTCTTTAGTTCCTGATAGCAATACTTCATCATTGTAAATAGATGAAGTTTCTTCTACAATAATAGCTTCGTTGCTAATTTCGGTAGAATCATCCTGAATTGGCTCCTTTTCTTTTTCAAATGTGGAGATTTCGGTTTCTTTTGTATTATTGCTTTGACAGCCTACTAAACTAAAAGTTATAAAACAAATAAATATAGCACCTAATATTTTTCTTTTCATGGCCTGACCTCCTTAAAACCAGCCTGCGGTAATTTTTCAATCCACATCATCAAATTGTAAAGTGCCTTGGAAATTTTGCTATAAAAAGACAACGGATTGTTTTCGATAGCAAAATTGCAACTCAATCGACCTTGTTCATATTTCCAACCATCCGGAAGATTTGAGAATTGCTCTGCTTTCTTGAATAAAATAAACGCTTCATCATATATGGGTCTATCAATCCAACACACATAATCAACATCGTTTTCCTCATGATGTTTCACAAGTACAAATTCCTTCTCTTTTCTCAACGTATCCAAATCTGTTTCATTGAGAGATTCATACATCAAGTCGCTAATAGCATGACCAGCACAAGACATTTCTGTTATATATCCTTTGTTATTTAGTGCAGCTATTGGAATAGCCATTAACTCATCAACCTCAAAAAATGATTCCGTTTCATAGCTAAGCTCCATAATATCATCCCCAAAACTTTTTACAGGAAAATATTTTTCTCCATTATAATAAATATAAGCCATACCGTTTTCCTATCTCCCATATATTCTTGTTCATCAATCTGACTTTATCGTGTTGCTCCATTAGCAGAAGTTCCATCTTGCTCTAATTCAATCACATCCAAAATATCACAATTCAGCGTTTCACAAATCTTCGTTAATGTTTCCATGCTGATATGTTTCCCTTTTCCCATGTTGGCAATCATATTTGTAGTAAGACCAGCAGCAAGCCGTAAGTCCTCTTTCCGCATATTGCGCTCTATCAACGTATGCCACAATGGTTTATAGCTGATATGCATATTATCACCATGCCTTTCTTCCCTTGCTGGGGCTTTTATATTTAATTATATCAGCTTTCTTGTAAAACCACAAATATTTCTTGACGGTATCGCCGGTTCCGTCTGGATTGTGCTTTTCCTTTCCTCTTTTTGATTACCTCTAATTAGCCATGACCTGGGTAACCCCAAGGGGAAGCAGTCTTGGGAAAATGCCGTCCAGGATTTCCTGTATGTTGATGACTGATTCACCAATGCTGAATTCCACGCCGCAGGTAACCCCCACATAGGAAGCGGTCATGGCTCCGATTACCGTCAGTCCCACAGTATAGGCTGCTTCTGTCAGTTTCTGCAGCAGCCCTCCTTCCTGCATGAAGCTGATAAAATTCTCGCCCAGCTTATACCCCAGTATCAGGCCGTACCAGCGCACCAGGAGATGGGGGATATTAAACATCAGCACAAACAGCACCGGCCCCAGCAGATTCCCTTTCAGGGCCAGGGTAGCGCCCACGGACGCTGCCACGATACGGAAACAGCCCCAGAAAAAGGTATCCCCGATTGGCGCCAGCGGTCCCATCAGGGCCGACTTTACCGCACTGATGGTAGGTCCCATGTTCTTGTCCTGGCTTTTGGCATTCTTCTCCTCAAGGGCAGTCACAATGCCTACCACAAAGTTGGTAATCTGCACGGTCAGGTTAAAAAACTCCGTGTGCCGTTTACATGCCTCCACATACGCCTCTTTGTCGTCCTTATACAGCTTCTTTAATAATTTGGTCAAGGTAAATGCAAATCCCAGGGCCTGCTGGCGCTCCGCGTTATAGGATGCCTCATGGCAGAAGGAACGCCAGAATATGGTTCTAAGGTCGCTTTTTGTCACAGATATCTCTTCTACTGCCTGGTTCGTCTTCTGCTCTGCCATCAAAACTCATCCTCCTCACTTACTTCAACTTTGGTTGTCATGAAACGGAATGCTGCAAATGCCACTGCCAGCACGGTAACTGCCATGATATCCACGCCGAAATACACTGCCAGTGCAAAACCTATGAAATAAAACGGAAGGAATCTCCTGTCCCACATAATATTAAGCAGCATTGCAAAACCAAGCGCGGGAAGGGCTGCCGCCACAACATCCAGACCGCTTAACACAGCCTGAGGCAATGCGTCGACCACTGCCCCGATTGTATCCGTCCCAAGGGCCACTGCCAGGAATACAATCCCGCTGGTAATGACCGCCTTAATGATACCCGCCCCTATATGGATTGCATTAATTCCCTCAATGTTCCCTTCTGCCGCAAACTCATCCACCTTATGCATTGCGAAACTGATGGCAACCTCACAGGCCGTGGCCACATATGCGCAGAGGATACCGGTGGGAATGGACACGGTCAGGGCCACCGACACATCCGCGCTGCTGAGCACGGCATAGGCAGTGCCTATGATTGCGCCAGCCGCAACATCCGACGGCATGCTGAGTCCCAGATACATGATTCCCATCCATGTCAGTTCCAGCGTACCCGCCATAATAAGACCTGTCTGCAGATCCCCAAGCACAAGGCCCGTAAGTGTGGCAGTAACCAAAGGCCTGTTTACCATTGCATCACCCAGGAACTTATTGCTGGAGTATGCAAAAAATGCTACCAACGCTACCAAAAAAGCTTGAAATACCATATATTTCCCCCTCCTTCATCTATCTGAACCGTCCCCTACAGATACTTTGTGATATTAACCGATTTCTCAGTCGGCACCGTATAACAGCCAATCTCAACCCCCATATCCAGCATCTTCTTAAAATTCTCAATATCCTGGTCGCTGACAGCCAGATACTTGGTCAGCAGCTTCTTACCCGGCTCAGTCTTCATAAGAGCAGCGTTCAGGCTGCGCAGATATGGAACCTGCTCTGCCAGCGCAAGGGCATCATCCGTTGTCTCCACCAACAGTTCAATGCTGTACTTCTTAACATTCTCGCTGTTTAAGAATGCAGCCGCCTCAGCAATGGGCACGATCCGTGTCTTAACAGACTTAGGCGCAGCCAGCTTAATCAGGTTCCTGCGCATATCATCCGCCGCCACCTTATCCCCGGCCACCAGAATCATGTTCGCCTTCAGCTTCTGCACCCACAATACCCCTGTCTGCCAGTGAAGCAGACGATAGTCAATGCGGAACAGCTTTACATTGTCCATAAACCTACCTTCCTTTCAATAAAATGCATAATGAATCCTGTTTACACATGAAATTATACAGCAGTTTGTACAGTGTTTGAATTGACATTTTTTCACCAGGGCTGGTGCAATTGGGTGGGATTAGGGTGGGTGAATGATTAAGGTGCATCCGTTCGTGAGCAGAATGGGGCCGGGGAGAGGGCCAGGGCGGGCTTTGCCTTTTGGGGGAACGGACGGTGACGGGGGGATTCCTTAGGATGGCAGGGGCGCGGACGCATAGCGGAGGAGGGAGCAGCTTCTTAGGTTCTGGCAATATAGAAGACAGGGGTGGACGAATGCATCAAAGCATGAGTCCAAGGTGCTCTGAGCTGAGAAAGTCCTTCAGGATTTCTCAGCGAATAGCACCAATCCCCCGTCTTCTATATTGCCAGGGCCTTAGAAGCTGCCCCTCCGGAACTCAGCGTCCGCGCCCCTGCCATCCTAAGACATCCCCCCGTCACCGTCGGATTCCCCAAAAGGCAAAGCCCGCCCTGGCCCCCTTCGCGGACGTAGCCCTCACGCCCCCACAACATCCTCCAAACACCCTAACATCCCCACAACCGTCCCCATCCGTGCAATCCGCTCCGTCATACTATCCAGACACAGATATTCTTCCGGTGAACACATCATGCCGCCCACCGGGCCAAGGCCGTCAATGGTGGGCGTGCCTATATCGGCCACGAAGTTTCCGTCGCTGACCCCGCCGGTGACAGCGGTAAGGTACGGGATTCCCAGTTCCTGGCTGGCTTCCTCTGCCAGCCGCTGAAGCTGTGCGCTTCCCTCCACCTGTACAAGAGGCGGACGGTTCCTGGTAAATGTGTACTCTGTACGCACCCCATGGATTTCTACCTGCTCCAGGATGTCCCTGACCTGGCGGATGAGCATTTCCCCGTCCTCCTTGGTCCTGTAGCGCAGGTCAATGTCCATTTCCGCTGATTCAGCCACCACGATGCGGTTTTCACCGCCATTTATGGTGCCGATGGTCACGGTACTTCCTCTGTCAAAATCATTAAGCGCCCTGAGCTTCACTATCTTTAAGGCCAGTTCCTCAATGGCATTGCGGCCCTTCTCCGGTTCAATGCCGGCATGGGCCGCCCGCCCCGATGCCCGGACATGGAAATAGGAATTGCCTTTACGCTCAATCACAATGGCCCCGTTTTCCCGGGCTCCCTCGGTTACAATGCACCAGTCCGCCTTCCTGCCCTCTTCTATGATCCGCTCCTGAACCGCATGGCTTCCTGCTTCCTCATCCCCGCTCATAAGCACTGTAACCTCCGGCACATGGTCCACGCCCAGGGCGTAGAGCGCCTTAAGCGCATACAGACATCCCACCAGACATGCCTTCATGTCCACGACTCCTGGGCCAGTGGCTATATTTCCTTTTATTGTAAATGGATTGGCCTTAGCAGCCCCTTCTGGAAATGCGGTATCCAGGTGGCAGATCATAAGTACTTTACCGTGATTCCTGCTGTTTCCGGTCTTTGGGCTTTGGCTGCCGTCATATTCCGGGCCCGTGCCGGATTTCCTGGCGATTACGGCGTTTCCGCAGTTTCCGTGTTCCAGGATTTCCACCTCAAACCCCTCTTTTTCGTATTCCCGGGCCATGATGGTTGCAACCCTGTCAATCCCTTCCTTACAGGCAGAACCGCTGTCTATGTTCACCAGGCGTTCCAGCAGTTTCAGCATTTCTTCATAGTATGTATCCAGATATGATTTAATATCATTACTCAGCATTACCTAGTTTGCCCCTTTCTTTTTCTGCTCTTCCTGCTCCAATGTCATGATTCCGAATCCCGTGCCCGCGCATACCAGGGCCATGATTACGCTGAAGAAGCAGAAAAATGCATATGGCAGATAATCAATGGTGGCAATCCCCAGTGCGCCGGACGCATATGCCCCTGCTGCCGACCATGGGATCAGGGCCACCACGCAGGTGCCCGAATCCTCCAGGGTACGGGACAGGTTCCTGGCAGCCAGGCCCATTTTCTTATAAACCGGTGCGTACAGTTCTCCCGGAATCAGAATGGTAAGGAAATCACTTCCTGTTGCAAGGGCCATGGTGATGGTGGACACAACCGTGGCCGCAATCAGCGTAAACCGCGTCTTAACAACATGCATCAGATGCTCCAGGATCACATCCAGACAGCCTGCCCTGGCAATGATTCCTGCAAAGGAAAATGCACAAAGGATTAAAAGGATGGTCTCCTGCATGGAATTCATGCCGCCGCGGCACAGAAGCTTCTCAATCTCCGGCAGGATAAGGGATGTATCCGTACCCTTCACCATTTCCATGCTGAACCCGCTTACGGACGAGGCAAATACATCTGTAAAGGTAAATCCCTGGTAGAACACTCCTATGAGACAGGCAACCGCGCTGGATATGAGCATGACCGGGATGGTGGGTTTCTTGGTAATGGACCCGTAAAGGATAATGATGATGGGAACCAGCAGCAGGAGGTTCCAATGATAGATGGAACTTAAGTTAGCCATCATCATATCCACTTTTTCAGAGTTGGCCAGACCGGCCGCGCTGGTGTTAAGCCCCAGCACCGTATACAGTATGATGGCTCCGATGGCGGCCGGGACCGTTGTGTAGAACATGTGCTGGATGTGTTCATACAGGGTAGAGCCTGCTGCCAGAGGCGCCAGGTTGGTGGTGTCCGACAGGGGGGACATCTTGTCGCCAAAGTATGAACCGCCTACCACTGCGCCTGCGGTAATGGGAAGGGAAAGCCCAAGTCCCTGGGCGATGATGACCAGGACCACGCCAATGGTTCCCATGGACCCCCAGGATGTTCCTGTACAGGTTGATATCACTGCACAGATAATAAAGGATGTGACATAAAAAAACTTGGGATTCACAATCTGGATTCCATAATAAATCATCATGGGAATGGTTCCCGAAAGCATCCAGGACGATACGATGATACCCACTGCCAGAAGAATCAGTATGGTGGGCATGGCCTTGGCAATCTTTTCGGACACGCCTTCAATCATATCATCCCAGGTCACACCCAGATGGAATGCCACCATTGCAGTAAAAGCCGCTGACATTACAAGCATGGCCTCCTTGGGAAATCCCAGGATACCGTATCCCACGGTAAGGATGATCAGCATGGCAATCAGTGGAAGCAGGGCTTCTGCAAATGTAGGTTTCCTTTGTTCTCTCTTCTTCATACTCTTGGCTCCTTTTCTATTTTCCCAACCAGGTCAATATTCCAAAAAAGGGCATATTCCAGCCGCCAAAACTGAATTATGCACCTTTGCAATAACCACCTGATTGAGTTTCTTATGGTTCAATGTTATACTATAACAGACATCAATACAATTAATAGTTTGCCAATCTGTTATAGTACAGCCTGGGGTATGTCTGAAAATCCATCCCCTGGAGAAATGAACAGGAGGATTATGTCCATGCTGAAATATGAAGAGATTGTCTCCTACATTGAGGAACAGATTGAAAACCAGACATTCATACCTAATATGAAGCTTCCTTCCCTCCGGGAGATGGCGGGGCATTTCTCCACCAGCGTGGGCACCGTGCTTTCAGCCTACAAATACCTGGAGCAGCGGCACAAGATTTATTCCATCCCCAAGAGCGGCTACTATATCGTGGGAATCACGGACAGCCGTGGTTACAAGAAAAACTCCATGATTGACTTTTATTCCGGCGCGCCGGACAGCCGGTATATCCCGTTTCACGATTTCCAGCACTGTATTGATAAGTCCCTGGACCTGTGCAGGGAGGTCATCTTTACCTATGCCGATGTGCAGGGCCTTCCCCTGCTCCTTGACACACTGGAAAAGCAGTTTAAACAATATCAGATTTACACCAGGGCTTCAAGTATCGTGGTCACCTCAGGTTCCCAGCAGGCGCTTGATATCCTGTGCCGCATGCCCTTCCCAAACGGCAAAAAGACGGTCCTGATTGAACAGCCTATTTACTATGGCATGATTAAGAGCATTTACCTGTGCAATACGCCGGCCATTGGAATCCGCCGCGGTTTTAACGGCGTGGATTTTGAGGAGCTTGAGCGTCTGTTTTATTATGGGGACATCAAATTTTTTTACACCATACCAAGATACCACAATCCCACAGGCCATTCCTATACCAAGGCGGAAAAGCAGGAGCTGCTGCGCCTGGCCGGCAAATACAATGTCTACATAGTAGAGGATGATATCGCTGCTGATTTTGACACTAACTCCAGGAACGACCCCCTGTTTTACTATGATTCCTCAGACAAGGTAATCTATATCAAAAGCTTTTCCAAGGTCCTGATGCCGGGCCTGCGCGTGTGCGCCCTCATCCTTCCGGACCTGATTAAGAATACGTTCCTGGAATATAAGGAATGGACCGATACCTACACCTCCATCCTGTCCCAGGGCTCACTGGCCGTGTATCTGGGAAGCGGTATGTTTGATAAGTATCAGGACAGCATCCGCCGCCTTTACATGAACCGCATGGGCGTACTGCAGGAAACCGTCCGTGAGAACCCGGCCCCGGGCCTGGAATGGAACATACCGGATTCCGGTTTCTTTGCATGTGTGAAGTTAAAAAAGGATACGCCTTTTGACAAAATACAGCCAATGCTGTTTAAAAACAACATACGCCTCATGGACACCAGCAAATTTTTCCTAAAGGAATTCCGCAACAACCACTATTACCGTGTCAGCGTCAGCAAGGCCAATGAGGACGAAATACGGGCCGGGATACCTAAGTTAATACGGATACTGGGGCGGTATAACTGAGCCGCGGGAATGGCGGCCTGGGACCTGATGCATATTCAAAACAACGTCTGCTGCTCATACTCACAGGACCTTGCAAGCCCTGCCGGCACCTGCGCCAGCAGTTCCCGGAAACCGTCCCCATCCATTATCCAGTCCCGCACCTGATTCCTCTCAAGCACAAGGGGCATACGGCTGTGGACCGGGGCCATGGACTGGTTTGCCTGGGTGGTCAGAATCACAAAATGGTCCCCATCCTCATATTTACTGTAAAACCCGGCCAAAAACAACACCTGTCCGTCCTCCCTGGTAAATGTATACTTTTCCTTATTCTGATTCCATTCATAGAACCAGGAAACAGGGACAGCTGCCCGCCTGTGGCTCACGCTGTCCCGGAACATCCGTTTTTCAAGCACGGACTCAGACCTGGCGTTGAATACCAGTCCCTTGCCGCCTGGCGCCTCAAATCCCCAGCGCATTTTCCGGATTCCAAGAAATACCGGGGCCTGGGATTCATTTCCCCGTTCTGTATTTCCCCGTTCAGCATTTCCCCGCGCCGTATCTTCCCGGATTGTGATAACAGGAGCCACATCCCCCGGATGCATGTCCTTTTCCAAAAGCCCCAGTTCCAGCTTCCAATCTCCCGGCTCCACCAATTCCCTGATTCCATCAAGTAAATCAACACTGAAATAATATCTTCCGCACATCCTGCCTCCTCCTGTCCTGAATCAGATACCAGTATATGATACTTCTCTGTAGTATTATATATCCAAATCCGGCAAAATCAATGCAAGGATGTTTGACGCCCCAATCATATAAAACAGGGTATCTAACAGAAAACCTCATCCTGATACGGAATCGATACAGCGGCCCCCATTCTTGAAACCGTGATGGACGATGCTTTTGCCGCATACATCAATGCATCCTTTATCCCTATATCACGTACAAGGGAGGCGATGAAATATCCGGCAAACGTGTCCCCTGCCGCAGTCGTATCAACAGGATCCACCTTGAATATCTCCTGAAAAATCCTTTCCTTCCCGTCCTCATAATAAGCCCCGTTTTCCCCCAATGTCAGCACAACCTTACTCAGCGGATACCGTCTAAGCATCTCGTCCAGGATTTCTTCCGGTTGGATTCTTCCGGTAATCTGATATCCTTCAATTTCATTCATTATGAAAAACGTTACTTTCTTCAGATCTGCGTCCAGAATGAGCTGGTTCATTGGAGATGGGTTCAGGACTATTACCATTTCCTTTTCAGATGCAATATCAATCACTTCTTTCAGGCAATTGATTTCATTCTGTAAAATCAGGTAATCCCCTGCCGTAAAGTTCCCCAGCACCTGCTTTATATACTCAATGTCATTTTCAAAATTTGCACCTCTAAAAAGAACAATACTGTTTTCTCCTGTATCTGAAACCTGGATCATTGCATTTCCTGTAGGGGTCTTTACTTTACGGATCAGTCTTGTATCCACGCCATATTCCGTGCAATATTCCATAAGCATACCGCCGTCTTCCCCCACATTGCCTGCATGATATACAGGTACCCCTGCTTTTGCAAGGGCCACGGACTGATTAAGTCCTTTTCCACCCGGATATAGTTTTAGTTCCTTAGAGGATATGGTTTCCCCTGGTTTTACAATATATTCCACACAGTACACATTATCAATATTCAAAGAGCCAAAACTCAGTATCTCCATTCTCTATATTCCCGCCTTTAAAGTTAATCATTACAACGGATCAGCGCCTTGATGAAGCCTGCCGGCTTGTGTTCCAATTCATACTGGCAGCGGTCAAACTCTTCCAGGGGATAGATATGCCTGGGATTTACCGTACCCGTGAATTTCCACTGCCCCCTGGCAATTAAATCCAGTGCCTGACGGCAATAACGTGTGGCCAGGTCATCATCCCGTATCTGGGTGTTAAGGACCTTCATCATTTTATAGTTCCATTGCTGGAAGTCAATGTTCCTGTCCCCGCCAAGATGATAACCGCCGATTCCCAGACAGCCTGCCATACCGGTAATATCGCCTGCCAGGCGAAGGGCGCTGCCGGTCCCTGCAAACTCCTCCACGCGGCTGAATCCAATAGAAAACATCTCCTTTTTCCGTCCCGGTCCTAAAACATGCCCTCCAAAATTATGTTTTGAAAAGAAATACTCTTCTGGCAGCGTGTCAGGAGAATAGACAACATCCGCTCCATATTTTAGCGCGTTTTCCCTTGCTTCCTCACGTATATCAACACCTATTATGGTTCCCGCACCCATTGCGCGCATTAAGGAGATGGTTCCCAGCCCCATATAACCGCAGCCCACAACCACAAAGGGATCTCCAGGGGCTGCCAGCGCCATCTGTGCCCCAACATTTATAAGGCATGCCAGCGCTTCCCCCATTGCATCCTCATCCGCTACCGCTTCCGGTATCACCACACAGTTCTCTTCCTTCATAATTGTATACTGTGAATAACAGGGGCTGGATAAGCCTGTTACCCGGTCATTCTTTTCTAACCCTGTAACCCCCTGGCCCACTGCTTCAATTGTGCCCATGGGTTCATGGCCAAAGGTCTGACCGTTAACCGCGGTCTTCCATGGCTCCAGTTCCGAACTGCAGACACCGCAGTACTTCATCTTTACCAATACTTCACCCGGACCAGGAGTGGGTATTTCAATGTCTATGACCCTGCTCTTAGCCGGCCCTTCCATGATAAGTGATTTCATAAAAATATCTCCTTCCTGTAATCATGATACCGCAGACAAGCGCGGTCCGTTAATCAGTCTTTTAGTTTATCAATGGCAACAGCAATTACTAATACAGCTCCCAACGCAACAAACTGGTAATACGGGGAAATCTTCATTATATTTAATGCATTGGAAATCATCCCCATAATCAGGGATCCAAGAAGCGTCCCCCACATCCTTCCGCGTCCAGCCTTGGCAGATGTCCCGCCTATTGTTACAGCTGCAATAGCCTCCAGGCCGGTGTTGGCACAGGCAGTGGGCTGACCGGAAAACATGCGGGATGCAAGAATCACACCGGCAAGACCTGCCGTCAGGCCACCGATTGCAAAAAACAGGACCTTATTCCGTTTAACCGGTATTCCAGATAACTGTGCTGCCTCCGTATTACCTCCGATTGCATAAGCCGAACGCCCAAACTTAGTATATTTCAGCACGAACCAGGCAATAAAGTATAATACAAACATAATGATGATCGGCACCGGGATTTTGCCGATATATCCCCTTCCAATTACTTCAAACTTTTCTGTCATGCCAATAACCGGATACGCATTGGTCAGAAGGAGGGCCGCGCCTTTATATATATAAGAAACACCTAAGGTTACGATAAATGATGGTATTTTCAGATATGTATGGAATATGCCGCAGAGTGCGCCGCAAAGCGCGGAAATCCCAATGGCAATTATAATGGCCGCCAGAATGCCTGCATATCCATAGGATGCCAGAATGCCTATCTCCTCCTTCAGGAGCATACAGGCTATGACTCCTGCCAGGGCAGCATTGGCTCCTGCCGACAAATCAATTTCGTCAATTAACATTATGAATGTCATCCCAATTGCAGCTACGCCTGAAATAGAAATCTGGCGGAATAAATTCACAAAGTTATCCACAGTAAAGAAATCCTGCGATACCATGGAAACCAGGGTAATCATAAGTATAAGCAGGATATACAGACTGTAATTGCTGATATTCCTAACAACAGCTTTCGCGCTTGTCTCACCTTTCCGTCTTTCAAATAACCTAATTTGCTCCATTTGCTTTTCCTCCCTCTACCGTTGCCAAATACATGATGGATTTTTGGTTCATCTCCCCGCCGGTGACTTCACCGGAAATTTTACCTTCATGCATTACAATGATTCGGTCGCACATACCAATCAGTTCAGGCAGTTCCGATGAGACAAATATGATTACCTTTCCTTCCCTGGCCAGCTGAATGATTATATTGTATATTTCATATTTTGCATTAACATCAATTCCCCGGGTGGGTTCATCTAAAATAATGATATCCGGATTGCAATTCAGCCACTTGGCCACTGCTATCTTCTGCTGGTTTCCCCCGCTTAAGAATTTTGCATATTGGGTCTGTCCCGGTGTTTTAATGAGAAGCTTGTCTATATATTTGGCGCAAACCTGCTTTTCTTTTTGAGGGTCCAGATAAAACCATGTTTTCTGATGCTCATAGTTAGCCATTATTATATTTTCCCGAACATTTAATGCAAGGACCAGACCCTGCCTCCGTCTGTCCTCAGGCACCAGGCCAATACCAAAACGGATGGCATCCTTTTCATTGCGGATATGTACTTTTTTTCCTCCAATCAGGACTGTTCCGCCTTTGATTTTGTCCGCGCCGAATATCAGGCGCATGAGTTCCGTCCTGCCAGCCCCGACCAGCCCTGCAAAACCAAGGATTTCACCTTTATGCGCCACAAAAGAAGACGGATGCACCCGCTTTCCCCCGTCTGTCAGATTCCTTACTTCCAGATATTCCTCTCCGATTTCATTGTCCCTTTCAGGATAAATTTCTGTCAATGACCGCCCTACAATATATTCTATGATTTGATCCAATGTCAGTTCAGAAATCGGGGCGGCTGTAATAAACTGCCCATCACGCAGTATGACTGTATTGGTACATATCTCAAAGACCTCGTCCATTCTATGGGTAATGAATATCATGGTCACATCTTTTTTATTCAGGCTTCTGACAACATTAAAAAGCTTTTGTGTCTCGCTCTCCGTCAGCGCAGAGGTAGGTTCATCCATGATCAGTATCTTAGAGTTCAAAGAAACTGCTTTGCAGATTTCCACCATTTGCTGCTCTGCAACTGTCAAAGTATTTACAATATCGGTCGGCCGGATATTAATATCAATCTCATCAATGATGGCCTGCGCCATCTGGTTCATACGCTTCCAGTCTATCATTCCGTTTTTCTTGGGCTGCCTTCTCATAAAAATATTTTCAGCCACTGTTAAGCCCGGAACCAGGTTAAACTCCTGGTAAATGATTGCTACGCCAAGACGTTCCGAATCTTCAGGACATGTAATATCGGCTGGCTTTCCATCAATATAAATCTCTCCTTCATCTTTTATGTAAGCGCCTGCTAAAATCTTCATTAAGGTGGACTTTCCAGCCCCATTTTCTCCCAGCAGCGCCAGTATTTCCCCCTTCCTTACCGTAAAACTGACATCCTTTAGTGCCTGAACACCTGGAAAGTATTTTCCGATTCCTTTGAATTCCAATATATAGTCCGCATCACTGCCCACCTTCATATGAATTCCTCCGTTTCATGCAGTTTATTCATTTCCTGGTAAGAGAGACAGCATACCGGCCCGCCCAATGACAGGGCCGGATCAGCTGTCTCCCTTTACCTATTAATTGAGAGCAATCTCTTCTGCTGTAATTATCTTTCCGCCATATGTATAAAGGCCAACGCCTGCATTCATATACTTCTGGTCTTCCGGCAGCTGCTTTCCAGGAATGACATAATCACGAATGGTCTGGACAGCGATTTCCCCCATTTTTTCCGGATACTGCATAACGGTTGCCAAATAAGGTGAATCTTCGGATTTATCAATCGCTCCCTTTTCTTCATCCGTAGCATCAAATCCAATTACCTTTGTGTGATTGTTCTTTGCAGATATAATTGCATCATATGCCCCCATACCAGCCTGAGCGCTATACCCAAAAACAAGGTCCAGGCTGCTGTGGGAAGACAGCACGTCCTCCATTGTTGACATAAAGTCCTGCCTGTCAGATGATTTCCCAAAGGTCTCCGTGTGGGCGTTTGGGAAAACCTTACATATCTCTTCCTCAAACCCTTCTGCCCTGTCCTTTGCAGATGTTCCTGCCGGAGGAATTAAAAGAACAACATCTAATTCTTCATTTTTATCCACGTCTTTTAAATACTCCTGCGCAACCCATTTTCCTGCCGTGCGGCCGCCAATCCGATTGTCGGTGCCTATGGCCTGATATACAAAATCAGTTGGACCCGCATCACACAGGATGATAGGGATATCTGCATCAATCAGCGGGGTACAGATATTCTTCAGCGTGTCAAAATTCTGGTATGTCATGATGACAGCCTTACAATCCATTTGGATAAAATTCTCAATGGAATTCATCTGCACCTGCTCATCACCATTACAATCTACAAATGCAATCTCGAAATCCTCCCCTGCCGCTTTCTCAATTCCCCTCTGCATATCCTGGTAAAATGGGAACTGGAGGGTAGCCAGGCTGACTCCTATGACCGGTTTTTCTTTCTGTGCCTCCTGCCCCTGCGTTTCTTTACCCTCAGTCACCTGGACAGCCTTATCTGCCTTTGCATCAGAACACCCCGCCAAAACAGAAACACTTACCATCAATATTCCCAGAAATCCTGCTAATTTCTTTCTTAACATGAAGTCTCTCCTTCTCAAAATGTAATTACGCCTTTCATATAACCATCTTCCTTACTTACCGACTTTTCAAAAATGATCTGGCAATCCCTGAAATCCGCCACATGTGTCACAAGATCCTGGGGTGTATAGACCCCCTTATCAATCATTGCTTTTGTCTGTTTCATGACATCTGTATAATGGCGGTTACTCATCGGCGACAGATTATAAACAGTAAGCCCGCCCAGATGCCATTTTGTTCCGTCAAAGGTCATCTCATGACGGTGCCATGATCCAATGGTCAGTTTGCCTGCTTCATAGCGGATTAGTTCATTGGCCAGTTCAAACCCGGAATTAGATGCGGAAAATTCAATTACCACATCAGCTCCGCCTTTTGCCTTTAACTCACGGATAGCTTCCTGTCCCTCTTCATCATATGGATCATACACCAGTCCGGCCCCATATTGCCTTGCCAGCGCCCGTCGTTCAGGTTTTTTTTCAAAAACAATGACCTTACCTGCCTGGGAGCCCCTCAATAATCCCATTAAGGTCAAAAGCCCCATATAACCGCACCCTACCAGCGCAACCGTGTCCCCTTCCTCTATCTGTGTTTTATTGAGAAGATTCACTACGCAGCAGGTAGGTTCAATAATCCATTTGCTCCAGTCATCAATCGTTTCAGGAAGCTTTGCCGCCCCTGCTGCAATGATGTTCAGATATTGGCTCATCATCTCATTGCTTCCTGCTCCAAGAAATACATTGTCCCCCACTTCAAAACCAGTTACACCTTCCCCAATTTTCCTTATAATTCCAATGGACTCATGCCCAATTGGGTATGGTGTGGGACCTGGCCCTGTTACTCCCTGAAACAGATAGGAGTCCCATGCACATACCCCGCATGCCTTCACCTCTACCTGAATCTGGCCAAAACCTGGTTCATCTGCTATCTCAACCGGCCTTACCTCAATCTTATTAGGTTCTGCAACCCAAACCGCATCACATTTCAATTTCTTTTCCTCCCTTATTTTCCTGCTTCTATTCTATAATCCAAGGACATCATGAATATACTTTCTTGAGGTCCGGGCAGACTCGTAGTTATTGACCCTGTTGAAATCCAGTTCTACCGTAAGATAACCGTCATATCCATGATCCTCCAGCACCTTTAACACGCCTGGGAAATCAATCACTCCCTGTCCAAGGGCGCGGAATCTTCTTGGCGGATACTCGGGATAAGAATCAGGATCTCCGTTAATATCCTTTAAATGAATGTACCGGGCCTTACCGGTACCCAGATATTTGTCAAATAGATATGCGGGTTCCATCCCACACAATACCGTATGGGCTGTATCCAGACAAAGCCCGATGTTTTCTTTTATGTGGGCCAGGAAAAAGTCAATCTGTTTTTCTGCTTCAATATAAGTTCCCCAATGCGGATGAAGATTCAGTTCAATCCCATTATCCCTACATAATTTTGCAATTTCATCAGCCTTCCCACAGACCGTAAGCAGGTCCGCATCCGTCACAACCTGTCCCGGCTTTTTTCTCGGGGGTTCCAGGTTCATAAGTACAAAACCATGTTCCTTTGCAAACCTGACACACCGTTTGGCAATAGCCATATCCTTTTGGAAATCGTCAGTAAGATAATGATAAATACAAACAAACTCCATGTTGTATTTTTTCATCACTTCATCAAACTCTTCCCTGTCATTCTCATAGATTTCGGATACGATGTTGAAATTTTCCATATACTCATATCCGCAATCCTTCAAGTCCCTCAGGGACTGCTCAAAATCCCTCTTCGGCAAGTGGCTGACCGGCCCCCAATTATTATACTCATCCTGCAGCCAGGACCATGCTGTGTACGCTACCTTCATGCTTATTCCTCCTTATTATTTAAAAATTGACACCTGCAACCAAAATTATATTGGCATAGGGTGTTGTTTCCCCTGTCCGTATGACTGCCTTTGCCTTGGCAGCCATTTCCTTAAATTCCTCATGCGCAATACGTCTGAATGGAACCTGTGGAAGGGCCTCAATGACAGTCCCATATGTATCCTGGCTTTTATCCGCCATTTCTTCTGCAACGATAAAGGATTCTACCACCATCTCGTCTATGACAGAATGAAGTACCGCACCAAAATCCGGTATCCCCCGGATTAATGAAATGTCGATGACAGGAATACCAGAGGGCACCGGAAGCCCTGCATCTGCAATCACCAGATATTCCGTATGCCCCATAGCTGCAATGGCAGATAATATCTGCGGATTCAATAAACCATCTTTTTTCATCTATGTCCCACCGCCTCGTTATTTAATAACTCCATTTTAGCCAATTGTGATATCGCTGTATATATACCCTTGTTACGAATATAGCGTTGTGGCATATTGCTTTTCATGTCACAACAAAACGCGCCATTCATTGTACTATTAGTACAATATTTACCATGCACGTCCCCACTTATATTGTGCTATATTTACATATCCCAGTTTTCAGGGTATAATCTGTCTATTACAAAACCGGGCCGGTGAACCAATACTAAGATAAAGGAGGACAGCCATGTCAATTACCTGTGAAGATTTAATGGGTTTAAAGCATTTTCAAAGCATCAAATTATTGGCAGGACATTCAGGTATACACCGTACCGTCACCTGGCCCTATGTAGTAATCACCCCATCTGTTGAAGAATGGCTTAACAGCGGGGAAATATTATTTATCATAAACTCCAATGAACAGAATATGTCTAATTGGGAATTTCTTAAGAGGATCATCATAGACTGCAGCAGCAAACGGATTTCGGGAATCGTACTGGTAGGCAGTGTTTCGGACCTTGATTCAATCCCGCAAAATGTCCTTAAGCTTTCAGATGATTATGCGACGCCCTTATATGCAATGCCATGGGATCTCAAACTGATTAACGTTACAAAGGAAATAATCGACCTGATTGTCTCAGATAAGAATATCCAGAAAAAAAGAGAGATTTTTATTGAACGCCTGCTGTTTTCAGAAGGGGATACCGCAGATTCACTTCAAGACTATGCCATACTGCACTCCATTCCTGTTAAAAGCCTGCATTTTATTTTCAGCCTTACAGTCACCCAGACAATCCTTTCAGAAGGTAATGCCGCTGTTTCTGAAACAATGAGCATCTTAAAGTCCATTGGCGAGCTGAATGGAAACCGGTTTCCTATCATCATGATTCCATCCGGAGATACGATCATCGGTTTTTGCAGTGTGGATTCTGACATTCAGGTCACTCATGCAGTGGATTATATAACAGCCATATATAAATTGCTGATTACCAAATATACCCCCCGGCATTATGCGTTAGCCTTTGGCAGCCCTTACCTGTCATTGGCAGATATGTCCCTGAGTTACAAAGAGTCAAAGCAGGCCTTGTATTTTATCAAAAAAACTAACCCTGAAAACCATATTGCCCGCTTTGATACACTGACCCTATACCGGTTGTTTTTTGATATCAATGATTTCATTCCGAAATCAGCATCCTTATTTGTGGATAAAAACCTGAAAACCTTAATGGATTATGATGAAAAAAATGGTTCGGAATTAATTACTACCCTAAAATTCTTCCTGCAGCACAACTGTAACTTAATAAAAACCGCAGATGCCCTATATATACACCGAAACACATTGATATATCGCTTAAATATCATCAAACGCACATTAAATGATAACCTTGACAGCGCCCTCACCAGAATGTCCCTTTTCTTAAGTATCCTATATCACGAATTTACGCAAAGCAGTAATTAAACCCAGGGCAGGAGAATGCATTCCTCCTGCCCTGTCTGTCTCTTCTAAATCATTCAATTTACTATACCAGCAGCTCATGTCCTGTCTGACAGACAGGTTTCTCCTTTTTAAATAACAGTTTTCCGTGTCTGACCGAACACAGTACATCTGCCCTGCTTTGTACCGCGTCAAAAGGCGTCCCGGCGTCCAGGATGATAAAGTCCGCCATTCTTCCCTCTTTAATACCATAGGCGTCCAGATTCATTGTTTTTGCACCATGGACCGTTATCAAATCCAATGCATTTTCAATCTCCTTTAACGACATCAGCTGGCATGCATGAAGCCCGATATCCAGGATATTCATCAGGTTTCCGTTGCCAAGGGGATACCATGGGTCTGAAATTGAATCCTGTGCAAATGATACATTCAGCCCTGCCTCCAATAATTCCTTCACCCGTGTGATGCCCCTTCTTTTAGGATAGCTGTCCTGCCTTCCCTGAAGATATAAATTCTCTGCCGGACAGACTGCAAATCTTATCCCTGCCCTGCGCAGAAGCTTAAACAGTTTAAATGTATATGCATTATTGTAAGATGCCATGGCTGAGGCGTGGCTGGCCGTGGTCCTTGCACCTATTCCATTAACATGGGCAAGATAGGCCAGCTGTTCTAAAAAATGGGAATGTTCATCGTCCGTTTCATCACAATGCACATCAATCATCCTGTCATATTTTACTGCCAGTTCAACTACTTTTTTTAGGGATGCCCTTCCCAGTTCCTCTGTATATTCAAAATGAGGGATTGCGCCAATGGCATCTGCCCCCATCCTAAGTGCTTCCTCCAGCAGTTCCTCTGCCTTTGGATAGCAATATAATCCCTCCTGAGGAAATGCAACAATCTGGATTTCTACCAGGTCCCTATATTCTTCTTTGAGTTCCAGAAGTGCCTTCAGGCCTGTGAGATCAGGGTCTGTGATATCCACGTGTGTCCTGACATATTGTATGCCGCTTAAGATCTGATGCTTCAGCGCCCTTTTCGCCCGTTCTTTTACCGTTTGTACATCATCTGATTTTTTTATCTCCGACCATCTGGCAATTCCTTCAAACAACGTGCCTGTCCTGTTGATTGCGCTTGGGTGGAATGCAGTGTATGTATAGTCCAGATGGATGTGGGATTCCACATAGGGAGGTACCATGAGATGACTTTTTAAGTCATGGCAGACAGCGTCCCCCACTTCATATCCTGGCTCCTTCGATATATGGATTATCCTTCCTTCATCAATCAAAATATCTGCCAATCCCTGCTGATATATATTTACATTTTTCAATACCACTCTATTCTTGTGCATCCCAATCTCCTCCGCAATCATAATACATATAAAATATCATACTTTCCTTTAGCGGGCATTGTACCATGATACCAATTTTTATATCCTGTAATTGTACCTTGATTCATGATGGAACGGAATTAATTTCATACTTTCAGTACAATGCGGATTCCTTACTTTTATTATATACTTTTCATAAATAAAGGTATGGTTTTAGAAGGAGGTCACTTATATGAATACACGTTGGGATTTAATCAGGATGGAGAAAATGACATGGATGGATTTTGCACAGAAAACGGATTCTTTCATTATTCTTCCGGTTGGTTCCATGGAGCAGCATGGTCCGCATCTGCCGCTGAACGCAGACTCAGTCATAGCAGAAAATTTTTCATTCCGGTTAGCAGAAGAATTAGATGCCGTTGTTGCCCCTACCCTTAAGTATGGGTATAAATCAAAGCCTTTAAGCGGGGGCGGACCGCTGTTTCCCGGAACCATTGATTTAAGCGGCCTGACACTGCAGACTAATATCATGGAACTGATTGATGAATTCTACAAGGATGGTTTTCGAAAGATCTTCATACTGAATGCCCATTTTGAAAATGAGGCATTTATTGTTGAGGCACTTGATATTGCTTCATCAAAATACGGGGATGACCTGCTTCTGATTACATCCAATTGGTGGGATCCCCTTCCTCAGGAAACCATTGACGCCGTCTTTGACCAGATACCATTTCCGGGATGGGCCCTGGAGCATGCTGCGGTCACGGAAACTTCCCTGATGATGTATTTTGCACCTGATTTAGTTCATGAAGAACGGATGGTTGATACAAAAGGCGCCATACCTTGCTGTTATATCAAATATCCCATTGAAAAGGACGCGATACCTGGTACCGGCGTTCTGGCAACTGCCTATTCTTCATCCGCGGAAAAGGGGAAAATTCTTTCAGACGCAGTGTTAAAGCGATTGATAGATATTTTAACTCCTTACTGTAGTTGAAAAAGTCAGGCAGCTTATATGCCTGACTTTTTCAACGCTTGATACCGGATAGCATACCGGATGATGAAATGAACTTTAAAACCCTTTAATCAACTCGCCATTCTTCGGCTCAAATCTTCCGGTAAAGAAACGCAGCACCTCCGGCTCATACACCCATTTAAGTCCGCTGATATCATGTCTCTTCTGATACAGCTGGATGATTGCATCAGCCACATAGTCCAGATGGGCATAGGTATAAACCCTTCTCGGAATGGTCAGGCGGATGGTCTCCAGCTTCGGAACATGGTTCTCGCCGGTCTTTGGGTCACGGCCCGCGGAAATGATTCCGCGCTCCATGGTCCTCACGCCGGAATATTCATAAACAGCCGCTGCCAGGGCCTGGGCCGGGAAATCCTCTTCCTGGACCAGATGGTCAAGGAATGCGCGTGCATCCACAAAGATTGCATGGCCGCCGTAAGGCTTTACCATTGGCACGCCTGCCGCATCCAGTTTCTCGCCCAGGTAGCGGATCTGGTTCACACGGTGGCTGATATAGTTAAATTCCATGGATTCCCTGAGACCGATAGCCATTGCTTCCATATCCCTGCCGGCCATTCCGCCGTAGGTAGGCATGCCTTCAAACTGTACAACAGTACCGCAGGCACGTACATATAAGTCCTTGTCATTCATGCACAGGAAGCCGCCGATGTTGGTCAGGCAGTCCTTCTTGCCGGACATGGTGCAGCCGTCGCCGTAGGAGAACATCTCATGGACGATTTCCTTAATGGTCCTGTCCTCATAACCCTTTTCCCTTGTCTTGATGAAATACGCGTTCTCAACACATCTTGTGGCATCAAACATCACCTTGATGCCGTGCTTGTGTGCCAGTTCGGATACTGCCTTGATGTTGGCCATGGCAACCGGCTGTCCGCCTGCCAGGTTAACGGTCACCGCAAGGCAGATATATGGAATCTTATCAGCGCCCACTTCGTCAATCAGGGCCTGGAACTTATTCAGGTCAATATTGCCCTTGAAATCAAGGATTGCATTGGGGTCGTGGGCCTCGTCGATAATGACGTCGCGGAAGGTTGCGCCGTTGCGTTCCTGATGGAAACGTGTGGTTGTGAAATACATGTTGCCGGGTACATAATCGCCTGGCTTAATGGTAAGTGTGGAAAGGATATTCTCTGCGCCGCGTCCCTGATGGGTGGGTACCACATACTTGAATCCGAACAGCTCCTGTACCGTTGCCTCAAGGTGGTAGAAGTTCTTGGAACCGCCGTAGGCTTCATCGCCTAACATCAGTCCTGCCCACTGCCTGTCACTCATTGCATTGGTCCCGGAATCGGTCAGAAGGTCGATGAAACATTCTTCTGATTTCAGTAAAAAAGTGTTATATCCGGCTTCCTTGATGGCTGCCTTCCTCTCTTCCTTGTTCAGGTTGCCCATGTGCTCCACCATTTTGATTTTAAATGGCTCCGGTGCGAAATTCATCATATCCATATTTAAATCCTCCTTATTTTATATAATGATTTTTTCATTTCTGTTAACTTTTTTGTCTTTCATCATGTACTGTTGCTCATAATCCCTGAGGGCTGAAATTGCCTGGCCTGAAAGGGGTATAATGGCAAGCATGTTAAAGATTGTCATTAATCCAACCCCTAAATCCCCCAGATCCCACACAAATGTGTATGCGGCAACCCCGCCTATAAAAAGCATTGCCAGCGCAAACAGCTTATAGCCAGTCTGGGCTTTCCAGGTATCCCCGAAAATATAAGCCACATTACATCTTGCATAGTAAAGGATGCCGATAAAGGTTGAAAAACTGAACATGAACAGGATGATGGCTATAAAAACAACCCCGAACTTGCCCATATGATAATTCATGGCCGCCTGCAGCAGATCCATTCCCACCAGTCCCTCAATGGCCTCCCCGGGAGCCAGCAGCATGATGAATGCAGAACAGCTGCAGATTACCAGGGTATCGATGAATACTCCCAATGACTGGATCAGTCCCTGTTTCACAGGATGGCTGACCTCTGCAGCAGCGGCAGCACAGGGTGCGGAACCGCTTCCTGCCTCATTGGAGAACAGACCCCTTTTTACCCCATTCATGACCACTGCCCCAAGGCCGCCCCCAACAATGGGCTTTAACCCAAATGCCTGTGAAAAAATGTTATTAAGCACCACCGGCAAATAAGTAATATTTTTTAAGATAATAAACAGTGTTATGGCAAAATACGCACAGGCCATGACCGGAACCACTCTATCCAGGACCTTTACCGTGGCATTCTTCCTGAGTACAATCAGTGCAGACATGACCACCAGGACAATCGTGGTAGCCAGCTGAGGAATACCAAATGCATTTTTAAAGGAGGATGTTACGGAATTGGCAACCACCTGGCTGATTCCTGCCCAGCACAGAAGGCCGGAAAATGCAAATGCCAGGCCCAGGAATGTGAATTTGCAGCCTCTTGTATAATAGGTCTGCTTGTCACTTGCAACATATTCAGCCTCATTATGTACATCCTTTACAAAAATATCCTCCCGCTTAACCTTGGTAATAATCCTCATGCGGTCCATGAAATAGGCCGGACCTCCCCTAAATCCGCCATAAAGAGGATCCTTCTCTTTATAAATCTGAGCCAGGGTTGATTCAATAAAGGCGCTGGATGAGCCAATCAATGCCGACAGCCACATCCAAAAAACCGCTCCTGCCCCGCCAAAGGATATGGCGGCCACAACTCCTGCCAGGTTCCCCATGCCAACCCTGGTAGCGGTGGCAATAATCAGCGCCTGTAAGCCTGATATTGAACCCTTTTCATTACTGCTCTTTTTCTCCAGCGTAACCCTGACCATTTCCGGAAACAGCCGGAAGGGCAGAAACCGTGTCTTACAGGTAAAATAAATACCTGCAGGTATCAGGATAATAACCAGCAGCGATATGCCAAACCGGGTTTCTCCATTGGAAAACTCAAGGATAAACAAATCCCCCCATAAAAGTTCGTTCAATGATGTGATTACCTTCACGATCATCTGTAATATCCGCTCAAAAATAATCATTCCCCCCTGTCATAATTTGTTTGTTTAACAATTTACGTCCATGATTTGTCTTTGCATCTCTCCGCGGCTTTATGATGCGTGATGCGTGATGCATCACTTGTGATTCTTATTATACAGCATTTTAACCAATAGTCAAGGGGGATTTTAAAATAATTCTGATATTATGCACATCCTGTTATGCACATTCCCATAGTTTTATTGCATTTGACCCAAATGTGTAGTAGAATAGGCGTAATTATGAAGGGAAGATGGTGGATACGGAACGTCTATGGCTGAAAACATTATAAAACTCACATTAAGTGAACAGATTTACAACATCTTAAAAGAGGACATCCTTGCAGGAACCATACCCCTTGGCGCCAAGCTCACGAACCGTGAGCTGCAGGAACGCTTTCAGGTTTCCTCCACTCCCATAAGGGATGCCATCAATAAGCTGAACCAGGATGGTCTGATTGGCGAGGTGACAAAAACCGGCGCCCAGCTAATCAGTTTTGATTTTGAATACTCCGGGGAGCTGAATGAATTCATCCTCGCCCTGTCCTGCCAGGCCGTGGCCCTTTCTGCGCGCAGCAGCCAAACCCGGCAGGTAACGGAGGAACTTTACCGCAACCTAAAAGCTATGGCCGAGGCCCAGGATGACGAGGCATATTTTGACGCGGATTACCGCTTCCACAAGGCATTCTTTGATTACTGCGGCAACCGTTTCTTAAAGGAAACCTACAAGAGATACAACCTGATACGGTTCCTGCTGATGCGGCACGCGGTCCGCACCCTGGAACACAGGACCTCCTCTATCCGGCAGCACAGGCTGATTACGGAAGCTTATGAGGATGGGGATTATAAGCTGGCGGAGAAGCTGACAGAGGAGCACTACCGGTATGGTGTGCATTTGATTGATGGGGAACCAGATTAATTCTGGGAATAGAGCTTCTTATTGCCTTACAGCCTCCGAAATCCCTTCGCTAAATGTGGGATGGGGGAATATGGCCTTTGCCATGTCCTCCAGCGTCAGCTCATTGACAATGGCCACCGCAAACTGGCTAATCATATCCGTGGCCCTGGCACACATCATCTGGGCGCCCAGGATACAGTGGCTTTTGCTGTCCGCAACTACCTTTATGAAACCGCGCTCCTGTTGGGAGAGAAGGGATTTTCCATTGGCTGACATCAGGTATTTCCTGGTGATGACAGATATGCCCTTTTCCTTTGCCTCATCCACGGTGATTCCCACACAGCCGATTTCCGGACTGGTGTAGACACAGGAGGGGACGATATCCAGACGGATGCCCGCCTCCTCACCTGCCATATGGGCCACTGCGCTGCGCCCCTGGGCCGTGGCCGCATGGGCCAGCTGGATGCCTCCGGCAACATCCCCAATGGCATATATGCCGGGAACGCTGGTTTCATGATTCCCATCCGTCACGATACGGCCGCGTTCCATTGCCATATCCTTGATGTCCTGGCTGCTTTCCTCTGATATGAGCCCGCCTGTATAGGCCCTGCGGCCCGTGGCAATCAGGATGCCGTCAGCCGTAACCTCCCATGCCTTGTCCTTCTCCACGAACCGGCAGGCCAGTCCCCTGCCGTCCCCTGCCCTAAGGATTTCCTCCACCCTGGCGCCTGTATGGATGTCCGTACCCCGCTTTTTCAAAATCATCTTAAGGTTCTGGGCTATTTCCTTGTCCATTCCGGGCAGGATGCGGTCCAGGGCCTCGATTACGGTCACAGGGTGTCCAAGGGAACTGTAGATTGAGGCAAATTCCATTCCAATCACACCGCCGCCTATGATGATTAAATGCCCGAACATGTCCTGCTTATCCAGCAGACCGTCGCTGGTCACCACCCCCGGCAGGTCTGCTCCTGGAATCGGAGGGCAGGCCGGCACAGAGCCCGTGGCAATCAGTATATGGTCAGTCTCCAGAAGGACCGGTTCACCGCTTTCCGACCGGACCGATACGTGGCAACGGTCCACTATTGTTCCTGTCCCACTGTAAACCGCAATTTTATTTGTCTTCATCAGGGCAGCGATTCCGGCCCTCAGCTGATTAATGGCCTCCTGTTTGCGCTGCTGCACCATGGCCATGTCAACGGCTGCCTGGTCTGCCCGAAGGCCGATGGATGGCCCTGACTGAAGTTCATGATATAGTTCCGCTGTATGCAGGATGGTCTTTGTGGGGATACATCCCCGGTTCAGGCAGGTCCCGCCAAGTTCACGGTTCTCCACCAGCGCCACCCTCATACCCTTCCTGGCCCCTTCAACCGCTGCCTCATACCCGCCCGGTCCTGCGCCTATAACCACCAGATTCCATCTGTCTGCCATATCATTAACCTCTCTTTCACTCCTGCTCTATATCCTGGCGCCAGGCGGCACCAGACCTTCTGTTACATGGATTCCTTTATGAGGGACAGGATGTCCTGTCTTATCCCGCCTTCTGTTCCCGCTTCTTTAACTGCCTCGCACATGGCATTCCCATCGTACGGACAGCCCTTTAGTCTCTCTGACAGATTCCCAATCAGTTCCTGGTCCATGGCATCGGAAAACACATTAACCTCCTGTATCCTGCCCCCGTCCACATGAAACTGCATCTGGATCCCACCCCAGGCAAAGCGCTGCTCCATCTCATGTTCAAAAGGAATCTTCCTGCCGTATTTCCACTGCCAGGATTCAAACTTTTCCGTCAGCGGGCCTATGGCATCCTCCGGGAGTTCCTTCTCTTCCATCTTCTCAGCAACCTGTCCATATACCTGGGAAAATGCCTCCGCCAAAGCAGCCTTCACCCTGTCCACTGTCAGACCGGGACAGAACTCGTCCAGATTGGCCACCCTTGACTTTACAGAGGATACTCCTTTGGATGCCAGCTTTTCCCGCGGCACATTCAGGTATCTTGACATATTTTCCTTGTCAGCATGGACCAGCAGGGTCCCGTGATGGTAACAGCAGTCTCCTGTCTGGTAAAATGCATTGCCGGAAAATTTTCTCCCCTCAACCGTAATATCATTGCGCCCGGTTTTCTCTGCCTGGATTCCCAGCCTCCTGACTGCCTCCAGTATCACCTGCAGCTGGCGGTCCACGTCATAATCCGGCTTTCTTACAATAAATGTAAAATTCAAGTTGCCCAGGTCATGGAACACTGCCCCGCCGCCTGAAAGCCTGCGCACCAGGTAGCCTCCTTCTTCCTCAAGGAAATTCACCCTGCATTCCTTCCAGCAGTTCTGGTTCCTGCCAATCACCACCGTATGCCGGTTCTGCCACAGGAAAAGGATACAGGTTCCGTCAGGCACATGGTTGGTCATGTATTCCTCCATGGCCAGGTTCCTGTAAGGGTATGTATTATCTGTCTCCAGCCAGATCAGCCTGTTAATCATTCTGCCTCCTTCCGCGCAAATACTCCGTATGGTATATTACCCCATGACCTGCCAGTGCTTCCCGGCGTACATGACAGGGGCTATGTACCGGCGTTTTTACACCGGGCGCGGCCAGTGCCGCCCCATATCCCAGAAAACCTGCCCGGACAGCTTTCCCGGCTGCCCAGGCAGGTCTTCTATATTGGTCCGGTCAGCTTTCCCATGTGTACCGGAGCACCGGCTTACGCGCAGCCGTTACCTCATCCGGCCTTCCGATAGGCGTTGTGTGGGGTGCGCTGTGAAGTTCTTCCGGCGACGCCATGGCTGTCTCATATATCTTATGGAACACCTGGATGGCCTCATCCAGCGTCTCCTTTGACTCTGTCTCCGTGGGTTCCACCATCAGGGCCTCATGGACAATCAGCGGGAAGTACATGGTGGGCGGATGGATGCCGTAGTCCAGCAGCGCCTTGGCTATATCCATGGCCGTGACGCCATTTTTGTGCTTCATGCCCTCCAGGCTCATGACGAACTCATGCATGCAGGTCTCATTGTAAGCCATGTCATATACATCAGAAAGTTTTACCTTCATGTAATTTGCATTTAATACCGCATTGGAGGACGCCTCCCGTATCCCCTCCCTGCCAAGGCTCATGATATAGGTCAGGGCCTTTACGACCACCAGGAAATTGCCATAAAACTGCTTCACATCCCCGATGGATTCGGGCGCCCGTTCAAAGATATACCGGGCCGGGGACTTATCCCCTGCGCCGTCTCCTGTCTTATCTATAGCTGCCTCTCCTGCCGGATCCGCCGCCACCCTGACCCCCGGCAGATACGGCATCAGGAATTCCTTACAGCCAACGGGGCCGCTGCCCGGTCCGCCGCCGCCATGAGGCGTGGAAAATGTCTTGTGCAGGTTCAGGTGTACTACATCAAAGCCCATGTCTCCCGGGCGCACGATTCCCATGACCGCATTCAGGTTCGCGCCGTCATAGTAACACAGCCCGCCTGCCTCATGGACAATCCTTGTTATCTCCAGGATATTCTTATCAAACAATCCAACTGTATTGGGGTTGGTCAGCATAAGTCCTGCCGTGTCCTCCCCAACCGCCGCCCTCAGCTGCTCCAAATCCACACACCCGTCTTCCCTGGACGGTATGCTGATTACTTCATAACCGCACATGGACGCGCTGGCCGGGTTGGTGCCGTGGGCTGAATCCGGGACAATGATCTTGGTACGTCTGTCATCCTTTCTGTGTACATGGTATGCCTTGATTAACAGCAGGCCGGTAAATTCCCCATGGGCGCCGGCCGCGGGCTGGAAGGTCATGGCGTCCATGCCTGTAATCTCGCAAAGATACTTCTCCGCCAGGTAAAGGACCTCCATGGAGCCCTGAAGCGTGTCTGTGGGCTGCAGCGGATGGACGCATCTGAATCCTTTCAGCGCAGCAGCCTCCTCATTGACTTTGGGGTTGTACTTCATGGTACAGGAACCCAGGGGGTAGAACCCGTCATTCACGCCATGGGAGCGCTTTGCCAGCTGTGTGTAATGGCGGCTGATTTCATTTTCCGACATATGGGGCAGACGGGGGGGCGTCTCCCTTTTATGTTCCCCATCCAGGGATACCCTGGGTACATCACACCCACGGATAAGGTTTAAGCCTCTTCCGGCCGAGCCCTTTTCAAATACAAGTTTCATGAACCGCACACCTCCTTATGCCTGCATTCACCGTGAAGCACGTTTCGGACAATGGATGCGGTTTCATCCATTTCCTCCCTGGTATTGACTTCCGTTGCGCACCAGAGTATCTCCCTGTCAGACAGCTTAAGGCCCCCAAGGATTCCGTATTCCTCAAGCGCGCGAAGGATATGGTTACTGTCCGTGCACCTGCCTTCAGGGCTGACTGTCACAAACTCATGGAAAAATTCCCGGTCATGCTTTGGTTCAAGTCCGGCTTCCTTTAACACATCCCTAAGATAATGTGCCTTGGACATACACTGGGCCGCGGCTTCTGCCATGCCGTCCGCGCCCATGGCCGTCATATACACCGAAGCAGTGAGGGCGCACCATGCCTGGTTGGAGCAGACATTGGAACTGGCCTTTTCCCTGCGTATATGCTGTTCACGGGCCTGGAGGGTCAATACAAATGCTCTCTCGCCCTTATCATCCTTTGTCTCTCCAACGATACGGCCCGGAAGCTTCCTTGCCATGGCCGCGGTCGCTGCCATGAATCCCAGGTAGGGGCCGCCAAATGCCAGCGGCATGCCCAGGGGCTGACCGTCACCCACCGCAATATCGGCGCCGTACCCGGCAGGCGTCTTCATGATCCCCAGCGCCATGGGATTGCATCCCATGATGTATTTGGCGCCTGCATCATGTACAATGCGGCCCAGAACGTCCCCATCCTCCATATTGCCGAAGTAGTTTGGCTGCTGCACATAAAAACAGGCTGCCTGGGCGTCCTCCTTCATCATGCGGGCCAGGGCATCTGCATCCGTGACACCGCATTCCTCCGGCACAATGATTACTTTTGTATTGCTGCCAAAGCAGTATGTCTTAATCACCTCAATGACCCCGGGATTGGCTGCTCCGGAAACATAGACCGTGCTCCGCTTCCTGTCCCTGCACATGGCGGCTGCCTCGGCCGCTGCCGTTGCGCCGTCATAGATGGATGCATTGGATGCGTCCATGCCCGTCAGCTCGCATATCATGGTCTGGTACTCAAATATGGACTGGAGGATGCCCTGGCTGATTTCCGCCTGATAAGGCGTATAGGCAGTGACAAATTCCTCCTTGGATATCACGCTGGATACAATGGCCGGTATGTAATGGTTATAAGCACCTGCCCCGCGGAAGATGTGGCGGAACACCACGTTCTTACCGGCTATGTCCTCCATCTTCCCGATTACAGCCTGCTCGCTGAGACCCGGCATAAGATCCAGGCCGTCCTTCAGCTTTACCTCCTCCGGGATATGGGAAAACATTTCATCGAAACTGTTGAATCCTATCTCACGAAGCATTTCCTGCTGCTCCTGCTTCGTATCAGGCACATACGTCCCCATAAGCTACACCTCATTTCTGGCGGAATGGATTATTTTAATCAAGGGTCTTGATGTATGCATCATAGGCCGGTGCATCCATCAGTTCTTCCGTATCCGTAATATGCTCCACTTTAATGAACCATGCCTCATAGGGCGCTTCATTAATGGACTCAGGTGCGTCCAGAAGTCCTTCGTTAACCTCCGCCACCGTGCCTGTCACCGGTGAAAATACATCTGAAACAGCCTTCACGGATTCCACATCCGCAAACGTCTCACCTGCTTCCACCTCATCCCCTGCTTCCGGCAGGTTCACAAACACCAGGTCCCCCAGGGCATCCTGGGCATAATCGGTCAGGCCGATCAGGGCCGTCTCCTCATCCAGCATCTTTACCCACTCGTGTGATTTTGCGTACTTTAAATCTTTTGGAATATTCATTCTTAATACCTCCTCAAATTTTCTGGTTTTACTTTTTTAGTTTGTAAAACGGAAGCTTCACCACTTCCGCGGCCACACGCCGTCCGCGCACCTCTACCTCCACAGCCGTTCCCGGCTCCTTATATCCGATACCCACAAGCGCCATGGCCGCCGGATACCCAAGATAAGGGCAGTGTGTGCCGGACGTGGTCATCCCGATCTGCTGGTCTCCTATATACACCGGCTGGTGCTCCCTGATAATGCCTCTGCCTGTCACTTTAAGGCCAACACGCTTCCTGGTCAGCGGTCCTTTTTCCACCAGGGCCTTTTTCCCGATGAAATCTTCTTTATCCATCTTTACAAAAATCCCAAGTCCCGCCTCTTTTGGTGAAATGCAATCGTCCATCTCATGCCCGTACAGCGGCATGGAGGCCTCCAGCCTCAGGGTGTCCCTGGCCCCCAGGCCGCATGGGATCAGCCCTTCCTCCTGTCCCTTGTCCATAAGCAGCTCCCACATCCCCGGGGCGTCCTCAGGCGCCATGTAAATCTCCACCCCGTCTTCTCCCGTGTATCCTGTCCTGGAGATAATACACCGGATATCCCCAATCATGCAGTCAAACCGGCAGGTATAGTACTTATCCGGAATTTCTTCTTTGGCCACCTTCTTAAGGACATCCATGGCCTTTGGCCCCTGAAGGGCCAGCTGGGCCACGCGGTCGGAAATATCCTCAAACACCACATCCCCAAACTGGCGGGCCTTCATCCAGGCATAGTCCTTATCCTTATTGGCAGCGTTCACAACAATGAAGTAGCAGTTGTCCCTTACCTTATAGACAATCAGGTCGTCCACCACGCCTCCCTCTTCGTTGCACATGGGGCTGTATCGCGCCTGTCCCTCTGCCATGACCGTATAATCATTGGTCAGCAGCATGTTCAGGTTCTGAAGCGCATCCTTTCCCCTACAGATAATCTCACCCATGTGTGATACATCGAACAGGCCGCATCTGGTACGTACCGCCATGTGTTCCCCAATCACACCGGTGTCATACTGCACCGGCAGCAGATACCCTGCAAACGGGACTATCTTTCCCTTGTATTTCACATGTGTGTCATAGAGCGGCGTCTTGCGTTCAACAACCTCCGTCACTTCTGTGCCCATAAATGATTCCCCTCCTTTTTTATTCTCCGCTGCCCTTCACTCCATGAACAAAGTGCCTTCGGCACTTCAACTCCCCTAGCCCCTCATTCATGAGGGGAATTAGGGGTTTCTTTTTGTCATGTTTTCCTTCATAATAGTCTTATGAATATACTACAAAAGATTTTTACT
>Ga0129314_1000545_pt1 | contig 38578 bp, 33 predicted proteins | sample O1111metagenome_FD_94431 | JGI IMG/M metagenome (GOLD analysis project Ga0129314, IMG submission 94431) | Orangutan individual fecal microbial communities from fecal samples from Wisconsin, USA - O1111 metagenome | ecosystem: Host-associated > Mammals > Digestive system > Large intestine > Fecal... | reverse complement strand
CGATGACAGGCAGGCACTTTTACAGCTTTACAATGCCCTGCATGGGACAGCGTATACTGATCCACATGAGCTGCAGATTGTGACACTGGACAATGCAATTTATATTTCAAGGAAAAATGATCTTGCATTCCTGCTTGCAGGCTCAATCAACATGTATGAGCATCAGTCTACATTAAATCCCAATATGCCAGTGCGATTTTTGATCTATCTGGCACAGGAGTACCAGTTACTTGTGGAAAGTACTGATAGGAGTCTATATGGAAGTGAACTGATACCACTTCCTACGCCACAGTGTGTTGTGTTTTATAACGGGACAGCAGATACACCGGATGAATATGAATTACGACTATCTTCAGCATTCAGCAATCAGGATGTGGAGCCTGCTGTTGAAGTTGTTGTAAATGTCATCAATATCAACTATGGACACAACGAACACCTGATGCAGGGATGTGGACTGTTATCACAATATGCACAGTTTGTTGCAGTTACAAGGGAATATGCGAATAAATATGATAACCGTGAAGAAGCCATGAATGCCGCAATCGAGTATTGTATCGAGCATGGAATATTGGAGGATATTTTGAGAAAGCATAGAAGTCAGGTATTGGGATCATTACTGGAAGAATTTGATGAAAAGAAATATGCGAGGACATTGCGGGAAGAGGGCAGAGAAGCGGGCTATGAGGCTGGCTTGGAGCGAGGAATAGAACAGGAAAAATTCAGATTGCTTGTTAAACTGGTGAAAGATGGCAATCTGACTGTTCAAAAAGCAGCGATAGAGGCTGATATGACAGTATCGGAATTTGAGGAGAAATATTTGTGAATCGTTAAGTATTATTACAAAGATTATCAAGTATTAATATAGATAAATGACTAAAGAATATAAAAGTGGAAGGTAAATATATGTCAAGATTTACAGAAAGTCAAATTGCCGTGGAAGCAGTTAAGGTTGTAGAAGAATATGGTGAGCTTACAATGGGAGAATTGATTGATATATTAATTGAACGTCTGAAGCCATCAGGACATGATATGGCTATTATAGCAAATCGGAGTGATACATATTTTTCTCAAAAAGTAAGAAATTTACGGTCCCATTCTAATAAAGTTTTTTTTAGTAATGTATATTATGATAATGAAATGGATAAATATATTTCTTGTGAATGCAAGAAGATGAAAGATGTTCTTGAACAAAAACTATATATAGAAAAACTTGATCAAAAGAAGAATAGAACTGCAACATTCTACGCACGAAAAATAGATTTTGAAAGAATTAATAAAGAGCGTAAATTGATTGGTAATATAGGAGAGGAACTAGTTTATATTGACCAAATTGAGTTTGTAAAAAAACATATACCAGAATATTTGAAAAGTGTCAGACATGTTTCAAAAATAGAAGGTGATGGAGCTGGATATGACATATGCTCATTTGATGCAGATAAAAGGCTTGTATATATTGAAGTTAAATCTACAACGGGTAAAAAGGAAAATCCTTTTTTTATGTCAGCCCTAGAGTATGAATTTTATGAGTTACATAAGGAAAACTATGTTATAGCTAGAGTATATGAACTTAATACGGCTGCGAAAACAGGAAAAATAGAATATATATTAGGAACTGACTTTGAGAGTGTATTTGATAAAGACAGTTCCGCGTATAAAATAATTTATAAAAAATAGAAAGAATATTTTGAAACAAAGAGCCATTCTAAGGGTATAATGTGCAAAAGTACACATATATTATATCAAATATGAAATCAAACAAATTTCTGGGGCATTCGTGAAAAATAATTTGAAAAGTTTTAAGACACTGCTTGGAGTTTTTTTGACAGTGGCGTTTGTTTCGATTGGTTATTTTGAAAAAACAGATCCGGTAAAAGAGGTTAGTGGAGATACAGCCCGGACTGCTGCAGATGTTACGGCAGAGGACAATGTTATGTCAACTAAAAAGATCGCACTTACTTTTGACGACGGACCTCATCCGACCTATACACCAATGCTTTTAGATGGACTGAAAGAACGTGGAATTCATGCCACGTTCTTTTTACTTGGACAATCTGCGCAAAATTACCCGGATCTTGTCAGGCGCATGCAGGAGGAAGGACATCTGATAGGAAATCATACATTTTACCATACGGATCTTAAAAATGCAGATGCGGTAATGATCAACCGGGAGGTTGTAAAGACCAATGAGGTAATAGAAAAAATAACCGGAGAGGCACCTCAGTATATCAGACCGCCCTTTGGAAGCCATAATGACAATCTGGAGGAAATGACAGGCATGCCTGTTGTTTTATGGACGGTTGATCCTTTGGACTGGTGCTGTGAGGATGCTGCAACGATTGTGCGACGGATTGAGGAAAATATACAGGACAACGCAATCATACTGATGCATGATTCTTATAAACCAAGTGTTATGGCGGCACTGACAGTAGTAGATGAGCTGCAAAAGCAGGGGTATGAGTTTGTGACGGTGGATGAGATCCTGTTTGAATAAGATTTTATAGCAGCCGGTCTGAAATGTTAAATTTTGGTGTAAATATTGAATGATTCACGTACTTCGTATATTATGATATCAGGATCGCCCCGCCAAACATGAGAAAGTAGCGATTTACGTAGTAAATCAGCGGATTTCGAATGTTTGAGAATTGCGGGAGCTGCTTTGCAGCGGAGCAATTCGTGGATATCATATCAGAGAGTGAGTATGAAAGCCTGCTGATGGTGATATCGGCGAAAAGAGCCATCGGATGGCTGATCACAATTAGTAGTAGGAACAGAAATAATAGGATCAACAATCATGGATAGTATGAATTTATTTGATTATATGCGGCAAAACAGTCAGGAAAAGGAATCGCCGCTTGCTGCACGTATGCGTCCGACAACGCTCGATGAAGTGGTGGGGCAGCAGCATATCATTGGAAAAGACAAGCTGTTGTACCGCGCTATCATGGCGGACAAGCTGGGCAGTGTCATTTTTTACGGACCTCCGGGAACCGGAAAGACAACGCTTGCCAAGGTCATAGCCAATACCACAAGTGCCGAATTTACGCAGATCAACGCGACGGTTGCCGGCAAAAAGGATATGGAAGAGGTCGTGCAGAAGGCGAAAGACACATTCGGCATGTACGGCAAACGGACGATCCTGTTTGTGGACGAGATCCATCGGTTTAATAAGGGGCAGCAGGATTATCTGCTTCCGTTTGTGGAGGACGGTACGCTTGTGCTGATTGGTGCAACGACAGAAAATCCCTATTTTGAGGTCAATGGAGCTTTGATATCGCGCTCCGTGGTTTTTGAGCTGAAGCCATTGTCCAAAGAGGACATCTATCAGCTGATCCAGCGGGCCGTTTATGATGAAAAAAAGGGAATGGGCGCTTATGGAGCCGTGATCGATGATGATGCGGCAGAGTTTCTTGCAGATATTTCCGGAGGAGATGCGAGACATGCTTTAAATGCGATCGAGCTCGGTGTTTTGACCACAAAGCCTTCTGCGGATGGCAAGATACACATTACTCTGGAGGTTGCCAGCGAATGTATTCAGAAGCGGGTTGTGCGTTATGATAAAAACGGAGACAATCATTATGATACGGTATCAGCCTTTATTAAAAGCATGAGAGGCTCGGACCCGGATGCGGCGGTTTATTATCTGGCACGTATGCTGTATGCCGGAGAAAGTGTGACCTTTATTGCACGCAGGATCATGATCTGTGCGGCGGAGGATGTCGGAATGGCAGATCCCAATGCCCTCAATGTGGCAGTCAGCGCATCGCTTGCCGTAGAGCGTGTGGGTATGCCGGAGTCGCAGATCATCCTCGCGGAAGCTGTTACCTATGTTGCAACGGCACCGAAGAGCAACTGCAGCTGTGAGGCTGTTTTTGAGGCTGCCAAAGAGGTGGAAAAAAGTGGCAATCTGGCAATTCCGCCCCATTTGCAGGATGCTCATTATAAAAGTGCGGCTAAGCTTGGACATGGTGTGGGATATCTGTATGCCCACGATTACGACAAGCACTATGTCAAACAGCAGTATCTTCCTTATGAACTGAATGGAAAAGAGTTTTATAAACCCTCGGATAATGGGTATGAAAAAAAAGTAAAGGCCCATATGAAATGGCTGAAGGAAGATAAGGATGAATGTGATAAAGATGAAAATTTTCGGGCTGATGGTTTTAACCAAAAAGCTCCTTCATGATGAGAGCGTAAATATCTTCGTTTTTTTTCTGCCACTGTTCACAAACCGCAGTGGCAGTTTTTTCGTCCGGAACAGATAATTTCAACTCTAAAAGAAGATCGCCGCGCTCGGTGGCACGCAAGGTGGTTTCGTAAGATTTGCCGGACACTTTGTTGTACTGACCGGTAACCGAAACCTCGTTACGAAGCTCTACCGCATTTTCTTTCAGATAATCATTGATTTCCTGCTTGATGGCGTCGGAGATCTGTTTATGAAAAAGTGAAATGGTAGCCTTTCCTTCTTCGGTTAACATAAGTTGGGTTCGATTGTGAAAGGTTTCTGTTGTGATCAGCTGGATATCACATAACTCCGCAATAGCCTGTTGGAGTGTCAGATAGTTGGTGTATTCCTTCTCCAGTACAAAGTTATCAATTTGTGCCTTGGTAAGGGGAAGGGTTGCACGGTCCAGCATGTATAAAATGATCAATTTATATAATGTCATGGGTTCCTGAGTCATAATTATGTAAACCTGCGCTTCTTTTATTAAAAAATGTTATCAAATCTGTCTGTAAATGGATATCCACTCAGCTTCATACTATGATAGCTGAGTGGATACAATGTTTCTGGATTATGATGTCAGAGTCCGGCTTTTTGACCCGGATATCAGATTATTTTATATGGGATTTAACAGCCTCTGCAACGGTATCGGCGACAACCGGATTGAAGGCTTCCGGCATAATGTTGTCTTCGTTCAGTTCGTCGTCCGGAACAAGGTTAGCCAATGCTAATGCAGCGGCTAATTTCATTTCTTCGGTAATCTGTGTTGCGCGTCCTTCCAATGCACCCTTGAAAATTCCGGGGAAAGCAATGACGTTGTTGATCTGATTGGGGAAGTCACTGCGTCCGGTACCTACGATTTTGGCACCGGCAGCTTTTGCCACGTCAGGCATGATTTCCGGAACCGGGTTAGCCATTGCAAATATGATCGGATCCTTTGCCATAACCTGGATCATTTCCGGTTTGAGGATGTTGGGAGCGGAAACACCGATAAAGATATCTGCACCGGTCAATGCATCGGTAAGAGTACCGGTTTTGTTTTCCAGATTGGTAACCTCCAGCATCTTTTCCTGCATCCAGTTTAAGCCCTCAGCACCTTTTGCGATAATTCCGCGGATATCGCACATGGTCACATTCTTGATACCGTAATTTAATAACAGCTTGGTAATGGCAATCCCGGCAGAACCAGCACCGTTTACAACGACACGGATTTTTTCTTTATCCTTTTTGACAATTTTTAAAGCATTGATAATGGCAGCCAGTACAACAATCGCAGTACCATGCTGGTCATCGTGGAATACCGGGATATCCAGTGTCTTTTTTAAACGCTCCTCAATTTCAAAACAACGGGGAGCGGATATATCCTCTAAGTTGATACCGCCAAATCCGGGAGCCAAATAGGTAACAGCTTTGATGATCTCCTCGGTATCCTGTGTATCCAGACAGATCGGAACCGCATTGACACCACCGAATTCCTTAAATAAAACAGCTTTTCCTTCCATAACGGGCATGGCAGCTTTTGCGCCGATATTACCAAGTCCCAAAACAGCACTGCCGTCTGATACTACGGCAACGGTATTGGCTTTCATGGTGTATTTGTAAACTGCTTCCGGATCCTGTGCGATAACCTTGCATGGCTCTGCAACACCGGGAGTATAAGCCAGTGCTAAATCCTCTCTTGAATTAACCGAAGACTTTGCTGTTGTTTCGATTTTTCCCTGCCATTCTTCATGGAGCTTCAAAGCTTTTTCATTTAGTGTCATTATGTGTTCCTTCTTTCCTGTGATTTATTATGATACACAACAATACCTAGATATCAGGGTCAAAAGGTCAAAAAGGCGTTCGTGCTTGCACGATAAGACTTTTGAACTTGGGACCCGCCAAACATGAGAAAGCAGCGATTTACGCAGTAAATCAGCGGATTTCGAATGTTTGAGAATTGCGATAGCTGCATTGCAGCGGAGCAATTCGTGGATATCAGGTCAGGGGCAAAATACCTTTTGACCCTGACATCCAACACTTATGATAAAGTAAAGAAACAAATTTTTCAAGATGATAGAAGTGGAATTACGCGCGCTTTTGTTATATAATGATATGATATCAGGGTCAAAAGGTCAAAAAGGCGTTCGTGCCTGCACGATAAGACTTTTGAACTTGGGACCCGCCAAACATGAGAAAGTAGTGATTTACGCAGTAAATCAGCGGATTTCGAATGTTTGAGAATTGTGGGAGCTGCATTGCAGCGGAGCAATTCGTGGATATCAAGTCAGGGTCAAAAGGCGCTGAAAACACGGAAGGAAAGCAACGTATGAAAAAAGCAAGAAACGAGTTACTGCAATTTTTAGGTGGGTTGGCCATGTTAATTGGCGGATTATTTCTGTTCTCGCAAAAGGTCATGGTTTCATCTGGCTTTGGAATGGGATTTTTACTGGGAGGAGTACGTGTTGCTTCGGGACTTTTGATCATTCCGCTCATTATTGGTATTGTGTGGTTATTTGCATCGGGTGGTTCCATAGGTTCCAAGATTATGATTGGCGTGGGCGTGCTGATTATTATTGCCGGTGTTATCGCATCTACAACCATCCGGCTCCAGACCATTACCCTGTATGAATGGGTAATTATGCTGGTATTGATTTTTGGCGGTGCGGGATTGTTGGCCAAGATCTTACTGACCAATCCGGAGGATGATTACGGATATCATTCCAGAAAAAAGAACCGTGGAAATTCTTATTCCGATCCGATTGATAAGCAGATCGAGGAAATGAAACGACGCAAAAAATAGCAATGAAAAATAGAAATTGCTTTTGTACTTTACGAAAAAATCAACATGGTGTATACTAATAACACAATTTCAGTGAAGAGCCGGCAGAGAGCTGCCGGCTCCGCAATTAGAATTGATAATACATATCAGATTTCTTATTTATAAATTCCCAATTTACAAATACACAATGGAATAAGACATATTGGATCACTTTTGCATAAAGAGTGGGTCCGGCAAAAACAACGGAGGCAATAAATTTATGAGAGAAAAATACGAAACCATTGCTTTGACTGATTTGAGAGAGATTGCAAAATCCCGCGGCATCAAGGGCGTTTCCACGATGAAAAAGGCTGACATCATTGAAGCGATGCTTGCAGAGGATGAAAAGGCAAAGATCAGTCCCGAAAAATTAAGCGATGAACTGGATAGCGGTGAAACAGCCAGCGGTATTCTGGAGGTTATGCCGGATGGCTTTGGCTTTATCCGCTGCGAAAATTATCTGCCGGGTGAAAATGATGTCTATGTGGCACCCAGTCAGATCCGCAAGTTTAATTTAAAGACCGGAGATATCATCGAAGGCAATACCAGAGTTAAGACCCAGAATGAAAAGTTTTCCGCATTGCTCTATTTAAAGAAGATTAACGGATATCATCCGTCCGAAGCGGTAAAGAGGATGAATTTTGAAAATATGACCCCGATTTTCCCGGATGAACGTCTGAAACTGGAGACTCCGGGAGCATCGGTTGCCATGCGTATCATGGATCTGATGAGTCCGGTCGGTAAGGGACAGAGAGGTATGATTGTATCACCGCCCAAAGCCGGTAAGACTACTTTATTAAAAGAAGTAGCCAAATCCGTAAAGCACAACAATCCGGACATGCACCTGATCATTCTGCTGATTGATGAAAGACCGGAGGAAGTTACGGATATCAGAGAAGCGATTGAAGGTCCCAATGTTGAGGTCATCTATTCTACCTTTGATGAGCTTCCGGAGCACCATAAAAGAGTTGCCGAAATGGTAATTGAAAGAGCCAAACGTCTGGTAGAGCACAAAAAAGATGTTATGATCTTATTGGACAGTATCACGAGACTGACCCGTGCGTACAACCTGACCGTACCTGCAAGCGGACGTACACTTTCCGGTGGTCTGGATCCGGCGGCACTTCATATGCCCAAACGATTCTTTGGTGCGGCCCGCAACATGCGTGAGGGGGGCAGCCTTACAATCCTGGCTACAGCCCTTGTAGAGACCGGAAGCAAGATGGATGATGTTGTATATGAAGAGTTTAAAGGAACCGGCAATATGGAAATGGTACTTGACCGCAAGCTGTCTGAAAAGAGAGTATTTCCGGCGATCGATATTCCCAAATCCGGTACCCGAAGAGAGGACCTTTTATTATCTCCCGAGGAAATGCAGGGAATCAATATCATGCGCAAGGCTCTCAACGGATTAAAGCCGGAAGAAGCTGTCGAAAAGATTCTTGATATGTTTGTTCATACTAAAAACAACAAAGAATTTATAGATACGATACAGAAAATTAAGTTTTTCTAGAAAAGGCTTGCACATTTTAAAGAAACATGATATGCTTATAAAGCTGTTTGTGAGAAAAACTAGAGATATTAATATAGAGAGGTGAAAATCATGAAAGAAGGAATCCATCCTAACTATTATCAGGCAACTGTAACCTGCAACTGTGGCAACACATTTGTGACCGGTTCAACAAAAGAAGATATCCATGTTGAAATCTGTTCTAAATGCCATTCATTCTATACAGGTCAGCAGAAGTCAGCTAAGGCTCGTGGACGTGTTGATAAATTCAACAAGAAATATGGTATGTAATATTATCTGAATGCAATGAAAGGTTGAGATTTCATAATCTCAGCCTTTATTTTTTCTATAAATTAAAATTATGGCGCTGTCTTTTTGACCGGCGCATTATTTTATAGTACAATGACATCTGAAAGAAATATTTGATTATCAAGGTTGCCGGATACAGCAGGCAGCAATAAATATATGATAGAGGAATAATTATGGCAAAAAATTCAACAAAGCATTATTGTGGCATCGGCGGACAGGCTGTTTTGGAAGGTGTCATGATGAAAAATAAAGACGCCTATGCGGTTGCCGTACGTAAACCGGACGGAAACATAGAGGTAAAAACAGATGAATACAAATCCAGCACCGATAAATGTAAGCTTTTCAAAATTCCGTTTATCCGTGGGGTGTTCAATTTTTATGATTCCCTTGTTTTGGGAACCAGATCACTCAATTATTCAGCGTCTTTTTATGAAGATGAAGAGGCTCCGGATACGGCTGTCGACAAGGCACTCAACAAGGTTACCGATTCTCATGCAGAAGCGGTTGTCAGCGGAATTACGGTTGTGATCTCCTTTGTTATTGCAATCGGTCTTTTCATGGTGCTTCCTTATTTTCTGGCTTCGCTCCTTCAAAAGGTGGTGCGCAATGAATCGCTGCTTGCTCTGTTTGAAGCATTGATCCGGATTGCGATCTTTTTACTTTACGTGGTTGCCATTTCATTGATGAAGGATATCCGCCGTGTTTACATGTATCATGGAGCAGAGCATAAATGCATCAACTGTATTGAGCGCGGAAGAGTTTTAAATGTAGAAAATGTTCGGAAAAGTTCACGTCTGCACAAACGCTGCGGCACGAGCTTTCTGCTTTTTGTTGTATTTGTCAGTGCTGTTATATTTTTCTTTATACGTGTGGACAATGCTTTTTTAAAGGTTGCCCTGCGAATCCTGTTAATTCCGGTAATCGCCGGTATTGCTTATGAGATCATCCGATTAGCCGGCAAGTCCAATAATCTGTTTGTCCGTATTTTATCCGCACCCGGCATGCTGCTGCAGAAGCTCACGACCAGGGAGCCGGATGATGATATGATTGAGGTTGCTATTGCATCCGTAGAGGCTGTTTTTGACTGGAAAGCTTATTTTAAAGAGACCTTTGACTATGATGTTGACGAAAATAAGACTTTGGAGAATGCAGATAAAGATGAAGTAGGAGAGTTGGAGCAGCAGGATCCGGAATAGCAAAACGCAGAACGGTAAGCAGAACGGTAAAATGAAATATCGCGATTTATATTTGTATGGTGTTGAAAAATTGAATAGTGCGGGAATTGCAGAAGCAGAGTTGGATGCAAGATTATTGCTGGAAGAGGTATGCCATACAGACCGGAGTGATATGATATTGTATCCGGACCGTGAAGTGGATGGTACACAACACGAAAGTTATGTAAACTATATTGAAAAGCGAAAACAACGTATCCCGCTACAGCATATCATTGGAAAACAGGAATTTATGGGATTGGAATTTTATGTAAACGAACACGTTCTGATTCCCAGACAGGATACCGAGATTTTAGTAGAGAAAGCTATGAAAAATCTGCATGACGGGATGCGGATTTTGGATGTCTGTACCGGTTCGGGTTGTATTTTGATCAGCCTTTTACATTATTCCAATGACTGTAAGGGTGTTGGAATTGATATTTCCAAAGAGGCACTTAGTGTAGCGCGGAAAAATGCAGAAAAGCTTTTGCCGGATGAGAAGGAAATTTCTTTTTATCAGGGAGATTTGTTTGAAGCGTTGCCTGATATGGAAAAATTCGATATGATAGTCAGTAATCCGCCTTATATCCGGTCTGATGTGATTCCGACGCTGGAGCCGGAGGTGGCTTCCTATGAGCCGGTCATTGCTTTAGATGGCAAAGAGGATGGGCTGTTTTTTTACCGACGGATCATAGAAGATGCAGGAAAATATCTCTGCCGGGGCGGCATGCTGTTTTTTGAGATCGGATATGATCAGGCAGAAGCAGTTTGGAGACTGATGATGGATAAGGGGTTTATAGAAGTGAATACATTAAAAGATTATGCGGGACTGGACCGAGTGGTATATGGAACTTATCTTCCCATGGATAGCTTGTAGCGGGATTGTTTGCAGCCGGAAGGTTTAAACCGGGTGATGCGGGACAGACATCGTCTGCTTCACTTTTTTTGAACCGGATATCTAGAGAAGATAATCGCATATATGGAATGGAGAAATAACAATGTTTGATAAATTAGAAGATTTAATTGGCAGATATGAAGAATTGATGGGGCTTTTAAATGAGCCTGATGTAGCAAATGACCAGAAGCGCTTCCGTGCCCTGATGAAAGAACAGAGCGATCTGGCACCGATTGTGGAGACTTACAAGCAATACAAAGAGAGCAAGCAGACAATCGAGGATTCACTTGCAATGCTGGATGAGGAATCCGATGAAGACATGCGTGAGATGATCAAGGAAGAGTTAAACGATGCCAAAAAGAATGTGGAAGAGCTGGAAGAAAAGCTTAAGATTCTGCTTTTACCCAAGGATCCCAATGATGACAGAAACGTTATCGTCGAAATCCGTGCCGGTGCAGGCGGAGACGAGGCGGCACTGTTTGCGGCTGAAATCTACCGTATGTTTGTACATTATGCAGAAAGACGCGGCTGGAAATGTGAGCTTGTGGAGTGCGAGGAAATCGGAATCGGCGGTATGAAAAATGTGACCTTTACCGTTACCGGGCAGGGTGCTTATTCCGTATTAAAATACGAAAGCGGTGTACATCGTGTACAAAGAGTTCCCGAAACAGAATCCGGCGGACGTATTCATACCTCTACAATTTCCGTAGCTGTTATGCCGGAAGCTGATGATGTGGAAGTCCAGATCGATGAAAAAGATATCCGGATTGATGTTATGCGTGCGTCCGGAAACGGTGGCCAGTGTGTCAATACGACGGACTCCGCGGTTCGATTGACGCATTATCCGACCGGAATTGTTGTGTATTCGCAGACAGAAAAATCACAGCTTCAAAATAAAGCAAAGGCATTTGCCCTGCTTCGTGCAAAATTATATGATATCGAATGCCAGAAGGCACATGATGCGGAAGCTGAACTTCGCAGGAGCCAGATCGGTACCGGTGACCGTTCCGAAAAGATCCGTACCTATAATTTCCCGCAGGGACGTGTGACCGATCATCGTATCAACCTGACCTTGTACAAGCTGGATAAGATCATGGACGGTGATATTCAGGAAATTCTGGATGCTCTGATCGCAGCAGACCAGGCGGCAAAGCTTGCCAAGATGAATCAAACTCAGAATTAAAAAGGAGCGTGTTTTATGGACAGAAAATGGAAAATGAATGCTTTGCTGATTGCATTTGGTGTCATTCTGTATGCAGTTGTCATTAACTTTAACAGTGTGCTGATCTTTGCCGAAAATATCATTGGTATTTTTTCACCGGTTTTGATTGGTCTGATCATGGCATTTGTATTATCTGTTCCAATGAATGGAATTAAAAGACACCTTTTTAAATTATGCAGGAAATGCAAGCTTTCTCCGAAGGATAAGACGATCGATGTGATCAGTCTGGTATTGACCCTTTGTTTTCTGATTCTGATCATTGTCTTTATATGTGTAAGGATTGTGCCGCAGATTGTGGAGTCCGTTAAGAGTGTAGTTGTTATGATCCAGATAAAGTGGCCGCAGTGGGCAGCTATTTTGAAAAGCTACAATATCGACACGACACCGGTAACGGACTGGCTTGAAAATCTCAAATTTGAAAGTGTTCTCACGAAGTTTATGAGTGGTGCCGGACTGATCATTGACAAGGTGGCCGGAACCGCTGCATCGACGATCTCTGTGGTAACAACGGTTGCAATATCGCTTGTTGTGATGTTTTATATCCTGATCAGCAGGAAGGATTTAGAGAGGCAGTGTACAAAAGCATTGTATGCTTATCTCAAAAAAGAGGTTGCAGACCGGATTGTATACATTGCCTGTCTGATCCGTTCTACCTACACAAAATTTTTGTCCGGACAGTTTGTGGAAGCCTTCATCCTTGGATTTCTGATGTTTATTGCGTTTCTGATCTTCCGTATTCCGTATGCGGGACTGGTTGCCATGCTCACAGGCATTTGTTCTTTTATCCCTTATGTCGGAGCCTTCTTCTCTTGCGGAATCGGTGTGCTTCTGACTTTGATCCTGGATCCCGGAAAGGCGATTATGTGTCTGGTCGTATATCAGGTTGTACAGTTTATTGAAAACCAGTTTATTTATCCGCACGTTGTGGGAAGCTCCGTAGGACTTTCACCACTGTGGACTTTGGTAGCAGTTCTGATCGGTGGAAAGTTATTCGGACTGGTCGGTATGATTTTCTTTATTCCGATGGTTGCTGTGATCTACACATTACTCAGAGATGATGTGTATGGAAGGCTTGACAATAAAAAAATGGATATAAAGTGATATGAATTATTTGATGGAAAAATACCGGTTGTGGCTGTCTAAAAGGCCCGACCGGATGAGGCTTTATAAATCTTTGCTGGTGCTCGTGGTTCCGATTTCCATTCAGAACCTGTTGACGGCACTGGTTAATTCTGTGGACATCTTTATGCTGGGATATGTGGGACAGAATGAGCTTTCTGCCGTATCTCTGGCCAATCAGTATATGTTTATCCTGTGGGGATTTTTCTTTGGAATTAATTCAGCCTCCACACTGATGAATTCACAATATTGGGGAAAAGGGGACCTGAAGGCGATACAGGCTGTCTTTGGTATTGCGTTGAAGATCAGTCTTGTTGTGACCGGTATTGTATCGGTCGGCTGTATCTTTTTTTCAAGGCAGCTGATGACCTTATATACCAATGATGCGGTATTGATCGATATTGGCGTGGACTATCTGCGCACGATTGGGATTTCCTACCTGATCATGGCTTTTTCACAGTGCTACCAGTGTTTGTTGCGTTCTGTGGAACAGGCCCAAAAGAGCACCCTGATATCTACATTTACTTTGTTTTTAAATATTACCCTGAATGCTGTTTTTATTTTTGGACTTTTCGGAGCACCGAAGCTTGGTGTTATCGGTGTTGCCATTGCTACGACGATCGCCAGGGTTTTAGAGCTTGTGATCTGCCTTGGAGATTATATAAGAGGTGGTGTGTTCAAGCCGGATTTAAAGCTTTTGCTGGGCTTTCATAAGCAGCTGCAAAGTGATTTTATCCGATATGCGGGACCGGCGCTTGTCAATGACTTGAGCTGGACACTTGCATTTTCGACCTATTCCATTATCCTGGGACACCTCAACAATGATATGGTTGCAGCTTCTTCCGTGGCAACGACTATCCGGGATCTGTTTACGACCTTCTGCTTTGGAATTGGTTCCGGCGGAACGGTTATTCTGGGAAAAGAGCTGGGAGCAGATCACATTGAAAAGGCGAAAGAGGATGCGTCAGTGCTCTGTGTTGTAACATTTGTATTCACGACTTTGATGGGAATTGTTTTGGTAAGCGTCAGACATCCGATCATGGGGCTGTTTACGCTGACAGAAACTGCCTATGGATATCTGAATATTATGATTTTGATCAGTGGATATTATATTATCGGACAGGCAATGAATACCCTTCTGATAGCCGGGGTGTTCCGATCCGGCGGTAATACAAAGTTTGGTATGATCTGTGATACGGTTACAATGTGGTGCGTGTCTGTGCCGTTGGGATTTATCACGGCATTTGTGCTGAAGTGGCCGCCGATGTGGGTGTATTTTGTGTTGTGCCTGGATGAATTTTGGAAGATCCCGGTGGTATACCGATATTATAAGAGCGGAAGGTGGCTTAATAATATTACACGGGACGAGGTTGTATAATGCCGGTCAGATTAGGAAATATCCCTGAAATTATCGAGATGCAGGCATGAGAGTACCAGATTGTAGGTCAGCATGGTAAACTGCTCACTGGTAAGCGAATCGTCCCGGATAAACTGGATATACATGCCGGTAACACCATGCACGATATATTTGGAAATATAGGGGATGACGGCATCGTTGACCTGATAGGTTTTCATACATTTACGGATATAGGGAAGCAACTGCTCACTGAAAAGCTCCTCAAAGGAAATGGAGTGGTCATTGGCAAAAAGCTTTTGCAGCAAGTCTTTGAGCGGAGCCGTTGCTTTGGTAATAGATGAAATCAGATGATAGATTTCCACAGTATTATTGATCGTGATCTTATCCGGCAGCAGGCTGAAAATATAATGAAAGAAATTATCTTCTATATTGGTCAACACTTCTTCCACAGATGAATAATGGTTGTAAAAGGTCTTGCGGTTGACATCGGCAGCCTGTGCTAACTCACTGATGGAGATTTCATCTATTTTCTTGGTGCCAAGCAATTCTAAAAGAGCAAGCTCGATAGCCTGTCTTGTTTTTCTTTTTCTACGGTCCAATGTCTGTGAATGCTCTAAAAAAGGGATTTTTGTTTCCATAATGAAGATCCTTTCTGTTATTATACAATTATGTGTTTATTATACGGTTCTTGAAATTGTATCGATTAGTATACAATTGTGCATTTTGTGATAACAAATATTGAATAGTAATACACAAATGTATAAATATAGATACAATCTATCTTCTTTTCTTTCGTTTTATTTAGTATACGAGATTGTTTTATAATTGTAAAGCCACAAATGAGTATTTATATTTGATAAAATTTATAAAAAAAGTATGAATAATATACAGATTGGAACACAAGTGTATAAAAAGATACACTGAGTGTATATATTGCCCATTGCAAATTGCGCAAAACTCCATTATGCTTTCTACAGTTTCAAAAAGAAATGATTGCATAGTAAATGGAGGTTTTTTTATGTTAAAATCCGAACTGAAATCTCTCTGGAAAAACAAGCTGTTGCTGGTCGTTGTGGTTGCGATTATTTTAATTCCATCCATTTATGCAGGCTTGTTTCTTTCTTCCATGTGGGATCCATATGGTGACTTAGAGTATTTACCCGTTGCTGTGGTAAATAAAGATGAGCCCGTTGAGTACAACGGAAAGGAGTTAGCGGTTGGTGAATCGTTAGCGGAAAATCTGGAAGATAATGATTCCATGGCATTCAATCTTGTAGACGAAGATGTTGCAATGAAGGGTTTGAAAAACGGAACCTATTATATGGTAATAACCATTCCGGAAAACTTTTCAAAAAATGCAACAACAGTCATGGATGATGATCCGGAGCAGATGAAACTTGAATATACAACAAACCCCGGTAAGAACTACATTTCCATGAAGTTGAGCGAAAGCGCCATGAAAACGATCCAGTCCAATATTACAGAAGAAGTAACAAGGACTTATGCAGAAAATGTTTTCGACTCCTTAACAGATGTAGAAGATGGTTTCAATGATGCCGTCGATGGAACACAGAAAATGCTTGATGGCGAGGATCAGTTGACAGACGGTAACGATCTGATCACTGAAAATCTCCTGGTTTTGGCTGATGGAGCTAAGACCTTACGGGATGGTACCAAGACACTTTCAAATGGTGCCAATACATTAAATAATTCCATGGGTCAGCTGACATCCGGGGCAGGAGAGCTTGCAAGTGGTGTTAGCCAGTACACAGGTGGTGTCGGTCAGTTAGCCGATGGTATCAATACATTAAAAAACGGAACTGCTACTTTAGCAGGAAATGTTCCGACATTGACCAAAGGCGTCAGTGATCTGAAAAATGGTTCTGATCAGTTGACCGCCGGTTATGAAGGAGACAAGGGTGCTGTAAAAGGTGCCGCTACTTTAGCAGAAGGACTGACACAGGTCAATCAGGCAGTACAGGGAATTTCACTTCCAAGTGCAAGTCTGACAGAGGAACAGAAAAATCAGATTGCTTCACAGGCGGCAGCAACAGTTACCAGCCAGGAGGATGCAATCAAGGCACAGGCAGAAAGTGCTGTTGATGCCAAAAAATCGGATATCATGTCTGCGGCAACAAGCGCAGCACAGGCACAGGTAGGTGCAACAACGACAGAACAGCAGGCAGCTTTGATCGCAGCCGGAAAGAGTGAAGGAGCTACGGATATTGCTCAGTTGCAGAGTGGTGTTGACCAGCTGATTGCAGGAGCAGCAGGAAAAGCTGCAGCAAAAACAGCAAACGAGGTTGCTACGTCAGCTTCAAAAGGAACTGTTAGTGCGGTTGTAGATCAGTTAAATACAATGGCAGGGCAGTACACAACTAATGGTGACGCTGCAAGTGCAACCGTTTTATCGAATGCAGCAGCTGCAATCGGTGGTGCAACAGACACGATTGCTTCGCAGGTGGCAGCTACAGTAAATGCAGGTGTAGATGCCAATGCAATCGGGGCTGAAGCACTTAGTACTGCCCAGTCGGATCCCGGTTATACCGCTGTACATGACGGCATTGCCAATGCAGTCGGCGGTTATTATGCAAAAGGATATGGTGCAGGTACCGTAGCCAATGCCGGTACAATCGCATACAGTGCAGTCAGACAGGCAGCCGGAGACATTGCCGTATCCGCAGCACAGTCTGCAGCAGGTTCCGGTGCAATCGCAGGAGCAGAGGGTGTTGCCGCAGAGGTCAGCACACAGCTCGGTTCCTTTGGTACCCAGCTTGATACATTAAAGGCAGCTACACAGAGCTTGGAGACAGGTTCCAAACAGCTGAGTGGTGGTATCAACCAGCTGTACGCAGGAACCAAACAGGTTAATACAGGACTTACTACATTAAATAACAGTGCAGGCACTCTGGCAACCGGTGTTAATCAGCTGGATAACGGTGCCGGAAGCCTTATGGCAGGTGTCAGCCAGTTAGCCGGCAATTCCGGAAAACTCAATGCAGGTGCAGGCAGTCTTGCAGCCGGAACGCTTCAGGTTGCCGATGCTGTATCGCAGATTGCAGATGGTTCCGGTCAGTTGGACGATGGTGCCACACAGATCGAAGACGGTGCTGTCCAGTTACATGACGGTTCCAAAGAACTTGGTGACGGTCTTTCAGACCTGAAGGATGGTACGATTACATTACATGATGCACTTGCAGATGGTGCTGATGAAGTAGCAAGCAATGAAGCAAGTGATAAAAACTTAGATATGTTCTCTAATCCGGTAGAAATCGAGGAAGAGAAATTAACAGAAGTAGAAAATAACGGACATGGTATGGCAGCATACATGATGTCAGTTGGTTTGTGGGTAGGATGCTTGGCATTCTGTCTGATGTATCCTCTGACAAAATATCATGGAAACTTCAAAAATGGTTTCGAATGGTGGTTTAGTAAAGCCGCAGTTGCAGCACCGGTTGGTCTGTGCATGGTACTTGTACTGATGCTTATCATGAGCGCCTTCTTAGGATTTACACCGGGAAGCATGTTAAAGACTATTATCGTAGGTCTTGCAGCAGTAACCGCATTTATGTGTATCCAGTATTTCTTTGATATCTTATTTGGTAAAGTCGGAAGCTTCTTAATGCTGATCTTCATGGTATTACAGCTTACCGGTTCAGCCGGAACTTATCCGATCGAGATTTCAGGACATCTGGCACAGAGCCTGCATGACTGGATGCCGTTTACTTATTCCGTTAACGGTTTCCGTGCAGCAATCGCTTCCGGTCAGACCGTCGGTATTACAAAAGAGGTTGCAGTGTTAGCGGGAATTGCAGTTGTATTTACAATTCTTACGATCATCGTATTCGAGATCCGCGGACGTCTGATTAGACAGAATAAGAAGATGGTTTATGACTGGATCGAAGAAAAAGGATTAGCATAAAACATAAAAAAACAAAATTTTTAATAACTCCTGATGGGAGAAAATGAAAAGGTACGGTTTTGATATTATAAAAACCGTACCTTTTTATTTTATGATTATTTTAAAGATAATCTGTCAAATGTAATGATCTGAAAAGCTCCTGATATATTTTTCAAAAACTGTTTTATCTTTCTGACCGCCAGATCTGTTTAGTCACCTACCTGTGGTCTCCCAGGAAAACAAGTCCCAAGGTGCCGGGGCCGGAATGTGCACCGATACTCGGTCCGATAGGCTCAATGAAAAAGTCTGTATAACCGTATTTATCCTGAATGATCTTTTGAAGAGCTCTGGCATCCTCCTCACAGTCGCCGTGCATGATGCCGATCTGCAGCTGTTTTTCTCTGTAGCTTCCCAGATAATCCTCCATCATGGCAGCAAGGGTCTGAATGGATTTGTTGCGTCCGCGCACTTTGGAATAGGCAACCAGCTTTCCTTCTTCATTGATCCTTAAGATTGGTTTTATGTTAACCAATGAACCGACAATGGCTGTGGTTTTGGAGAGACGTCCGCCACGGTATAAATAATCCAGATCATCTACGGTAAAGAGTGTGATCAGATGTGGCACCAGCTCGTTGATGATCTCGGCTGTTTCTTCAATCGTTTTTCCCTGGGCTTTCAGATCCAGAGCTTTTTGGATCAGGATGGCTTCGCCAAGAGAGGCTGCCAGTGTATCGACTACGATGATCTTCATTTCCGGATTGGCTTCCATGATCTGATTGGATACGACCTGGACATTGCCACAGCCGCCGCTCAAAGCAGAAGAAAAGCTGATGTGAAGAATATCTTTTCCTTCGTTGGCAATATTGGTAAACATTTCATCAATGACAGCGGGATTGCTTGCCATGGTGCCGACCTTGTGTTTTTCACGCATTTTGTCATAAAATTCTTTGTTGGTCAACTCCCTGCCGTCTCCATAGACATCTTCTTCCACTGTGTAATAGTGGGGGATGACGCAGATGTTGTTTTCTTTGATAAATGCCGGACTTAAGTCACAGTTTGTTTCGGTTGAAATAATAAAATCTTTCATTTGTATGTGAATCCTTTCTTTCATTTTGTAAAAAACAGTTGCAAAAAACATTGTTTCCCGCAAAGAATAACCATATGGACTATTGTAGCAAAAGTGTTATAATGACACAAGAAAAATAAAGAGGTGCATGATGAAATGACAGACAAGACAAAGGGAATTTTACATATTATCGCTGCGGCGTTTTTCTTTTCGCTGATGACTTTTTTTGTCAGACTGTCCGGGGATGTGCCGTCTTTACAAAAGGCATTTTTCAGAAATATTGTGGCATTGATTGCAGCGACCATCATGCTTGCCAGAACGGAAGAAAAATTCCATATCAAAAAGAAAAGCCTGCCGTTTTTATTTGTGCGTGCTGCCTGCGGATTTATCGGACTTGTCTGTAATTTTTATGCGATTGACCGGTTAAACATTGCAGATGCCAACATGTTAAACAAGCTTTCCCCCTTCTTTGCCGTTATTTTTTCAGCGATCGTACTCAGGGAAAGGGCAAAAAAAAGAGACTGGGCAGCAGTCTGTGCGGCATTTATCGGAGCCTTGTTTGTGATCAAGCCGTCCTTTCATATGAGCTTTGTGCCGGCGCTCATTGGTGCTGCCGGCGGACTTGGAGCAGGAATTGCCTATGTTTTTGTGCGCCTGCTTGGAAAAAAGGGGGAACGAGGCAGTGTCATTGTATTTTTCTTTTCTCTTTTTTCTACGATTATGCTGGCGCCAGTGATCATTTTTCGTTATACACCAATGACGTTAAAGCAGTGGATCATCCTGATTTTTGCGGGAATTGCAGCCATGGGCGGACAGCTGAATATCACGGCGGCCTATACCTATGCTCCGGCTAAGGACATTTCTGTGTTTGATTATTCACAGATCCTGTTTGCGGCCTTGCTGGGATTTCTGTTTCTTCACCAGCTTCCGGATGTTTACAGTCTGATCGGATATGTGATCATCATTGGAGCAGCCGTATTCCGTTGGATGCACCGCGATTAAAAATCACACATCTTTTTCCGATACTGGGATGGTGTGCAGCCCATGTATTTGCGGAAGAGCTTGTTGAAATAGCTGCAGGAATTAAAGCCGACAGCAGATGCCAGATCCGCAATGGAAGCTGATTTCTGGGTTGACATAATCTGGGTTGACTTCAGGATGCGGAAGCGCATCAGGTATTCAAAAGGGGTCATGTTCAGGCATCTTTTGATGCAGCGACAGCATTCGCTTTTGCTTAGATGGATGCTGTCAGCGATTTCTTCCAGAGTAATTGATTCTGAATAATGGCTCTCAATAAACAGGAGCGCTTCTTTGGTCCTTTTTTCATCCAGAGATATTTTGGATTTGGCAGAATCACCTTCGGCAGGTTGGTTCTTCGGGATATTTTCCAGAATGGAAAACCACAGGCGGGTCAGAAATCCCCTTGTCCGGATTTCGTATCCGGGATATTCGTTGAGATTGCAGTCGAGAATATCCGCTACACTGTTATCTATGGAAAGCTTTTTGAGATTTTCATTTGAAATATAAACAGCACGCAGCTCCTGATTTTGTGTGATCGGATAGATATATTTGGCATAGAGCGATGTCTGAGAGGGCAGAATCAGATAATCCGGATTGAAGATAATATTGATCGAACGATAATTCTGACTTTTGGGGGCAACAGACAAAGAGTGCATGGCCTGTGAATTGATAAAAAGAGCCTCTCCTTCGTGGATCAGATAGGAATCATCGCTGATGCGGTACTCGCCGCAGCCTTCCGTTACGTAGACAAATTCTGCTTCCTTGTGCCAGTGAAAGGGAATGATCTCCAGAGGGCGCTCGTCGTACTGGATGAAATACACATCTACAGGATAGTCTTTATTACCGTGTTTGCGTATCTTGTAGACCTCTTCCTCAATCTGGTAACGGAGGTCAAAGTCTAAAAAATGCGTTTCATTTTCTGTAAGCTGTCTGATTGTTTTTTTGGTTTCTGTCATATGGTTATCCCTTTGATTTGTATTTTATGACATTAGGGTCAGAAGGTATTTTGCCCCTGACCTGATATCTGCGAATTGCTTCTCTGTGAGGCAGATTCTGATATCATTTTATCATAGGAACGCATGTAATTCTATACACAATCTTGTTTGGGGGCATAAAATGAATTATAATATTATATGATATCAGGGTCAAAAGGGCAAAAAGTCGTTCGTGCTTGCACGATAAGAATTTTGAACTTGGGACCCGCCAAACATGAGAAAGTAGCGATTTATGCAGTAAATCAGCGGATTTCGAATGTTTGAGAATTGCGAGAGCTGCTTTGCAGCGGAGCAATTCGTGGATATCAAGTTAGGGGCAAAATACCTTTTGACCCTAACATCATTATATATTGATATGCCGGACACGAAAAATACCATAAAGTGATATAAACATGCCATTTTATGGGAGTCGGGTTGTCCGGGAATTTGAAATGAGGACGTCGGTACGCATATGTTAAAATATTTACAGGATCGTATAAAGGATAAAAATATATTGATACTCGGTTTTGGAAGAGAGGGCAGGTCTACCTTGAAGGCTTTTCTGGAAGCGGGCGGTGCCCGTAAGCTTACCATTGCCGATCAAAAGGAACTGTCTCTGACATCAGAGGTATTTTCCCAAAAAGAATTTGCGGATTATGATCTTGACGGACTGGGATTTTGCTGCGGGGAGGATTATCAGGATCATTGCGATTCCTATGATCTTGTTATGAAAAGTCCCGGCATTGTATTAAAAAAAGAAATCGGAGCCTACCGGTGTGAGATCCTATCCCAGATGCAGCTGTTTTTTGAATTTTACCGTGACAGAATCATTGGCATTACCGGTACCAAGGGGAAAAGCACCACGACGACGCTGATGCATCATATTTTAAAAGAAAGCGGCCTGTCGGCCATTCTTGCCGGAAACATTGGAATTCCGGTATTTGATATCCTGCATGAGATCACGGATGAAACACTTTTTGTCATCGAATTATCCTGCCATCAGTTAGAATATATGACGGTTTCTCCTAAGTGGGCCGTTTTGCTCAATATCTATGAAGAGCATTTAGACCACTATGGCACGATGGACAAATATATTGCGGCCAAGGAAAATGTCTATCGCAATCAAAAGCCGGGGGATATCCTTTTTGTTAATCCGGAGATTAAGCCCTCCGCAGATGTATGCAGGGCTTCCATAAAGACTGTGGCTGTGGACGGGGACGGAGAACCGGATGTTGTATTATCACTGCCGGAAGATAAAAAAGATACGGAGTTTCGACTTTCCTACAAGGATCGGAGCTGTACCGTCATTGAAAACCGGATCAGTCTGCTTGGCGAGCACAATTACCTGGATATTGCTTATGTCTATGGCATGTGTTGTGAATTTGGAATATCAGATGAGGACTTTTTAAAGGGACTGCAGACCTATGTGCCGTTGCCGCATCGTTTACAGTATGTCGGCTGTGTGGATGGCATATCCTATTATGATGACTCGATATCCACAATTGATGAGACGACCATTCAGGCATTGAATACGATCAAAAATGCTGACACTGTGCTGGTTGGCGGTATGGATCGCGGAATTAGTTATGTCAACCTTGAAGAATATTTAAACCGGTCAAGTGTTGCCCATATCATTCTGATGGAAGCGACCGGTAAGCGTATTTACGAGGAGATTATGCGCGATTATCCGGAGTTTGCGCACAAGGAAAGACTGTATGTCGTAGAACATATGGAGGATGCGGTTTCTCTTGCCAAGGAGATCACCAAAAAGGGCGGGAGCTGCATTTTATCACCGGCTGCGGCAAGCTATGGCATTTACAAAAACTTTGAAGAGCGCGGCGACGCATTTGTGAGATTACTAAGGGAAGAACAGAAGTGATCTTTTGGTTTGCGATCAACCAAAATAGGATTGTCACTTTTTCACCGGTTTAGATGGTGGATAAAAATACTGCATATACAAACAGACTCTACATACAATGTAAACAACAAAGTATGTAGAGTTTTTTTATGGATTTAAGTCAGAAAGCAGAGGATCTGCTGCTCTTATCACTGGATGCAAATGAAAAAGAGCTTTCCTCGTCGGATTTTTTATCGGCCGGGATTGAGGCTGACGGTATGTGGGAGATCATCATCAGGTATCATGGGGATATTTTTCAGTACGCAACATTGCAGATACGGATTGAACCGCTTCAATTTGGCTATGGGATCGTGACTCTGCCGGAAAGTGAAATTGAGGAGTTTTTGCAACATGAGGAAGTGGAATATGCGGAAAAGCCAAAGGAACTGTATGAACAGGATCTTGTCGGAAATCTGGCAAGCTGTATGAATCAGGGGACCGGAATCGGACGGCAGGCACTGACCGGAAAGGGTGTGTGCATTGCTGTGATCGACAGCGGAGTGGATGTGACACTGCCCTGTTTTTTGGATGAAAATGGGAAAAGCCGGGTGTTGTTTTTTTATGACCAGGTGACCGGGCGGGAGTATACCGGAGCAGATATTGATGATTATATTGCTGCTTTGCAAAATCCTGCGACAGGAAGTGTTGTTGAATCTGCACCACAATATTCTGCAGCCGGAAATGTGAGTGAAAATTTGGTGGCTGATATTATTTGGGACGAGACAGGCCATGGCACGCGTGTCGCCACAATTGCGGCATCCAACGGCAGGCAGGCGGATGGGAGTGTGGACAATAATCTCATAGGGGCTGCTCCGGAGGCATCCCTTATCGTGGTACGTTTAAACAGCCGGAACAATCAAAGCTTCCCGCTTACAACTTCTGTGATGCGGGCCTTTGACTATGTGCAAAAAAAGTGCGTGCAGCTGAAGCTTCCGACCGTGATCAATTTAAGCTTCGGCAATTCCTACGGTGCCCATGACGGAACCTCGCTTTTGGAAAGCTATATCAATGAGGTGGCGCAGAGTGGGCGCTTTGTGATCTGCGTGGGAGCCGGAAATGAGGGCGCAGCAGGCGGACATGTTGGCGGCAGATTTTTAAATACAGATAAAAAAAAGAATATCTATTTCCAGATTGGCTACTATCAGAGAGAGTGCAGCTTACAGCTGTGGTTTTTGGCGGTTGACCAGTATATCATAAGGCTGCGTTCGCCGGGAGGAGATGTTGTGTCTTTTGAAACCGATATTTCAACCGGAAGGAGCATCCGGGAGCATCTGCAGAATACCGATATTCTTTTGTACGTCGGGACAGCGCAGCCTTTCAGCATGAAGAGGGAGATCTTCTTTTCCTTTACCGGAGAGCCGTATATCGATGCCGGTACCTGGGAGCTTGAAATGGAAAAGGTTTACATAAAATCAGGAAACTACAATCTGTATCTGCCGGGCTCCACGGCAAGAAGCAGGGACACGGTATTTTTGCAGCCGTCGCCGGAGCTTACGATCACCATTCCGGCAACGGCGCAAAGGGTGATTTCGGTCGGAGCATATCAGATCAATTACCGGGCATATGCTGAATTTTCCGGAAGAGGATATGTTGCAAAAGCGGCGGATCACAATTTGTTTTTAGTAAAGCCGGAGATGGTTGCGCCGGGAGTATCGGTGCTTACACAGACAAAGGACGGCATAGAAAGAGTGAACGGAACGAGCTTTGCCACGCCGTTTGTGGCGGGAGCTGCGGCAAGATTGATGGAGTATGGCATTGTCAGGGGCAACGATCCGTATATGTATGGGGAGAAGTGCAAGGCTCTTCTGGCCGCGCGGGCAGTAAGACTCCCGGCAGATGCACAGGATATCAATGATAAAACAGGATATGGAGCACTGTGTCTGGATTATTGAGAAAAGGTCTCAAAAAAAATCATAAAAAGATGTTGCAAAACTTCTTGAGTTACATTACTATAACCTTAGTTAGAAACGGCTAACTGAGGTGCAATAAATCATGTGATCTCCTCAAAAAGAAAAAAGGTGCATTTTTCTTTTAAACCGGAAGTCTCTCCACTTCCGGGAGGAGTATCTGAAAGCGAAAGGAGTTTATTCATTATGGATTATTTAGAGATCGAAAAAGTAATTGGAAGGGAAATTCTGGATTCGAGAGGCAATCCGACTGTTGAGGCTGAGGTTTATCTGGCAGACGGTACGATCGGAAGAGGAATGGCTCCGAGTGGAGCTTCAACCGGTGAATTTGAAGCACTCGAATTAAGAGACAAGGATGCAGACAGATACCTTGGAAAAGGTGTTACAAAGGCTGTTTCCAATATCAATACGATCATTAATGACACGCTTGTCGGAATGGACGCGTCTGATATATATGCAATTGACAATGCCATGATCAAGGCTGACGGTACAAAGGACAAATCCAAGCTGGGTGCCAATGCCATCCTTGCTGTTTCCATTGCATCAGCAAGAGCAGCAGCTACCGCACTGGATATTCCGCTTTATCGTTTCCTTGGCGGTATTTCAGGTAACCGCTTACCGGTTCCGATGATGAACATTTTAAATGGTGGTGCTCATGCAGGCAATACCGTTGATGTCCAGGAATTTATGATCATGCCGGTAGGCGCTGACAGCTTCAAAGAAGCACTCCGCTGGTGTGCAGAAGTTTTCCATGCACTCGCAGCTTTATTAAAATCAAAAGGTCTTGCAACTTCTGTTGGTGATGAGGGTGGATTTGCACCTGATCTTTCCAGCGATGAGGAAGCAATCGAATATATTCTGGAAGCTGTAAAGAAAGCCGGATATGAACCTGGCAAGGATTTCATGATTGCTATGGATGCAGCATCCAGTGAGTGGAAGGGCGAAAAGAAGGGCGAATACATTTTACCAAAGGCCGGAACCAAATTTACATCAGAAGAGCTGATCAATCACTGGGAAAAACTGGTTGACAAATATCCGATTATTTCTATCGAAGATGCTCTGGATGAAGAGGACTGGGAAGGCTGGCAGGAGCTGACAAAACGTCTTGGAAACAAGGTGCAGCTTGTTGGTGACGATCTGTTTGTGACCAATACCGAAAGATTGTCAAAGGGTATCAGCTTAGGCTGCGGAAATTCCATTCTGATCAAATTAAACCAGATCGGTTCCGTATCTGAAACACTGGAAGCTATCAAGATGGCACACAGAGCTGGCTATACTGCAATTTCTTCTCATCGTTCCGGTGAAACAGAGGATACAACGATCGCAGATTTGGCAGTTGCTTTAAATACCTGCCAGATCAAGACAGGCGCACCCAGCAGAACTGAGCGTGTTGCAAAATACAACCAGTTGCTTCGCATCGAAGAAATGCTTGGCGACAGCGCTGTATATCCGGGTATGGATGCATTTCATGTTAAACGGTAGGACGTATAGATGCCGGTACAAGAAATTATCAAAATAAGAGATTCCAAAGATGTTGAACAAAATTTGCTGCTGCTTTTGGCAATGCACTGCGCGCCCTTATTAAAAAGAATGGCAGCTGCCAATGTGTTGACACTCAGCCGCAAGCAGGCTCTCGGCATCAAAGGAATGTTGAAAAACACAGAAATTGAATGTTATATTCTGAAAGCTGACTGTGGACGCGTGATCTTGTATTTATATAGAAAGGACGCTTTGCAATCCTGCCTGCAACAGGAGGATGTCAGGAATTTTTTGAAAAAATATGGGTATCCTGATAAGGAAATTGTCGATATGTTAAAAAGACTTTCGCAGAGAATCAGGCTTTATGCAGATGGGCAGACAGACTTCCCCCATGAGATCGGCGCCTTTTTGGGATATCCCCTGGCAGATGTGGAAAGCTTTATTGAAAACCGCGGAAAAAATTATGCGTACTTAGGCTACTGGAAGGTCTATCACGATGTAGAACAGGCTGTTAGGACGTTCCGGCTCTTTGATAAAGAAAGAGAGCGTGCAGTTCAGGATGTTATCTTCGGAAAAGGCATTCAGGAAATTGCAGTTTAACAACGAAAAGATATGAAAACACAAGAAAGGAAATTACTATGAGTCAGGTTTATATTGTATACTGGAGCGGTACCGGAAATACCGCAGCAATGGCAGATTTTGTTGCAGAAGGAGTAAAAGCAGGCGGAGCAGAAGCAGTTGTTCTCCCTGTAAGCGCAGCAAGTGTCAGTGACCTTGCAGGTGCAAAAGCCTTTGCTTTGGGCTGCCCTTCTATGGGAGCAGAACAGTTGGAAGAAAGTGAAATGGAGCCGTTTATGATGGAACTGGATGGCGCTATTTCCGGAAAAAATGTTGCTTTGTTTGGATCTTACGGATGGGGCAATCAGGAGTGGATGCGCGACTGGGAAGACCGCATTTCACAGGATGGAGCTACCGTAGTAAACGGCGAAGGTGTGACTGTAAACGGTGCACCGGACGGTGATGTAGCAGATTCATGCAGAGAGCTCGGAAGAGCATTAGCAGGTATGGTTTAAACAGATTTATCCTCCAAATAAATCACTAAACATAAAAGGCGACCGGAGCATGTTGTGAAAATGACATGTATCCGGTTGTTTTTTGTGGCATTGACGAAGTTTTGTTTTCGGGATAAACTGATATGGTAATTGTTTTTTGTTCATTAGTATTTGTGACTTGAGGTTTACATAACAATTCGCGAATGTCAAGTTAGAGGTAAAATACCTTTTGAACCTGACATTAATTTAATAAGAAATACAATGAAAAGTTGTAAAATATAGAAAGAAAAACATAAAAAGAAAAGTATAGAAAGAAAAACATAGATAATAGGAAAGTACAGAAAAATGAAAGAGCTTAGTAAAAGAACGGCCGGATTTACCGATTCTGTGATCCGCCGTATGACACGGATCTCCAATCGGTATGGAGCTATCAATTTATCGCAGGGATTTCCGGATTTTGATCCACCAAAGGAAATTACAGACCGCCTCAAAGAAATTGCAGATAGTGGACCTCACCAGTATGCGCTTACCTGGGGAGCACAAAATTTCAGGGAGGCGCTTGCCAAAAAGCAGGAGCATTTTTATGGAATGAAGGTTGACCCTGATAAAGAGCTTGTCGTGACATGCGGAAGTACAGAGGCTATGATGGCGGCGATGATGTCCGTGTGCAATCCGGGAGACGAGGTTGTGATCTTTTCTCCGTTTTATGAAAATTACGGAGCAGATACTATATTATCAGGTGCCAATCCCATCTATGTGCCGCTGATACCGCCGACGTTTTCTTTTGATGCAGACCGTCTGGAAGCTGCTATGAAGCGGGACAAGGTCAAAGCCCTGATTTTATGCAATCCCTCCAATCCATGTGGAAAGGTTTTTTCAAAAGAAGAACTGGAGCTGATCGCATCGCTTGCGATCAAATATGACATTTATGTCATTACAGATGAGGTTTATGAGCATATTGTATATGAACCGTTTCAGCATATCTGTATCGCGACGCTGCCGGGAATGCAGGAGCGCACGATCGTGTGCAATTCATTATCTAAGACCTATTCCATTACCGGATGGAGATTGGGATATGTCATGGCACCGGCAGAAATTGCAGACCGGGTAAAAAAGGTCCATGACTTTTTGACAGTAGGAGCGGCAGCACCTCTGATGGAAGCTGCGGTGACCGGACTTTGCTTTGACGATTCCTATTATAAAGGGCTGCAGGCACATTATACACATATGAAGGAATTATTTACCGGAGGCCTTGATGAGCTGGGCTTTACCTTTACCAGACCGCAGGGAGCCTATTATGTGTTGATGGATATCAGTGAATATGGCTATTCGGACGATCTTTTATTCTGTGAAGATCTGGCAAGAAAGGTCGGTGTTGGTGCAGTGCCCGGTTCAAGCTTTTTTAAAGAGCCTGAAAATCGTTATATCCGTTTCCATTTTGCTAAAAAGGATGATACATTAAAGGCTGCGCTGGATCGACTTGCCGACATGAAGGATAAGATGAAGCGATAAAATTGCCGTATAAGCAGTCAATAAGGACCAGAAAGAAAAAGAGCAGGAGTTACTATGTTTGAGAAGAAGCAATTTATATACAGCGAAACAATGGGTGTCTGCAAGGTTGTGGATATTGTTAAGCTTTCTACAAAAAAGGATGCCGGAGAGGGAATTTATTATTACCATTTAAAGGCTGTTTCTGATAAACTGCAGGATGCCTATATTCCGGTGGAGCACCACGAGGTGCAGCTACGGGAATTGATTTCAAAAGAAGAAGCTTCTTCTTATAAGGAGGAAGATGTGAAAAAGCTGCCGTTGTTGAGACAGGAAGAGATTACTTTCGTGCTGAATGATGAAAAGTTGCCTGCTGCTAAGAAAGCAACAGCGGGTCGGAACGCAACAGTAAACCAAAACACAACAGCAGGACAAGATGCAGCAACAAACCAGAACACAGCAGCAGAACAAGATGCAACAACAAACCAGAACCCAACAGCAGGACAAGATACACTGGCAGATCAGGAGAGATGATACTTAATGGAAATAAAACAGATTGCGGTCATCCACACCGGTTTTCCTGAAAAATTTGGTATTCCAAGGCAGAGCGGGCTGGTGCGGGAAGCGCAGGGAGTGATCGAATTTTTGCCGGAATACCGCAGTAAAGAGGCTTTGCGGGGACTGGAAGGTTATTCCCACATCTGGGTGTTGTGGGAATTTTCAAAGGCACAGAAAGAACACTGGGCAGCGACGGTTACCCCACCGAGGCTTGGCGGTAAAAAGAGAATGGGAGTATTTGCAACAAGATCACCATTTCGTCCCAATCCAATCGGGATGTCCGTGGTAAAGCTGGAAGAAATTGTAGAGGATGAAAAGAAAGGCATGATGTTACGGGTATCGGCCGTTGATATGCTGGATCAGACACCGATTTTTGACATTAAGCCATATCTTCCGTATGCCGATAGTTATCCGGACGCACTTTCAGGCTTTGCCGGTGATGTATTTGAGCATCGGCTTGAGGTGGATTTTCCGGAAAGCTTACTGGAAAAACTGCCGGTTTCTATAAGGTCTGCGGTGATCGCACTTTTGGAACAGGATCCGAGGACGGCATTTATCAATGACGAGAGCCGGATATGGGGGCTTTCTTATGAAGGCTATAATATCCGTTTTACGGTCAGTGAAAATGTATTGACTGTCTGTGAGGTTACTTTACTTTAAGCGATTTACGCAGTAAATCAGCGGATTTCGAATATTTCAGTATGAAATAAGTCAGGAAGATAAAAACAGATACACAAGGAGTAGAAAAATGGAACAAAAACAACAAAACGGATTTACATTTGTAGAAGGAGGCGTATGTGCGGCACAGGGATTTGTGGCAAACGGTTTAAACTGTGGATTGAATCCCAATAAGGAAAAGAACGATCTGGCACTGGTATACAGCAAGACCATGTGCGATACAGCCGCTGTTTTTACGCAGAATAAGGTAAAGGGTGCACCAATTTTAGTGACCAAAAAACATCTGGAACAGACAGGCGGAAAAGCGAGAGCCATCATCGCAAACAGCAAAAATGCCAATACCTGCAATGCAGACGGAGAAGAAAAAGCGGAACGGATGGCTGTGCTTGCCGGTCGTGTGCTTGGCATTCCGGCTAATGAGGTTATCGTGGCTTCGACAGGTGTTATCGGTCAGATTCTTCCGATGGATCCGATCGAAGCACATATAGATGAGCTGGCAGCAGGTCTTTCCAAAGAAAATCACGGAAAAGCCGAGTATGCGATCATGACAACCGATACCGTTATGAAGGAATGTGCTGTTTCATTTGAGCTTGACGGTAAAACGGTTACCGTGGGCGGAATGGCAAAGGGAAGCGGCATGATCCATCCCAATATGGCGACAACCCTCAATTTTGTCACAACTGATGCTGCAATCGACAGAGAGCTTTTACAGAAGGCGGTAAGCAAAATTGTCAAGATTACCTATAACTGTCTGAGTGTAGATGGAGACCAGTCTACCAATGATACTCTGTGTGTGATGGCAAACGGACTTGCGGGCAACAAATGTATTGATGCGGAAAACAAAGACTATGATACATTCTGCGAGGTTCTGTATCAGGTATTGATGAATTTGACCAGGATGCTTGCAAAGGACGGCGAGGGAGCAACCAAGCTTCTCGAATGTGAGGTAAAAGGTGCAAAGGATCTGGATACAGCCATTATCGTGGCAAAAAGTGTGATCCGTTCACCTTTGTTTAAATGTGCCATGTTTGGAGAAGATGCCAACTGGGGACGTATTTTGTGCGCGATCGGCTATGCAGAGGCTGATTTTGAAATTGACAAGGTGGACGTGGACCTTGCTTCTAAATACGGTACCGTTGCCGTGTGCCGCAATGGAGCAGGTGTTGCGTTTTCGGAAGAGGAAGCATCCAGGATCCTGTCGTCTGACGAGATTTTTATTCATGTAGATTTAAAGCAGGGAACAGAAAGCGCCAAGGCATGGGGCTGTGATCTGACCTATGACTATGTAAAGATCAACGGAGATTACCGTTCTTGATAAGGGTTTCCCATGCTTTTATCCCATATGTCATGATATGATGATAATTACGGAACAAATCGGTTTGAACTGCTATGCCGGATTGTTTCGTAATTATATTTTAAGGAGGTTTTCTTATTATGGAAAACAGACATGAGGTGGGAGTTAGTAGAAAACAGATCTTGATTTTGGAGGATGAAAACCGGTTGTTAAACCGGCTGGTACGGCTTTTGGAGGAGTTGTGTCCGGGTGCGGAGATCTTTCGTACGGTTGAATTGGAGGAAGCTTATCATATGGCATTCGGAAAGCAGGTAGAACTGATTTTTATCCGGATGCACATGAATTGCCATTTTGATGATTCAAGGATCCATTTTATCGAGCGTATCAAAAAGAATGAGGAGTTTGCATTTGTTCCGATCATTCTGGTTTCAACAGAAGAGCTGAATTTCCGGTATTTTTTGGGAGAGTTGCATTGCTTTGGAATTATGGATCCACAGTTTGACAGGGAATATGCAATTCGCCTGATCAAAAAGGCGCTGCAGTTTAGGCACCGGATCGCGGAAAAACAGTATGCGTATTTTAAAACCGGAGGGGCAATTAAGTGCGTGAGGATTGCGGACATTTTATATATTGAGCATCATAAAAAATATGCGGTTGTCTATACACGTCTGGGTCAGTTTCGGCTGACAAACTGCTCCGGTAACAGCACAATGCAGAAATTTGAACATTATGATTTTATAACCTGCGCCAAGGGGGTTGTAGTCAATATGCGCTGCGTTGCTGAGATAGATTTCAGAAAAAAATGTCTCAATTTTAAAGATGGGCAGACCGTTGTTGCATTTGGACAGAATTATTCCAAAAAAATCTATTCCTATCTGGATGCAACGGGAGTTATGTAAATCACATTGTGGTGACGGCAGGGTAAAATAAAACTTTTGTTTCAGAATGAAACAGGAAAGATATGCTGAAAGACGTGTTGTAAGACAGGATATAAGATATGCTTTTGTATTTACTCTGCCTGAGCATTATGTCAACCACAGGACCAGTTTATAAAAAAAGACTGTCATTTTGGGGGGATTGGTGCCGGAGGTATCAATTATATGGTCTAAAGCAGGATTACGACTGTTTTTGGTATTTGGGACCCGGAAAACAGGCTTTGGGCATAAAAATATGGCTGGTCCTGTAAAAAAAACAGTTTTTTTTCAGCAAGATTTGGTAAAAACTGCGATAATCGCGTAAAAACGACAGAAAATGACAAAAATCGACAGAGATAATGCTCAAAACAGGTGTTTTTATGCTTAAAAATTGCGTATGTACGGAAAAATACAGGAATGTGTAAAAAATATACCGGGTTTTTGCTTTGGAAAAACGTTTTGAGAAAATGTTTTGAGAAAATGTGACAGATATATTTCAAAATATGTCATAATTTGCTATACTGATTTTAACTATGAAAAGTGGAGTTTATTATGATTCTGAAAAAAAGGTTTCACAATAAAAAATTATACAAAAAAATACTTCCGCTGTTGCTTGTTTTGTCCATGTGTCTGCTTTCGGGCTGCGGACAAAAAGAGGGTGATCAGACAAAGGCCGGCTTTTCCGCCATTGGGGAGTCGGATTATGATACGGCGATGCAGTGCTTTCAGGCTGCGATTGACGAGGGTGAGGATGCAGAGCTTGCTTATCGCGGAATTGGCATGACCTATCTTGGGATGGCGCAGTATGATGAGGCTGTTGATGCTTTTGAGACTGCTTTATCCAATGGCGGGCTGTTTGCCGGAGACTTGGAGCGTGATATCAATTTTTATATGGCTACCGCCCTATACAAAAATGGCAATTACACACGGGCCGGTGAGTTGTTGGATGTGATCATCAAAAGTCAGAAAAACAATGTCGACGCACATTTTTTAAGAGGCTGTGTTGCTCTGGAAACCGATGATTACGAAAACGGCATTTACCATTTTGATAAGGCTATCGAAAATTCCAAGGATCAGCAGTCCATGAAGATCCGTGTTTTTGAAGAGCTGGCTTCCAATGGCTATGAAGACAAGGGGAGTGAGTATCTGACCGGTATTTTAGATGACGGTTCCAAGCTAAGCGATTACGAGCAGGGTGTTGTGTATTTTTATTTAAAGGATTATGACAGTGCCAGGAATCATCTGGGGCTGGCCAAACAGTCGGATACCAAAAATGCCGGCAATATCGTATACATGCTTGGTAAGACTTATGAACAGCTTGGCGAGTACAATTATGCAAGCGTGCTTTATACCGAGTATCTGCAGGATCACAAGGGCGATGCCAATATCTACAATCAGCTTGGCATCTGTCAGTTAAAGCTTGATGATGCAGCATCAGCTATTAAGTCTTTTGAGAGCGGACTTGAGCTTGGCAATACAGCCATGACACAGATTTTAAAATACAATCAGATCTGTGCCTATGAGCAGGCAACCGATTTTGACAAGGCAAAGACTTTATTGGATGAATATCTGGCGGCTTATCCGGATGATGAGGCTGCTCAGAGAGAAGCTGTATTTTTAAGTACAAGATAACAAACATTCGAAATCCGCTGGTTTACTGCGTAAATCGCTACTTTCTCATGTTTGACCTTTTGACCCTGATATCATTTTATAAAAAATTACAAATTAAAGGAGTCATCACATGATTAATCAACTTGTTTCCAAAATTCAAAAAACAGGAGCACCGATCGTTGTCGGACTGGATCCGATGATGAAATTTGTTCCCGAGCATATCCAAAAAAAGGCTTTTGAAGAGTATGGTGAGACACTGGAAGGCGCTGCAGAAGCAATCTGGCAGTACAACAAAGGAATTGTTGATGCGGTTTATGATCTGATCCCGGCAGTAAAGCCGCAGATCGCTATGTATGAGCAGTTTGGCATTCCGGGCTTGCAGGCTTTCAAAAAGACTGTGGACTACTGCAAGGAAAAGGGACTGGTTGTGATTGGTGATATAAAAAGAGGCGATATCGGATCTACTTCCACAGCTTATGCAGTCGGACATCTGGGAAAGGTACAGGTGGGAAGCAAGTCATATGCAGGTTTTGACGAGGATTTTGTGACAGTCAATCCTTATCTTGGCAGTGATGGTGTCAAACCTTTTATCGATGTCTGCAAAGAGGAAAAGAAAGGTATTTTTGTACTGGTTAAGACCTCCAATCCAAGCAGCGGGGAGTTTCAGGACCGCCTGATCGACGGCAAGCCTCTGTATGAGCTGGTTGGTTCCATGGTAGATACATGGGGCTCTGAATTGATGGGAGATTCCTATAGTTATGTCGGAGCAGTAGTCGGAGCAACCTATCCGGAAATGGGCAAGGTGCTGCGTGATATCATGCCAAAGGCATACATTTTGGTTCCCGGATATGGTGCACAGGGAGGAAAGGGCAAGGATCTCGTCCACTTCTTCAATAAGGACGGACTTGGAGCCATCGTCAATTCTTCCAGAGGTATCATTGCCGCATACCAGCAGGATGCATACAAAGAAAAATTTGCTCCCGAAAATTATGCCGATGCTTCTAGGGCAGCAGTGCTTGCCATGAAAGAGGATATTGCAGAAGCACTAAGATAAGGGGTTAAAATATTCGTTATTTTGGCCGATATCTATATATATTAGAAGAGGCGCAAAAGGATTTGCGCATGTTAATAAGCCGGAATGGCTGACGTTTTTAATCAAGGAGGATAAGATTATGGCAAATGTTAATTCAGTAGGAAGCAATTATACAGACGTATATGGCGCGTACAATACTTCCGGTACCCAAAAAGCAGAAACAAAGGATACACAGACAGCTTCCAATACAACGGCAGCTACTTTTGAAGCTTCCGCAAAGGGAAGGGAAAAAGCTTCCAAGATGTCTGCTTCCGATCGTGCGGCACTTGTTTCACAGTTAAAGGCAGATGCCCAGTCAAGAACTGAGCAGATGACAAGCATCGTTACCAAGATGCTCCAAAAACAGGGAGTTACGATTGGCAAGGCAGATGATATGTGGAAGGTGTTAGCAGGCGGCAATTTTACTGTTGATGCTGCTACCAGGGCACAGGCACAGGCAGATATTGCAGAGGATGGATACTGGGGTGTCAGCCAGACTTCACAGCGTATCTTTGATTTTGCAATGGCTTTGTCCGGCGGTGACAAAGATACCATGGAAAAGATGCGTTCTGCATTTGAAAAAGGATTTAAACAGGCTACAGCTACATGGGGGAAGGAGCTTCCGTCCATCAGCCGGGATACTTACAGTGCAGTTGAAAAACTATTTGATGATTATGCATCAAGCTTTGAAAGTGATACACAGGAATAGTCAAAGGGGGATTTACGATGGGAATTTCACTTCAAAATGATTATTCATTTTTATTTGGTACTTCGTCCAATACAACAACGGGCAATACCTTTTCGCTGTCTGATTATGCGATGATCAAAAACGGCACTTACAAAAAGCTGATGAAAGCATATTATGCAGACACTGACAACAGCTTTGTAAAAAGTGTTGCGGGAATCAAGGCGGCCAGTCAGGACAATAACGTAGAGATCAAAAAGCTTCAGGAAACATCCAAGGCTCTCTCCGAATCGGCAGAGGCTCTTTATGGAGAAAAAGGCAAGGATTTATATACTGAGGATAAAAGGGATGATCTGTTAAAAGCGGTATCCGGCTTTGTAAAGGATTACAATTCTACAGTGGATGCGGTTGGTTCCTCTGACAACGCCAAGGTGGTCCGAATCGGCAATTCCATGGCAGGAAATGCGGTGGCCAACTACAAGCTGTTATCAAGCATCGGTATCCGTGTCGGTACGGACAGCAAGCTGACACTGGATGAGGATACCTTTAAAAAAGCAAAGCTTTCATCCATCCAGTCTGTTTTTTCAGGCGTTGGTTCTTTTGCATACAGAGCGAGTGCATCCGCATCCTATATCAACAATTATGCCAGGGACGATGCCGCAAAGGCGAGCGGTCTCTATGGTGCAAGCGGATCCTACAGTGCTTATTTACAGGGCAGTACATACAATTCATTCTTCTGATCTGTGCGCCGGCCTGTCAGCAAAATACAAATAAAGATGTGCAATTATTCCGGAATCATGGAAATTGTTTCATGGTTCCGGTTTGTCAGTTTCAACATCATGATTTATAAAAAAATACAAGGAGTATGAGATGAGCAATTACAAAATCAATACAAAATGCGTACAGGGTGGATACCATCCGGGAAATGGAGAACCGCGTCAGATACCGATTATCCAGTCCACCACCTTCCGTTATGAAACAAGTGAAGCAATGGGCAAATTATTTGATCTGGAGGCAAGCGGATATTTTTATACCCGACTGCAGAATCCGACCAATGATATGGTAGCTGCCAAGATCGCAGAATTAGAGGGTGGAACAGCTGCTATGCTGACATCTTCCGGACAGGCTGCCAATTTCTTTGCACTGTTCAATATTTGTGAATGCGGAAGCCATATCGTGGCATCCTCATCCATCTATGGAGGAACCTTCAACCTGATCTCTGTTACCATGGCAAAGATGGGTATTGAAGTGACTTTTATCTCTCCGGACTGTTCAAAAGAGGAGCTCGATGCGGCATTTAAGGACAATACAAGAGCTGTATTCGGCGAGACCATTGCCAATCCGGCGCTGACAGTACTGGATATTGAGAAATTTGCAAAAGCAGCTCATGCTCATGGCGTACCGCTTATCGTTGACAATACATTCCCGACACCGGTCAACTGCAGACCGTTTGAGTGGGGTGCCGATATCGTGACACATTCCACAACCAAATACATGGATGGACACGGAGCTGCCGTTGGCGGAGCTATCGTTGATTCCGGAAGATTTGACTGGATGGCACATGCTGACAAATTCCCCGGACTCTGCACGCCGGATGAATCTTATCATGGCATTACTTATGCTGAAAAATTTGGCAAAGAGGGTGCATTTATCACAAAATGTACTTCTCAGCTGATGCGTGACTTTGGATGTATTCAGGCTCCCCAAAATGCATTTATTTTAAATCTGGGTCTGGAATCTTTGCATGTCAGAATGGCAAGACATGTGGAAAACGGACAGGCGGTTGCCGAGTTTCTGGCTTCTGATGACAGAGTGGCAAAGGTCAATTATCCGGGCTTAAAATCCGATCCGTATTATGAGGTTGCACAAAAATACCTGCCCAATGGCGGCTGCGGCGTTGTATCCTTTGAACTGAAGGGCGGAAAGGCAGCTGCAGAGGCTTTCATGAAAGAATTGAAGCTTGCAGCCATCGAAACACATGTGGCAGACGCGCGTACCTGCTGTCTGAATCCCGCAACATCCACACACAGACAGATGACAGAGGAGCAGCTGATCGAGGCCGGCGTTCCGGCAGGACTGGTTCGTATTTCCTGTGGTCTGGAAGATAAAGAGGATCTGATCGCTGATTTAAAACAGGCACTGGATGCGATTTAAAGATTCTGGGATATTTATATTTTATTTTTAGATACAATATTGGTTTAATAAGATCCACATACTTGTATACCGACCCCCAAAAGTTAGACCAAAAAATCTAACGATTGGAGGTCGGTATTTTTATGGCAAAATACAGTTGCGAATTTAAGAGAAAGGTTGTCGAGGATTATATCAATAATAAAGGGG
>Ga0129314_1000544_pt1 | contig 38593 bp, 34 predicted proteins | sample O1111metagenome_FD_94431 | JGI IMG/M metagenome (GOLD analysis project Ga0129314, IMG submission 94431) | Orangutan individual fecal microbial communities from fecal samples from Wisconsin, USA - O1111 metagenome | ecosystem: Host-associated > Mammals > Digestive system > Large intestine > Fecal... | reverse complement strand
TTCTCACCATACTGTCCATGTTGCTGTGCCTAGTGGGGGCCGGCTTTCTCATTGCCCGCATCGTCTTGCGGGCGCAGGGCCGTCTTGGCTCGGGGCACCTGAGTAAAGAACAGCTCGACGAGCGCTCGCGGCTGCGCAGGATCCGCCGCGAGGCGTACCTCGATTCCCTGCCCTCGGTGAGCTTCTACCATCTTGTTGTCATCTTCACGTTTGCAAGCGTGCTGGGCCTTGTGCTTGAGACCCTGTGGTGGCTTGTCACGCAGGGATCTTTGCAGCATCGCTATGGCATGGTCTGGGGGCCGTTTTCGCCTCTGTATGGCATCGGCGCCGTTTTGCTCACCGTCTGTCTCTGGAAGATACGCAAGCGGCCCCTGTGGGTCATCTTCTTGCTCTCCATGGTCATCGGCTCTGTGCTCGAGCAACTTGTGGGCATGTGTCTGGAGCATGTGTTCGGCATGGTCTCTTGGACCTACGAGACCTACCCCGACGCCATCACGAAGTTCGTGTGCCTGCGCATGAGCCTTCTGTGGGGCATGCTGGGATGCGTGTGGGCGCATTCGATCATGCCCGAGACCGTCTTTCTCCTCGGCACGCCCGAAGAGCCGGTACGCACGATTATCGTGGTCGCGCTCACTGCCTTCCTCGTGGCGGACGCCTCGATGACGATCGCCGTGTCGCTGCGCAAGGGAGCTCGCGATGAAGGCATGCCGGCCACCAACGCCCTGGAGCGGTTCATCGACCAGCATTACGACGACGCGTTCATGCAAGAGCGTTTCGAGAACGTTGAGTACACGACGTTGCCTGAACCCCATGAGCCTGGGCTGCCGGCAAAATCCACCTCAGTGGACTTCCAAGACTGAGAGGGAGCGAGCGCGAAGTTGTAGGCGACTTGTGAAGACAGGCCCAATTCTTCGCCTGAAGCAAATCTTCCCTTGCATCGGCGTGCGATACCCGATATAGTACCTCCTCGCCGACGGATACGGCGGCCGAATGGGCGTTTAGCTCAGGGGGAGAGCGCTTCCCTGACACGGAAGAGGTCACAAGTTCAAATCTTGTAACGCCCACCATTCGATATCCCTCCCGCACTTGTTGCGGAAAACCATACGGGCGTTTAGCTCAGGGGGAGAGCGCTTCCCTGACACGGAAGAGGTCACAAGTTCAAATCTTGTAACGCCCACCATTGTGAGACAAAGGTCGGCCGGGGAAACCCGACCGACCTTTTTCGTTTGGTCCCAAGTTTGTCCACGCACGCACATGTATGAGGAAGACAGGGAGACACAGGCAGTGCTTATCACCACCGACGAGCAGCTCCGCGATTTTTGCGTCCGCGCCCAGGGCAGCGAGGTCTTGGCCATCGACACCGAGTTCCTGCGCGAGAAGACCTATCGGGCGCGTCTGTGCCTCGTGCAGCTTGGCACCGACGACGAGCAGGTAGCGGTCGATCCCTTCTGCGTGCATGATGGGGAGCCCCTGGTGGCTCTTTTCAAGGATCCCGCCATCACCAAGGTCCTCCATGCCTGTTCGCAGGACATGGAAGTGCTTCAGGAGTGGTGCGGCACCCTCCCCAGCCCCATCTTCGACACGCAGATGGCCGCCTCGTTCATCTCCGACCGCTATCAGATCGGCTACGGCGCCCTTGTTGAGGACTTCTGCCACGTGCACCTGCCCAAGGCCGAGTCCCTGACCGACTGGTCGGCCCGTCCCCTCGATGCCAAGCAGATCGCCTACGCCCTCGACGACGTGCGCTACCTGCCCGGCATCTGGCGCACGATGCGCGACCGCCTCGAGGAGCTCGGCCGCACCGCATGGCTGGAAGACGACTTCGCCCACGCCTGCGATCCGCAGAGCTATCGCCACGACCCGCGCGAGGCCTACCGCAAGGTCAAGCGTGTGGGCTCGCTGTCGCGTCGCCAGATGAGCGTGGCGCGCGAAGTTGCCGCTTGGCGCGAGGACCTTGCGGCAAAGATCGACAAGCCCCGCAGGTGGGTGATGGGCGACGAGCTTCTCGCTGAGATCGCCAAGCGCATGCCGAGCACCGACGCCGCGCTCATGCGCATCAGGGGAGGGGCGGACCTGTCTGCCCAGGACCGCGCCGAGGTGCTTGCGGCCGTGCGTGCCGGCGTCGCGTGCCCGCCCGAGCTCTACCCCGACACGCCCCACCGCAGCAAGCCGAGCCTGGAGAGCGAGTGCGTCTGCGACCTCATGTACGCGCTCACGCGCATGGTGGCCGACCGCGAGCACATCGCCTCGTCGATTCTGGCCTCGCGCGACGAGCTCATCGACTATTTCGAGCACAGGGCGTCTTCGCCGCTGTCGCGCGGCTGGCGCCACGAGCTGCTCGGATCTCACCTGGACGCCCTGCTTGAGGGCCAAATCGGCCTTACGGTCGTCGACGGCAAGATCGAGCTGCTGTAGGGAACGGAGGTAGCGGATGGCCTGGCAGTTGACGGCAACGCAGGAGCCTGAGCAGAAGTCCCCGGCGTCTCTCAGCGTCTCGGAGGCACTGGGGCGTGCAAAGGCCCAGCTTGAGGGCATGGCGCTTGTTGTCGAAGGCGAAGTCTCGCAGTTCAAGGACAGTCCCGGCTACAAGGCCGTGTACTTCCCGGTGTCCGACGGCTCCTCCACCATGGACTGCATGATGTGGCGCACGCGCTACATGGCGGGGGAGGTGCGCCTCCATCCCGGCCTCAAGGTGCGCTTGACGGGCCGCTTCTCGGTCTATCCCGCAAAGGGGCGCATGCAGTTTGAGATTTTCAAGCTCGAGGAGGCAGGCGAGGGCGATTTGCGCGCCCGTGTGGCCCGCCTGGCGCGCAGGCTCGACGCCGAGGGCCTCATGGACCCTGCCCGCAAGCCTCAGGTTCCCGCCTTTTGCGAGCGCATCGTCGTGGTCACCTCGCCTCACGGCAAGGTGAAAGACGACGTCGCGCGTACGCTTCGCCGCCGAAACCCCCTGGTTCGCCTGCAGTTTTGCCCTGTGCAGGTGGAGGGCGCGGGTGCTGCGGCCCTTATGGTGCGCGCCCTGCATGCCGCCGAGCAGGCTCGCCCCGACGCCATCCTGCTCGTGCGCGGAGGCGGCTCCTACGAGGACCTCATGCCCTTCAACGACGAAGGCCTTGCCCGCGCCGTGGCGGCGTGCACCGTGCCGGTCGTCACGGGCATCGGGCACGAGCCCGACACGACGATCTGCGACATGGTGAGTGCCAGGCGTTGCTCGACGCCCACGGCGGCTGCCGAGTCGGTCGCGCCCGATATCGCCGAGCTCAGCGCGGGGTTTGACGCCATTGCCAGGCGATTGGCAAATGCCCTGCACCGCAGCCTCGTGGACCGCGGTCGCACGCTCGACCTCATGGCGGCCCGCCCGTGCCTGTCCGACCCGATGCGCACCATCGTGGAGACGCCGCTTCGCGAGCTCGACCTGGCGCAGGACCGCCTCAGCGCGGCGCTGCCCGCCGGTGTGGAACGCTCGCGCAGCGCTCTGGCCGACCAGGCCGCTCGTCTGGCCGCCGCCATGCCGATTCGACTCGAGCGAACGTCCCGTACGCTTGCTGACGAGCAGACGCGCCTGGTCCATGCGGGCCATACCCTGCTCGGGTCTTGGGAGCGCGACCTTGCGGTGGGGGCGGGCCGTCTCCATGCGCTCTCGCCGCTTGCGGTTATCGCGCGCGGTTACTCCATGACGTGCGACGCCCAGGGCAAGGTCGTGTCGAGTGTGGGCCAGGTGGCGCCGGGCCAGGTAGTTGAGGTGCGCGTGTCCGACGGCGCGCTTGGATGCACGGTCGATTCAGTTCAACCCATCGAGAGGAACGACTAATGACGCAGCAGATGAAGGACGTCGCGACGATGACGTACGGCGAGGCAACCGCCGAGTTCGAGCGGGTCGTGCGTGCCCTTGAGTCCAACCAGCTCGAGCTCGAGGAGTCCCTGGAGCTCTACAAGCGCGGCGTCGAGCTTCTCGCGTCGCTGCGCGCACGCCTGGCCGATGCCGAACAGCAGGTGAGCGCCCTCATGGGCCAGATCGAGGTTGACACCGACGAGAGGGACACGACGCTCAGCTAGCGTGCCTCGAAGCGCCTGTGTTCGGCTGATTGCCGCTTGCGTCGGGATATCAGCCGTTTGCGGCGCCTCTTTCAGCGTGGTTGCGACGCGTTTTCCACCTGTGCACACGCAAGTTTCGCCGTTCGCCGGGCATCGTCACGACTTCGTCACCGAATACCTCCCGCTGCCGCCGTTTCGGCGCCGTGCGTCGATGGTGCGGCCTTTTGACGGTGTGCTGCCGGCGGCTCTCGTACAATTCATCCAGTAACTCGCTGTGTTCCCATGCCTGGTGCGTGTTCGTGCCGGGCATTTTCGTTTGGTGGAGGGTCCATGGACGTCCTGGTCGTGAACGCCGGCAGCTCTTCTTTGAAATATCAGCTCCTCAACGTCGAATCGCGCGAAGTGCTCGCCAAGGGCGCCTGCGAGCGTATCGGCTTGGGCGAGTCCACGTTCACGAGTGAGTTCGCGGGTCGCGAGACGTGCCTGTCCCTGCCCATTCCCAACCACCGCACCGCAATCACGCTCGTGCTGGGTACCGTGTTGCAGAACACCGCCCTCATGGAGGGTCACCACATCGACGCCTTTGGACATCGCATCGTGCACGGCGGCACGTATTTCGACGACTCGTGCCTGGTCGATGACGACGTGCTCAAGAAGATCGAGGAAATCGCCCCGCTTGCGCCCCTGCACAACTACGCTGCTGCGTCGGTCATCGTCGCCTGCAGGGAAGTCCTGCCCGACGTGCCCAATGTGGTGTCGTTCGACACGTCGTTTCACGCAACCATTCCCGAGGTCGCGTATCGCTACCCGTTGCCCGACGAGCTGTGCGACAAGTTCAAGCTGCGCAAGTACGGATTCCACGGCATCAACCACCGCTACGTCTCCCGCACGGCGAATGAGCTTTTGGGAGGGGACGCCGGCAAGCTTGTCAGCTGCCATTTGGGCAACGGTTCCTCGCTGTGCGCCGTGCGCGACGGGCGCGTGGTCGATACCACGATGGGTTTCACGCCGCTCGACGGCCTTATCATGGGCACGCGCTGCGGCTCCATCGACCCCGCGGCTGTCACGTTCATCCTTGAGAACTCCGACCTCACGGCTCGCGAGGTCGACACCATCATGAACAAGAAGTCGGGCCTTCTTGCCATCACGGGCTTTACCAACGACATCCGCGACATCACCGAGGCCGCCGAGGCGGGCAACGACCGCGCCCAGCTTGCCCTCGACATGTTCTGCTACTCGGCGAAGAAGTACCTCGGCGCGATGATCGCCGCCATGGGCGGTGTCGACACGGTCGTCTTCACGGCCGGAGCCGGGCAGAACTCGCCGGTTATCCGCAGCAAGGTCGTCGAGGGGCTTGAGGGGCTCGGCATCGCGGTTGACCCCGAGCTCAACGCACAGCGCCACAAGACGCCGTGGCGCATCTCCCCCGAGGGTGCCGGCGTCAACGTCTTTGTCATTCCGGCCGACGAGGAGTACATGATCGCGCTCGACGTGAAGCGCATCCTCGGATAGGCATCGCCATAGTGCCTGCAGCCAGCCGGCGTCCTCAGGGCGCCGGCTTTTTTGCCGGCGTTTAGAGAAACGAAAAGGGGCGGCTCGCTTCCGTTGCGACGGAAGGCGAGCCGCCCCTTTGTGCATGGGCGATTGTGGGAGGGGCCGGGCCGCTATGCAGCCGACTCGGGGCTACTCGGCGCGTGCCTGGTGCAGACGCTGGGCCTGAACGGCGGTGACGGCGACCATGCCGACGATGTCGGAAGACGAGCAGCCGCGCGACAGGTCGTTCACCGGGGCGGCGATGCCCTGCAGCACGGGTCCGATTGCCTCGGCGCCACCCAGGCGCTGGGCGATCTTGTAGCCGATGTTGCCGGCGTCGAGGTTGGGGAAGACAAGCACGTTGGCCTTGCCTGCGACCGTGGAGTCCTTTGCCTTGGAGGCTGCGACGCTGGGAACCACCGCGGCGTCGAACTGCAGCTCGCCGTCGATCTCCAGGTCGGGGGCAAGCTTGCGGGCCTTGGCGGTTGCCTGGGCGACGAGCGCGGTGTGGTCGTTGACGGCGCTGCCCTTGCTCGAGAACGACAGCATCGCCACGCGCGGGGTCGTCTGCATGAACGTCGCCCAGCTGCGTGCCGTCTGCACGGCGATTTGAGCGAGCTCGTCGGCGCTGGGGTAGGTGTTGAGGGCGCAGTCGGCGAAGAAGAAGGTGCCGCTCTCGCCATAGGGGCAGTTGGGCAGGGAAATCTCAAAGAACGAGGACACGAGCGACACGCCCGGGGCGCACTTGAGAATCTGTAGCGCCGGCCTGAGCACGTCGCCGGTGGAGTGGCAGGCGCCCGAGACCATGCCGTCGGCGTCGCCCAGCTTGACCATCACGACGCCGAAGTAGAGCTCGTCGTCAAGCGCGGCGCAGGCGGCCTCGAAGGTTATGCCCTTCTTGGCGCGAAGCTCGGCCAGGGTGCGGGCGTAGCGCTCGCGCTCAGGGGAGGTGCGGTGGTCGATCACGGTGACGCCGGGGATGCAGATCTCGTTGGGGTCGCCCAGCACGATGGGGCGGGCGATGCCCTCTGCGGCGATCTGGGCTGCCGCTTCTAGGGTGCGCGGATCGTTGCCCTCGGGCAAGACGATGCGTTGGGGGTTGGTCTTTGCAGCGCTTACCAGGCTGTCTACGAATTTGCTCACTGAGGGCTCCTTATGTGTGGCATGGACTTACGGGGGCATATGTGCCCAAAGCAACGCCATCCCACTCTATCATGCTAAGATTGCAACCAAATGCCTGTTTTCGTCTGTTGGGCATTCTCGCGCTGGCAAGTGGTTTGCGGCGCGGGCGTGTCCATCACATTTGCAAAGGAGCGCACATGCCCGTTGTCCATGGTCTTCCCCAGGCGTTCGACGTTGCCGATTACGACGCCCTCGTCGTTGGTGCCGGTTATGCCGGTTCTGTCGTCGCGCGCGAGCTGGCGGAGCGTGCAGGCAAGAAGGTCTGCGTCCTCGAGCGTCGTCCGCACATCGCGGGCAATGCCTACGACTGCCTCGATGAGGCCGGGGTGCTCATCCATCTGTACGGCCCGCACATCTACCACACCTATGACGAGCGCGTTCACGAGTACCTGTCGCGCTTCACCGACTTCACCAACTACCAGCATCGCGTGCTTGCCAACATCCACGGCACGCTCATGCCGGTTCCCTTTAACCACACCTCGCTCAAGATGGCGTTCGGCCCCGAGCGCGGCGAGGCCCTGTTTGCCAAGCTCGTCGAGAAGTTCGGCCCCGACCGCAAGGTGCCGATCCTCGAGCTGCGTGCCCAGGACGACCCCGAGCTCGAGGAGGTCGCCGACTACGTCTTCGAGAACGTGTTCCTCCACTACACGATGAAGCAGTGGGGCCAGACGCCCGACCAGGTGGACCCCTCGGTCACCGGCCGCGTCCCCGTGCTTGTGGGCGATGACGACCGCTACTTCCAGTCTCCTCACCAGGGCATGCCTGCCAAGGGCTACACCGACCTGTTCGACCACATGCTCGACCATCCCAACATCGACGTCTTCCTCGACGTCGACGCGCGCGACATCGTGCATGTCGAGGACGGCAAGATCATGGCGGGCGACCTGGCCTATGAGGGCCAGGTCGTCTACACCGGCCCGCTCGACGAGCTCTTCGGCCTCGACCTGGGTGCCCTGCCGTACCGCACCCTCGACCTCGACTTCGAGACCCTGCCTGTCGACGAGTTCCAGCCCGTCTGCACGGTCAACTACACCACGAGCGAGGACTTCACGCGCATCACCGAGTTCAAGCACATGACGGGCCAGGTTGTGCCCGGCAAGACCACCATCCTGCGCGAGTACTCCAAGGCCTACGAGCCCGGAAGCGGCCAGACGCCCTACTACGCCATTCTCGAGCCCCAGAACAAGGCGCTCTACGCCTCCTATCTGGAGCGCGTCGCCGACGTTGCCAACTTCCACGCCGTTGGCCGTCTGGCCGAGTACCGCTACTATGACATGGACGCCGTCGTTGCCAGCGCTCTCGCCCTCGCCGACAAGCTGGTCGCCGAGGCGTAATCGTCAAGGCGACGCACGTTTAGAAAGAGAAGGTCCCTCCGGTGGAAAAGCTCGTCACGTTTGCCATTCCCTGCTACAACTCGGCAGCCTATATGGACAAGTGCGTCCAGAGCATCATCGACGCCTGCGCGCCTGAGCAGGACTTCGAGATCATCATCGTCGACGACGGCTCCCAGAAAGACGACACGCCTGCAAAGGCCGACGCCTGGCAGGCCAAGTGTCCTGGCATCGTGCGCGCCGTGCATCAGGCCAACGGCGGTCACGGTGCCGCGGTGCTCGCGGGCCTTGCCGCCGCGCAGGGCATGTACTACAAGGTCGTCGACTCCGACGACTGGGTCGACCGCGACGCTGTGCAGACGCTGCTCGCCGATGTGCGCTCCCTGGTTGCCAAAGGCGAGATTGTCGACCTGTTCATCTCGAACTACGTCTACGAGCATGTGGAAGACAACACGCAGAAGTCCGTGGGCTACCGCAGCGTGCTTCCCGAGGGTCGCGTCTTCACCTGGGACGAGATGGGCAAGTTCCGCATCGACCAGAACCTGCTCATGCACTCGCTGCTCTACCGCACGGAGGTGCTGCGCGACGGCGGCGTGCCTCTGCCGAGCCACACCTTCTATGTGGACAACATCTTCGCCTATGTGCCGCTGCCGCGCTGCAAGAAGCTCTTCTACCGCGACGTGGACCTCTACCGCTACTTCATCGGCCGTCAGGACCAAAGCGTCAACGAGAAGGTCATGGTTTCGCGCTACCGCCAGCAGCTGCGCATCACTAAGATCATGTTCGAGGCCATTCACCTCTACGACGAGGTGCCCAGCCAGCCGCTGCGGGCCTACATGCTCAGCTACCTCACGATGATGATGGCCATTTCTTCGCTGTTCGGGCACATGTCCGAGGAGCCCGAGTCCGACCAGCTGGTCGACGAGCTGTGGTGCGACCTGAAGGCGTTCGACGAGCGCATGTACAACCATGCCCGCCACAACTTCCTCGGTGTGGGCACGAACCTCCCTGGCAAGGTGGGCAAGCGCCTCACCGCCGCCCTCTACCGCACCGCAAGGAAGATTTTCAAGTTCAACTAAACCTTTAGGTTGCATACGCATCGATAAAGAAGGCCGCCCGCCTCGTCTGATTCGTTTTCAGCGAGGCGGGCGGCCTTTTCGTGGGCGCTGTTGCAGGACGTGCTATGCCTTGAGGGCACGCAGCTCGCGGTAGAGCCGTGAAATGGGCAGCCCCATCACCGTGTAGAAGTCGCCTTCGATGCCACGCACAAGCAGGCGGCCCTTGCCTTGGATGCCGTAAGCGCCTGCCTTGTCCATGGGCTCGCCAGTGGCGACATAGGCGTCGATCTCATCGTCGTCGAGGTCCCAGAACGTGACGCGAGCTGTTTCGGAAAAGCCGAGCACCTCGCAGCCGTCACAAAGCACGGAGACGCCGGTTGTGACCTCGTGCGTCTTGCCTGAGAGGTCGCGCAGCATCTGACGCGCCTCGTCGGCGTCGGCGGGCTTTCCAAGCACGCGCTCGCCAAGGATGACAACGGTGTCCGAGCCGATGACGAGCTCGCCGGGGCGGGCGTTTGGGCTGACGGAAAGCGCCTTGTGCCAGGCGAGCGCATGGGGCAGCTCATGCGGGTCGCGCGCATGCACGCTCGACTCGTCAAAGTCGCTCGTGCAGCAGGTGAACTCGAAGCCTGCCTCTTCCATCAGTTCGCGGCGGCGCGGCGATTTGGATGCAAGAATCATGTTCGGCCTGGTTTCTAGCGGCGGCGCAGGATGGTGACGTTCTCGACATGGAACGTCTGGGGGAAAAGATCGACCGGCGTGATCGAGACGATGTCGAACGTCTCAAGCTCGCGGAAGATGGCCAGGTCGCGGGCGAGCGTGGCCGGGTCGCACGAGACGTAGGCGACGGCGCGTGCGGGGCTTTCGCAGACGGCCTCGATGACCGAGCGCTCAAGGCCGGCGCGGGGCGGGTCGACGACGATGACGTCGGCATCCTCCAGGCAGTCGAGCTGACGCGCCGCATCGTCGCCGATGGCCTCAACCATGTCGGCGAGCCCGGCATGCTCGAGGTTCTGCTTGAGGTCGCGCACTGCGGGCCCGTAGCTCTCGATGGCGATGACGCCGCCCTGCGCGGCACGCGCCAGGGGCAAGGTGAAGGTGCCTGCGCCGCAGTACAGGTCGCAGGCGACCTCGTCGCCCTCAATGGCGAGGCCTTCGAGCACAAGTTCGATGAGCTTTTCGGCACCGGCGGTGTTTACCTGGAAGAACGACGGGGCAGAAAGGCTCATGGTCTGCCCGGCCAGGCGCTCCTCCCAGCGGCCGCGGCCGCTGAGGCACTCGACGCCGGCGATCTTGCGGGCGCCGCCCTTCTCCTTGGTCATGACGCGTGCGATGGAAGTGGGCTTGGCCGCGTCGGTGATGACCTTGGCGATCTCGGCGCGCGGGAAGGCGGCCGGGTCGGTCCACAGGGCAACCTCCACCTGGCGGGTGCGCTCGCTCACGCGAATGCCCACGCGCTCGAGGCCCAAGTCGCGGGACCCTCCGAAGAAGTTGAGCGCGCCGGCAACCGACTTGACCAGCTTCTGGGAGTCCTTTGCCATGAGCGGGCACTTGTCCACGGCGATGACCTGGTTTGCGTCGAACTTGGAGTGCATGCCCAGGCGCATGCGGCCGTTCTGCTCGACGCAGGCAAGCTCAACCTTGTTGCGATAGCCCCAGTCGGGGCCCACCTCGACGACCTGGCCCACGTGCTCCTGCGTCCAGTCTGCATCGAACTTGCCGATGCGCACGAGGGCGTCGACGACGTTCTTTCGCTTTGCCTGGCGTTGGGCCTCGATTGAGACATCGGCCCAGGGGCAGCCGCCGCAGATGGCAGAGTAGGGGCACTTTGAGGCGACGCGGTCGGCCGAGGCCTCCACGACCGAGGCCACGCGAGCCTTGGAGAACGTCTTGCCGTCGCTTGTGATTTCGGCTTCCACCACGTCGCCCGGAACGCCTCCCGAAACGAACACGGTCTTGCCCTCTGCGGTGCGCGCCACCGCGTCTGCGCCGTAGCACAAGGTATCGATCTTGAGTTGCATGCTTGCCCCGCTCAAAGGTTGTGCCATGGCCTGAACCCGCTCGGTGCATATCGCAGCGGCGGCGCACGCCCTCGAGCTCGAGTTCGCGTGCGCCGCCGCAACAGGTTCAGACTATGGTCTATTTCGTTGCTGACTTGCCGAATAGTACCCTAATGCCAGCCTTGATGAGAGCCCAACCGGTCGCTTTGCGGCCTTTCTGCTTAACCATCAGCTCAAGGGAGGCCATGGGGTCGCGCTCCTCGGCCGGTTCCTGGTCGATGGGTTTCGCATCCACCTCCACGGGCTGGGCGGCCGCGTCCTTCCGCGCCGTCTCGGCGGGCTTTTCCTCGGCCTTTGCCGCCGTGGGGGCCTGCTGCTGGGCGGCCTGTGCGTCTGCGGTCGCTGCCTGGGGCTCTGGCGCCGCTTCCTTCTCGGCTGCGGGCTCCTCGGCCTGCTTGGGCTCGTGGTCCTGAGGCTGCCCGCCGGGGATGGCGCGGCTGCGTGCGCGCTTTGCCTGCTCGGCGCGCTCGGCCGTGGCCTTTTGAGACTCCTCGATCGCGCGGGCTGCGAAGAACTCCTGGGCGCACACGAGCTCCTCGCCGGCGCACACGGGCACATGGGCGTGCTTGCCGTCGGGGGTGAGGATGCGCGCCTTGGTGTTGTCGCGCATCTGCACGTCGATGTCGGCGGCGACGCGGCGGCGCAGCTCGGGGTCGAGCAGCGGGTAGGCGATCTCCACGCGGTGCTCGGTGTTGCGCGTCATCATGTCGGCCGAGCTCAGATACATGATGTCCTTGTCGACGCCGAACATGTACACGCGGGCATGCTCGAGCCAGCGACCCACGATGCAGCGAACGGTGACGTTTTCCGTCTTGCCGGGCACGCCGGGCAGCAGACACGAGATGCCGCGCACGATGAGGTCGACCTTCACGCCCGCGCAGCTCGCCTCGGAGATCTTGTCGATGACCTCGCGGTCGGTGATGGAGTTCATCTTGAACCAGATGTGCGCCTCTTCGCCCGCGCGCGCCTTGGCGATCTCGCGGTCGATGCCGCGCATGATGAGGGGCTTGAGGCCCACGGGGGCAACTCCCAGGTAGGAGTACTGGCCGTTGAGGTTGCCGATCTGCATGTTGCGGAAGAACCTGTTGGCGTCCTCGCCGATGCGCGGGTCGGCCGTCATGTAGGAGTAGTCGGCGTAGAGGGCGGCGGTCTTCTCGTTGTAGTTGCCGGTGCCCAGCTGCGTGATGCGCGTGACCTCGCCGGCGCGGCGATAGGTGATCTGGCAGATCTTGGAGTGGACCTTGAAGCCCGCCGAGCCGTACAGCACGGTGCAGCCGGCGTCCTCAAGGCGCTCCGCCCACTCGATGTTGTTCTCCTCGTCGAAGCGGGCGCGCAGCTCCATGACGACGGTCACGTCGATGCCGTTTTCAGCCGCGGTGATGAGCGACTCGCAGAGCCTCGACTTCTTTGCCACGCGGTACAGCGTGATCTTGATCTGCACGACGTCGGGGTCGCTGGCCGACTCGCGCAGCAGGCGCAGGAACGGCTCCATCGACTCATAGGGGTAGGAGAGCAGGATGTCGTGGTCCTCGATCTGGGTGTGCATGGGCACGCTGGGGTCGACGCAGCCGGGGGCCTGCGGGGTGAACTTGGGATAGGCGAGCTCGCTCACGAGGCTCTGCGAGATCTTGCCCTCAAAGGAGAAGGCGAAGTCAGCCATGCGCAGCGGGCTCGCGACGTAGAACACCTGGCGTTCACCCAGCTCAAGTGCCTTGCGCATGAACTTGACGAGCGGCTTGGAGAACTTGCCCTGCACTTCCAGGCGAACGGGGTTGAGGCGCAGGCGCTGCTTGAGCACGCGCTTGATGTGCTGGCGGTAGTCGTCTTCCAGGTCGAACGATCCCTCGTCGGGGTCGATGTCGGCGTTGCGCGTGACCCTGATGACCGCGCGCTCGGAGGTGTGGAAGTCGACGAAGAGCCTGTCGGCAAACGCGAGGATGACGTCTTCAAGCAGGGTGTAGCGCAGCGTGTGCACGTCGTGCTTGATTTGGACGAAGCGGCCCAGCGTCGAGGGGACCTCGACGATGCCGAGAAGTCCCGCCTCCGTGGCGCTGGCCAGGTTGAAGACGACGTAGAGCGTGTCGTTGTGCAGGTTGGGGAAGGGGTGGCGCGGGTTCACGATCTGGGGCGAGACCACGGGCAGCACCTCGGAGACAAAGAGCTGCTCCATGGCCTTCTTGTCCTCGGGGGTGTAGTCTCGCCACTGCACGCGCACGATGCCGTGGGACGCGAGCTCGTCCTCGAGTTCGCCGGTGACCTTGTCGTGGCGTGCGATGTAGTCAGGCAGCACCTCGTAGACGCTCGCAAGCTGCTCGCCGGGCGTCTGGTTCGACTTGTTGTCCACGGGCTGGAACTCGAGGCTTGCCAGCTCGGAGAGGCTGCCCAGGCGAATCATCACGAACTCGTCGAGGTTGCTTTCGAAAATGGAGGCCATCTTGAAGCGCTCGAGCAGGGGCACGGACGGGTCGGCGGCCTCTTCAAGCACGCGCTCGTCGAACTGCAGCCACGACAGCTCGCGGTTCTGCGTGTAGGAGAAGTCGAGACCGGACTTGCCGGCTGCAGGGCGTACCTGCTTGGGCTTGCCATGCTCTTTGGCGGTGGACATCGTCTTACCTCCTGGTATCGGTGGGATTGTTGTTCATTTGAGTGTCTATACCCAAAACGCGCTCCATGAGATAGCCCTCGCGGATGCCCGAGTCATGCACGACGAGGCGCTGAACCCCGAAGTTGTCGGCGACGGCCTGGATGGCGAGCAGTCCCGGGGTAAACGTGTGGATGCGCTCGGGCACCACGTGGAGCAGCTCGCGCATTGCCGCTTTCGGCTTGTCGATGATGTGCGACACGATTTGGTCGAGCTCGCCGCGTGTGACGGGGGATTCAGGCTGCTGGGGTGCCAGCCACGCGTTGCGGACCTTGCGCATGGCGCGTGCCGTGCCGCCGATGCACGAGGCGCATTCGGCGCTCTGCTCGCCGAGCGCCTTGCGCACGCGCTTGGAGATCGCCTCGCGGATGTCTTTGGCCTCGCGGGCGGTGGGCAGAAGGCCGTCGACGTACTTTTCAAAGAGGGAGAGCGAGCCCATGGGGACGCTCGTGGCGTCTTTTGCCTGGCCGTCCTCATAGACGAGCACCTCGCTGGAGCCTCCGCCCACGTCGATCTGCACTCCCGAGGTGGCGCCGGAGTGCCACATGGCGCCTGCGAAACCCAGGCGCGCCTCCTCGACGCCGCTCAGAAGCTCCACCTGCACGCCGCACAGCTCGTCGACCCTGCCGAGGACCTCCTGGCAGTTGGAGGAGTTGCGGATGGCGGCGGTGGCAAAGCAGGAAAGGCGGTCGAGCTCGGTGAACCGAGACGCTGCCCTGCGGTATTCCTTGAGCGTGCTGATGAGCGCGTCTACACCAGCCTCGTCGAGCCTGCCGCTTTGCGGGTCGATGTGGCTTGCCAGCCCAAGTTGATTCTTCAACTTAAAGAACGGCCGGAACTCGTTCGTTTGGACGTCGCAGTCATACACGGTCATCCTTACCGAGTTCGAGCCTATGTCGACGATGCCTTCTAGCATACGCGCCTGCCTTCCGGGGCGTTTCATTCTGTGCCGATAGAACCCCTTCGATTGTAGACCTAGAGTTGTTCTGTGCCTGTTATATATGTGCAAAATTGCGGCAAAGGGTTTGGCATGTTTTCAGGGTTCGGCCGCTGTGGTGGACGTTGGCTGCTGAATATCTGTTGCCTGGGCAGCGTGGCGTGCATCTCGGCGCGAGCCCATGTAGAGTAAAAGGTTGCATATCCGGCCGTCCGGCGCGCCACGCGCTGTGTGCGCCTATGTGAGGAGGCAACGTTTGACAGACGAAAAACAGCCCGAGCGGGCCGATGTCGCCGACGGCCCTGTGGCAAAGGGCGAGGTGCCGGCCGAGCATGACGGCGACGTCGTCAAGCCCGGACTGCCCGTAAGCCGCAGGACGTTCGTCATAGGCGGCTGCGCCCTTGCGGCTGTGCTGGTTGCGGGGGTGGGCGTCGCGTCATGCGCGTCGTGCAACGCCCGTGCCACCGGTCAGCTTACGGGTGCGGCCAACAAGGCGGCGGGCGGCTTCATGGACGCCGTGTCGCAGACGGGTCGCGACGTGCAGGCCCGCGCTGTGGCGGGGGAGGGGCTTGTGCGCGGCACCGTGTGCATCGACGCAGGCCATGGCGGCGGCTACGACCTCACCCTTACCCCCATCGGCCCTGGTTCCAGCGAGATGCAGTACGTTGAGCCGGGCGGCACCCAGGGTGTTGTGACGGGCGTCGAGGAAGCCGACGTCACGCTTGCCGTGGCGTTGCTGCTGCGTGACAAGCTGCGCGACGAGGGAATCACGGTGGTCATGGTGCGCGAGGACGACTCCCGCACGTATTCGAGTGAGGAGCGCGCCCAGGTCGCCAACGACTGCGGGGCCGACATCTTCATCCGCCTGCATTGCGACGGCGCCGACGACTCCGGCCCGCGCGGGTTCACCACGCTCGTGCCGGGCTACAACGAGTGGACGACGAGCATCGCAGACGCAAGCGCCTATGCGGCCAGCATCATGCACCCCGTCATCATCTCCGAGACGGGTGCCCAAGACGATGGGATTGTGGAGAGGACCGACCTGGCGGGTTTCAACTTCTGCCAGGTCCCCGTGGTGCTCTTCGAGATGGGCTTCATGTCCAATCCCGAGGAAGACCAGCTCCTTTGCAGCCCCGAGTACCAGGAGACGTTGGCACATGCCATCTGCGACGCCGCGGTCGCCTATCTTGCGGCCGTGTCGGAATAGCGTGTGCGCCCTCCGTCGCACCCCGCGCTTTGCTATGATGTGACCGTGGCGTCCGACCGATTTTACGAAGTAACGACGAATCACAAAAGGTAGGAGGCAAACGATGAAATGTTCAGTTTGCGGTACCGAATGCTCTGAGTCCACGAAGTTCTGCCCCACGTGCGGCACTCCTCTTCAGCCTGAGCCCCAGTATGCCGGACAGACCCAGGTCATGCCTGGTCAGCAGGGGTATGAGGATCCCATGGCCTATCGCCAGCCCTCGCAGGAGTTCGCGGCGCAGCCTGCGCGCCAGTCGTATGAGCCCACGCGCCAGATGCCGCCGTTCCAGCAGCCCTCTGGGCAGTTCCCGCGCACCGGTGCGAGCCAGGAGTTCGCCGCTGTGCCCGCCACGCCCGCCATGCCCGGCCGCAGCGTCGACATGAGCGCCGCCACCAAGTCGCCCAAGTGGCCCATCGTGCTTATCGCGGTGCTGCTTGTGCTCATTGTGGCGCTCGTGCTCATCATCCTGCATCCTTGGGACACCGGCGCCCAGCCTGGCACGGCTACGGTCGACGGCGGCAACGTCGTGGTCACCTCCAATGGCGACCAGTCCCAGCAGGGCGGCACCGAGCAGGGCACCGTTGCGGGTGACACCTCCGCCCCGGTGAGCGACCAGCAGACGGCCGCTCCCGCCGCCGATGCGTTCACGCAGCTTACGACCGCCTACAACCAGCTCGACGGGTTCCACGGCCAGATCAGCTCCATCGCCACGGAGTTCTCCGACAACCTGGGCGTCAGCGACCTGTCTGACCTGCGCAACCGCGCGGCCGACCTTCAGGCGCAGATCAGCTCTGCCCGCGCGACGCTGCAGGCCGTTGCCGTCGATGCCAACTCTGCCTACGCTCAGACCAAGGCTGCCATCGACAACCTGTACAACGACCTCGAGATGCGCATCTCCGTGCTTGTCGAGGCCTGCGACGCCGATATCGCCGGCAACGACGTCTCCGACATCCTGAGCCGCGACAACGGCCCCGCCGACGACCACGGCCACACGAACAAGTACCTCATCGACTACGAGCAGAACTACGAGGCAGCCCGCCCCGTTCAGGCATAGCGCAAGACCGCAAGGTTCATCTGAGGTACTGTAGTTTCTATAATGCCCTGTGAGAAGGGCCGGTCGCAACGTACAATTGCCGACTGGCCCTTCTTTTAAGAGGGGCACCCCAACGCACCACACGCACATTTCCTTCCAGGGCACGAGGAGCATTACCGTTGGATATCACGACCTTCAACAGGGCAAAACAGGCATATGACGCCAAGGACTGGGAGAGTGCAGTTATTCTCTTCTCGCAGTGCGGCACCGGTCCGGGCACCGGCGAGGCTTGCCATCTGTGCGGCAACGCCCTCATGCGCATCGGTCGTGTGCAGGAGGCCACGCAGGCTTATCGCGCCGCCCTGGCGGACCCCTCTTACGGCAACCAGGGCGCTGTGTACACGAACCTCGGCAAGGCGCAGATGGCCCTCGGCGACCTGCGCGGCACCATCGACTCGCTGCGCCATGCCCTGACCGACCAGAATTACCGTGGCGCCTACAAGGCTCACATGGCGCTTGGCGAGGCGTACTCCAAGCTCGGCGACTCGCGCAACGCCGGCACCGCGTACCGTCAGGCCGCCCTGGATCCCAACAACCCCGAACCTGCCAAGGCCCTCATCAACCTCGGCGTGAGCTTCATGCAGATGCGCCGTCCGGCAGATGCCGCCGAGGCCTACCGCACGGCCGTCGACTTTGCGTCGAACCCTCAGGAGCGCTCGCTCATCTTCGCAAACCTCGGCCAGGCCTACGTTGCGACGAACCGCATGGTCGAGGCGGTGTCCGCTTTCCAGAACGCCACCTCTACCGGCTATCAGCTCTCCGCTGCGGCCCAGGTCGATTTCAGCCGCGCCACGCAGGCCGTCCAGGCAATGGGCACCAACACCGGCGGCTACTCTGCGGGCATGGTCGATCCCACCTATGACCCGGCCGGCATGTCCGGCGACCTGCTCCCCAGCGCCGAGGACTCGGGCTTCTTCAACATCTCCGAGGCCGACATCGTGGCCGACCAGCGTCGTCGCGAGGCCTACGATCAGGTGAAGCCGCACCGTGGGCTCAAGCGCGCGCTTGTCGTTATCCTGATCGTGGCCGTTGTGCTCGGGGCCTGCGCCGGTGCCTATGCGGCAGGCCTGGGCATTCCCTCCCGCGAGGGCGTCATCTCCGACGTGTTCGCCGCCGCCGCAGACGGAGACAGTGCATCCGGCCTTTGGGCTTCGAGCGTTGACGATGCCGCCCGCAACCAGGTCATGAGTTCCATCGAGGGCAACGGCACCGCCGAGGTCATCGGCATGGACGCGACGATGAGCGACTGCGTCGCCATCGTGCAGACCGCGCTTCCCCAGGGCGGCAAGATTACCTATCGTGTGAGCCTCGTGCGCCAGGGCATTGGTTGGAAGGTCTCCAACGTCGAGCGCGTCATCCTCTCCGAGACCGACAACACCTACGTCGACGCGTTCAACGGCGAGAAGGTCGTCTCCGAGGAGCAGACCGAGGCCGGCCAGCAGGCCGACCAGGCTGCTGCACCCGCCGACCAGGATGCCGCACCCGCCGACCAGGCCGCTGACGGTGAGCAGGCTCCTGCCGAAGGCGAGCAGGCCTAGCAAAAGGGTCTCCTTCTGCGCTTGATGCGCAGTGTGAGTTGCATTAGCAGACAACGAGTGAAAGGCACGACAATGATCGAGAAGACTTACATCATGATTAAGCCCGACGCTGTGGCCAACCGTCACATCGGCGAGATCGTCAACCGCATCGAGCGCTCCGGTCTCACCATCGAGCGCATGGTGCTCGAGATGGTCACCCCCGAGCAGGCCGAGGCCAACTACGCCGAGCACAAGGGCAAGCCTTTCTACGAGGGCCTCGTGTCCTACATCACCTCCGGCCCCGTCGTCAAGATGGTCATCTCCGGCGAGAACGCCGTTGCCAACATGCGTCGCCTCATGGGCGCCACCGACTGCGCCAAGGCTGAGCCCGGCACCATCCGCGGCGACTTCGGCCTTTCCGTTGACCGCAACGTCATCCACGGCTCCGACTCTCCCGCATCCGCCGAGCGCGAGATTGGCATCTTCTTCCAGGCCTAAGCTCGCTTGGCATTTGACTTTCTGACAAGTTGAAGTCTTGCAAGCCCATCCCGCCTAGCGGGATGGGCCTACTTTTCGATTGGTGCGCGCATGTCGTTTCTAGACAACATCCTGGGCCGCAACGGTGCAGGCCTGGCAATAGACCTAGGTACCGCGAACACGCTTGTTGCCACGCGCGAGGCGGGGATTCTCATCAACGAACCCTCAGTTGTCGCCATCGACCGTGACAAGAATCGTGTCCTGGCGGTTGGCGCCGATGCGAAGCGCATGCTTGGCCGCACCCCTGGAAACATCGAGGCCATCAAGCCGATGAGGGATGGCGTCATCGCCGACTTCGACGTGACCGAGGCGATGCTGCGCTATTTCATCGGCAAGGCCTGCGGCGAGAAGAAGGGCCTGCTTGCTCCGCGTCCTCGTGTTGTCATCGGCATTCCCAGCGGCGTCACGTCCGTTGAGAAGCGCGCCGTCTTCGAAGCCGCGCTGCAGGCGGGCGCCTCGCAGGCGTTCCTCATCGAGGAACCCATGGCCGCAGCCATCGGCGCCGAGCTTCCCGTCGAGGAACCGACCGGCTCTCTTGTCGTCGACATCGGCGGCGGCACGGCCGAGGTCGCGGTCATCTCGATGGGCGGCATCGTCGTCTCCCGTTCGGTTCGCGTGGGCGGCAATGCCTTCGACCGCGCCATCCTCGAGATGGTGAGGGACACCTACGGCCTCAACATCGGCGAGCGCACTGCTGAAATCATCAAGATTAAGGTCGGCTCCGCCGCCCCCCTTGACCGTGAGCTCGACGTCGAGGTCAACGGCCGCGACACGGTGACCGGCATGCCCAAGACCGTGCGCATCGAGTCCGAGGAAGTGCGTCGCGCCATTCAGGACCCTATCAAGGCCATCGTCAAGGTCGTGCGCGAAGTGCTTGACGCGACTCCGCCCGACATTGCCAGCGACATCATGTATTACGGCATCCTCCTGTCCGGCGGCGGCGGAATGCTGCGCGGCCTGGACCGTCGCCTGCGCGAGGAAACGGGCGTGCCCGTCAACGTCTCGCCCACGGCTCTGGAGAACGTCGTCAAGGGCTGCATGGCCGTGCTCGACGCCAATGCCCTTTCGGGCTCGTATACGCAGGCATCGGCCTAAGTGCATCTAAGGGGGCGCTGTGACCAAACTTCCCAGCCTTGGGGCTGATGCACGCGGGGGGAAGGCGGCTTTCCGGGCGCTCGTGGTGTGCACGTGCCTGTCCGCCCTGCTGATGACGGTGTATTCCCAAGAGGGGCCAAACGGCCCCGTCCATACGCTCCGCGCGGGTGTGCAATGGGCCGTTTCCCCCTTGCAGAACCTCGGGTCGTCTCTGGCCAAGCCCTTCGACACGCTGCACACCAATCTCGTCAATGCCAGCGCCGACGAAGAGACGCTCACGGAATTGCGTGACCGCAACGCCTACCTGCTTTCGCAGCTCGGCGAACTGCAGCAGTACAAGGAAGAAAACGAAAGCCTGAGGGCGATGCTCGGGCTCGCTTCGTCGTTTGGCGCCTCGGGCGTCGCGGCTCAGGTCATAACGGGCCCGCAAGACACGTGGACCCAGACAATCGTCATCAACCGCGGCAGCAACGACGGCGTGGGCCTCGACATGCCCGTGACGGACGGCGCCTCCCTTGTCGGCCAGGTGTGCGCCGTCTCTCCCACCACGGCAACCGTCCGTTTGATAAACGACCCCATGTTTTCCATGAGCGTGTCGGTGGGGGAGAGCGGTGCCGCGGGCATTCTGTCCGGGTCGGTGGATTCCACAGTGCGCGTCGACTACGTGTCCAGCGATGATGCGGTGAGCGTGGGCGATGTCGTGAGGGCGTCGGGGAGAAGCGACGTGTATCCGAAGGGCCTTGCGGTGGGTACGGTGGCAAGCGTCGTGAGCGAGCCCTCTTCCCTTTTCCAGGACATTGTCGTGAAGCCCCTGACGCAGGCAGCAAATGCCTCGGAGGTATTCGTCATCACGGCATATGGAGCGCAGGCCGATGCAGCGTCGACCGACCAGGACCCTGATGGCGGTCAAAGCGCAGGTGATGCCCAGTGATGCCGACAGTGCCCGATTCCTGCAGCTCGAAGCGTTCCAGTGTTTTGGTTGTGGTTGCCTGTGTGCTCGTCCAACTTTTGCTGGGCGGCCATGTGAGCCTTCTGGGCGCCGTGCCGAACTTCCTTCTGTGCGCGGTGTTCTTCCTGGCTCTGCGCAAAGGGGCTTTCGCCGGCGTCATTGCAGGATTTGCCCTCGGTCTCTTGTTTGACATGCTCGGGTCCTCCACGCTTGGGCTGTCGTCTCTGCTTGGCAGCATCTTTGCATTTGCCTGCGCGCACCTGGGCAAGCAGGCCCTTCTGCGCGAACCCTTGAGGGCCTGCGTCGTCTTCTTTGCCGCCGACGTTGTGTACAACCTCATTTCCGCCGCCGTCATGGTGCTTTTGGGCACTATGGGGGCAACGATGGGCGAGGTCGTGGGCCTTGCGTTGCTTGCGTCCGTGCTCGACTCGCTCTTCGCGCTACTGGTCTTTGCCATCTATGCCGGTCTTTCCGGCGGCCGGCGTTCTCGTTTGCGTCGCTAGCCGGCGCCCGAAACATCTGTTGAAAAAGGGGAGGTGCGCGTCTTGGACACGTCAGTCCTCGTTGTGATCGTCATCGCCGTGTTGGCGGTTGTGTGCGTTGCCGTTCTTCTTGTCGTGCGCCACCGGGCCGGTCATGCCGCCCCGCCCCTCACGGGCGCCCGCGGACTTGATTTCAACTCGGGGCGGTCGCCCATCAGGCCGGCGGAGGCGCTCGATGTCTCCGGCCAGGCAGGGCTTCGCAGGCGCACGGCAATCTTTTCTGCTTTGGCAGGCACCGCCTTTGGCGTGCTGTTGCTGCGCCTGTGGGGCATGCAGGTCATTTCGGGACGGGACTACTCCGACCAGGCCAACTCAAACAGCACCTCCGAGGTGTCGCTGCGTGCGACGCGCGGGCGCATTCTCGACCGCAACGGCAACGTCCTCGTGGGCAATCGCACCTGCATGGCGGTCGTCGCCGACAAGTCTGTGGCAGACAACTCGCGTGTCGTGCGCCGTCTGGGCAACCTGCTCGGCATGCCCGACGTGGCCGTGCGCCGCAACATCCAGAGCGCCTCTGAAGGCGCGCAGTCGCTGCGCACGGTCATGATCGACGTGCCCGAAAGCGCCGTGTCCTACGTGGTCGAGCACCCCGGCCAGTTCCCCGGCGTCTCGGTGGAGTCTCGCACGGTGCGCACCTACCCTTACGGCTCCCTTGCATGCCATTTGCTCGGGTACACGGGCACCATCTCGAGCGAGGAGCTCGAGGCGTTCAACGCCGACCCGCAACGTCAGCTCACGTATCAATCAGGCGACATCGTGGGCAAGTCGGGCGTCGAATACCAATATGAAAACGTGCTGCAGGGCGTGCGCGGCTCGCGCAAGGTCTACGTCGACGTCTCGGGCGACATCTTGGGGATAGCTTCGGAAGTCGATCCCGAGCCGGGAAGCGACGTGCGGCTCACGGTGGACGCAACGGTGCAGGCTGCCGCAGAGCAGGCGCTGCTTCTCGGCCTCGAGGCAAGCGACTACCTTCACTACAAGCCCACGGGCGCATCGTGTGTCTGCATCAACTGCAAGACCGGCGAGGTCCTTGCCATGGCAAGCTACCCGACGTTCGACCCCTCCGCCTTCATCGGCGGCATCAGCACCGATGCTTGGGCGCAGCTCATTGCAGAGGGCGCGAACACCCCGCTTCTCAACCGTGCCATCAACGGCCTGTACCCCTCTGCCTCCACCATCAAGCCGTTCACGACGTGCGCCGCGCTTGAGTCGGGCATGACCACGACGGACTCCCTCGTCGAGTGCACGGGCTACTGGACGGGTTTTGGCGAGCAATACGGCATGCATTGCTGGAACCACTCCGGACACGGCTGGATGAATCTCTATGAGGGTATCACCAATTCCTGCGACACCGTGTTCTACGAGATTGCGAAGGCGTTTTACTACTCCGACCATCCCGAGGGCATTCAGGAGATGTTCCGTCGCTGGGGCATCGGCTCGGCGACCGGCATCGATCTGCCGGCTGAGTCGCAAGGTCGCGTGCCTGATGCCGAATGGAAGTGGAACCACTACACTTGGGTCGAGGACTCCGCGCGTGCCTGGCAGGGCGGTGACACGGCGAACATCGCCATCGGCCAGGGTGACATCCTCGTCACGCCCCTTCAGATGTGCTATGCGTACTGCGGCCTTGTGAACGGGGCGGTGGAGATGTGGCCCCACGTGCTGCTTGACGTCCTTTCCAACCAGACCCGCGAGCCCATCATCACGGCGGAGCAGAAGCCGAGCTGCGAGGTGTCGATCTCGCAGGACATCCTGTCCTTTGTGAACGATGCGCTCGTCGGCGTGGTGAACGAGACGTATGTGGGCGACTATTTTGCGGGCTTGCCCGTCACGGTCATGGGCAAGTCCGGTACGGGCGAGGCGGGAGACGATGACGACAACCCGCACGCCTGGTTCTGTGCCGCCGCGCCTGCCGAGGACCCAACGTACGTGGTGGCCGCCATCGTCGAGCACGGCGGTGGCGGTGGCTACGTCGCCTCGAACGTGTGCCGCGGTGTGCTGGGCGCCGTGTACGGCGTGGAAATGACGGACCCCGTCTCGATCCTCATGACGCGCGAGGTTTCGACCGAGCAGGTGATGGACTGATGCGTTCGACAAAACAGGCTCGCCTTGATTTCGCGCACCACCCCGCTCGTCCTTCTCTGCGCTTCTTTTTTGCGGGGCTCGACCCTGCTGTCGTTCTAGCTACTGTCGCGCTGGTGGCATACGGTCTCGTGGTGGTGTACTCGGCGTCGCTTTCCATCGCCGCCGCCTCGCCTGCGCGTCAGGCCCTGGGCGCCGGCATCGGCGCCGTGGTGGCGCTCGCGATGTATCGCTTTGACATGCGCAAGCTTGCCAACTGTACGCTGGCGCTGCTTGTTATCGACTGCGCGCTCATGCTTGCCCCCTTGTTGCCGTTTTTCGCCTACAGCGCCAACGGCCTTACCGGCTGGGTGAAGATACCGGTCATCGGCTTCACATTCCAGACCTCTGAGCTTGCCAAGCCCGTGACGGTCCTGCTCATGGCCTCGCTGTGCGCGCGTTACGGTGGACGGGTGACGTCGCTTTCGGACTACGTGCGTCTCTGCGCCGTCCTTGCCGTGCCGTTTTTGCTCATCTTGCTGCAGCCCGACCTCGGCACGGGTCTCGTGATCTTGGTGTCGGGCGCCGTGGTGATCGTCATGGCCGGACCCAAGCGGTCCTGGGTGATCGTCACCGTCGTTTTGCTTGTGCTGGGCGTCGCGGCCGTCCTTCTTACCGACGGCATCATCGACAACCTGGTGGGCGACGACCACTCGCTTTTCAAGGACTACCAGATGAACCGTCTGCTCGTCTTTCTCGACCCCGACTCGGACACCACCAACGCCGGGTATAACTTGCGCCAGTCGATGATCGCAGTGGGCTCGGGAGGCCTGTTTGGCAAAGGGTTCGGCAATGCCACCCAGGCCGCGTCGGGATTCTTGCCCGAGGCCCACACCGACTTCGCGTTTGCCCTTTTGAGCGAGCAGTTTGGCTTTGTGGGCGCCGCCGTGCTCATCGCCCTCTACATGGTGCTTGTGTTCTTTGCCATTCGCATCGCGATGCGCTCGGAGTCGCTTTTCGCTAAACTTACGCTTTTGGGTATTGCGGCCATGTGGACGTTCCAGATATTTGAGAACATCGGCATGTGCCTTTCCCTGATGCCCATCACGGGCATCCCGTTGCCGTTTATCAGCTTCGGCTCCTCGTCGATGATCGTTCAGCTTCTTACAGTTGGCATCGTCTTGTCGGCGGGGGCCCATGACGGGCGCGAGAGCCTGCGTGCCCATTTTTAGGCGACTTCTACGATGGAGCGTGTTGCCGTGAACCTACTGTATGACGCCGCCAAGGCGGGTGTGAAGGCAAGAAGACAAACGAGCCGCGCGGCCTCAAAGACGCTGCGACTGTGCGTGGCGGTGGGGCAAGGGTGCGATAGGGGGCTGGCGCACGCGGTCAGACAGGCCTTGCGTCCTAAGACCGCCTCGCTTCGCCTGTATGTCGCCGGTGTGGGACAGGGCCATGAACCCGCCGTGGTGCATGCCATGGCCGACGCCGTCATCGTGCTGGCCGGGCAAGACGCCGCTGTCGCAGCCGACCTGTACCGCGCCTACGCCTCGCGCCGGGTGCCGTGTCTGGTGCTTGTGAACTTCGACGATGCGGCTGCCGAGCGGGCTCGTGCGCTGGTCGCCCGCGAGGTGAGCGCCGAGGACATCGTCGTGTGCGACGAGATGGCCGTGGGCGGCATGCTGGCGCGCTGGCTCATCGAGACCCTGCCAGACTTTGAGACCATGCTCGGCGCGGCGCTTGACTGCTGCCAAGACGAGCAGGGCCGCCGCATCGTGGGGCAGGCGGTGCGCGACAACGCGATGCTGGGGGCGCTCACTTTTCTCAGGGGCGCCGATACCCCGGCCATGCTTGCTTGCGAGGTTGCGATGCTCTTCAAGCTTGCGGGGAACTACGGCGCGCCCATGGGCAAGGAGCGGCTGGTGGATGTGGCCGGTCTCACGGCGTTTTCGCTTGTGTGCAAGCAGGTCGCAGGGCTCGCCCTGTGCACCCCGCTTCCGGCATGTCTTGTCAAGGCAGGGGTGGCCGCGGCGGGCACATGGGTGGCCGGCACGGTCATGCAGGGTCGTATGCGCCAAGCCGGTCAGGTTGAGGCTGCAGGGGAAGCGGTCGCAGACCGAGGATATCAAGGAGCAGGAGCGGATCTATGATCTCGATGCATGAACGAGTTGACCTTTGGGGGCGCGTCGAGCCGCTCCTTGACCTGGTTGAGAAGCCGTCGCGCTACATCGACCATGAATTCGGCGCGGTGCGCGACTCTGAGTCGTCCTTCCGCTGCGTGCTCATCTACCCGGATACGTATGAGGTCGGACTTCCAAACCAGGGCCTGGCCATCTTGTACAAGATTTTGAACAACCAGCCCGGCATTGCCTGCGAGCGCGCCTACACGCCCTGGATCGACATGGCCGACCTCATGCGCCGCCGCGACCTGCCGCTCTTCTCCATGGAGTCGTGCTTTCCCGTGGCGTCGTTCGACATGGTGGGCATCCAGCTTCCCCATGAGCTTGCTGCCAGCAACATCGTCGAGACGCTCGACTTGGCGGGCATCCCGCTCATGGCGCGCGACCGTGCGCAGGACGACCCCATCATCTGCGGCGGGGGACCTTCGGTCTACAACCCCGAGGCCGTGTGCGAGCTGTACGACTGCATCATGGTGGGCGATGGCGAGGAGGTCATCGTCGAGGTCGCCTGCTGCATCCGCGACATGCGCGCGGCCAATGCGCCCCGCGCCGACATCCTTGCGGCGCTCGCGCAGATACCCGGCGTCTACGTGCCCCTTCTCTACCGCGCCGAGGAGGATTCCTTCGGGCGCACGCATGTCGTTCCCGTCGAGGGGTCCGGTGCGCCCGAGAAGGTCGTGAAGCGCGTCGTCGCCGACTTCAAGGCGCTCGATCCGGTCAACACGACGCTCGTGCCCTATCCCCAGGTCGTGCAGGACAGGCTTGCCGTCGAGGTGTTGAGGGGATGCGCGCGCGGCTGTCGTTTCTGCCAGGCGGGCATGACGTACCGTCCTGTGCGCGAGAGGCCCGCCGACCAGATCGTTGCCGCTGTCATGCGCGGGCTTGCATGCACAGGTTACGACCAGGTCTCGCTTACCTCGCTGTCCACGACCGACCACTCCAACCTTGAAGACGTGCTGCGCAGGCTCAACGCGAACCTGTCGGGCAAGGGCATTTCGGTGTCGCTGCCCTCCGAGCGCCTCGACTCCTTCGGTGTCGAGATGGCCAAGCTCGTCGCCGGCGAGAAGAAGGGTGGCCTGACCTTTGCGCCCGAGGCCGGCACGCAGCGCATGCGCGACGTCATCAACAAGGGCGTGACCGAGGACGACCTCATGAACGCCGTGAGCGCGTCGTTCTCGCAGGGTTGGCTCCGCATGAAACTGTACTTCATGATCGGCCTGCCCACCGAGACCGACGAGGACGTGCTCGGCATTGCCGAGCTGTGCCGCCGCGCGCTGGAGCTGGCCCGCGCCTCGGTGCCGCCCTCAAAGCGTTGCGCGGTGCGCATCGGCACCTCGGTGGCGGTCTTCATCCCCAAGGCGCAGACGGCTTTCCAGTGGTGCGGTCAGACGCCTCCCGAGGAGGTGCGCCGTCGCCAGAAGCTCCTTGCGGACGCCGTTCCGCGCGGCGTGGACTTGCGCTACCACGACTACGCCTCGTCGTTCCTCGAAGCGGTGCTTTCGCGCAGCGGCCGCGAGGCTTTGCCGCTCATCCTTGAGGCGCATCGCCTGGGCGCCCGTTTCGATGCGTGGTCTGACCAGTTCAAGCTTGAGATTTGGCAGCAGGCGGCCGAAAACGTCGGGTTTGACATGCAGCGCGCCGCTTGCGAGCCCTTCGAGGTGGGCGGCCCCCTGCCGTGGGACCACATCTCCGCGGGTGTCTCGCCGCGCTGGCTTGAGCGCGAGTGGGAGCGTGCCTTGGAGGGCACCCTCACGCCGGACTGCACGATGACGAAGTGTTCGGGCTGCGGCGTGTGCCCTTCGCTTCATGTTGACAACGACCTGGAGAGGAGCCGAGCATGAGCGAAGAGGAGCTGTACTGCCTGAGGGTCCGCTATGTGGAGACGGGCCGTTTGCGCTACCTGTCCCATCTCGAGCTTTTGCGCGCCATGGAGCGCACCATCCGCCGCAGCGGCATTCCCTATGCCGTGACCCAGGGCTTTTCCCCGCGCATCAAGGCGGCCTACTGCCCGGCGCTGCCGGTGGCGGTGGCCTCAGACGACGAATGGTTCGACCTTTGGGTGCGCGAGTATCGCCCCGCTGAGGAGTACCTCGAGGACCTGCGTCGCTCGGCGCCGCCCGACCTCATGCCTCAGCAGGCGGCCTATGTCGAGGTCCATGGCCCGTCTCTTGGTGCGAACCTCACCATCGCGTGTTGGGAGGCCGACCTCTCCGTTTGGCCCGATGCATGCCTTGACGCTGCCGACGCCGTGGATATGACGTTTCACGCCGAAGACGTGCGACGCGCGGTCGAGGCGGTGCGCGCCCAGGGGCAGATCGAGTATCTGCGCAACGGCAAGCCGAAGAAGGTGGACCTCACCGAAAAGCTCGTGGGCGACGTTTGCGTGGATCCGGGCGAGTCGGGCGGCGTGCACCTTTCCTTCACGACCCGTTCATCAAACGAGGGCGCGCTGCGCCCCGACGTCCTGTTGGCCGAAGTATGCCGACAGCTCGCCGAGTCGCTTGCCGTTCGCGGTTCCTCTGCTGGGTCGACGCAAGATTACGTCGTATCATTCCAGCGTAACCTCCGCACTTCTGTCGTGCGCACCGCGCAGTACCTTGAAGGGAAGGACGGCACATGGAGTCGCCCGATCTGACGCTTTCTCCTGGCGATATTCTTCGAACACGCGTCGACCACATCGACGCCTCGCTTGACGCGTGTTTCCTCGACGCTGGTCCCTATGGCATGCTGTTTGTGCCGCTGGCCGGCATCTCGGCCACCACGGTGGCCGACCTTGTTCCTGGCGCGAGCGTATGCGCGCAGGTCGTGGCCCCCAAGCGCGCCGCAAAGCTGCCGAGGGCCTCGGTGAACATCGAGTTCTCCGGGCGCACGAGCGTGCTCGTGCTCGACGGTTGCGCCATCATGGCGCCTTCGAGTCCCGCGCGGCCGGAGGTCTTTGTCTCCAAGAAACTCGCCGGCGTGAGGCGTGCCGAGCTTGCGGACAAGCTTCAGGCCGCCGTCGCGGACCCCTCGACCGGGCTTCCCTCGATGCTCGAGGCCGTGTGCGGTCCCGTGACGCTCATCCTGCGCACCACCGCCGACGAGTTGCCTTGGGAAACGGTGCTCTCCGGCGTTGTCGTGCAGGTGACCGAGGCTGCCGCATTCACCGTCTTGGCGCGCATTTCTTCGGCGCCCGCCCTGCTCATGGCCGAAAAGCCCGATGCCGACGGCGACTCCACTATTGGCACGACCACGCACTCGGCTTACAACAACACCGAGGACGCCCTCGACGGCAGGCGCATCGATTTGGCATGCGGCGCGCAGATCGTCTTCGAGCGCACCGAGGCCATGTGGACGGTTGCAGTGAGGCGCACACAGGCCGATGCGGCGGTTTCCACGGTTGACGCCGAGGCGGCACAGGCGGTCATTGAGGCGCTGCTTGAGTTCGACGTGCGCGGCATTGTCGCCGTGGCGCTCTTGGAGGGACTGCCTCTCGATGCATTCAACGACCTCATCGACGACATGTCCGATGGCTTGTCTGATGGCAAAACGCGTATTTCTGGTGACGCAAGCTTGTCGGTTGCGCTAATCGAGCGCGGTAGGCGTACTATCCAAGGGTTGCCTGTTTCCCTTCCTTAGCAAAGGGAACGGTCCAGAGGCACACGCTTTCTTTGATAGTTTTTTGCGGACTTCTCAGTACCCCGAAATTTCATTGACGGGTCTGATTCTGCAGTGTTAGTATTCAAACTTGCATTTGTCGCGAGCTGGAAGGTACTTCACATGTACGCAATTGTTAAGACCGGTGGTAAGCAGTATAAGGTTGCCGAGGGCGACATCATCGACATCGAGAAGCTCGAGGTCGAAGAGGGCGCTACCGTCACGTTCGACGAGGTTCTTTTCGTCAATGATGGCACTCAGGCCGTCACTGACCCCGAGGCCCTTGCCAAGGTTTGCGTTGAGGGCGAGGTCCTCAAGCAGTACCGTGACAAGAAGGTCATCGTGTACAAGTTCCGTCGTCGTAAGCGCTACGAGCGCAAGCGTGGCCATCGCCAGTACCTCACCAAGGTGCGCATCACCAAGGTCGCTTAGTAAGTCCGATTGAAAGTAATTTAGGAGTCTGTCATGGCACATAAGAAGGGCACGGGTACTTCCCGTAACGGCCGCGATTCGATCGGCAAGCGTCTTGGCTGCAAGCGTTTCGACGGCATGGTTGTCACCGCTGGCACCATCCTCGTTCGTCAGCATGGCACCAAGTTCCACCCCGGTGAGAACGTGGGCAAGGGCAAGGACGACACCCTGTTCGCTCTTATCGATGGCACGGTGAAGTACACCACCAGCGACAAGCGTCGCGTGCACATCCTTCCGCTCGAGACGGTTGCCGAGTAGGTCTTTGTCGGCTTTCGCCACGGATTGAGTATCTACGGACCCTGCAGCTGTCAAGTTGCGGGGTCCGCTTTTGTATAGGAGACCACCTTGTTCATCGATCAGGTACACATCAATGCCAAGGGCGGCGACGGCGGCGCAGGCTGCATGTCGTTCCGCCGCGAGGCCCATGTTCCCAAAGGCGGCCCCGACGGCGGCGACGGCGGCCGCGGTGGCAACGTTGTCGTCCAGGCCGACGCGCAGCGCTCCTCGCTCATCGACTACCGTTTCAAGCACCACTTCAAGGCCGGCCGCGGCACGCACGGCCAGGGTGCCAAGCGCCACGGTGCCGACGGTGCCGACATCGTGCTTCCCGTGCCGCTTGGCACGGTTGTGTACGAGCTTGACCCCGAGACGCAGGAGCGCCTCTACGAGATTGCCGACCTTACGCATCACGGCGAGTCCGTCGTGATTGCCGAGGGCGGACACGGCGGCAGGGGCAATACCCATTTCTGTACGTCCGTGCGTCGCGCTCCGGCATTCGCCGAGAAGGGCGAGCCCGCCGATGAGCACCTGATCGAGCTCGAGATGAAGCTCATGGCCGACGTGGGCCTTGTCGGCATGCCCAGTGTCGGCAAGTCGTCGCTCATTTCTTATATGAGTGCCGCCCGCCCCAAGATTGCCGACTACCCTTTCACCACGCTCCAGCCCAACCTCGGCATGGTGCGCGTTGAGAACTACGACTACGTCGTCGCGGACATCCCCGGCCTCATCGAGGGCGCCAGCGAGGGCAAGGGTCTGGGCCACGAGTTCCTGCGCCACGTGGAGCGCACGGCCCTCATCATGCACATCGTCGACCTGAGCGGTTCCTATGAGGGTCGCGACCCGGTTCACGACTACGAGGTCATCAAGGCTGAGCTCTCCATGTATGCCGACGAGCTTGCCCAGCGCACCTCCGTCATCGTGGGCAACAAGGGCGACCTGCCCGGCACCGAGGAGAACGACGCCCGCATGATGGAGCTCGCCGAGCGCGAGGGCATCCCGTACTTCTGCGTGTCCGCCGCCACCGGTTCGGGCATGCACGAGCTCATGCTTCGCGTTGGCCAGATGGTGCGCGAGCAGCGCGCCCGTGCCGCCGCCGAGCTTGCGGCCAACGACCTCGCCCAGGAGAACTTCGGTCAGGTGTGGACGTGGCGCCGCCAGAAGCGCGAGCGCTCCTTCCATGTGGAGCAGATCGCGTCCGATGTCTGGCGCGTTTCCGGCAAGGCCATCGAGCGCATGGTCGTTCAGACCGACTGGGAAAACGACGAGGCCATCCTGTACCTGCAGCACCGCTTTGCCCGCCTGGGCGTGGACGCGGCGCTCATCAAGGCCGGCGCGCATAACGGCGACACCGTCCAGATTCTCGGCTTCGAGCTTGAGTTCAGCGGCGTCGATGATTACGACGACGTGGCCGACGAAGACCTGATGCAGACGCTCGTGTGGGACGCCGAGCAAGACGGCGACTCCGACGGGGACGACGACGATTTCGACCCTGCCGCGTTTGCCACATGCTTTGAGTGCGGCGAGGAAGACTTCGACGATGATGACCTCGAAGATTGCGACGAAGAGGGCGACGACGTCGAGGAAGACGATGCCGACGAGGATGAGTCCCGTGACTAGCGAGCTTGCGACGGCCTTCCCGACTGCGAAGCGCGTCGTCGTCAAGATCGGCTCCTCGACCCTCATGGGCCAAGATGGCCACCTCGACGAAGAGTTCATCGCTGACCTTTCCGGTCAGATCGCCCACCTCGTGCGCGATGGCGTCCAGGTCGTGCTCGTCACGTCCGGCGCCATCGCGGCGGGGCTGGCGCCCCTTGGTTTTGAGACGCGCCCGCATGAGGTCGACGTGCTTCAGGCATGCGCCTCGGTGGGTCAGGTGGCGCTCATCCAGACCTATACGCGCGCCTTTGCCCAGGAGGGCCTCTCCATAGGTCAAGTCCTTCTCACGCGCAACGACACCGGGTCGCGCAGCGCCTACCTGCATGCGCGCCTCACCATGGAGCGCCTGCTCGAGATGGGCTGCGTGCCTGTTGTCAACGAGAACGACACCGTTGCCGTCGACGAGATCAAGTTTGGCGACAACGACTCGCTTGCCGCCATCGTCGGCACCCTTGTGGGTGCCGACCTCGTGGTCCTTATGAGCGACATCGAGGGCCTGTACACGGCCGACCCTCACAACGACCCTACGGCGCAGCTCATCTCCCGCGTCGAGAAGGTCGATGAGTCCATTCTCGGCCTGGCTTCGGGTTCGTCGAGCGCCGTGGGTACGGGCGGCATGATGACCAAGGTGCGTGCGGCACGTGCGACGCAGCTTGCCGGCACCTCGATGGTCATCTGCCTTGGTCGCAGGAAGAACGTGCTGTACGATGTGGCCATGGGCGCTGACATTGGCACGCGTTTTGTGCCCGACGCAGGGCATGCCCCCGAGCCTGCCCGCAAGCTCTGGATCGGTTTTGCCGGACACGACTGTGGCAGCGTCGTCATCGACGACGGCGCACGTGCCGCCCTGCACTCCCGTGGCGGTTCGCTGCTGCCGGTGGGCGTCACGCGTGTCAACGGGACGTTCTCTCGCGGTGACGTCATTGCGGTCAAGGATGAGGACGGCGTTCTCATCGCCCGCGGCATCACGTCGTATTCCTCGCAGGAGGCTGAGCTCACGCGCGGCATGAAGCTTGACATGGTCGGCCGTGTCGTTCCCGCGCTTGCCGGCGTGGCGCTCATCCATCGCGACGAGCTTTTGGTCTTCTAACCTTTTTGAAAGGGGCTGCTCATGGGAGAGGCACTTGAGAAGGCACGTGCGGCAAAGGACGCTTCGCGACGCATCGGCATGCTTGGAAGCGCCGAGCGCGCGCGGGTGATATGCGCCATGGCGCAGCATTTGCGCACCCATGGCCCGGCCATTCTCGCGGCTAACGCCGCCGATGTGGTCGACGCCCGGGCAGCCGGCGTGGCCGCCTCGCTTGTCGACCGCCTCATGCTCGACGAGGGTCGCGTCGAGGCGATGGCGCGCGGTCTCGAAGAGGTTGCCTCTCAGCCCGATCCCTTGGGACGCACGCTTGAGGGCAGCGTGCTTTCCAACGGCCTCTCAGTGCAAAAGGTGACGGTTCCCATGGGTGTGGTCGCCATCGTGTACGAGGCGCGCCCCAATGTGACCTCCGACGCCGCGGGCATCTGCCTGAAGGCCGGCAATGCCTGCATCCTGCGCGGAGGTTCGATGGCGGCAAGGTCGTGCGAGGCCATTGTCGAGGCGCTGCGCGACGCGCTTATGTCGTGCGACTTGCCGGCCGACGCGGTGTGCCTGCTTACCTCGCCCGGACATGCGGCCGTCGAGGAACTGTTCGGCCTTGTGGGCCTCGTCGACGTCCTCATTCCTCGCGGTGGCGCCGGTCTCATCGAGAACTGCGTGCAGAATTCCAAGGTCCCGGTCATCGAGACGGGCACAGGCAACTGCCACACCTATGTGCATGCCCAGGCCGACCAGGCCATGGCGCTCGACATCCTCCACAATGCCAAGTGCTCAAGGCCCGGTGTGTGCAACGCGTGCGAGTCTGTGCTTGTCGACCAGGCATGCGCTACGGAGTTCCTTCCCAAGCTGCTCGGCGCCTGCGCGGAATGGAACGTTCTTGTCCATGGTGATGAGGCGACGCTCCAAGTCGCGCAAGACCTTGGTCTTTCGTGCTGCATTGCTGCCCAGGAGCAGGACTGGGGGCGCGAGTATCTCGCGTTTGAGCTGTCCTGCAAGGTTGTCGACGGCATCGAAGAGGCCATCGAGCACATCAATCGGTACGGCACGGGTCACTCTGAGTGCATCGTGACGCGTGACTATGCCGCCTCCCAGGTGTTTCTTGCCGGAGTGGACGCGGCGGCCGTGTATGTGAACGCCTCGACGCGCTTTACCGACGGCGGCATGTTCGGCTTGGGCGCCGAGATCGGCATCTCGACTCAGAAGTTGCATGCGCGCGGGCCCATGGGTGCCGGGGCGCTCGTCAGCACGAAGTACGTGTGCCGCGGCGACGGGCAGGTTCGCTAAGGATGTCTTCGGACGTGCCTTTTGCCTGGAACCCGAATGCGGCATTGGGCGTGATGGGCGGAACGTTCGACCCGCCGCATCTCGGCCACCTTGAGCTTGCCCGTGCTGCCAGGCGGGAGCTGGGTCTCGACGGGGTTCTCTACATCCCGGCCGGTCGGCCCTCGTTCAAACGCGACCGCGAGGTGACGAGCGCCCGTCATCGGCTTGCGATGCTTTCTCGCATGCTCGAAGGAGAGCCTGCCTGTGCGTTGAGCACGATGGAGGTTGAACGCCCTGGCATCACGTACACGGTTGACACGCTTGAGGAACTGCGCCGTTCCTGGCCGCTCCCGGCGCGTCTCGTGTTCATCCTTGGGGCTGACTCGCTGCATACGCTGCCACATTGGCATTGTGCCAGGCGTGTGCTTGGGCTTGCCGAGATTGCGGTTGCAGGCAGGGCAGGGGAGGAGCTCGACTGCGATGTTGCGGCTCTGCGCGCCTTCGAACCTGATGCGCGGGTGCATGTGTTGGATGCCCATGTGCCGCCCCTCTCCTCCACGGAGCTGCGCGCCCTGCTTGCGCGAGGCGCAGATGTCTCCGGCATGCTTGATCCGCGCGTCCTGGATTTCATACGCGCTCATGGGCTCTATCGTTTTCCGCTGAATTCTGAAGGGCATGATTGATGTCAAAAGACAACAAGGCTGCTTCGAAGGCAGCTCCTTGGGATAAGGGGTATTGCGCTCCCGACCCCCTCTATGCCCCTGAGCAGGCCGCTCTTATGGCGCGCCTGCGCAACGACGTGTCCGAGCGGCTTTGGGGCAAACGCCTCAAGCACTCCTTCGGCGTGGCGGCCACGGCCTTGTGGCTGGCGCGGCGCTGCAGTGTCGACGAGTTTACGGCCGAGGCTGCGGGCTTGCTGCACGATTGGGACAAGAAGCTCAGCCCAGAGGAGCTGTGGGGCAAGGTCGACGAGTACGGCATCGACGTTCCCCATGTGGACGGTGCCTTGCCTGTGCTGCACGGTCTGACGGCTGCGGCGAGCCTGCCTCGGGACTATCCCGAGCTGGGCGCTGAAGTCTTTCAGGCCATCGCGCGGCATACGACGGGCGCGCCTGGCATGACCGACCTCGACATGGTCGTCTACGTCGCCGACATGATCGAGCCCGGCCGCGAAGGTGACTTCGTGGACGACATCAGGAAGCTTGCCTGCACCGCACCGCTTCGACAGGTTTACGCCGAGTGCGTGAGGGTGGGCCTCATCTATCTTTTGAAATCGGGGCGCTTCGTATATCCTGGTGCCTTAGATGTTTGGAACGATTGCAGAACTGACGCCCCGGCGTCTGAAGACAAGGAGTAACTTTGAACTCTCAGGAACTCGCTTACGAGGTTGCGCGCATCATCGACGACAAGCGCGGCCATGACATTCTCATCATCGACCTGCGTGGCATCGCCGACATCGCCGACTTCTTCGTCATCGGCACCGGCGACAACAACCGCCAGGTCGACGCCATCGTCGACGAGGTCGAGAACCAGCTTCGTCCCAAGGACGTGCGTGCCGTTGCCATCGACGGCCGCGAGGACAACTCCTGGGACATCATGGACTTCGGCAGCGTCATCGCCCACGTCTTCCAGCCCGAGGCCCGTGCCTTCTACCGCCTGGAGAAGCTCTGGGCCGACGCCCCGCGCGCTGAGTACGTCGATGGCGTCGTCACCGAGCTTGGCCACGGCAGCTCCGACCGCCAGAACGCCGAGTCCGAGGACGCCGACGCCGATTCCCTGAACTCTGCCAAGGAGCTCGGCGAGAACTAAGTTCTTGCGACACGCGCTATTACGAGACTGCCGGTGCGGCGTCCCTGTCCCATTCAAGGGGTCGGGGCGCTGCACCGGCAGTTTTTTGTGCCAGCTAGAATTCGACGGTAAAGGTCGTGCCGTCCTTTTCAGTGCTTGTGACAGATATGTCCGCCCCTTGGGCCTGCGCAATGCTCTTTGCGATTGCCAAACCCAGCCCGTAGCTTGCCGTCGCGCCGCGTGTGCGCGAGGTGTCGCTTCTCCAGAAACGGTCGAAGACGTGGGGAAGCTCGTTGGTGGGGATGACCGGACCGGTGTTGTTGACGGTAAATACCGCGTGGTCCTTCTTCTTTTTGCGCAGCTTTACCGTGACGTGGCCCTGGGTGCCTGCGTACTTCACGGCGTTGTCGATGAGCGACCTGATGAGGCGCTCGACTTGAATCTTGTCGGCTCGAATCTCCACACCGTCTTCTATGTCCTCATTGAGCTCGACATTTGCCTCGAAGGCCACGGCGTCGAAAGCAAGGCACGACTCCTGTGCAAGGGCAGACAGGTTAATCGGTTCCTGCTTGCCATGCGCCCCTGCGCCTGCACCGCCTTCATCGTTTCGCGCAAGGAAGAGCAGCTCCTCGACGAGGCCCTTCATGTGCTTGGCCTCGTCTTTGATGCCGCACACCCATTTCATCTGGTCGGCGACCTGGGTCTGCGGGTGCGCCGCGATGATGTCGGTGTCGGCGAGAATGACGGTGAGCGGCGTCTTGAGCTCGTGCGATGCGTCGGCGATGAACTGCGTCTGCTGGTCCCAGGCGCGTTTGACGGGTCGGGTGATGAGATGGGCGAGCAATATGCTCACGAAGGTCACGGCAACCAGCGTGAGCGCGAAGACGGCCAGAATCCCCATCACGGTTGCCCGCATTGAGGAGAGAAACGCGCCGGCGTCTGCGAAGGCCATGACCAGCTGGCCGTCTTTGTTGGAATGGATGCACCAAAAGAGGCCCAGGTCGGTGTAGATGCCCGAACCGTTGGCTTTCTCGATGGTCCGCTCGATTGCCGTGGCGCGCACCGCTTGCGACATGGCAGCGTAGTCGGCGTTGTATTGCACAATCGTTCCCTCGTCGGGATCGAAGGTGATGAGGGCGATGGGCGTGAACGAGCCGCGAGGGGAGCGCTTGCGGGAGCCTTCGTCGTCAGTGGAGGAGCCGTCGTCGGATTCCCCGTCGCCTACAGCATCGAATCTGGGATTCCAGCCGCCGATGCTGAAGTCGACGCTGACCGTGGGACCGTTCTCCACGGCCTCTTCCAGCTCGTGCGTGAACGCCGACGACGAGGTGTGCCACATCGTGGAGCACAGGACAAAGAAGGCCACGGCGAACACGAGAGTCGCCATGGCCATGATGGTGCCGATGATGCGCAGCCGCAGCTTTTTGAGCATGGTGCGTCCTTACATAGTGGGCTATGCCGTGCAATCTTCCGGGTAGCTGAGCCTGTATCCCAGCATCCTGATGGTATCAATGCTGACGTTCGATTTCAAAAAAGCAAGTTTCTTGCGCAGGAAAGAGATGTACGCCTCGACGTTGTTGACGCCGGTCTCGCCCTCCGTGCCCCAGACGCGGGTGAGCAGGGCTTGCTTTGAGAAGACGTTTTGAGGGGAGCGCATGAGCAGCTCCATGACCGCGCCTTCGCGCTGAGACAGCCTCACCGCCTTGTCGGCGCATTTGAGCTCAAGGTCGGCCAAGCCGAGCTCGAGGTCGCCGTAGCTTACGGAGTCGAGCACGACCTCGCCCGTGCGACGGGTGAGTGCGCGCAGGCGGGCGCACAGTTCCTCGGGGTCGAAGGGTTTCGTGAGATAGTCGTCAGCACCGGCGTCTAAGCCTGCGACTTTGTCGCGTACCTCCGAGCGCGCCGTCAGCATGATGACGGGAGTGGAGATGCCTTTGGAGCGCAGCGTGCGACACACCTCGATGCCGTCCATCCCAGGCAGCATGACGTCCAGGACAATGGCGTCATACATGTTCGTGAGGGCCCAGTCCAGACCGGTCTTGCCGTCGTTGGCGCAATCGACGTGGTATTTGCTTTCCTGAAGTATATGAGACAGGGCGTCGGCGAGGTTGGACTCGTCCTCAACGATCAATACGTTCATAGTGGCCGTCCTTTCCTTCGCTAAAGTGCCATTTTCAGGTTAATCGTATCCAGGCTGGCTGAACGCATTCTGAATTCTTTGTCCCTGCGCAGGTTTACGACAAACCCCAGTGTGATTTCAGCAGAATATGGTGTCTTGTGGAATGGCTGAGACAAGCAAAAACTCCAGATGCATTCCGTGTGGCTTTGTCGTAAAATAATCAGTCGCTACGTATCGATCTGTGGCTTGCGTGCCACAAGTACTGAGGAGCTTTCATTGGCTGTCAAGATTCGTCTC
>Ga0129314_1000543_pt1 | contig 38627 bp, 38 predicted proteins | sample O1111metagenome_FD_94431 | JGI IMG/M metagenome (GOLD analysis project Ga0129314, IMG submission 94431) | Orangutan individual fecal microbial communities from fecal samples from Wisconsin, USA - O1111 metagenome | ecosystem: Host-associated > Mammals > Digestive system > Large intestine > Fecal... | reverse complement strand
CGGAAGACGAACTGAAAGCCGCGCAGGAGTTTGTGAAAAGCGTGAATTCGGCTTGCGGAAAGATGCCGACCTTTGAAACGGACTACACAAAGCCCACGGACGACCCGAACGCCGACAAAAACGAGATTCTCATAGGAATGACGAACCGTGACGCGACTTCAAAGGCATACGCAATGCTGTCGGAGAATGAGTTTGTCATATCGGTTATCGATTCGCGGCTCGTGTGCGTGGGATATACTCCGGCTCTCACGAAGATAGCGGCGGAGGTTCTTGCCGAAAAGATAAGCGCGGACGGACTGGTGCTTAGTGAAGACTTCTGTGAGCACTACAAAGCCGAGCCGCAGTACACCTACACGGAATTTAAAAATCCTGTTGCAGACAACGCAAACGATCCGTGGGTTGTGCGCGACGGTGACAGATATTACTACTGCTATTCCGGCGGCGACGGAGTTTGCGTGAATGAACTGAACTCTCTCACCGAGCTTACAACGAACGGCGGCAGAAAGGTATACACAGCTCCCGCAAATACCGAATATTCATCGGAATACTGGGCGCCGGAGCTTCACAAGATAAACGGAAAATGGTACATCTATGTAGCCGCGGACGACGGAGACAACTACAATCACCGTATGTACGTTCTCGAATGCACGGATGACAACGACCCCACAGCAGACTACAAAATGCTCGGAAAAATCACCGATTCGACTGACAAATGGGCGATAGACGGCACTGTTTTCGAGTATGGTGGTGAATATTACTTCGTCTGGTCTGGCTGGGAAGGGGAGGACAACATCAGGCAGAACCTCTACATCGCGCATATGTCGTCTCCGTCCGAGATTGACAGCGAGAGAGTTCTCGTTTCCACTCCCGACAACAACTGGGAAAAGCGCGGAGGAGTTCCGTTCATTAATGAAGGACCGGCTGCACTGGAACACGGAGATGCATTGTACATAGTCTATTCGGGTTCGGGCAGCTGGAGCGATCGCTACTGTCTCGGAACGCTCACCTTCACGGGCGGGGACATTCTCGATGCGGTAAACTGGAAAAAATCCGACGGACCTGTGTTTGAGAAGACCGACAGAGTATTCGGTCCCGGACATTGCTCGTTTACGTCTGCTCCCGACGGCTCTACGTGGATGATTTACCACGCGAACAAAGTGCAAGGCAGCGGATGGGGCGGAAGAATGGGATGGATAGCTCCGATAGAATGGAACGGAGACGAACCCGTATTCCCGACGCCGCCGGACTCGAATACTATTCTTAAATATCCGGCAAGGACTTACTCAAAAGATAAAATATCCCTTGTTCAATAAATACTAAAAAAATTTTTAAGGAGAAAAAACATGAAACGTAACCTCGCACTTATCCTCGCGCTTTTAATGCTGTCCTCTTCCGCAGTGGCTTGCTCAAACAACGGCGGCAACTCAGATGAAACAAAGGGAGGCACAGCAGAAACCACAGGCGGCGCAACAGCGGAATCCACGGAAGAAACCGAAGACCCGAACGCTCGTCTTGACTCTGGACTTGACAAGGCTGACTTCGACGGATATACTTTCCATATCTTCGTTCACGACCAGGTAACGAACGACTTTGAAGCAGAAGATATCACCGGTGAGCCTATCAACGACGCTATGTACCAGAGAACCACAACAGTTCAGGACAATGCCAACGTTACTATTGAGCCTGTTATAGTTGCGGCGGATATGCGCGGCGGTCAGAAGCCTCTCGGCAATTCGGTTACGGCGGGAACTAACGACTACGACCTCGTTTGTATGTCCGCTTATTCATCCTGCAACGCTCTTATCTCAGGATATTTCCAGAACCTCAACGCTATTCAAAACCTCGACCTCTCAAAGCCCTGGTGGGACCAGTATTCTGTTGATGAATTCTCGTTCAAGAATGCTGTTTTCCAGGTAACAGGCGATATTTCCATCGGCGACAACGAGCAGACCTTCTGTGTTTACTTCAACAAGACCCTTGCCAACAACTATCAGCTTGACAATATGTACGAAATGGTAGACAACGGTACATGGACAATCGACAACTTTAGAACCCTCGCTGAAAAAATCGACGGCAACCTCGACTACGACAACGACGGCAACCACGTAAACGACCCCGACGACATTTACGGTATCTACATCTGGGACGACATCATGATGGGTATCGTCAACGCTGCCGGAATCAGATGCTGCACAATCGGCGACGACGGCAACCTTGCACTCACACTCAACAGCGAAAGATTTGTAGACGCGTTCAACAAGTTCTCCGCTTATGCATACGATAAAGACCTCACCTGCGAATATCAGCGCAACGGCTATGACAAGGACTACGGTCAGATAGCGTTCAGAGAAGGCAGAGCACTGTTCTTTATGCAGAACCTCGGTTCAGCTGTTAACTTCCGTGAGATGGAAGACGACTTCGGTATTCTTCCGCTTCCTAAGTTCGACGAATCTCAGGAAAGATACTACAACAGTGCCGCATCATGGGGACTTCCGCTTTACTCCGTTCCGAAAAGCTCATTCAGCGCAGAAGAGCTTGCACGCACGGGCTACATCACACAGGCTCTCGCATATGAATCCCTTTACACTCTGACTCCCGCTTACTACGAACAGACCCTCCAGAACAAGGTATCCCGCGACGTTGAATCCTCAAGAATGCTTGACCTTCTCTTCGCGACACGCTGCTATGACTTCGGCTGGTACTTTGAAATCGGTACATACAACGAAGCTATAATGAACCTTCTCAGAAGCTACTCCACAGACGTTTCTTCAATGTACAAGAAGTTTGAAAAGGTTGCAGACAAGACCCTCAAAAAGTACAACGAAAAGATTCAGGAACAGATCGACCTTGCTCAGTAATCCTGCATAATACGAAAACTCCTTCAGATTTGATGTTTTCCATCAGCTGAAGGAGTTTTTTTCAGTCGAACATATCGAGATTTTTCTTTTTTCCTATCATGATTCCGCGCATACAGTATTTTGCCACAAGCGGATCTTCACAGGATTCTATCTGCACCTTGACGAAATTGCGGTATTCTTCCTCGCTCATTGCGTCAATCTCGTCTATCATGTTGTAGAGCAGGGCGTATGTTGAAGCTACGGTGAGTATCTCTATTCCGTATTCGCGCGCGAGATCAGTCATTTCATCAAGCATCATGCCGTAGAATGAGTCGCATTTGTGCGTTTTCTCAACTTCTGTGAGCTTGCGGTACGCCCTCATCTTGTCAAGCACGTTGTCGGTTCTCATAGCGTTGAAATACTGACCGAGAGTCATAGCCATCGGAGTCATGTATGTGTATGCGATGTACCCGCCCGGTTTCAGCACGCGCATTGCTTCTTTGATTATCGTCTCGCGTTCAGCTCTTGTGACTGCGTGGTACAGCGGACCCATCGAGATGAGTATGTCAAAGCTCTCGTTTTGAAACTGTGACAGACTGCGCGGGCTTGAGCAGTAAATGCCGTCGAGCAGTGATGCTTCCGCGGAAGAACGTAGTAGATTGTAATGCTCTTCAAGAAGGTCGCCTGCCGTTACGGAATATCCCTTTTTTGCAAGCTTGAAGGCAAAAGTACCTGTTCCGGCTGACGTATCTATAACTTTACCCTCTTTCGGGAGGTATTTATCAAAAAGAAATTCAATTATTTCTGTCTCTGCGGAGGTAAGGCGGTCGGTATTGTGTTCTTCTCTGAACAGACCGTAGTACTTAAACATATCCATGATTTGCTCTCCGTTGTATGGCAATCGTTTTTTTGAAAGTCGGCATTAAAAAAGAGCATAGCAAACTCTTTCCTATATACATCATAGCATATAATTTCGGAGCTGTCAATAATTTCTCAAAAAGGATGACGGAATGCAACATATTTTACTTGTATTTGAGCGTCCTATGTGTTATAATCTATCTTAGATTTTTATACCTTCATGTAGTGAAGATAACTACGCTCAGTAAAAATTGCGGAAAGGATGCTTAAATTGGAACTGAACGATAAAAATATGATACCGGAAGAAAAAACGGAAGAGACAAAGCAGGAAGAAAATCCGGAAGCGTCGGAAGAAAAGGCTGAAGAGATACCCACGGAAGAGAATGCGGCTGAAGAAAAATCCGAAGCGGAAGACAATCCCGAAAAAAACTGCACGACTGACGAGGACGACATAGCTTACGTTGCCGAGAGAATAACCGGCGCGAGACACAGCGTAGTAACGACAGCAGCTCCGATAAGGATAAGAGAAAACAACGAGACCATGCGCCTAAACTCCCTCAGCAGAATAGTGAACGAGAGCATGGTGAAGTCTTCTGCAAATGGCGGAAAAACCAAAAATAAGCAGAAGAAAATGCTCGTTCTGACAGCTGCCGTTGCTGTGATAATAATAGCTGCGCTCACATCAGTCATAGTCGGCGTTAATATTGCGGCGGAGAAAAACAGACCTGCCGACATTAACATAGGAGATGTAGGAGAGGACTACGTTGACCTCGAAAACAACTCCGAGACTGCACCGGAAACTGCGCCGGAAACAGAAAAGCCTGCCGAAACTGCCGCTGAAACCGATGCTGAAACCTCTGGCGAAACTACATCTGCCGAAACAAACTCCCCCGATACCGAAACAGAGCCGGAGACAGAACCCGAAACTCAGCCTCAACCGAAGCCGGAGGAGCAGAAATTCAACGTAGTTCTTGATTTTTACGATAAAGACGACGTTGAAGTGTCGACTGCAAAAATGACGCTTGCCGAGCTTCTCAGCCAGTGTGAGATTACGCTTGAAGAGGGCGAAATTCCGTCCATATCGCTCGATTCCGTCATTGCCGCCGACACTACGATTACGATAAACAAGTACGAATACAAATCCGAAACCGTGTCCGAGGAAATTCCGTATGAATCCACCGTAACCGAAACGGATTTAATCCCGCGCGGAGAGAAAAACTACTCGCAGTACGGCGAAAACGGACAGGCAAACAAATACTACACGGTCGAATACATAAACGGACAGGAAAACTCGCGCACTCTCGACTACGAGGAAACGGTGAAATATCCCGTGAATGAGGTGTACGAAGAGGGAGTTGGCGGCTCGTTTGTCGGCTCTGACGGAGTTACATACTCGTATTCCTACAGAAAAGTAGTCCCCGCGACATACTACAACATCGAAGGACTGACGTATCTCGGAACTATGGCGGATGAAAGCGTTATCGCGGTGGACAAGGATAATATTCCCCTCGGAACACGCCTTTATGTCAAGAACGACAGATATGATTTCGGCGTGAGAGTTGCGTCTGATATCGGCGGACAGGTGGACGAATGGGAAATAGACATATGGCTGTCCGCTTCCAACCCATACTATTCCGCTTTTTCCCGCGAAGGATATATTTATGATATGGAAATATATTACATCGACTAAAGGAGAAACGCTATGAATTTTACCCCGCTGAAAAATTATCAGGATTACCTGACAAGCTGGCGTATTCCCGGCAACGACTGCATGGCAGTGAAGGACGGAAAAGAAATCTACCGTTATATGTCCGGCTACGCTGACTGCGAAAAGGGAAGAAAAATCGCCGGAGACGAGCTGTACTACTTCTGGTCGGCGTCAAAGGTCATCACATGCTCTCTTGCACTGAAGCTCCACGAAGAAGGCAAGTTCATAATGAACGATCCTCTTTCCGCGTATATGCCGGAGTTTGGCGAGATGACGGTGCGCAAGACTATAGACGGCAAGGAAGAAATCGTCAAAGCCGAAAAGCCCATTCTCGTGAAAAATCTCTTCAACATGACCGCGGGATTTGACTACAATATCTCAACGCCGTACATTGACGAGGTAAAGAAAAAGACGAACGGACGCTGCCCCACACGTGAAGTCGCCGCCGCTATCGCAAAGAATCCGCTGTGCTTTGAGCCGGGTGAGCATTGGAACTACAGCCTGTGCCATGACGTTCTCGGCGCTTTCATTGAAGTAGTCTCCGGCAAAAAGCTGCGGGATTACGCAAGAGAAGTGCTGTTCGAGCCTCTCGGAATGAACGACACGACCTACAATATGCCTGAGGAGAGCAAGAGAAGCCGCTTCGCTGTCCAGTACAACTATAGGGACGACCTCGGCAAATTCCTCCCGACGAACAACACCTGCGGACATTTTCTCGGCTGCGACTACGATTCGGGCGGTGCGGGAGTTGTATCAACCTGCGAGGACTACATGAAGTTTGCGTCGACCATGGCAAACGGCGGAACAAGCACAGACGGCTATCGCTATGTTTCTCCCGCGACGGTTGAGCTTATGGCGACAAACACTCTCGATGAAGCTCAGATGAAGGACTTTAACTGGGGACACCTCTCAGGCTACGGCTACGGTTACGGCGTCAGAACCATGATTAACAAAGCCGTGTCAGGTTCGCTCTCTCCCATAGGCGAATTCGGATGGGGCGGAGCTGCCGGAGTTTGGGTGATAATCGACCAGAAAAACAAGCTCGCTCTCGTCTATACACAGCATATGCTGAACAATCAGGAGCACATCATATCCCCGAGACTGAGAAACATACTTTATTCTTGCCTTTGATTAATAAAAAAACTGCCTCTACCGGATTTCAGCGGAGGCAGTTTTGTGTTATTCGATTATTTGTTGTTCTTCGCTTCTTCGGCTTCTTTTTTCTTGTCGTAGCCGCGGTTGATGAAGTAGAGAACGATGTTGATGGATACGACGATGAGGTTGAAGAAGTAAACTACAAAAACGTAGATAGGAGTAGTTTTGCCTGCGCTCAGACCTGCAAACTTAGCAATGATACCGCAGATATAGCCGATAACTATGAGAAGAATGAAAGGAAGGCTCATAGCTTTTGCCGACTTTGCCTTGTAGTTTTTGATAACCGAAAGCGGCCATGAGGCTCCGAAGCATAAGAGCATACAAGATTCAAGGATGGAAGAAAGTGTTCCCATGATAAGTAATCTCCGAAAGATATATTTTAAAAATTTCCATAAAAAAGCGGTCCGCGGAGAGGATTCCGAAAACCGCTTCAATATTAATAATTAGCCGAGCTTAGCGGTGTTGACCTTGATGCCGGGGCCCATTGTGGAAGCAACAACACAGCTCTTGATGTACTGACCCTTAGCTGCAGCAGGACGAGCCTTGATAACAGCGCCAACGAGAGTGTTGAAGTTTTCAGCGAGCTTTTCAGCACCGAAGGAAGCCTTACCGATGGGGCAGTGGATGATATTGGTCTTGTCGAGACGGTACTCGATCTTACCGGCCTTAGCTTCGTTAACAGCCTTAGCAACATCCATTGTAACTGTACCTGCCTTCGGGTTCGGCATGAGACCCTTAGGACCGAGAACACGACCGAGACGACCGATAGTACCCATCATGTCGGGAGTAGCGATAACAACGTCGAAGTCGAACCAGTTTTCCTTCTGAATCTTTTCAACGAGATCCATGTCGCCTACATATTCAGCGCCTGCTTCTTTAGCAGCTGCAGCCTTGTCGCCCTTAGCGAAAACAAGAACGCGAACCTTCTTACCTGTACCGTGAGGAAGAACGATAGCGCCGCGAACCTGCTGGTCAGCGTGACGAGAGTCAACACCCAGACGGAGGTGAACTTCGATTGTTTCGTCGAACTTAGCCTTGGATGTCTGGCAAACGAGGTTCATAGCCTCTGCGCCGTCGTAGAGCTTGGATTTTTCGAGCAGCTTCTGGCTGTCTACGTACTTTTTACCTTTAAACATTATTATAGCCCTCCTCAGTCTTCAACGGTAACGCCCATGGAACGAGCTGTACCTGCGATCATGCTCATAGCCGCTTCGATGGAACCTGCGTTGAGGTCCTTCATCTTTGTTTCAGCGATCTGGCGAACCTGATCCTTTGTTATCTTAGCGACCTTTGTCTTGTTCGGAACGGGAGAAGCTGTTTCAATGCCGCACGCCTTCTTGATAAGAACGGGAGCCGGCGGAGTCTTTGTGATGAATGTGAAAGAACGGTCAGCGTAGATTGTGATAACTACGGGGATGATGAGTCCGATATCGTTCTTTGTGCGTTCGTTGAACTCTTTAACGAAGTTCATACCGTTAACACCGTAAGGGCCGAGTGCAGGACCTACAGGCGGCTGCATTGTAGCTTTACCGGCGTTGAGCTGAAGCTTTACATAGCCAACTATTTTCTTTGCCATTGCAAATATTCCTCCATATGTGGTTTATGACGGGAGACTGAATAGTATTTTCTCCCTCCCACTTTATTAGACGCTTTTTAGGGCAGCGACAAACCACAAATCATTCCTTGACTTTCTCGATGTATTTTTTGTCGAGCTTTACGGGAATGTCTCTTCCGACGGTGGATACTATAACAGTAACCTCACCCGTCGCATCATTGTATTCGGACAGCGTGCCGGTATAACCGCGGAATACACCGTCGATTATGTTTACACGGTCGCCCACAGCAAATGCGAGATGTGTCGTAGGCTCTGCGTCCTCTTTAATGATGGCGGCGGCTTCTTCCTCGGTAAGCGGAACAGGCTTTGATCCCGGTCCTACAAATCCGGTTACGCCGCGGATGTTTCTGACAACGTGCCAGGTTTCATCGGTCATGACCATTTTGATAAGAACGTAAGCGGGGAATACTTTGGATTCGACTTCACGTTCTTTTCCTCCGTCGGATTCTACAACGACTTCCGTCGGAATTCTGATATCCGTAATAAGATCGCCGAGACCTCTGTTCTCGATTATCTTTTCCAGATTGGTTTTAACTTTGTTTTCGTAGCCCGAATAAGTATGCGCAACATACCAACGCAGACCTTCGTTCATCTCATTAATATCGCTCATAGAATCATTATCCTCCTTAACTCAGGTTTGCGGGGAATGACATCCGAAGCTCGACTTCTCAGAACAGACGGCTGAGACCGACGATAGCTCCGGAGAAGCAGTAATCAAGAATTGCGAGAGCTGCGGAGAAGATAACCACGCATACGATAACGACGATACTGTTGGAGCGGACGCTCTTCCAGCTTGCCCAGTTGATCTTCTTGCATTCGGACTTTACTGATTTAAACCAAGCTTTGATGCGGTTCCAGGTAGACGGCTTGTCCGATTTTGCTTTCTCGGGCTTCTGCGCGTCGTTTTTCTTTACCTCGGTGTTCTTTTCGTTTTCAGCCATATCAAATACTCCTTAAGTGGTTACTTGGTTTCTCTGTGCAGGGTGTGCTTGCGGCAGAAACGGCAGTATTTATTGAGCTCAAGTCTGTCGGGGTCGTTCTTCTTGTTCTTCTTTGTGTCGTAATTACGCTGTTTGCATTCGCTGCAAGCAAGAGTGATCTTAACTCTCATTCTATCGGCACCTCCTTGAAAATTTTGACCGGGAATATCTCGGCCAGATAATGTACCTCCCTCGCCGGGGTAAAATCGGGGCAAACGGTCATGACCGCGTCGTTCGCACACGAAAAAAGACCCTCTGCACGAGGTAAATACATTATACCATGTTTTCCTCCTCCCGTCAAGAATTATTTTTATAATATAAGTAGGATTCGCGTCAAAAAAATCCTCGTTTTCGGTAAAAAAACTGTGCAAAAACTTTCATTAAAATATTTACATTTCGGTTTTGCTGTGATATAATATATCTTGGATTGCCCATGCCACGGTTTTCGGGAAAAGGTTGCTCGCGCGACACATTCACCCGCCGGATGCTGAGACATGGGAATCGTAAAATATTTTTTCAAGGTGAAAGGAAAAACAGCCATGATGACAAAAGAAAAGAAGCAGGAAATTATCGACGCGTACAAGATCCACGAAGGCGACACAGGTTCTCCCGAAGTACAGATCGCTATCCTCACCAGCAGAATAGAGACTCTTACCGAGCACCTCAAGACAAACAAGAAGGACCATCACAGCCGCCGCGGTCTTAACAAGATGGTTGGTCACAGACGTAACCTCCTCGGCTACCTCAAGGACAACGACATCGAAAGATACCGTGCAATCGTTGAAAAGCTCGGTCTCAGAAGATAATTATCCCCCACTCTTTAAGTCAGAGATGACTGTGCGGAAGAGCAGTAATAACTTTGCCGCATAACAAATGTGAATAAGCTGTCTGCGGCGCGGATGAGATATTCTTGTGCCGCAGTACGGTTTTATTTACGGTTTTTCGCTGTCGCACTGTGTCGGCAGTTAAATAATCGCCGAAAGAAGATATTGCTTCCGGCTGTTCTTTAAGTGCTGAGCGTGCGGCGGTATTATGATACAGTCAAAAATATATTTTAAGAAAGGCTCAAGACAAATGTTTGAGAATTATAAAACCTTTTCCTATGACTTTGCCGGTCGTCCTCTCGTCATTGAAACGGGAAAAATGGCAGGTCTCGCAAACGGTTCTGTTCTTGTAAGATACGGCGATACCGCTGTACTCTGCTGTGCCACGGCTTCCGAAAGACCTCGCGACGGCATTGACTTTCTCCCCCTTTCTATAGACTTTGAGGAAAGACTTTACGCTGTCGGAAGAATCCCCGGCTCTTACCTCAAGAGAGAAGGCAGACCGAGCGAAAAAGCTATCCTTACCTCCCGTGTTATCGACAGACCTATCCGTCCGCTCTTCCCGAAGGATCTGAGAAACGACGTTGTCCTCTCCCTTCTCGTGCTTGCCGTAGACCATGACGCTTCCCCCGAAATTGCGGCTATGGTCGGCGCATCCATCGCTCTGTCCATCTCCGATATTCCGTGGAACGGTCCTATAGGCGGCGTTTTCGTAGGTCTTACCGAGGAAGAAGGACTTATTATCAACCCGACTGCCGAGCAGAGAGAGCGTTCCTCCCTCGAGCTTACCGTAGCCGGAACAAAGAAAAAGGTCGTAATGATTGAAGCAGGCGCGGCTGAGGTTTCCGACGACAAGATGTTTGAAGCCATCATGCTCGCTCACGAGGAAATAAAGAAGCTCTGCGCGTTTATCGAAGACATTCAGGCTCAGATAGGCAAGCCGAAGTTCTCTTATCCCTCCGCTGAAATTCCGAAGGAGCTTCTCGACGCGGTTTACGATTTCTGCGCGGAAGATGTAAAGGTTGCTCTCGATACCGACGACAAGAACGTTCGCGACGCAAGAATGGCTCCCATTTACGACGCGGTTTACGAACAGTTCGATAAGGAAAACACCGAAGAAAACCGCAAGGTGCTCGATGAGGTTCTCTATAAGGTTCAGAAGAAGATTGTAAGACGCTGGCTCCTCGATGAGCAGAAGCGTGTTGACGGCAGAAGAATGGATCAGATTCGTCCTCTCGCCGCAGAAGTACACCTCTTCAACCGCGACCACGGCTCAGGTATGTTCACTCGCGGACAGACTCAGGTTCTCACCGTAGCAACTCTCGGCTCAATTTCCGACGTTCAGATGCTCGACGGTATCTCCGAGGAAGAAACAAAGCGTTATATGCACCACTACAATATGCCCGGCTACTCTACAGGTGAGGCAAAAGCAGTAAGAAGCCCCGGCAGACGTGAGATAGGTCATGGCGCGCTTGCAGAACGTTCTCTCGTTCCCGTACTCCCCTCAGTTGAAGAATTCCCGTATGCTATCCGCTGCGTATCCGAGGTTATTTCCTCAAACGGCTCTACATCACAGGCGTCCGTATGCGGTTCTACACTTGCTCTCATGGATGCAGGCGTGCCGATAAAGGCTCCCGTAGCCGGAATTTCCTGCGGTCTTATCACCGAAGGCGACAGATGGATGACGATGATAGACATTCAGGGTCTTGAAGACTTCTACGGAGACATGGACTTCAAGGTAGCCGGAACTCACAAGGGTATCACCTCCATTCAGATGGACCTCAAGATAGACGGTCTTACGCCGGAGATAATCAAGGAAGCTCTCGCAGTTACCCACAAGGGACGCGACTACATCATTGATGAAGTAATACTCAAGGCAATTCCCGCACCCAGACCGGAGGTTTCCGAATATGCTCCTAAGATGATAACAATGAAGGTTCCCGTTGATAAGATCGCCGACGTTATCGGTAAGCAGGGAAGCGTTATCAAGCAGATCGTTGCAGATACAGGCGCAAAGGTCGATATCGAAGAGGACGGCTCCGTATTCATTTCCGGCGTGGACAAGACTTCTCTTGAAGCCGCTCGTGCAATGATTGAAGCGATAATCTTCGAGCCTGTTGTAGGTGAGATTTACGAAGGCGTTGTCACCAGAATCATTCCGATAGGCGCGTTCGTTGAGTTCGCTCCGAAGAAGGAAGGCATGGTTCACATCTCCAAGCTCGACAAGAAGCGTACCGAAAAGGTAGAAGATGTATGCAATGTCGGAGATACAATCAAGGTCAAGTTCCTCGGCGTTGACGAAAAGGGAAGATTCAACCTTTCAAGAAAAGACGCTCTCGAAGACTGATAAAACAAAATAAAACAGAGCTGCCGGCTACGGAGTTTTTCCATTGCGGCAGCTCTTTTTGTTTGTATTGCGTCAGTCCTCGGTGAGGTCGGATACTCTTGTTACCTTAAAATAATCTGCGGGATTCTGCGCTTCTCCGTTTACCGTAAGCTCGAAGTGGACGTGGTTTTCCTCCGCGCTTTCGATGAGAGCAGTGTCTCCGGCTGAACCGATAGCCTGTCCGCGTACAACATTGTCTCCGACGTTAACCATGCTCATGGATTCCTCGGATAGCCCCTTGTACTTTGTGACAGCTCCGCCCGCGTGAGTCAGAGATACGCATACACCCATCATCGGGTCGTCGTTTATCTCGGAAACAGTACCGTCGGCGGCAGCGCATACGGGAGTTCCGACAGACGCGGCAAAGTCAACGCCGTTGTGAACCCTGTAGTCCTCCATCGTGTACGAGAAAACGGGAACATTGTCGGAATAATCCTTTATCGCGATTCCGCTCACCGGTGAGGAAAACTCCGGCAGAACATCGTCAATGACCACGGCTACCTCGGCGTCCTTTTTCTCTTCAGTTTCTTTGGTTTCTTCCTTTTCTACGGTCTTTCCGGTGACTTTTTCTTCAACTTCCTCGGTGGAGCTGTTTTTGGGAGCTTTTTCGGTTTCCTTTTTCGTCTCTGTCGAGGTTTTCTTTGTCTCGGCGACGGTTTCTACGGTTTCCGCGGGGAGAGTTTCGGCTTTTTTCTTGTTTGCGCTTCCCGTGACTGCGATGAGTACGGCTGTGGCTGCGAGAATGGCTGTCAGTGAAATGAGAAGTATGCGGTTTTGTTTTTTAGTAGAGCTTGACATATAAAAATTCCTTCCTCATGTAAAGTATATCTACGTGATTATTCTTGCCATAAAGAAGGAATATATTCATCAAATATAAAGTTTTAGGAAGCCTCTGATTTAAGGTTATTTTTGCGACAAAAGACCCTATATTTCAGCCTTTTATCGCAAAAATCCGATTTATTCAGAGTATCCTTGTATTACGAAATTCCGAAGAGCAGCTTTGAGTAGGTAGGATATCTCCAGTATTTTTCGTCCGTTATGGATTCCGCTTCGTCGCATATCTTGCGCAGCTTTTCCATGAGGATTATGACCTTGCCCTTGATAGCGAACGACGCTTCCGTCATATCTGTTATTTTGTCCGTTGCGTGAACTTCGCTCTCAAGCTCTTCCGTGAGAGACGCAATGGAGGACGAGAGGGCGGAAAGTCTTGCGGCGAGCTTTTCCTCATATTCGGTGGAGATAGCGGTGGAGAGAGTGCGCTTCATCACGCCTGTTTCGCTGACAGCCTTTGTGTATTCGCCGACTGCCGGAAGAATCTGCTTGTAAATCATGTCTATCATTACGTTAGCTTCGATTTTTATCGTCTTGACGTAGTTCTCAAGCATTATCTCGTATCTCGAGCGCATCTCTGTCTCTGTGTAGACGTGGTGTATCTTGAACAGCTCTATGTTCTTCTCGGTGAGATACATCGTGAGAGCTTCGGGAGTGGAGCGCAGGTTGAGCAGTCCGCGTACATCGGTGGCTTCTTCGATCCATTCGTCGTTGTAGCCGTTTCCGTTGAAGATTATTCTCTTGTGCTTCTTGATGGTATCGCGGATGAGATGGTTCAGCTCTTCCTGGAAGTTGGCGGAGGTTTCGAGAATGTCGGCAAACTGTCTGAGGGATTCGGCGACTGCTGTGTTGAGTACGGTGTTGCAGTCTGCTATGGAGCTTGACGAGCCTACCATGCGGAACTCGAACTTGTTTCCCGTGAACGCGAAGGGGGAGGTTCTGTTTCTGTCGGTCGTGTCCTTCGGAAGCTTCGGGAGAATATCAGTGCCGAGGTGAAGTCTTGCGGCTTCCTTCGGGTCGTAGTGCTTGTCGGATTCAAGCGCGTTCAGTATGTCGGTAAGCTCGTCCCCGAGGAATATCGAGATGACAGCCGGAGGAGCTTCGTTTGCGCCGAGACGATGGTCGTTGCCTGCCGTTGCCGCGCTGATTCTGAGGAGAGCCTGATATTCGTCGACAGCCTTTATGACAGCGCAGAGGAAAAGAAGAAACTGAGCGTTGTCGTGCGGAGTGTCGCCGGGGGTCAGCAGATTTACGCCGGTATTAGTGCCTATCGACCAGTTGTTGTGCTTTCCCGAGCCGTTGACGCCGCTGAAAGGCTTCTCGTGCAGGAGGCACACAAGACCGTGACGTTTCGCGACCTTCTTCATTATCTCCATGGTGAGCTGGTTGTGGTCGGTCGCTATGTTCGCCTGAGTGAATATCGGGGCAAGCTCGTGCTGTGCGGGTGCGGCTTCGTTGTGCTCGGTCTTTGCGAGAATTCCGAGTTTCCAAAGCTCCACGTCAAGCTCGCGCATGAAAGCTTCAACCTTCGGCTTTATTACACCGAAATAGTGGTCGTCAAGCTCTTGTCCCTTAAGGGATTTCGCACCGAAGAGCGTTCTACCGGTGAAGATGAGGTCCTCGCGCTGATCGTAAAGCTCTTTCGGCACAAGGAAATACTCCTGCTCCGGACCTACGCTTGTTCTGACGCAGGTGACGTTGGTGTGCGGGTCGAACAGCTTCAATATTCTGAGAGACTGCTTGTTTATCGCCTCCATTGAGCGGAGCAGGGGAGTTTTGTTGTCAAGCGCTTCTCCGCCGTATGAACAGAACGCAGTCGGTATACATAACGTGTCGTCTTTTATGAACGCGTATGAAGTCGGGTCCCACGCCGTGTAGCCTCTTGCTTCAAACGTGGCTCTGAGTCCGCCGGAGGGGAATGAGGAAGCGTCAGGCTCACCGCGCACAAGCTCTTTTCCGGAAAACTCCATGATAATCTTGCCGTCGCCAACGGGGGAGATGAAGCTGTCGTGCTTTTCCGCGGTAACTCCTGTGAGAGGCTGGAACCAATGAGTGTAGTGAGTGCAGCCGTGTTCTACAGCCCAGTCCTTCATTGCGTTTGCCACGATGTTCGCCACACCGAGATCGAGCTGCCTGTTTTCGTCAATTGTTTTCTTTAAAGACTTGTACGTATCTTTCGGAAGTCTTTCTTTCATCGTTGTGTCGTCAAAGGAAAGACAACCGAAATATTCGCTGACCGTAGACATCGGATAAACTCCTTCATAGTACTGATTTTTGGTATTCAAGAAAAAACGACAATGACAGCTATGGTGAGAACCCGCGAATGTCTTTGTCGTTATAAGTAAATTATACTCACCTTTTGGAACCGTGTCAAGGCTTTTTACGCTCAAAAAAAACGAATCGTAGATTTGCACAACTTGAGAGACCATTTTGTCAGTCGATTGTGAAAAAAAGGAAAACTTGAGAAAAACCGCTCTCTTTAACTTGACACTCGGCGGGCGGTGGTTTATAATAGTAACTGTAAGCAAGATATTAATGTCAGGAGTATAATCCGCATGAATACAAAAAGCCGAGAGCTTAGATTTCTCACTACAACCGCACTTTTCGCGGCACTTCTTTGTGTAACAGCACCGTTTTCCATAAGCATAGGTCCTATTCCGATATCCCTCGCTACATTTACGGTTTATGTCGCCGCTCTCGTATGCGGATGGAAGGGCGGATGTCTCGCTGTAGCCGCGTATCTTGTGCTCGGCGCGGTAGGTCTTCCCGTTTTCTCGGGCTTCATGGGCGGATTTGAGCGCCTTGTAGGTCCTACCGGCGGATATCTCATCGGCTATATTCCCTGCGCGATAACTGTAGGTCTTTTCTCCGATATGGCGAAGAAGCACCGCGTTCTGTGGGATATCATCGGTATGATACTCGGCACGGCTCTTCTCTATACGCTCGGCACTGCATGGTTCATGTTTGTGTCCGGAAATACCTTAAAATACAGCTTGGCGGCGTGCGTTCTCCCCTTTATCGCAGGAGATTCCATTAAGATAGCTGCTGCCACACTTGTAGCGGAAGTAGTCAGAAGCCGCGTAATACCCGCAGTGACAAAACACAAATCATATTAATTTCGACAAAAACAAGCCTCCGAATTCGACCGCGTTGGTCATTTCGGAGATTTTTGTCTTGTCATGATATAAACACGGTTTTATTCATAATTCAAACCGTTTTATGTGATATAATATTAAAGTAAATCTTTATGTAAATCAATGATTGTTCCATCGAAAGGACGGCTTATGACTGACGTTTACGAAAACCCGCTGTGTACCAGATACGCGAGTGATGAAATGAAGAAGATTTTTTCCGCCGACACTAAGTTCTCTACCTGGAGAAAGCTGTGGGTGGCGCTTGCCGAAAGTGAAAAAGAACTCGGAATCAACATCACCGACGAGCAGATTAAAGAACTGAAGGACAACATTTACAATATCGACTACGATAAGGCTAAAAAGTACGAGTCCGAGGTAAGACACGACGTTATGGCTCATGTCAAAACCTACGGCGACTGCTGCCCGAACGCTGCCGGAATAATTCACCTCGGAGCGACATCATGCTACGTCGGAGACAACACCGATATAATTCTCATGCGCAGTGGACTGGAGCAGATTAAAAAACTTCTTGTAAGCTGCATCAAGGCTGTCGCGCATTTCGCCGAAGAACATAAGTCCCTCCCGACGCTTGCATATACTCATTTCCAAGCCGCTCAGCCTACCACAATGGGCAAAAGAGCTACTCTCTGGCTTCAGGATCTCGTATCCGACCTTGATAAACTCGAGTATACAATCTCACGTCTCAAGCTTCTCGGCTGCAAGGGAACAACGGGAACGGGAGCGTCATTCCTCGAGCTTTTTGAGGGAGACTACGAAAAGGTAAAGGCGCTTGACAAGCTTATCGCAGAAAAAATGGGCTTCTCCGCGTGCTACTCCGTCTCCGGTCAGACATATTCGAGAAAGGTCGACTTTGACGTTTTAGCCGTTCTCTCCGGAATCGCACAGAGCGCAGCTAAATTCTCAAACGACATCCGCTTACTTTCCCATCTCAAAGAGTTTGACGAGCCGTTTGAAGACAAGCAGATAGGCTCTTCCGCAATGGCTTACAAGCGCAATCCCATGAGAAGCGAAAGAATAGCGTCACTGTCCCGCTACGTTATGGCGGATATCATAAATCCCTCGATAACCGCGGCTACACAGTGGTTCGAGAGAACTCTTGACGACTCCGCAAACAAGAGAATCTCCGTCCCCGAGGCTTTCCTTGCGACAGACGGCATTCTCGCGCTGTATATAAATGTAGTGTCAGGCGGAACCGTTTATCCTAAGGTTGTGGCAAAGCATCTGAATGAAGAGATACCGTTCATGGCTACCGAAAACATTCTCATGTACTGCACAAAGCGCGGCGGTGACAGACAGAAGCTCCATGAAGCTATCCGCGAGCGTTCCGTAGCGTGCGCTAAACAGATAAAATTAAACGGCGCGGAAAACGATCTGCTTGAAAGAATCCTGAACGACGAGCGTTTCGGTCTGACCGTCGAAGAAATGAACGAGCTGACCGACCCGAAAACCTTCACAGGCTGTGCCGAAAAGCAGACGGTGGAGTATCTCGAATATGAGATAAAGCCGCTCCTTGAAAAATACCGCGATATGGATGACGCGAACGTTTCAATTAATGTGTAAACCCATCAAATTTATATAAATACTCACGAATCAAACGGAGGAAACAACAATGTTAACTGCTGTAGTTGGAATCAACTGGGGCGACGAAGGAAAGGGAAGAATGGTCGACCTTCTTTCGTCAAGCTATGACGTAGTAGTAAGATACCAGGGAGGAAACAACGCGGGTCACACCGTCGTAAACGAAAAGGGTACATTCATCCTGAACCTTCTTCCTTCCGGAATTACCCGCGATGAAACCGTATGTGTAATGGGACCCGGCATGGTAATCGACCTTGAGCACCTTGTAAACGAAATTGAAAAGAATCGCGCCGCAGGTCTTAAGATTAACCCCGACAGACTCAAGATAAGCGACAAGGCTGTAATCTGTATGCCTTATCACAAGCTTCTCGACGGTCTTGAAGAGGACAGACTCGCGGGCAAGGCTTACGGCTCAACCAGACGCGGCATTTCTCCCGTATATTCCGATAAATATATGAAGAAGGCGTTCAAAATGGGCGACCTCCTTGATGATAAAGCTATCAACGACAGACTTGCGGGCGTTCTCGAATGGAAGAACCTCACTGTTGAAAAGGGCTACGGCGTTGCTCCCATCAAGGAAGAGGACGTTCGCGCATGGCTTGAGAAGTACGGCGGCGTGCTCAAGGATTACGTCTGCGACACAACGGAATACCTAAAGAATGCTATAGACGCAGGTAAGTCTGTAATGTTCGAGGCTCAGCTCGGCGCGCTCAGAGACATCGACTTCGGTATCTATCCCTACACCTCCGCTTCTTCCACAATCGCCGCATATGCTCCCGTAGGCGCAGGCATTCCGTTCGCTCATCTTGACGGCGTTGTCGGTATTACAAAGGCATATTCAAGCTGCGTAGGCGCGGGACCGTTCACCTGTGAGCTGTTTGATGAAATCGGCGATAAGATAAGAGAAGAAGGTCACGAATACGGCGCGGCTACAGGCAGACCGAGAAGAGTAGGCGGATTTGACGTTGTAGCAACAAAGTACGGCGTTCTCATGCAGGCTCCCACAGCCATCGCACTGACAAAGCTCGACATTCTCTCCGTTCTCGATAAGATACCCGTATGCACAAAGTATATCGTAAACGGCGTTGAGACAGATAAATTCCCGACAGGCGAAACCGCACTCAACGAAGCAAAGCCGGTTTACGAATATCTTGACGGTTGGAAGACAGATATCTCCGGCTGCCGTTCATTCGAGGAGCTTCCCGAAAACGCGCAGAAGTATATCAGGTTCATTGAAAAAGCAATAAACTGCCCTATCAAGTATGTTTCGGTAGGCGCGGAAAGAGACCAGTATTTCGTAAAGGACTGAGCGCTGTACAATAACAAAGTACCGTGTTCATTAACATAAAATAATATAACGAGAGGTAATTACCATGGCGGCAAAAATCGAAAAAACCACACAGCTCTACGAAGGAAAGGCTAAGAAAGTTTATAATACCACCGACGAAAACTGCTACATCGTATCCTATAAGGATGACGCTACCGCATTCAACGGTCTGAAAAAAGGCACAATAGAAGGCAAAGGCTCCATCAACAACAGAGTGAGCAACTATCTTATGTCTCTTCTTGAAAAGGAAGGCATCCCCACGCACGTAGTTGAGCAGCTGAATGACCGCGAAACAGTCGTTAAGAAGGTTAAGATAGTTCCCCTTGAAGTAATAGTCCGCAACATCGCGGCAGGCTCACTTTCAAAGAGACTCGGCATTCCCGAAGGAACAAAGCTTGCGTCTCCCGTTCTCGAGTTCTGCTACAAGGATGACGCGCTCGGCGACCCCATGGTTAACGAATACCACATCTACGCTATGAATATCGCAACTCCCGAAGAACTCAAGGAAATTGCCGACTATTCCTTCCGCGTAAACGATTTCCTTATCAAATTCCTCTCAAAGTGCAATATCGACCTCGTTGACTTCAAAATCGAGTTCGGACGCACACCCGACGGCAAGATCATTCTCGCAGACGAAATTTCTCCCGATACCTGCCGCTTCTGGGACTCCACAACTCATGAAAAGCTCGACAAGGACCGTTTCCGTCGCGACATGGGCGGTGTAGAAGACGCATATCATGAAATTCTGAAGAGACTCCTCGGCGAAGAAGAATGATAGAATCTAAATTTACACAAGGCGAAGAAAAGCATATCCACGAAGAATGCGGAGTTTTCGCGGTTTATTCCCCCACAGTGCGCGATGTTGCCGAAGACGTTTATTACGGACTTTACGCGCTTCAGCACAGAGGACAGGAAAGCTGCGGTATCACCGTATCAAAAGACGGCGTTTTCAAAATGCACAAGGACGTCGGTCTTGTCACCGAGGTTTTCACAAAGGACGAGATAGAAAAGCTCGGTTACGGAAATATGGCGATAGGTCACGTAAGATACGGCACAACTGGGAATTCCGGCCGCACAAACGCTCAGCCTATCACGATAAACCACGAAAAAGGCCGTCTTTCCGTAGTGCATAACGGCAATCTCACAAACGCCGCGGAGCTAAGACATCTGCTTGAGATGAACGGCTCCATATTCCACACAACGGCGGATACCGAGATAATCGCGTATGTTGTCACTGCGGAACGTATCTCCCATGAAAATGAGGAAGAAGCGGTTTCTGCGGCTATGTCCAGACTCAAAGGCGCGTATTCTTGCGTTCTTATGTTTGACGACAAGCTCATCGCGCTGAGGGACGAACACGGCTTCAGACCTCTCTGCTGCGGCAAGACCTCCGACGGTTCTGTGATAGTTGCCTCGGAATCATGTGCGCTTGACGCCTGCGGAGCTGTGCTCGAGAGAGACCTATGTCCCGGAGAGATGCTCGTTATAGACAAAAACGGAGTGCGTTCGATTAAAGACCACTGCGGGGCTGCAAGGGAGAGAATGTGTATTTTCGAGTATATATACTTTGCCCGTCCCGATTCTGTTATCGACGGATACAGCGTCCACGAAGCGCGTCTCAGAGCCGGAAGATTCCTCGCGGAGCAGCATCCCGTTCAGGCGGACATCGTAATCGGCGTACCGGACTCGGGCATTGATGCGGCGATAGGCTTCTCAAAGCAGTCGGGAATACCGTATGAGATTGGATTCATCAAGAACAAATACATCGGCAGAACGTTTATCTCCCCCGGACAGGCTTCACGTGAGGACAAGGTTAAGATAAAGCTCAACCCCATATCAGAGAATATCCGCGGAAAGAGAATAGTTCTTGTCGACGACTCCATAGTGCGCGGTACCACTCTTGCAAGAACGATAAAGCTCGTGAGAGAAGCCGGAGCACGCGAGGTTCACGTCAGAATCACCGCACCGCCGTTCAGACACCCCTGTTGGTACGGTACTGATATCGACTCGGAGGAAAATCTCATCGCCAACAAACACACGGTGGACGAGATCTGCGAGATAATCGGCGCGGACAGCCTCGGATATCTTGACGAAAAATATCTCCCCATCCTGCCGTCTGATGACAGAAAGCATACCTACTGCACAGGCTGCTTCAACGGAGACTACGGAGCGGACGTGCCGTCTGTTACCTCAAAGGACAGATTTGAAAGCTAAAATAAAAAGGTCGGAGCGTAAAAAACTCTGACCTTTTGTTTTGCTTTGATGAGGAAGCCTCTGATTTAATGTTATTTTTGCAATAAAAGCCCTTATATTTTAGCCTTTTATCGCAAAAATCCGATTTATTCAGAGTATCCTCAGATGTGAGAACGGAAGCCGTTTCCTATAATCTCACTGGAGTTTGATATGGTAATGAACGAGTCGGGTGCGATGTGTCTGATGAAGTTACGAAGTCTTACTGCCTGCGAACGTCCTACGATTGAAGTAACAACGAATCTCTTGTCGTGAGTGTACGCGCCCACAGCTTCTTCAATTGTTGCACTGCGGTTGAGGTCTTTCATGATGAATTCCGTTATCTTGTCGGGATCGCGACAGACAATTGTGAATACCTTGCACTTGTTGATGCTTTCGATAACGCTGTCTATAACAAGGCTCTTCGAGAACCAGCCGAGTACGGAGAACAGTCCTGTCTTGATGCTGAACGTGAACGCGAATACCGCAACAAGGAAGTCGGCAAGGAGAAGTGCGGTTCCGATGTTTATGGGAGCGTATTTGTTGAGTATCATTGCTATAATGTCAGTTCCGCCGCTTGACGCATCCATGTTGAATATGATAGCGGAGGCGAGAGCGGGAAGAATAACGGCAAAGCAGCATTCAAGGATAGGCTCGTCAGTCAGCGGACCGCTCATAGGGAAGAGAAACTCAAAAAGCGACATTGATATCGAGAGCATTATCGTCGTGTACGCGGTTTTTATGCCGAACGATTTGCCGAGAACCACAACTCCGAGAATCAGAAGCAGGATGTTTAAGATGAACGTAATGGTGGACGCCGAGAGGGGAATCGCTTTAGCCATAATGACTGCGATACCGGTCACTCCGCCGAAAGAGAAGTTGTTCGGAAAACGGAAGAAGTAGATACCGAAGCCCATTAAGAATGAAGCGAACGTCAAAATCGCGTATTCATGCAGCGGCTTCGGTATGTTGAGTTTCTTATTCATTTTTGTTTGAACCCTCATTTTGTTCTAAAAAAAATCTTTAATTGAGCTATAAAAGGATATCATAAAAAGCCATTTCTGTCAATTCATATTTTTGATATTTTCGCCCGCAAATTATGAGAAAGGTTTGTATATATTAGAGGTTGATATTCGCCTTTGCTTTCTATAAAATAGTAAATGTCGAAATTTGCATATTTTCGAGGAAGCCTCTGATTTAAGGTTATTTTTGCGACAAAAGTCCCTATGTTTTAGCCTTTTATCGCAAAAATCCGATTAGTTCGATTAGTTCAGAGTATCCTTAGCATTCACACCTGATGAACAGACGGAATATATATAATAATTAGGATGTAATAATGAAAAAAGAAATACTTGCCTGCCGTTCTTTGTCAATAGGCTACGACGGAGCGGCGCTATGTTCGGGGATTGATTTTACTCTCGGAGAAGGGGAGTATATGTGTGTTGTCGGTCACAGCGGAATGGGAAAAACCTGCTTCGCGCTGACTCTCATGGGACTTGTGAAGCCGGTCGCGGGAGAAGTGGAATATCTAAGCTCGCTGAAAAGGGAAGAGATAGGCTATGTTCCGCAGAGTGACGAGATACACGGTCCGCTCAGCGTCAGAGACGTTGTACTGTCGGGATGTCTCGGCGGAATGCGGAGCTTCTTTGTCACACGGCGGGAGAAAAACCTCGCGGCGGAAGCAATGGAACGTCTCGGAGTCACGCACCTCGCTAAAAAAAGATACGCGGAGCTGTCTGGCGGACAAAAACAGAGGGTGCTTCTCGCGAGAGCCATGTGCGGCAAAAAGAGACTTCTCATACTCGACGAGCCTATGCACGGACTTGACGCTGTTGCAAAGGATGAAATGTTCGACGAGATTGACAAGATTCACCGCATCGAGAAAACCGCCGTGATACTCATAGACCACGAAGCCCTTGACGGAACGGTTCTGCACCTGTCAGATACTCAGCTGTACTGCGGCAACGTCGAGGACTATATAAAATCCGTCCCCGGACAATTCTATTTCGCAGGAAGAATAATTTAGCGGATAAATTCATCAGTTTTAGGAGAACAATATGTCAGGAAAACTCAGCTACAAGCATACGATATTCGCGTGCTACGCCGGATACATCACTCAGGCGATTGTCAATAACCTATCCCCGCTTCTGTTCGTCATATTCAGAGACACGTTCGATTTGCCGCTGTCCGAGATAACCCTGCTCATCACGATAAACTTTCTTATTCAGCTGTGTGTAGACTGCCTGTCCGCTGTGTTCGTTGACAAAATCGGTTACAGAAAATGTATAGTCGCTGCACACGTATTTGCAGTGGCAGGTCTTGCTTCACTTTCGATTTTGCCGTTTATTATGCCTCCGTTTGCGGGACTTCTCGTGTCGGTATTCCTTTATGCCATTGGTGGCGGACTTATCGAGGTGCTTATCAGTCCGATAGTCGAAGCCTGCCCGACAGACAACAAAGCTTCCGTCATGAGCCTGCTTCATTCGTTCTATTGCTGGGGAACTGTCGCCGTGATTCTTCTCTCGACGCTGTTTCTGACCCTCGCGGGACGTGAAAACTGGAGAATTCTTGCGCTTCTGTGGGCAGTTTTTCCGCTTGTCAATGCTGTATTCTTCACACAAGTGCCTATCGCTCCGCTTACCGTGGAAGGCGAAGGCATGAAAACTCGCGAGCTGTTCAAAAGCGGACTTTTCTGGATTTTTGTCGTGCTCATGGTAGCGTCGGGTGCGAGCGAACAGGCAATGAGTCAGTGGGCTTCCGCTTTTGCCGAACTCGGTCTCGGCGTCTCCAAAACTGTCGGCGACCTTGCGGGACCTTGTATGTTCTCCATCCTCATGGGAGCTTCAAGAGTATTTTACGCAAAAGCGGCTGAAAAAATCGACCTTCTCGGATTTATTATCGGAAGCGGAGTTCTCTGCATAGCGGCTTATCTTATTGCGTCGCTGTCTCCGAATCCTGTTTTGTCCCTCGTCGGATGCGCGCTGTGCGGTCTTTCAGTCGGTGTTCTCTGGCCGGGAGTGTTCAGCATAGCTTCCTCGGGCTTTCCGAAAGGAGGTACCGCGATGTTTGCGTATCTTGCTCTGGCGGGCGACCTTGGTTGCTCGGGAGGACCTACGCTTGTCGGATTTGTTTCCGGTCTTGTCGGAGACAATCTGAAAAACGGAGTCCTCGCAGGAATCGTTTTCCCTTTGATTCTCGTCGTCTGCGCTCTTATCTACAAGAAGAAAACAAGTTCAAAAGCAAATTAAAATAAGATTAAATACGGATAATAAAACTACTAATATAGTTGACAAATCAACTTTTCGGTGGTATACTCATATCGTAAGCAATTCCAAATTTTTAATGAAAAGGATATGAAAAAGGAAAAATGAAAGAATACCTGACCGATGTCGGCGAGGTAATGAAAAACGAAAACTCATCTCTCGCCGGACTGACAACGGCTGAGGCTGAAAAACGCGCGGAAAAGTACGGAAAAAATAAGCTCAAGGCTGCAAAAAAAGTTCCGCTTATCGTGCGTTTTCTGTCACAGCTTGGAGACCCCATGACGATTATTCTGATATGCGCGGCTGTGGTATCGGGAATACTTGCAGTAGTCGAAGACGAGAGCTTTGCCGATGTTATCATTATTTTAGCGGTGGTTCTTATCAATGCCGTCCTCGGAGTATATCAGGAAAGCAAAGCGGAAAACGCCATAGAAGCCTTGCAGGAAATGTCGGCGGCAACATCAAAGGTTCTGCGTGACGGCGAAACTGTTGTCATAAAGAGCGAGGATATCGTTCCCGGAGACATAGTATTCCTTGATGCGGGCGACTCTGTTCCGGCTGACGGTCGACTTGTAGACAGCGCGAGCCTGAAAATAGAGGAATCCGCCTTGACAGGTGAAAGCGTTCCCGTGAATAAGATGATAGACGTCTTGAACCTCAAAAAAGGCGAGGACGATATTCCCCTCGGCGACCGCAAGAACATGGTTTACATGGGAAGCTCTGTAGCATACGGACGAGGAACTCTTGTTGTTACAGCGACAGGCATGGATACCGAGATGGGCAAGATAGCGGACGCTCTCACAAAGGCAGAGGACAGCGAAACTCCTCTACAGAAGAAGCTGAATCAGCTCTCGAAGGTTCTTACATGGCTCGTGCTGGGAATATGCGTAGTAATTTTCGGCGTGCAGCTCATTAAAACGGGAATAAATGCCGATACTATAGTTGACACGTTCATGGTTGCGGTGTCTCTTGCCGTTGCCGCTATTCCCGAGGGACTTGCCGCTGTCGTTACGGTGGTTCTCTCTATAGGCGTGACGATCATGTCGAAGAGAAAAGCTATTATACGTCACCTTACCGCGGTTGAAACTCTCGGCTGCGCACAGGTGATATGCTCCGACAAGACGGGTACGCTCACTCAGAACAAAATGACGGTTGTCCAGTCATACGGAAGCGATAAGGAAGAAACCGCCAAATCCTTCGCTCTCTGCACAGATGCTAAGCTGGCAGTCGGTCAAACAGTATCGACAGGCGACCCTACCCAGACCGCTGTGGTTGACTATGCCGCGAAAATCGGACTGCCGAAATACGAGCTTGAGGAAAAATACCCAAGAGTAGGCGAAATACCGTTCGACTCCATGCGTAAGCTCATGACTACCGTGCATCGCGACGGAGAGGGCTTTGTTCAGTACACCACAGGCGCGCCCGACGTTGTCATAGGAAAATGCACCTCCGCACTGATAGACGGCAGAGAAGTCGAGATGACCGACGAGCTGCGAGAAACACTCTTTAAAGAGAACAAAAAGCTCGCGGATCAGGCGCTCAGAGTTCTTGCGTCCGGCAGAAAGACATATATTAAAACTCCCGAAAGCTACGAACCCGATAAAATGGAGCAGGGACTTTGCTTCCTCGGACTTGTCGGCATGATAGATCCCGTCAGACCGGAGGTAAAGGACGCTATCGAGAAATGCAGAAGCGCCGGAATCCGTCCGATAATGATAACAGGCGACCACAAGGATACGGCAGTTGCTATAGCGCGGGAGCTCGGCATAATCGAAGAAGGACAGTACGCCATAACCGGTGCAGAACTGTCAAAAATGGACGACGCGACCTTTGCAAAGGAATTCAAGAATATTTCCGTCTATGCGAGAGTTCAGCCGGAGCACAAGACGCGCATCGTAAACCAGTGGAGAGCAGCAGGTTACGTTACAGCTATGACAGGCGACGGTGTAAATGACGCTCCCTCCATAAAATCCGCGGATATCGGTATCGGAATGGGCATCACAGGTACGGACGTCACCAAAAACGTTGCGGATATGGTGCTTGCCGACGATAACTTTGCGACTATTGTGTCCGCTGTCGAGGAAGGCAGAAGAATTTACGACAACATCCGCAAGGCGATACAGTTCCTGCTCGGCTCGAACATGAGCGAAGTCATAACTATATTTGTCGCGACTCTCATAGGCTTCAATATCCTCGAGCCTGTGCATCTCCTTTGGATAAACCTTATCACCGATACTTTCCCCGCACTCGCGCTCGGCATGGAAAAAGCGGAAGCGGACATAATGAAGCGCAAGCCCAGAGACGCAAATGAAGGCGTTTTCTCAGGCGGACTCGGATTTGACGTGGCTTATCAGGGAATACTGATATCAGCTCTCGTTATCATAAGCTACGGTTTCGGTCATATGTTTGAGACAGGCGCGTTCGGCTTCGGCGGCTCTGCTCACGGCACTACAATGGCGTTCCTCACTCTCTCCATGGCTGAGATATTCCACAGCTTCAACCTCCGCTCAAGAGAGAAGAGTTTATTTAAGATAAAAGGCATGAACAAAATGCTCAACATCGCCGCAATTGTCAGCCTTGCTCTCACTACCGCGGTGTGCGAAATTCCTGTTCTTGCTTCGGCGTTTGATTTTACGGCAGTAGGACTTAGAGAATATGCGACGGCTGCGCTTCTCGGATTCTGCGTTATTCCCGTAGTCGAGGTTGTGAAGCTCATCAGACGTCAAAAAAATAAATAATTTGTAAAACTGCGAGAAAAATGAAAAAAACTGCGCTCTCCCTCTTGAAAAACGGAAGAGAATATAGTAAAATATAGTGTATTGTAATTTATATCTATTTAAATATTGAAAGGAGTTTATCCCCATACCCGTCGGGGATAAAAACTACTATGGTTGTAGCAGGCGATTTCAGAAACGGTATTACATTTGATATGGACGGACAGGTTATGCAGGTAATCGAGTTCCAGCACGTTAAACCCGGTAAGGGCGCTGCATTCGTTCGTACAAAGCTCAGAAACGTTATCACAGGCGCGGTTGTTGAAAAGACGTTCTCCCCTACAGATAAGTACAACGACGCGAGAATCGACCGTAAGGATATGCAGTATCTTTACAACGATGGCGACCTCTACTACTTCATGGATCTCGATTCATACGAACAGGTTCCGATCGGCAAGGATCTTATCGGCGACAACTTCAAGTTCGTTAAGGAAGAAATGATCTGCACCATTCGTTCCTATCAGGACAAGCCCTTCTCGGTTGAACCTCCGATGTTCGTTGAACTCGAAGTAACAGACTGCGAACCCGGCGTAAGAGGCGATACCGCAACAGGTGCATCCAAGACAGCTACGGTTGAAACAGGCGCTACCATCAGAGTACCGCTGTTCATCAATACAGGCGACAAGATCAAAATCGACACACGTACATCCGAATATCTTGAAAGAGCATAAGGCTTTTTCTTGACACGGTGATCAAAATCAATCGAAAGGAAAGGTACATGAAAATGAAGGCAAAGGAATACAGCTCCTATATCAAAGGTCTTATTGACGGAACAAACCTTGACAAGACTACTCCGGAGGGAAAGGTTATCAGCGCTCTCGCAGAACTTTGCGACCAGATGGCGGCTGAAATAGAAACACTCCGCGACGAACTTGATGTAGCAAACGAATACATTGAAGAGCTTGACGAAGACCTCGGCGCGGTTGAAGAAGTTGTTTACGACGTAGACGACGACTGCTGCGACGACGATGACTGCGATTGCTGTGACTGTGACGACGACGATGATGACGAAGACGGTTGCGGCTGCGGATGCTGCGGACATGACGACGAAGATGACGATGACGAAGAATTCTACGTTGCTATGTGCCCGAACTGCGGCGGAAAGGTATATTTCGATGATTCCGTAAATCCGGAAGACGTTATCTGCCCCGCTTGCCAGAAACCCCTCATCAGCGACGAGGATGAAGACGAAGAAAAGTAATTCGTAACAAAAAATCAGCGGAGTTTCCGATTCGATGGAGACTCCGCTTTTTGTTGCTTTCTGAGAATGCGCCGAATAATGACCTTAAATCAGCGCATTATAAAATTTCTTTTATGCACATGGGCGTCGGGAAAGGCTCTGTTTTGATGAACCATAGCTCGCCGTCGTCCTTTATCTTGAACAGGCTTAGAGAATTGCCGAAAGTGTTCGACGACAACGCATATTTTCCACCGCAGATGAGCGCAAAGTGACGCGGATGATCTCCGACTGACGAAACACGCGATACAAGAGACAATTCTTCTCCTACGGTAAAGTGGCAGATGAGGTTGTCAGTGCCGAATTCGCGGTTTGCTCTGTTTGTGGCGTAGAGGTGACGTCCGTCTTCCGAGAGAACTATCTCCGCGCCGTCGCCCCTGCCTGAGCTTTGAAGCATATTGTAGGTCTTCTCATATGTCAGCCTGCCGTCATTCCCCGAAAAACGGGCAATAGTGCTTCCAAGCTCCGTTATCGCGTACAGCTTTGTTCCGTCCTTTGAGAACACCGCATGGCGCACACCTTGACCGGGGAGAACCTTCGCGCGGGAAATTTCGTTCAGCTCACGGTCGTATACTATAACCGCGTCAAGTCCGAGGTCGCACGCAAGCACATACCGCTTATCCGGAGAAAAAATGCATTCGTGAGCGTGAGCAGTCGTCTGCCGTGCCTTCATCGGACCTGTCTCTCCGCTTTGGATAAAAGCTTTTCCTCCGCTTTTTGATACGCATCCGTCGTCGTAGTTCGCAAAATATACGTCGCTTCCGTCACGGCAGAAATGGCAGACGTTTTCTCCCCTTGTGCGGATGATATCGCCGAGCCGCTTGCCGTCAAGAGAGAACTCAACATAACCGTCGCCGTTCTGTTTGTCGCGATAAGCTGCGCATAGTCTGTCTCCGTCAAGCTCAATCCATTGCACGTTCGGCAGATCTATCTTGCTTATTCTAATAAAATCGAGCGTATCTGTCAGAGCCATGCGATAAATACCCCCGTCCGTCCTGTCGGATGCGGAGAAAAATTCGCAGATGTATTTCATGTAGTCACCGTCCTTTTCGGACATTTTATCATACTCAGGAAATATTATCAAGAGAAAAATCAAAAAAAGCCTTGACAAAAGAGAACGACCATGCTATAATATAAAAGCTGTCAGAAAACAGATGCCCCATTAGCTCAGTAGGTAGAGCACTTGACTTTTAATCAAGGTGTCCGGAGTTCGACTCTCCGATGGAGCATATCTCCTGCATTTACAAGTGCGGGAGATTTTTTTTGCCATAAAATAACCGCAGATGTTTTTCACCTACGGCTTTTTATTCAGTCTTCGTCGTCATCACCGAACAAATCACGTATTCCGGCGAGAATCATAATTATTCCCTGAACCTTCGACGCGGCGACAATGTACCTGCCTTTTCGCTCCTCCTCGACGATTTTTGCCATGACGAGCGTGCGGAGATGGTGGTATGTCTGTCCCGATGTTCCGAAGCCAAGCTCTTCCGTCAGCTCAGCGGCAGTCATGGGACGTCTCAGCAGTGCGGTGATTATCCCGAGCTTTTCGCGGCTTCCGATGCATGAGAGCATGTTTTCGGCGTTTCCGTTTTCTGCGAGTGCCAGTAGCTCATCCGTGTTGTCCTCCGAGCGAACCCAGCTTGATTGACGACCGCCCGACGCGAACACTCCGAGATACGTTATGCACCCGCTGAGATTCTTCTCTCCGCATACCGTCTCGCAGTCGTGCATGAGCTTCATTATGTTCTCGTTCGGATGCATATTGTTCATGCGCTTCACGTGACCTACTTCGTCTCCAAGCGTGGTTTCCCTTGATTTTTTGCCTTCATTTGTGAGCATAGCTTTTATTTCCGCTATGTCTTTTTTTATTTCGTCGATTTCTTTTCCGTAATCTCTTTCCATATTGCCCTCCAAATATATGAAATAACGTAAATACGTTGCAAAGTTATTATAGCACTTGAAAATGATTTTGTCAATACGGAAATACGTAAAAACATAAAAAAATATCGTTGCAAAAGACATTGCGATATGATATAATTGTTTAAAGATACTCTGAATGAATAAAAATAACCTTAAATCAAAGGCTTCTTATATATTCGGAGCATGGCTGAAAAATATAAAAACAGCCTGAAAGGATAAAAAATGTACTATATTTCTTTTCCCGGACTGGGAATCGAGCCGTTTCATATAAACAGAACGGCGTTTTCGGTTTTAGGTCACGGTATAGCATGGTACGGTATTCTCATCACGTTCGGAATGGTGCTTGCCGTACTCCTTGCGATGCACCTCTGCAAAAGAGAAGGGATATCATCCGACGATATCGTTGACCTCGCGTTCACTGTGATTGTCTTCGGCGTTATCGGAGCGCGCGCTTACTACGTTATTTTCTCATGGAACGAGATAAACTACGTCGCAACCGGCGGAACGGTGATACAAAACATACTCGGCACGATATATAACTGCATCGCGGTGTGGGAAGGCGGACTTGCAATCTACGGCGGCGTGCTCGGGGGACTGATATCAGCTTTAGTATTTTCAAAAATCAAGAAGATTAACTACCTTAAGCTCACCGATATCCTTGCGCCGTGCGTGCTTGTCGGTCAGATTATCGGACGCTGGGGTAACTTTATAAATGTAGAAGCGTACGGCGGAGAAACAACTCTTCCGTGGCGAATGGGCATTACGTATATGGTAAACGGAAGCGTGGTATCGGAGAAGTTCGTTCACCCGACATTCCTCTACGAATCGCTTTGGAACCTCTGCGTGATAACGGTCATACTCATTCTCTACAGAAAAAAGAAATTTGACGGACAGATGAGCGCGACATATTTCATCGGCTACGGTATCGGAAGAATGCTTATAGAAGGACTTCGCACCGACAGTCTCATGCTCGGCAATCTCAGAGTTTCGCAGGGACTTAGCTTCCTGCTTGTGGTGCTCGGCGTGATGATGTATATAATCCTCGGCGACAGAACAAGAAAAAAGCGTGAGGAAGCGCGTGAGTATGTTTCGGTTTACGCTGAAAAATCAGATGAAAAAGACGACAAAGACGAGAAAGGCGGCACAGAAGATGGCAAAGATAATTGACGGAAAGAAGATATCCGCATCGGTCAGAGAGGACATAAAGAAACGCGCGGAGAAGTTTTACGAGAGAACCGGAATCCGCCCCGGACTTGCCGTAATAATCGTAGGCGAAGATCCCGCGTCTCAGGTGTACGTCCGCAACAAGAGAAGAGCTTGCGAAGAGGCGGGATTTTACTCCGAGGTACACGAGCTGCCGACCGAGACTACGATGGACGAGCTTGTAGAAAGGCTCCGTGAGATAATCAGCAACAAGATGATTCACGGAATCTTAGTACAGCTGCCGCTCCCGAAGCACCTTGACGAAAAGCGGATTCTCGACATGATACCGCCGTACAAGGATGTTGACGCGTTCCATCCGGTAAATGTAGGCAAAATCATGATTGGCAGCTACGATTTTCTCCCATGCACACCCGCCGGAGTTATGAAAATGCTCGAATACGAGGGAATCTCCGTTGACGGAAAGGAATGCGTGGTCGTCGGCAGAAGCAATATCGTCGGCAAGCCTATGGCAATGCTCCTGCTTCACGCAAACGGCACGGTGACTGTATGCCATTCCCACACGAAGAACCTCGCGGACGTGACGAGAAGAGCGGATATCCTCGTGTCGTGTGTCGGTAAAGCGGGATTCATCACAGCGGACATGGTTAAGGAAGGCGCGGTCGTGATTGACGTCGGAATGAACCGTGACGAAAACGGCAAGCTCGTGGGAGACGTGGACTTCGCGGGAGTTTCCGAGGTCGCGTCAGCCATCACACCTGTACCGGGCGGAGTCGGAGTTATGACGATTACGATGCTGCTTGAGAATACGCTCAGGGCGGCGGAGATACAGTACAGACATTCTGAAAGCTGAAATTGTGCAAACTGCATAAATCGAGCGAGTAAAAAAGTCTGAAAAAACGGCATATTTTTCTCGTATAAAGTAGAATAATATTCTTGACGGGAAAAGTGTTTTGTGGTACAATATTTAATGCCGCATGGTGTCGGGTCATAAAAGGACGGGCAATGCTTGTTCTACCCGCTCAGCGAGTTCACAAAAGAAAGTGAGGTGCTTTTCGATAATGTTCGCAATAATTGAAACAGGCGGAAAGCAGTACAAGGTAAACGAAGGAGACGTTATCTTCGTTGAAAAGCTCGAATGCGCAGAAGGCGAAAAGGTTGTTTTTGACAAGGTTCTCGCAGTAGGTGCAGACGACGGTTTTAAGGCAGGCAAGCCCACAGTTGAGGGTGCGTCCGTCACAGCTAACGTAGTTAAGAACGGCAAGAACAAGAAGATCTACGTTATGACCTACAAGTCAAAGAAAAACGAAAAGAAGAAGATCGGTCACAGACAGCCTTATACTAAGGTTCAGATTGAAAAGATCGCGTTTTGATTTGCAGCCGTGAAGCGTTAGCGGGAGAATTCGAGTGACAAAAATTACATTCTTAAAGCGCGGCGGCATATTCTGGGGATTCAGAGAAACCGGACATACAGGCTTTGGCGAAGAAGGGGACGATATCCTCTGCTCGGCACTGTCCGCTATGACCATGCTAATCATGAACACCCTTGAAGTCGCTTATGAGTGTTCGTTTGACTATAAAATCGACGATGAAACCACGGATATTACGGTGAAATGCAAGTCCGCTCTTCCCGAATACGAGAAGGACGAAAAAAAGCAGTTTGCCGCATCGGGTTTAATCCTCGGATATTTCTATCAGCTGAACGATCTCGTTGAAGAATATTATGAATTCCTTGAAGTCGATACCGCCGAAGAGTAACGGCATAAATAATAATGGAGGAAATAACAATGATCAGAATCGGTTTACAGTTCTTCGCTCATAAAAAGGGTGTTGGTTCCACAAAGAACGGTCGTGACAGCCAGTCCAAGAGACTTGGTGTTAAGAAGGCTGACGGCTCCACGGTACTTGCCGGCAACATCATTCTTCGCCAGAGAGGCACACATATCCATCCCGGTGTAAACGTTGGCAAGGGCTCCGACGATACATTATTCGCTCTTACAGCTGGTAAGGTAAAGTTCGAGAACATCGCTAATGGCAGAAGACAGGTAAGCGTTTACGCTGACTAATCACGCTGAATTGGATAATTTTTGAAATCTGTTTTTTACTTGTTTCAAAAAGCGGAAAGATCATCTTACAGAAATGCAGGGTGATCTTTTTTTGCATTTTTTATTTTTGATTATCATAATTTGCAACACATAATCCGTCGGCAAACGAGCAGATTAATGAATAAGCGAGAAAACAAAACAAGAGCTGAAGGATACAAAAATGCAGAGAAAGATAAGAAAAATATTCGCGTCGGCTGTGGCGTATTTAGCCGTGGTCATGACGCTGACTTTGTCGGTTTTCGGTGCAGATATCGGCGAGGTATATGTCGGAGGAATGCCGTTTGGCGTAAAATTTTATTCGGATGGCATTGTGATAGTCGGATTCACGGAAATCGAGACAGCGGAGGGCATGAAAAATCCGGCATACGACGCGGGACTGCGGGTGAACGACATAATAACCGGAATAAACGGCAGCGAGGTCAAGTCGTCGGGAGAGCTGCTCAGGCTAATCGAACAGGCTGAAGGAGCTGTCGAGGTGACGTACATTCGCGGAAAGGACGTGAGAAAAGCAAAGCTCGAGCCGTCGACAAGCACATCCGACGGAAAAAAGAAAACGGGAATGTGGATTCGCGACACAACGGCAGGCATCGGAACTGTGACGTATATCGTTCCCGGAAGCGGAGAATTCGCCGGACTCGGACACGGTATCTGCGACATGGAGACGGGAGAGCTTCTCAAAATGGAGCGCGGAACTGTGGTCGACGTGCAGATATCTGGCATAACAAAGGGAAAAGCGGGGACTCCGGGTGAGCTGAAGGGATTCTTTACTTCAGAAAAGTCGGGAGTGCTCACTAAAAATACCGTCTGCGGAGTTTACGGCTGTTTCAGCGAAATACCGTACGAGCTTATTCCCGAGCCGCTTATCGAGGTAGGAAAAACAGACGATGTTCACACGGGAGAAGCCGCGATTTGGTGTACGCTTGATGGTGTAACTCCGCGAAAATACAAAATCAACATCGACGAGGTCCACCGCACGGGAAACAGGAGCTTCTCGCTAACCATCACCGACCGCGAGCTGATCGAAAAGACAGGCGGAATTGTGCAGGGAATGAGCGGCAGTCCGATTTTGCAGAACGGTAAGCTCATAGGCGCCGTAACTCATGTCCTGGTGAGCGACCCAACGAAGGGCTACGGCATCTTCATCGAGAATATGTTTGACGCGGCGGGATAAAATTTAAAGGGGGCGATTCAGCTCCTTTTATTTTGCCGCGGAACTGTTGTCCCTGTACTGGCTCGGCGTCATTCCCGTTAGCTCCTTAAATGAGAGGTTGAAGGTGTTTATCGCTGAAAAGCCGCTTTCCATTGCCACTTTTGATATGCTGCATGACGGATTGTCTGTGAGGAGCTTTTTTGCGTATTCGATGCGGTACATATCGATGAGCTTTGAAAAATAAATTCCGGTCAGCGTGTGGAGAGCGTGCGAGAGGTATTTTTCGTTGTATCCGAACTTTTCGGAAAGACTGTGAAGCGTGATTTTCTCTCTGAAATGCTCCGATATGTAGGAAATAACCTTTTGGTACAGTGTTCCGTCGCCCCTTTTCGCGCTCTCAAAGTCTGATACTTCGACAACCTTCGCGCATATGAGGTTGAGATAAGCGGTTGTGAGCAGTACATTGCTTTTGTCGAGCGTGTGCAGGCTCTCGAGAATGGCTGAGAGCTCCCTTGTGTCAACGGCAGACACGACAAGCCGCTTTCCCTTTGCCATTCTGAAATACGCGGGGATGAAATCATTTGAAAAAACTGCGCATATCAGTCTCGCGTCCGTGCGTTCGTATTCGTGTATGTAGTTCGGCGGAATCCAGATGAGCTGTTTTTCAGCCAAAACGATTCTTTTTCGGTTTACGCAGACCACACAGGAGCCTTTCGCGCAGTACAAAAGCTCGCTGTATTCGTGGATGTGCTTTGCCATCTCCCAACCGTCGTGAATCCGGCATCGAAAATCGTATATCCCGCTGAAGTTTTCGTTTTGATATTCCATATGCATCACCTAACCTTTTGGATATATTTTATTATGTTTTTGGTTGAATGTCAAGACGCGTGTGATATAATTGATTCATATAACACAGCTTAGGAGACTGAAATTATGAACAAGCAATGGAGCAAAGAGAAAATATGGAGCTGGTACAATGCTCGCCCGTGGATTCGCGGCTGCAACTACATGAGTGCGGACTGCGCCAACCGCATAGACCAGTGGCAGGAGCTTGGATTTGAGGAAAGGTTCAAAACCACCGAAGAAGAGCTTGCGCTGATGGCGGAGACGGGATTTAATTCCATACGCGTTATTCTCGAATTCCTTGTGTGGGACAAAGAGCACGACGGATTCACGGAAAGATTTGAGAGATATCTCTCGCTTTGCGCAAAGTACGGCATATCCTGCATGGTAACTCTTGCGAACGACTGCCTGCGCCCGAAGAGTCTTGAAGTGACCAAACTCGGTGAGCAGAGCTTTGACATAGGCTATCACGGCGGAAGAAAGCTCTCACAGCATGGAAGCCTCGGCATGGGATATCACGAAGCGCTCGACGACCCCGAAAAAGCTCCGCGATATTTTGAGATGGTGCGGGAGATAGTAAAGCGCTATAAAAACGACGACAGAATTGTAATCTGGGACGCGTACAACGAAGTCGGAGCCGCAGGACGAAGGAATGTTTCCATGCCGAACCTGAAAAAGATATTCGATATAATCCGTGAGATTGACCCTGTTCAGCCGGTGACAAGCTGCGTGTGGGACTATAATCCGGACAGACCCGAGAGCTTGTCGGAGGTGGGGAGATACTGCCTTGAAAACTCGGATATCATATCCTATCACTGCTACTCAGGCTACGAAAACCACATAAAGCTGATAGCGAAGCTGCGCGAATACGGAAGACCGATAGTATGCACGGAATGGCTTGCGCGGTGCTTCAACGATAACGTGCAGGAGCTGTTCCCGCTGTTCTTCCTTGAAAAGGTAGGATGCTACAACTGGGGATTTGTGGCAGGAAAATACCAGACCTTCGAGCCATGGAACAGCGTCTGGGAGAACTACGAAAAGAATCCGAATTTCAAATGCGACTTTACAAAGTGGTTCCACGACCTGTACCGCCCCAGCCACAGACCGTACGACCCGCACGAGATAGAGATTATTAAAAGATTCTGCACCTTGTCGGACAAGTATTTCGCGGAGAATATGAAATAGTGGCAAAATAAACCTAAAAAAGGCACCTCACCATTGCATGAGACGCCTTTTTTGCTTATGCAGTTTTGTCTTTTTTCTTTATGTCGTATCTGATTATGCCAACAACGGACGATATTTCCGTGAAAAGCTCGTTTATTACTCCGCCGATGGAGCCTGTCAGGATGTTGTACACGAGCAGGGAGGAGATGAGTATCGTTGTTCTCACGAGCTTGGGCTTTGTGAATGAGAACGACACGGTGTTGAGCGCCATTGCCGCCATCATGAACAGCGACATCCAGTTTTGGTACGTGAATATGCCGACAACTATCATAGCCGCCGCCCAGAATACAGTCCACCAGTTGCTCGACGCCCACTTTTTGTCCTTGTTGTAGAAAACTACGTCTCTCAGAACTCCGACAATGTCAAGCGCAAGTCCTGTGTACGCTCCGAGCAGGAAATACTGCAATCCGAATAGTGCCGTTGTCGCAATTGCGCGAGCATGATATGATTATGTTTGTTTAGCTGAAACGACGACACGGAGCATATCATAGCCGCGATGCCGATGATTTGGGTAAGAATTTTCAAATTAATTAATCAACCTTGATCTTGAATACAACGGGGTATTCGCTTTTTACTGTGTTTGTTTTGATGTGCAAGCCCTTTTCGTCGCGCTTGAATTCCGGCTTTTCGCTGAAACCGAGCACGTCAACATCCTTTATGATTCCGTGGAAGAGCGGGAGTCGGCTTGCGTCAGCTTCTCTCAGGCTTTCTATGCAGACTTCTCCGTTTTCGGGATAGCTCAGCACTGTAGCGTACAGACAGCCGTTGTTTACGGTGAATCTGATGTCGCGTGAGGTGTAGTTTTTGTCGTTTCCATCAGCAAATTGTCCTTCCTCTACTTTTGTGGGACCTTCTGCGGCATATCTCCACACCGCTGAACCGTAGATAGCTTCGCCGTTGACTGACAGCCATTTGCCTATTTCAAGGAGAATGTGCCTGTCTTCGTCGGGAATTGTTCCGTCGGCTTTAGGCCCTATGTTGAGAAGGAGTCTGCCGTTTTTGGAGACGATATCAACAAGGTCGCAGATTATTTCACGCGGACTCTTGTAGTCGTTGTTTTCGGTGTAGCACCATGAGTTCTTCGCGACGGCTGTGTCGGTCTGCCAGATAAAAGGCTTAGCGTCGGCGAACTGTCCTCTTTCGATATCGACAACAGCGCATCCGAACATGAACGCGTCGTGCTTGTAGTTGATAACACCGCCGCCCCATTCTTCCGCACGGTTGTAGTAGTAAGCCGCGAACTTTTTTAGGTACGGCTTGACTGCGCTGTGCTGAATCCACCAGTCAAAGTACACTATTTTCGGCTGGAATCTGTCGACTATCTCACAGCAGCGCACGAGCCAGTCGTCAAGGAATTCCTTTGTGGGGGTAGGTTTCGAGAAAAGATCCTGATGGTTCGGCTCGGGCATTGCGGGGTAGTAGAAGTCGCCGTACTTTTCGTCGTCCGTTATGTCGCTCTCGAACTCT